>Ga0180433_10002438_pt1 | contig 28670 bp, 19 predicted proteins | sample SS_ome_8_FD_132980 | JGI IMG/M metagenome (GOLD analysis project Ga0180433, IMG submission 132980) | Hypersaline lake sediment archaeal communities from the Salton Sea, California, USA - SS_1_D_1 metaG | ecosystem: Environmental > Aquatic > Non-marine Saline and Alkaline > Hypersaline >... | reverse complement strand
ATCATTAGCATTACCATTAAATGGATAATAAGCTACTAAACAACTATCAAATGGAAATTGTCCATATAAATTTGAAATTAAAAAAATTGAAACCAGAAAGGAAAGTAGTTTTGTCTTCATAATATTTTATTTTAAAAATTTCATTATTAATCGTAATAAACGACAGCATTTGAATAAAGGACGTATGTCTTTTATTTGCATTATGTGTGTAAATAAAAATGTTGTGACATATACGAAGGTATGAAAAATTATAATAAATGGTTTGATGAAAAATTATTTTTTCATAATGAATAGATGGTTTTATAAGGCGAGTACCTTAATTTAGGGACAGGAGATCAGTCGGCAATCGGCAGACATCTGCGATTTTATTTTTTCTATCCCTCAATAATAGCATTTCTTGAAATTGACTATCCCCCGGGAGAGGTAAATAAGGTAACCCCGAGGTAAAGTTGTTCTGATCAATCATTATCTATTCGTACCTTGCCGGCAGGTAATGCCCCTTCTTGGCCTGGAGAAAGACATACATACAATTAATAACAAACCGGAAACAGATTTTTGTTTTTATTATTATGTATTATTCCTTACTTTTGCATATAAAATAACAAGCCTGTGAAAAATTTATTCATTTCATTATTGTTATTAGCGGTTAATTACAGTGTTTTCGCACAGTCCGACACCATTAACCAAACCGATGCCGAAGGCCTAAAGCAGGGATACTGGATAATATATAATAAAGATAACACACGCATGGATCAGGAAGGCACCTATGTTGACAATAAAAAAGAGGGGATTTGGAAAAAATATTATTCTAACGGTAATATTGAGCACGAAATAACTTATGTTCGGAACAAGCCCAATGGTTACGCTAAATTCTATTATGAGAACGGCAACCTGTCCGAGGAAGGGATATGGCAGGGCAACAAGTGGGTTGGTGAATATAAATACTACTTCAAGAACGGTAATCCTGCTTATGAATGGTCATATAATGAAAAAGGCAAGAGGTCAGGTAACCAGAAGTATTATCACGAGAACGGCAACCTGAGGATCGAAGGTGACTGGGTGGAAGGAAAAGAAAACGGTGTTGTTAAGGAATATTACGATAATGGTCAGCTTAAATGCGAAAAGAATTACCAGAACGGTAAAATGGACTCTACCTCAGTAAAATCATTCAAAAAAGACGAGACAATAGTCCAAAAAACCATCAAAAAGGTACAACATACAAGAAAAGACACTGTAAAGCTTAAAAATTTCGATGGTCAGGGCTTTCATAAACTCTATACTGATGATAAACAGATAGAAAGGGAAGGCGAGTTCAAGAACAGTAAACTTATGAACGGCAAAAAATACCACTATACACCTGATGGCAAACTCAAAAAGATTTCAGTATATAAAAACGGCAGTCTTGTTGATGTGATCTATAAAGATGAAGAATAATCCCTGTTCTTTGTTGTCAAACTGAAATTTTCCCACTAATTTTATCACCATATTATTTCGAATTCTAACTAAGGTTTTTCGAATGATTACAAAAATGTATAAACTTAATGTTAATTATACTAATTCATTCGTATAATTCGCACAAATTAGTATATTTATCTGCCGTTAGGTAGATTGGCATCGGGGTAATTCGTATCATCTGATATTATTAAAAATCCATTCCAATGCAAAACGAAGTATATCTGTATAACACATTATCCAGGAAAAAGGAATTGCTGGAACCTCTGAACCCGCCCCATGTAGGCATATACGTATGCGGCCCCACTGTCTATGGTGACCCCCATCTCGGACATGCCCGTCCGGGTATTGTATTTGACCTCCTTTTCAGGTATCTCAAACACCTGGATTATAAGGTTCGCTATGTCAGGAATATCACTGATGTCGGGCATCTTGAGGACGATGCTGACGACGGGGAAGATAAGATAGCAAAAAAGGCACGCCTGGAAAAGCTTGAACCTATGGAAGTGGCGCAATATTATACAAACAGGTATCATCACTACATGGATAAGTTGAATGTTCTTCGTCCGAGTATCGAGCCCAAAGCGTCAGGACATATCATTGAGCAGCAGGAGATGATCGAGATGATCCTGAAAAACGGTTTTGCTTATGAAGTAAACGGTTCGGTGTATTTCGACGTGGAGAAATACCATAAGTCGCACTTTTACGGAAAGCTCTCAGGCAGGAAGGTTGAGGACCTGATGAGGGGGAGCAGAAGCCTGGAAGGGCAGGATGAAAAGAAAAATCCCATTGATTTTGCTTTATGGAAAAAAGCCAGTCCCGAACATATCATGCGCTGGCGTTCACCCTGGAGCACAGGCTTTCCGGGATGGCACCTCGAATGTTCAGTTATGAGCATGAAATACCTGGGCGAGGAATTCGATATCCATGGCGGTGGAATGGACCTGCTGTTCCCGCACCACGAATGTGAGATAGCTCAGTCTGTTGCTGCCACAGGTAAAGAAGCGGTAAAACGATGGATGCATAATAACCTGATCACTATTAATGGTCAGAAAATGGGGAAATCCCTGGGCAATTTCATCACTCTTGAAGAGCTGTTTAAAGGAACACATAAACTGCTCGACCAGGCATACAGCCCCATGACAATACGATTCTTTATCATGCAGGCACACTACAGGAATCCGCTCGACTTCTCCAATGAAGCCCTGCAGGCTGCAGAAAAAGGCATGGAAAGGCTGTTCGACGGCGTCGAAACACTTGATAATATCATACCGGAGAAAGAATCCACAGTGAATACAGGGGAACTTGTAAAAAAATGCTATGATGCCATGAATGACGACCTTAACAGTCCTGTGCTGATCTCACACCTGTTCGATGGAGTAAAGCTCATAAACAACATTGCGTCCGGCAAGGAAACAATAGATAAAAAAAGCCTTGATGAGCTGAAAAAACTATATCATGATTTTGTATTTGATATTCTGGGCATGGAAAAAGCCGAAGAAGGCTCCGGCTCAGGCAATAAGGTTAATGAGCTGATGGACCTGATCCTGAATATCCGCAAAGATGCACGATCAAAAAAGGACTTTGAAACATCGGATAAGATCAGGGACGAGCTGACAAAGCTGGGTATTGAGATCAAAGACACTAAAGACGGTGCGGAGTGGAAGACAGGAAAATAGGGGAATACGTGAATATGGGAATACGGAAATTAATATCAATTAGCTTCTTATCAGTATTGATCCTGCTGACTTTTATTTTTACTATGTGTAAAGACGGGGAGAGGCATGATGAAGACATACAGGATGTAACTGATACAACAGAGCCGGTTGTTACACAACCTTCCATTAGCAAAATAACATCACCCCTGAATCCAAGATTTAACTACGGTGATACGATCCCTGTTGTGGTTGAGCCGGCAGACACTACCAAAAACATTGATTCTGTCAGGTTTTATATTGACAGGAAATATTATTTTACACGCAGCGAGCCACCTTTTGATTTCATTATAAACTCAACCGTATTAAAGACCGGGAGGCATACCATAACAACAAAAGTCTATAGCTACAAACACAAAGAGACCAATAATGTGAATATCACCCTGTTTTCCGATATTGTGCCTGTGAATTACACTTATAAAGTTATAAACACATATCCTCATGATCCGGATGCATATTCACAGGGACTGGTCTATGAAGACGGCATCTTATATGAGGGAACGGGGCAGTATGGCAGGTCTTCGATCCGTAAGGTTAAGCTGGAAACAGGCGAAATTCTTGAGAGCTTTAATGTTACAAATGAGATCTTCGGCGAAGGCATAACGATCTTTGGCGACAGGCTTATACAGCTCAGCTACAGGGCAGGCAAGGGTTTTGTTTATAACAAAAACTCATTCAAGCTGCTTCATACTTTCAGCTATAATTACCAGGAAGGATGGGGGCTTACCAATGACGGGAAAAATCTTATCATGGGAGACGGGACATTTATCCTGTACATTCTTGAAACAGAAAATTTCACAGAGATAGACAAGATCGAGGTGTATGATAATACGGGGCCCTCACTGCATCTGAATGAGCTGGAATATATTAATGGTAATATTTATGCCAATGTATATCAGTCAGACCATATCGTTATTATCGAACCGGAAACCGGAAGGGTAACAGGTAAAATAGACCTTACAAATATATTTGACAAGTCCAAATACCACGGAAAAACAGACGTGCTCAACGGCATAGCCTGGGATAAAGAAAACGACCGCCTTTTCGTAACAGGCAAATGGTGGCCGAAACTGTACGAGATCGAATTGGTTAAAAAATAGCTATCAGATTTGATGGCTTTTTTTATTTTTACGGATTATAATATGTATTTTAGCAGTATATTCTAATCTGTTTGTTATGAGGCTGCTTATTACATTGATATTGATCTCTCTGTTTGTGTTATCAGCTTCTTATTCACAGGAGGAATTTGTCAAATTCGAACGGCTTTCCATTGAAGACGGTCTTTCCCAAAACATAATCTATTGTATATATCAGGACAAACAGGGCTTTATGTGGTTCGGCACACAGGACGGGGGACTTAACCAGTACGACGGATACAATATTACAGTCTATACTCATGATCCCTCAGATCCTTTCTCAATATCCAGTAACAATGTGAACCAGGTATGCGGCGACAGCCTGGGACAATTATGGATCGGCACCTGGGGAGGAGGTCTGAACCGGTTCGACCCTGCAACACGCAGATTCTATCATTATCAGCATTCCCCGGAAAACCCCAAAAGCCTGTCTGATAATACCATACAGGTTGTTTTTATTGACAGCCAAGGAACTATCTGGATAGGAACAAATGGCGGCGGACTGAATAAATTTATCAGGGAAGACAATACATTTATACATTACAAGAATGATACCTCAGACATTAACAGCCTGTCCCATAACCGTATATGGAGTATCAGTGAAGACCAGTCAGACAATCTGTGGATAGGTACAAACGAAGGGCTGAACATGTTTAATCCTGCCACGCAAAAATTCACAAGGTTCATGCATGATCCGGATAACGCATCAGGCATCAGTGATAACCAGGTAAGAACAACTTATGTTGACAATTCCGGGAATATATGGATAGGAACAGGAAAGGGCCTGGACCTGTATGATCCTGACAAAGGCACTTTTGCACATTTCATAATATATCCGGAAGATACACAAACACCCCAGATGAACAAAGTCAATGCTATATTGGAAGCTGACAACGGCACTTTCTGGGTAGGCACACAATTAGGAGGTCTGAACCGGTTAAAAGATGACGGTACATTCTGGCACCTGCTAAATAATCCGTATAATCCGAACAGTCTGAGTCATAACGACATAAGAGTAATATATCAGGACAGGTCAGGCATACTGTGGGCAGCTACCCGGGGCGGGGGGTTGAACAAGCTCGATCTGAACCCGGTTAAATTCCTGCATTTCAAGAATGACCCTGTCAACCCTAACAGTCTTAGCAATAACCGTGTAAAAGCGATCATCGAAGATAAAAACTCAATGCTCTGGATTGGCACAGATCATGGCGGACTGAATAAATATGATATTGTCAAAAGAAAATTTACTCATTATAAGAAAAACGAAACAGATCCCAACAGCCTTAACAGTAACAGGATAATAACTCTTCTGGAGGATGGGAACGGTATAATATGGATAGGTACAGACGATGGCGGACTAAACCGGTTCGATCCGGAAAAAGAAAAATTCACACATTACAAAAATGATCCGGAAGACCTTACAACCATTTGCGATAACGAAGTATCAGCCCTGTATGAAGACTACAAGGGCAGGTTGTGGGCAGGAACAAAAGCAGGTCTTAACCTTTTCCATCCCGAACAGGGCAATTTTACCAGGTATGTCTATGATCCTGATAATGACAATAGTCTGAGTAACAACAGGATATATGTTATCCATGAAGATCTGTCGGGAAATTTCTGGATTGGTACGGATAACGGATTGAATCGCTTTGAAGCACCGCAGGTGGAAAAGAATGGGAATATCAAATTCACAAGATACTTCAATGACCCGGCAGATACTAACAGCCTCAGTAATAATGATGTGTTCTCGATCTGTGAGGATTCCAGAGGCAACTTGTGGATAGGCACAGGCATGGGGCTTAGCAAATACAACAGGGAAACGGACTCTTTTATATCCTATACAAAAAAACATGGTCTGAAGAGCGGTACTATATACGGGTTGCTGGAAGATAATTTAGGCATGATCTGGCTCAGCACTATCAACGGGTTGTCACAATTCAATCCCGTGACAGGTGAATTCAGGAATTACGATGTGCGTGACGGATTGCAGAGCAATGAATTCTCAAGGGGAGCGGCATATTGCAAAACCCGGGCAGGACAACTGATGTTTGGCGGTATCAATGGTTTTAATGTGGTATTCCCGGATAATGTTAAAGACAATACTACAAAGCCCAATATTGTTATAACAGGTTTCAGTATCTCCATTAAAGAAGTCGGCATACTTCCTGATGAACAGGCATTGTCCGGCAACAATATTATAACTGATGGCAATGATTATTATCTGCCGAGACACATCTCATATATGGATAAGGTCATATTATCTTACCGCGAATCGGTATTTTCATTTGATTTTGCTGCTCTGCACTATGTTAATCCGGGAAAAAACATGTACTCATATATGCTTGAAGGATTTGACAAGGACTGGAACTATATTGAGAACCGCAGGAGTGCAAATTATACAAACCTTGATCATGGTGAATATACTTTAAAGATAGCCGGCACCAATTGTGACGGTATATGGTGTGAGGAGCCCGTATCACTGAAAATAATCATCACACCTCCTTTCTGGAAGACCTGGTGGTTCAGGACACTGGTGATAATAATTATCCTTACTTCGGCATACCTGTGGTACAGGTCGAGGATCAGAAGGGTAGAGGCTCAAAAACGCATCCTTGAGATACAGGTAAAAGAAAGGACAGCAGAAATAGAACAACAAAAAGAAGAGATACTGGACAAAAATGAAGAGCTTCAGCAGCAGAAGGAAGAGATCGCAACGCAAAGGGATTTTGTCATGAAACAATCGGACAAGATCGCATTGCAGAATCAAAAAATAAAACAACAAAGGGATTTTGTCATTAAGCAAAAAGAAGAAATAACTTCAAGCATTGAATATGCCAAAAGGATCCAGAATGTTATCCTCCCGCCTCAGGAATTTATTGAAAAGAATTTTCCTGAGCACTTCCTGCTTTTTATGCCACGGGACATTGTCAGTGGTGACTTTTACTGGATCACCGAAAAGAACGGTAAAGTTGTGTTTGCGGCTGCAGACTGCACCGGACATGGTGTTCCCGGAGCTTTTATGAGCATCCTGGGTATCACATTCCTTAACGAGATAATCAATATCGGCGACAACATACAGGCAAATGAAATACTGGAGATACTCAGAAAGGATATTATTGAATCCCTTAGACAGACCGGCAGAACAGGTGAGCAGAAGGACGGAATGGATATTGCATTATGCATCTTTGACCTTGAATCTAAAATGCTTCAGTTTGCCGGTGCAAACAATCCCCTGTACCTTATGAGAAAATATAGCGGATCCGGAGAACAGGACACTGCCCAATCAGGTGCAGTAAATTCTTCGCAAAAAACTCTTGTTCACGGTAACTATGAACTTATTGAATACAAGGCAAATAAAATGCCTATCGGCATACATCATTCAGCAGAACTCGAGCCTTTCACAAGCCATGACATACAGATGGAATCAGGTGATTCATTATATATTTTCTCAGACGGATATGCAGATCAGTTCGGTGGGCCGGATGGAAAAAAATTCAAGTATAAACCTTTCAAGATACTTCTTCTTGAACACCAGGACAAGGCAATGGAAGAGCAAAAAGACATACTTGATAAGAAATTTGCGGAGTGGAAAGGCGAGCTTGAACAGGTTGATGATATTGTGGTAATAGGAGTAAAGGTACCATAATATAATTAAAAATTAAAAATGGAAAATTAGAAATTAGAAATGGAAAATTAGAAATGGAAAAATTTTTATCACTACTATTAAGCGTATATTTAATTATTATCTTTCCTGCCTGCAGCCAGGAAAAGGCTTTTCAGGCTGAAAATCTGGAAAAGATATGGGAATCACCGAAAGTTCTTAAAACCCCTGAATCAGTACTGTATGATACAAAGCGGGATGTTATTTATGTCTCCTGCATTAATGGCAAGCCTTCTGAAAAGGACAGGAACGGCTACATTGCAAAATTGTCTCCTGATGGTAAGATAGCCGGACACCAATGGGTTACCGGAATGGATGCGCCCAAAGGAATGGGGATTTACAAAAATAATCTTTATGTTTCCGATATTTCACGGGTAATATGCATAGATATTAAAAAGGGAACTATTACCAGGAGGTTTGAAGCTAAAGACGCACAATTTCTTAATGACATTACTATTGACAATTCAGGGAATGTTTACATTTCCGACATGCCTGCCAATAAAATATATCGTATCCATAAAGACAAGATCGAAATCTGGCTGGATTCTGACAAGCTGGACAAACCTAACGGATTATACGCAGAAAAAGATAAGTTACTTGTCGGCACAAGTAGTTCTGTTGTTTCCGTTGACCTGAAAAGCAAAGAAATAAGCACTTATATAACCAATACAGGCAGTATTGACGGGATAGTGCCTGACGGTAATGGCAATTACCTGATCTCGGACTGGTCAGGCAATGTCCACCTTGTATGTGCCGGCAAGAAAAAAATAAAACTTCTGAATACTACACCGGATAAAATAAATGCTGCGGATATTGATTTTGTACCTGAAAAAAACATGCTGCTTGTCCCGACATTCATGGATAACAGGGTAATGGCATATATAATAAAATAGTGCTGAGATCAAATCATTTCTTTGTAATAACAAACTCTACTCTTCTGTTTTTCTGACGTCCTTCAGGGCTTTTATCCTCTGTTATGGGATGTGACTTACCGTATCCTTCCCAGGAAAGCCGCTTCTCATCTATTCCCCTGCCTGTTAAATAGTCTATTACAGCTTTGGCTCTCCTGTCAGATAACTGCAAATTATATTCATCCGAGCCGAAATAATCAGTGTGGCCTTCCACCTTTATCTCCATTGCACTGTTCTTTTTAAGTAACTCATACAGCTTGTTCAGCTCAACAAAAGAAGCAGGTAAAAGCTCTGATCTGTCAAAATCAAAAAAGATATTTTTCAGTATCACAGACTCACCAACACTAACATTCTCAAATCTATCGCTCTCATTATCAGTATTTTTCGTGATTATTTTACAGGGTTTCTCTTCAACCTTTATAACATAAACATCATCAATATAATAGTATGAATAATCTATAGTATTCCGCTTATTATTAAATCTGATAAATCTTGTTTCCTTATCCGGTTTAAAATTACCTATCGTAATATATTTTTCATCCCCTTTTGCTTTATAAACACCTGATAATGATTGCCATGAGTTTTTATTCTTCATAATATTCCCCCATGGGTTCGATATTTGCGGATAACAGCTCAGGTACCTGTTATGTTTTCTTGTCAATTGGTCTTCAGAAAGATACACACCTAATCCGTCAACAGCATATTTTGAATTTGTAGCCCAGGAATAGTGCACCTTTATAAAATATAATTTCCCCTTTTGCAGCGGTTGCTTTAGCTCAGCCTGTATATACTCCCTGTACCCCTCGTCTGAACCGTTCTCACGCACACCTGCACCGTTGAAATCAGCTCTCAGGTAGATCCCTACATACCCGTCTCCTTCTTTAGGGTTCATTCTGCCGGCAAAATTCTCAGGCACACCGACATCTCCCTTTCCGCTCCTGTTAAAATAATCAGGAGTACCCTTTGTAGGCACATTCCAATCCGGAAGTAATACCTTTACCGGATTTGCAGTAAAATTTTTCGGTTTTTTCCTGTAATCCTCAAAACTGTGGTTCGGAACAAGATTTGGGCCAATAAATTCAATAGTGTCTTTACGATTTACAGATCCGGTAGAAAATAACATGCTTTTATTCTCAGGTTCAATATCAATATTATTAGAACCTTCTTTATGCAAATAAATATCCCCGGCTCTTTCCATTGTTGTGTCAGGAGATAGTTCATCATGACCATATTCTAACATTTCAATATCCTCAGGATCCTGTTCCTTAAGGTTTACGATCCTGTGAATATTTTCTGAAATGGTACAATTATCCATATTTTTTTCTTCATACATATCGCTGTTTATCAAAGCATTATCTGACATGCCTTCCTGTATATCATTCCCTTTGAGGTATTTATCGTTACCCCCAATATTTGTTATATCAGTCAGAAGCCAGACACTGCCGGCAATCAGTATCACGATCATGGAAAGGAAGAAATATCTCCTTATTATGTTTCCACTGCCAAACAAGCTTTTTTCAAGCTTATTCCATGATCTTTTTTTATTCCATCCCACTGCGGATGGGATCCTGTTCACATTCTTGATCTTTTCTTTAAATAGCTTATCAATGTCTTCATTCTTCATGATTACAGGCCGTATTTAGTTAGTAATTTTCTCAGCATATCCCGTGCTTTGGTTAATTGCGACCGTGAGGTGCTTTCTTTGATATTAAGCTTATCTGCTATTTCAGCGTGGCTGTAACCTTCAATTGCGTAAAGATTAAATACTGTTCTGTATCCAACCGGCAGTTGCTGAAGGATCTTATAATATTCCTCTTCTTCAATTCTACTATCAGCAGATATATTATGTTGAATATTCAGTATGCTTGATTCAGAAATAATATTAAAGTCATGCCTTTTTCTCAGGAACATAAGTGCTTCATTTATCATAATTTTTTTTATCCAGGCCTCAATGCTTCCGTACCCCCTGTATTCAAAGGAATAGATGTGTTCAAAGACCTTAATAAACCCGTTGTTAAGTATATCCTCAGCATCATATTCGTTTCTAACATACCTGTAGATCAAAATAAACATTTTCTCAGAGAGTTTATTATAAAGAATTTTCAGTAATTCTTTCCTGTCCTCTTTTTTATTTTCCAATAATTTTTTTACAGCTATCTCTTCCATTGATCAAAAATGATTTTTCAGGAGTCTCTATTTTGTAAATGATATTTTTAAAAAAACGCTGCCTGAACAAAAATATTTTCTCAATACTCCTGCTATTCTTTATTTTTTGTATCTATCAGGATAGTGACGGGACCGTCATTTTCAAGTGAGATTTTCATCATAGCGCCGAATTTCCCTGTTTGAACAGTTTTCTCAAGCTCTTTTTCCATTTGTCTGACGAACTGTTCGTAAAGCGGAATTGCAATATCGGGTTTTGCAGCATGGATATAGGATGGTCGGTTGCCTTTTTTTGTTTTTGCATGTAATGTAAACTGGCTGATAACCATTGCCTCACCATCAGTCTCTTTAACTGACAGGTTCATAACTCCACCGGTATCATTAAATATCCTTAGCCGTGCTATTTTCCCGGCAAGCCATTCGATATCTTCATTACTATCATTGTTTTCTATACCGACAAAGATCAGCAGCCCTTTACCGATCTCAGAGAACAAATTATCATTTATTCTGACAATTGCATTATTAACCTTCTGAATAACAGCTCTCATAGTCGTTTTATCTTAATAATTTATTACTCTTTAAATTTATCTTCCTCCCATTGTCCCTGCAACACATCACCATTTTTATAATACATTGTTCCTGTGCCCGAAAATTCCCCGTTTTCAAACTCTCCCACGTACTTATCGCCTGATTTATAGATAAATACGCCTTTGCCATGTCGTTTATGCAGAATAAATTCACCTTTATATATATCTCCTGTATGGTATGTATATATCCCTGTTCCGTGTTGCAGATCGTCTTTCCAGTCTCCGTAATATTTCCCACCGTCAGGATAGAAATTAGTCCCTTTGCCATTTCTTTTTTTATCCTTCCAGAAGCCTTTATACTTTTCGCCTGTATCCCATACATATTCGCCATATCCTTCATCGCAATTGCCGGACACGCAACCATATTGTTCTGTGCCTGTTCCAACATAATCATTATTCTCCCATTCTCCTTTTTTTATTGTACCGTCAGGATAGTACATTGCTCCTGTACCATGGATCTTATCATCTTTAAACCCTCCTGAATATCTTATATTTTCCCTGGTTATAAGTATTCCGTAACCATCCATCTTCCCTTTAAAATATCCTCCAGTATATATTGATCCGTCCTTATAGATATAATTACCATATCCATGCATCTTATCATCTTTCCATTCCCCTGTATATTTATCCCCATTGGCAAAATGATTGATCCCCTGACCGTTTCTCATTTCATTTATCCAGTAACCTTCATATACTTCTCCTGACTCCCACCGGTACTTTCCAAAACCATTACAACAATCCCCTGACAGGCAACCTTTATCCTGGGAGCAGCATACTGATACAAATAGTACAAAAGCAATTGAGATTATATAGCGCAGAAGTAACATATTTGATATATATAAAAACAAATATAAAATTAATAGAAATAAATTGTGTTTGAAATAAAATTATCTTGTGATGTATTAATTATTGAAGTAATCAAATACGGCTTTTGCTTTTGCATTACCTACAACCTCCTGCAGGTCAGCAAGTTTCGCATTACTTATATTTTCCACAGATTTGAACTTAGCTAATAGCAACTGAAACGTTTTAATACCCAGACCACTGATATTATACAGGTCAGATTTAAAATGATCTTTAATACGTTTCTTTCTGTGAAATGAAATACTGAAACGGTGAGCTTCATTCCTGAGTTGCTGTATCAGCTTAAGCGTTTCGGAGGTCTTATCAAGGTATAATGGCACAGGATCTTCAGATAGATATATCTTTTCCAGCTTCTTAGCAATGCCTATTACAGGTATCTTACCTTTGATCTTAAGCTTAGACAATGCTTTAAGAGCAGAATTAAGCTGTCCCTTTCCACCGTCAATAATTATCAGTTGAGGCAATTCTTTTTTCTCACTTATGAGTCTTTTATATCTTCTGAATACTACTTCCTCAATTGACGCAAAATCATTTGCTCCTTTCACTGTCTTTATATTATAATGGCGGTATTCATTTTTACTCGGCCTTGCATTTCTATATACCACACATGCAGAAACAGGCACGCTGCCATGTATATTTGAATTATCGAAGCATTCGATATGAACAGGCAACTGCTTTAGTCCAAGATCCTTTTGAGCTATCTGCATCACCCTGTCAGTATGTTTTTTGGGATTGATCTTTTGATGCTTGTGCTGCCTGTCTTTCATGTAATACTTAACATTTCTTTGTGAAAGTTCCAGTAATCGTTTCTTGTCACCTCTTTTTGGCACGGCTACTTTTGTATCAGGCCACGAATAGTCAATATTAAACGGAACGATTATTACATTGGAATTGCTGAACAACTTTTGCCTGATCTCTGTAATTGCAAGTGATAATATATCTTCAGGTTTTTCTTCAAGCTTTTTCTTTATTTCCAGGCTATGGGATTGAACAATAGCTCCTTCAATAACTTTCAGGTAATTGACATAGGAATAACTGTCATCTTCAATGATCGAAAACACATCAACATTATTTACAGAACGACTTACTATTGTTGATTTGCTTTTATACTTTTCAATAAGTTGCAGCCTTTCCTTTACCTCCTGTGCTTCTTCATATTTCTGTTCTTCAGAAAGCTTTATCATAACTGTTTTCAACTCTTTGGCAACAGTACTGATATTCCCCCTGAGAATACCTTTGATCTCTTTTATTGAACTTTCATACTCTTCCTTTAACTGTTTCCCTACACATGGCGCTTTACAGTTACCTATATGATATTCGAGGCAAACCCTGAAATTTCCCCTTTTAATATTCTTTTCTGTCAGCTTTAAATTACATGTTCTTATCTTATACAGTTGTTTAATAAGCTCGAGGATCGTCTTGACCATAATAGCAGAAGTATATGGCCCAAAATAGACTGAACCGTCTTTTACTATTTTCCTTGTAGAAAAAATCCTGGGAAAATCTTCGTTTTTAATACAGATCCACGGAAATGTCTTATCATCCTTAAGCATTACATTATACCGGGGCTGATATTTTTTGATCAGATTATTTTCCAGGAGCAATGCATCAGATTCCGATTCAACTAAAATATGCTGAATGTCTGCGATTTTACCGGTAAGGACTTTAATTTTTCCTGATTCATGCTTTTTGGTAAAATATGATGAAACACGTTTTTTCAGATCTTTGGCTTTGCCGATATAAATAATTTCTCCATTCTTGTTGAGGAACTGATATACACCGGGTAAATGTGGAAGTGACTTCAGAATAAGATCTATATTGCCGGTGTACTGTTTTACTTTGCTCATTGGTTGAAGGAAATATCATTACGAAGATATTAAAACCCGTGATTTATCAAAACTTAAAATATATAGTTTTGATAGCCGGCTAAATTTCTTACACCAATGGAGACGTCAGTGCTATAATTTCTCAAAATGATATTATTCAACAAATAGTGAAATAAACCGGAAATCTTTTCCATCAAATAAACCCTTATCCCCGAGTTTTATTTCCGGGATAACAAGTAAAGCCATAAAAGAAAGAGTCATAAACGGTGCGTGGAGTTCAGATCCCATTTCACGGGCTTTGTTGTTAATCAGCTTATATTTTTCCGCAACACTGATCCCGTCTTCATCAGTCATAATTCCACCGATATTAAGTTGAAGGTCGAAGATATCATTTCCGGTGCATACTGCAATACCACCTTTATTATCAATAATTTTATTTATTGCAGAACATATATCTTTGTCATTTGTTCCGACAGCAATTATATTATGGCTGTCATGAGCAATACTGCCTGCGATAGCGCCTTTATTAAGATTGAATCCTTTAATAAATGCCACAGAAGACTGTGACTGTACATACCGGTTTTTCACAACGATCTTCAGTATGTCGCTCTCAGTATCAGGAACAATAAACCCATCTTTTTCATTTGCTGATACTGTTTCTTTTACTGTATATAACTCACCGTCAAAGGCTTTAATAATATTGATTTTTTCACCTTCTGTCCTGACCTCAATTTCTGTATTTTTAATATAATTGCAACTGAAATTATTCAGATCAATACTTTCTGCCTGTTCTATCAGAACATTGCCATTGTCAAACACCAGATCACCATTAATAAAGGTTTTCAGAACATTAAACCGTTCAGGATCATCAATAATAACAATATCAGCAGGATCGTTTTTCTGCAGGAGACCGTTATCAAGGTTATAGTGTCTTGCAGGATTCAGTGTCGCTGCCCTCAATATATTAAAAAGATCAACACCCTTATCAATACCGGTTTTTATAATGCTATTTATATGTCCGTTTACAAGATCGTCAGGATGTGAATCATCTGTACATAGCATTACATGATCAGGATATTTATCAATAAGTCCATATAATGAATTAAAATTCTTTGCAGCACTTCCTTCACGAATCTGTATTTTCATTCCGCACTTTATTTTTTCCTCTGCTTCTTCCATTCCGGTGCATTCATGGTCAGTTGTTATTCCTGCACTTGCATATTTTATCAGATCTTCTCCTGATACTCCTGGTGCATGTCCGTCAACAGGTTTGTTGTGATGTTTTGCCGCCCGGATCTTTGCTTGTACTTCAGTATCCCCGAAGATCACGCCTGGAAAATTCATCATTTCCGACAGATAATATATATTATCACTTGCCAGCAGTTTGTCAATTTCTTCTGCACCTATTTTACTACCCGATGTTTCAAACGTCGTTGCCGGAACACATGACGGGGCGCCAAAATAAAACCTGAACGGTGTTTGTTTTCCGTTACTGATCATAAATTCAATACCTTCTGCTCCAAGCACATTTGCAATTTCATGAGGATCAGATACAGCACCAGTGGTTCCGTGCCTTATTGCCAGTCGTGAAAATTCAACAGGGGTCAGCATTGAGCTTTCAATATGCACATGGGAATCAATTAAGCCCGGAATAATATATACATCTTCTGTATTATCATTCTCTGTTATATCAACAATTATTCCATTTTCAATTCGTATCTGCCCTTTGAAAATCCTTTTATTTATAACATCAACAATATTTCCACTTATTACCATAATCCTACATTTTCACCATTCATAATTAATTTCAGTATAGAAATCCAAACTTCTGCCTAAGGCATCCCTATGGGAAAACCTCAAACTTCAAACTTCAAACCTCAAACTTCTGCCGAAGGCATCCCTACGGGAAAACCTCAAACTTCAAACTTCAAACTTCAAATATCAAATACAATATCTGTATTTTGCATTTTTAATTTTGAATTTCCCCGCAAGGGGACGTTCCACGTGGAACATTATCTGCCTAAATATACCAACAGGACATTTATGTCTGATGGTGAAACGCCGCTGATTCTTGAAGCCTGACCTATTGTTTTTGGATTTATTCTTTCCAGTTTCTGTCTTGCCTCAGTTGATATTGAATACATTTTTGAATAATCTATTCTACTTTCAATTTCAATATTTTCCAGTCTTTTTAATTTCTCAGCAACAAGTTTTTCCCTTTCAATATATCCTGAATATTTCATTGATATCTCTGCAGATTCAAGTATTTCATCCCTGTTTACAGGCATCTTCTCAATAAGTTTTAACAACGGATTGATCTTATCAATTATATCAGTCATTGACACTTGTGGACGCAATATTATATCTATTAGTTTTACTTTTTGCTTTATTTCTGTTGTGTTCAGCTTTAGAAGAACAGGATTAATAATTTCCGGACTTATACTATACTTTTTGAAAAAATTAATTACTTCTTCAGTATATTTTGCTTTTTCCCTGTACTTATTAAGTCTTTCTTCCTGTGCAAGCCCGATATTGTAACTCTTCTCTGTCAGTCGTGCATCTGCATTATCCTGTCTCAACAATATCCTGTATTCAGCTCTTGATGTAAACATCCTGTACGGTTCATCAACTCCTTTAGTAACCAGGTCATCTATAAGCACTCCGATATATGCTTCATCCCTTTTCAGCGTAAACTCGCTTTTACCGTTTATTTTGTTATGGGCGTTTATTCCGGCAATTATTCCCTGGGCCCCGGCTTCTTCATATCCTGTCGTGCCATTTATCTGTCCCGCAAAATACAGATCAGGAACAAGCTTTGTTTCCATTGTATAATTAAGCTGTGTAGGATCAAAATAATCGTATTCTATTGCATATCCCGGTCTGAATATCTTTGCATTTTCCAATCCCCGTATATTATTTATTGCTTTTCGCTGAACATCCCACGGAAGTGATGAAGAAAAGCCGTTTATATAATACTCAATAGTATTAACTCCCTCAGGTTCAAGAAATAACTGGTGCCTTTCCTTGTCCGGAAAAGTAACAAGTTTTGTTTCTATGCTCGGGCAATACCTTGGTCCTATACTTTGTATCGTACCGTCATACATAGGTGATTTGTCAATACCAGACATTATAATATCATGTACATTTTTATCAGTGAAAGTTATATAGCAACTCCTTTGCCTGCATTTTAAAGGTTCATCATAAAGATATGAAAAACACAATGGTGGGTCATCACCCTTTTGTTCATCAATTACACTGAAATCTATTGTTCTTCCATCTATTCGTGCCGGTGTCCCCGTTTTCATTCTTCCTCCGGTAAAACCCATATCGAATAGTTGTTCTGATAAATAATTTGAAGCAGGTTCTGATGCTCTGCCACCCTTTATCTGAACACTTCCAATGTGCATCAGTCCGTTTAAAAAGGTGCCATTTGTAAGAATTACTGCTTTTGCCATGAATCCTATTCCCAGCAGTGTCTTTACTCCTTTTACCCTTCCTCTTTCTATTACCAGTCCTGTTACAGAATCCTGCCACAGATCCAGACTTGGGATACATTCCAGCACATTCCTCCACTCTTCAGAAAACTTCATCCGGTCGCATTGAGCCCTGGGACTCCACATTGCCGGCCCTTTGGATTTATTTAACATCCTGAATTGTATCATAGACCTGTCTGTTACTGTCCCTGAATAACCTCCCAGCGCATCCAGTTCACGTATTATCTGGCCCTTTGCTATACCTCCCATAGCAGGATTACATGACATCTGTGCTATTTTGGTCATATCCATTGTTATCAGTAACACTTTGGATCCCAGTTTCGCAGCAGCCGCCGCAGCTTCGCTTCCAGCATGCCCCGCACCAACAACTATTATATCATACTTGGGGAACATAGTTTTCCCTTTTCAGTTAATAACGGTTAACAGCCGTTAATATCAGTTAATATCAGATAAAAAAATATTCATAATAATACTCTTTGCAACTGCTATTAACCCATTTATAAATTCATGACAAATATAATTATTCCTTCAATTCCTTTCTACTTCTTGTATTAAGATTATCATTTATTAATTGTTAGGTGCTCCATAACATAGTATTTTTTTCCATTTTTTTATGGAAATTTCTTTTGTTTTTACCCTATATATATAGAATATATGTTATTTATATTTTTTATAAATTATTAACTGTTTTATTTAACACCCTGATTTTCAGGCTTTTATCATTAATATAATTATTTAAATAATTTATATAAAAATATTACACTTGATCATTTTTATTTCTAATTTTACAACGAGAAAATGCAACCGTTTTTTTTATCAGTTAACATTAAACCACATTGCTCTATGGCCATTAAAGTAATCATTTTCATCTTTTTATCAGGTATTGTTTTTTACGGATGTAAGCAGTCAGGGACACAGGACCTGTCATCCGGTCAGGACAGTACCTCCAGCGAATCATCTGACGACGAGGAAATCGTTTTTGTAGATGCTGTTGTTGACTATCATCAAGCAGATACAGCATCATCCGATTCTGCCCGTATTGATACCGTTGACGGTCAGGTTATCAGAAAGCTGCCTGAAAATTATATTAATGAAAGCGGACTTGATAACTATGTAATAAATCCTGGTTTTGAAAATGCCAAAAGCGGCAGTTGTCCCAACGAGATAACCGATCTTGTCGGTGACTGGATGTGTATTCAGCGTGGCTCATGGAGCCCTGCCGGTCATAATAATTACATTAATGCATGTTTTAGTAATGCTGCAACAAAACCGGATAAAAAACCGAATTCCGGGAAAGCATATTTATATTACCTAACCGGTGCAAAACAAAGGGCAAAAAACCTGTTTTACACTGAGCTAAAAGGTTCATTAAAGGCAGGGCATAAATATTTCATTGAGTTTTATGTAAAAGTACAACCTTTTGGAAAAGGGTCGGATAAACCCGTTCCTTCAAGAGCTGCCGGTATTTATCTTACTGATCTTGATATAAGTCCGCGCCATGTCAGAGGATTACCACCAAAGGTAGTGAAGAAAAATCCTCACCCCTTTGTACCCCAGATAACTATTCCAATGAATAAAAAATTCAGTAATTTTAAAGGCTGGACGCTTGTATCCGAAATATATACTGCCAAAGGAGGAGAACGTGCTCTGATCATCGGTAATCATAAGATCATACCAAATGCAGCAAAATTCTATATTGATGACATCAAGGTAGTGCCATATTCTAAAAGCCTTATAAACATTGATAATCTTAAATATGCACAGATAGGACAGACAATTACACTGCATAATGTACATTTTGATAAAAATAAAGCCGATATACTTGCCGACTCACATAAGGAGCTTGACAAGCTCTTCAGTGTAATGAACGCTTTACCTAAAATGAAAATAAAGATCGTTGGGTATTCCGGATTCGAAACCATAACCAATTATGATAAAAAGCTTGCCGAGTCCAGGGCTTATGCAGTTATGTTCTATCTTCTTGATAAGGGTATCAATGTAGAACGCTTATCTTATGAGGGTAATGACAGGTTCCAGTCCGATACAGGCAAGGATCCTGACAGGATAGAGATCATTATTGAAAACATATAAATGCATAAAAGTTTTCTTTTATTTCTTGACTATTTCTTTCTTATTTTTCATTCTGTTTTTACCCTTTTCAATATAACCGGATGGATATGGAATAAAACCCGAAAAATCCATCTTATCACTATATTACTCACTGCAATATCCTGGTTTGTACTCGGTATATGGTACGGCTTCGGTTATTGCTTTTGCACTGACTGGCACTGGCAGGTAAGGGCGGCCCTGGGAAAATCCTCAGGATCATCTTCTTATATACACTTCCTGATCCTTGAAACAACCGGCATAGATATTTCACCCTCCCTGGTTGATATCCTCGTATTAATTATTTTTCTTTGCTGCCTGGCACTATCTGTATTTTTAAATGTTAAAGACTTTCGTAAAAACAAACTGCAATGAACGGATCAACTTTAAAAAACCTGAATGAGATAATTTCTGAGAGCAAAGATCTCTATTCATTAGAAAATCTAAAAACCGTATTCGGTTTTATTGACCTCACAACTTTAAAACCGACAGATACCGAACAAGAGGTTACCGGTATATGCAAAAAGGTCAACAGCTTTTCCGATACCTTCCCCGATATACCTAACGTTGCGGCAGTATGTGCATATCCCGCACTTATCTCTGCTATAAGCAAAACACTTGCTGCAAATGGTGTGAATATCGTTTCTGCAGCAGCAGGATTTCCTGATTCCCAGACATTTATTTCCATAAAGGTCGCAGAATGTGAAATGTCTGTTGCCAAAGGTGCTAACGAGGTTGATGTGGTAATATCCGTTGGCAAGCTTCTCGCGAAAGACCATCAGGCTGTTTTTAACGAGATCTTTCTTATGAAAAAGGCTGTTGGCGACAATATTTTAAAAGTGATCCTTGAGGCAGGGGCACTGGGATCACCTGAGAATATATCAATCGCAAGCAATATTGCCATGGAGGCAGGGGCGGATTTTATTAAATCGTCAACAGGCAGATATGATCCGGCAGCAACGCCTGAAAGTGTATATATTATGGCACAGAAAATACACGAATATTATCGCAAAACCGGCAGGAAAACAGGTATCAAGCCGTCAGGAGGCATTGTTTCAGGCAAGCAGGCTGTTGAGTACATGGCTATAGTAAAACATGTTCTGGGAGATGAATGGCTGACGCCAAAGCTTTTCAGGATAGGTGCAAGCAAGCTTGCAAATAATATACTTACTGAGATCAATACGCTTAACACCGGAAAGAAAGAAAAGATCGTTTATTTCTAAGGAACATTTATTTTTTCCTCGAAATAGTATAGTTTACCATTTCTGACAGCGCTGTTTTAGCATCATTATCAGGGAATTCCGAGAGCACTTTCAATGCCTTGTCTTTATACTCATTCATCATTTCAGCAGCATATTTCAATCCTCCGTTCCTTTCTACAAGGTCTATTACTTCATTTACCTTTTTCGCGTTCTTATTATGCTTCCTGACTATCCCTATTACTCTTTTTTTCTCTGACTCACCCATATTGTCAAGTACATATATGATAGGAAGTGTAAGTTTTTTTTCCCTGATATCGTTACCTGTGGGCTTGCCAATGATCCCGTTTTTCCGGTAATCAAAAATATCGTCCTTGATCTGGAACGCAATTCCCGTATATTCTCCAAACAGCTTCATCTTTGAAACCGTCTCTTCATCCGAGCCTACAGACGCCGCTCCGCCGGCTGAGCACGATGCGATCAATGATGCTGTTTTCTTTTTTATGATCTTATAATACTGCTCTTCCCCGACATTCAGCTTCCTGGCTCCTTCTATCTGCAGTAATTCACCTTCGCTCATTTCTTTCACTGCCTCAGACACTATTTTAAGCAATTCATATTCCGAATTATTGATCGCCAGTAAAAGTCCCCGTGAAAGGAAGTAATCACCCACAAGCACTGATATCTTATTCTTCCATAATGCATTAACAGAAAAAAAACCGCGGCGTTCATGTGAGTCATCCACAACATCATCATGCACCAGGGTGGCTGTATGCAGCAATTCTATCAGTGCTGCCGCAGTATATGTCGAATCGTTGACTTCCCCGTTTAGTTTTGCAGATAAAAAAACGAACATAGGACGCATCTGCTTACCTTTTCTTCTTATAATATAATTCGTTATTATATTCAGCAGTGGTACGCGGGTTTTCATTGAGGAACGGAAAAAGGGTTCGAACTTTTTCATTTCCTCAGCAATAGGGGATTTTATGACCTCCAGTGAAGACATAGATAATATTTCTTCAAAGGTAATACTTTATTTTTTACTAATTAGCATTCTTTGTTATAGTTAATAAAATTCGAAGCATGAAATTCGAAACCCGAAACAATTTTCAAATCATCCAAATTACAATTTTCTAAAAATTTAATGTAAATTAGTGAAAAATTAACTATGTCAGAAGTCAGGATAACAAAAATATTTTCATTTGAAATGGCTCATGCTCTGTGGAATTATGATGGTATGTGCAGCAATATTCATGGTCATTCTTATGTTCTCTTTGTTACAGTAACAGGAGAGCCTGAGCCAGACGATAATAACCCCAAATTCGGTATGGTAATTGATTTCGGTGATCTCAAAAAAATCATTGACAGGACAATAATTAATGTTTTCGACCATTCTTTTGTCATATATAAAAAAGCGCCACTCCTAAAAGTAAAGGAAATAGATAAAATGCTTGGCAATAAGATCATTACGGATTACCAGCCAACATGCGAAAACCTGCTCCTTGATTTTAAAAAACGCATCGAACCCGAACTGCCTCCTGATGTGAAGCTTTTCAGTTTAAAACTACAGGAAACAGCCACCTCCTTTGCAGAATGGCATGCTGATGACAACTAACACATGAGAACCTGAACACATGAACACAAGAACACATGAACACAATAAAGAAAAGCGCCTTTTCCTTCTTGATGCATACGCTTTGATCTTTCGTGCCTATTACGCATTCATACGTAACCCCAGGGTGAATTCAAAAGGCATGAACACTTCTGCTATATTCGGCTTTACTAATTCCCTGGCAGAGATACTGACAAAGGAAAAACCCACACATATAGCAGTGGTATTTGACACTCCGGCACCTACTTTCAGGCACGAAACCTATAAAGAATATAAAGCAAACAGGGAAGCGACACCGGAAGATATCAGGTCGTCCGTACCTTATATAAAGGATATTATCAGAGCTTTTAATATTCCTATCATTGAAGCCGAAGGTTATGAGGCTGACGATATTATCGGCACATTAGCGAAAAAAGCTGAAAAAGAAGGATATACAACGTATATGATGACTCCTGACAAAGACTTCGGCCAGCTTGTTTCAGATAGTATATTCATGTATGTTCCCAAGCGGGGAGGAAACGAAAATGCAATACTTGGGGTGCCTGAGATACAAAAGATCTATAACATTAAATCCCCTGAACAGGTAGTTGATATATTTGCCCTGTGGGGTGACAGTTCGGATAATATTCCCGGTGCTCCCGGAATAGGGGAAAAAACGTCGAAAAAACTTATTTCCGAATACGGTTCCCTGGAAAACCTGTATAAGAATATTGATGACCTTAAGGGAAAGCAGAAAGAGAATATCCTCAATTTCAAAAATCAGATCGAATTATCCAGGTTCCTTGTTACTATCGCGCTTGATGCACCTGTAGAATTTAACGGGTTGCAACTGAAAATGAAAGATCCTGACAAACAGGCGCTTGGCAGCATCTTTGAAGAGCTGGAATTCCGCAATCTTGCAAAAAGGATACTCGAGGATAATGCAGAAGAGCCAAGTACAAAAACCGTTGTTAAAGACACCGTCACACAGGGCAACCTTTTCGACACATCCGGATCGTCAGACACATCTCCATTACCTGTCTATGATACTATTGACTCTGTATCGCATGATTACCATCTCACTGATACCTCAGCCAGGCGCAAAGAGCTTATCTCCAAACTGAAACAGCAAAAAGATATTTGTTTTGACACCGAAACGACAGGTATTGATGCGAATAACTGCGAGCTGGTGGGAATAGCTTTCTCTTTTAAGGCACATGAAGGTTATTATGTGCCTTTTCCTGAAGATCAGGATGAAGCAAAAAAGGTTGCAAACGAATTCCGCGAAATATTTGAGAATGAGAATATCAGAAAGACAGGTCAAAATTTAAAATTCGATATTATTGTCCTTAAATGGTATGATATAAATGTTTACGGCGATCTGTTTGACACGATGATCGCCCATTACCTTATTCATCCGGAATCCCGTCATAACCTTGAATTCCTGTCTGAGCAATATCTGAATTATACTCCTGTTGCTATTGAAAGTCTTATCGGGAAAAAGGGCAAAGACCAGCTTAGCATGCGCTCTGTGGCTATTGAAAAGGTCAGTGAATATGCATGTGAAGACGCCGATCTTACATGGCAGTTAAAAGGGATACTTGAAAAAAGGCTTAAGGATAACAATATCAATGATCTTTTCTATAAGCTTGAAATGCCTTTGGTGAACTCTCTTGCAACTGTGGAAAAGAACGGGGTCACTGTGAGTGTTGACAGTCTGAACAGTTATTCTGAGATCCTGAGAAAAGACATTCGTTCGCTGGAAGAGCAGATATACATGCTTGCAGGCATTAAGTTCAATATTTCTTCTCCCAAACAGTTGGGTGAGGTTCTCTTTGACAGGATGAAGATAGACACTAATGCAAAGAAGACCAAGACAAAGCAGTATTCCACAAGTGAGGAGGTGCTGGTAAAGCTTAAATCCAAACATGAGATTATTGACAGGATACTGGATTACCGTTCCCTGACAAAACTCCTTTCCACTTATGTCGAAGCATTGCCAAAGCTTATCAATCCCCGGACAGGCAAGGTGCACACTTCGTTTAACCAGGCAATAACATCAACCGGCAGGTTAAGCTCCAACAATCCCAACCTTCAGAACATCCCTGTACGTGAAGAGCGCGGGAGAGAGATCAGGAAGGCGTTCACTGCTTCTGACAAGGAGCATATCCTTCTTTCTGCTGACTATTCACAGATAGAATTGCGCCTTATGGCTCATTTCAGTGAAGATCCGAATATGATCGATGCTTTCAATAAAGATCTTGACATACATACGATCACTGCTGCAAAAATCCATAAGGTTGACAATGAAAAGGTTACCAGGGATATGCGTGCCAGGGCAAAAACGGCAAACTTCGGTATTATTTACGGGATCTCTGCATTCGGGTTATCCCAACGCCTGAATATATCAAGACACGAAGCAAAACAGCTTATTGACAGTTACTTTGATACCTATCCAATGGTAAAGGAATACATGGATAAAAGCATCCGGTTTGCACGTGATAAAGGCTATGTTGAAACTATTATGGGAAGGCGCAGGTACCTGAAGGATATTAATTCCCGCAATGCCGTAGTGCGCGGATTTGCCGAAAGAAATGCCATCAATGCCCCTATACAGGGGTCGGCTGCAGATATTATCAAGAAAGCAATGATAAATATTTGCAACAGATTCAGGGAAAACAGATACAAATCGGGCATGATCCTCCAGGTTCATGACGAACTGCTGTTTGATACATTGATCACTGAACTGGAAGAAATAAAGGATCTTGTACGCACCGAGATGCAGAATGCAGTCAGGTTAAGTGTTGATCTTACAGTAGATATAGGAACGGGAAGCAACTGGCTTGAGGCGCACTGATCTTAATACAGCAATAGCGGGTTTCTGCGGGCTTTGATTATAGGGTATGTTTTTCCTGACCTGTCAATGAAATTATTTATCTCATTAATATCTATCGCATCATTACCGTCCTTATCATTCATTGACTTCAGGCTTTCAGGCAGGCTTTTAAATATTATTCCCTGCTCTCCGCTTTCACATATTATCATTGCATAATCACTTCGTACCTTCCTCAGGCTGAATATTAATTTCTGAACCAGGCTGTCGGCATTCATATCAGAAAAATTCTTCATTTTCTTTTCCAATGTATGCGATGCATCCAGAAAAACCCCGGTAAACAAAGCCCTTCCTGAAAGATATTCACTGAAAATATTCATATTGACAGCCTTTTCAGGCACCTCTTTGGCAACTATGTCAGAAGGCAGTATAAAATATTCACCTTTTTCATTGCTAACGATATGCGAAGATATAACTGTCAGTATAACATCATCCTCGTGCACTGTATCATGAATACTTTCAAGTGTCTTTATGATATTCTCTTTTGTAGTTGTTTCCGGCGTATTCAACTGTTTCACTATAACCGAATTATATAACTTCCCTGTTTGTGAGTTAAATACATCCTTCAGCCCCAGGCTGCTGTGCGTCAGATAGTTCTGGCCAAGTTTTTTATCTGTATATGCAGGCACATTGATAATGCACAGGTACAGGTCTGAGTTTTCTGTCTGAACAGAAATGTCCCTGTGATATATACTTATCTTTTCCGAGATATGAACGACTTTCCCGTTCTCTTTTTCCACCAGTATCTGCAATTCGTTATTCCCCGGATGCAGGTATATTTTATAAGTTAGTTCCGAAGTGGTCTCGTCGATCTTTTCTATTTCCGGTTTCAGTGTATGCTTTGCATGCCCGTCGTATTCAACATGTTCATCCCTGTTAACAAAAAGTCGTATCCTTTTCAGTGCCTCAGTGTTTATTTTAACCTTTACATTAAAATTCCTTTTGTAAGCTTCAACAACCTGACCGGACGGTTTCAAGAACCTGATATCTTCTGAAGGACTTATGACCTTAATAAGGTCATTCACATAACTCTTTTTAACAGGCACGATCTTTAATGAGCCTACATCCCACATTCTCAGGGACTTATCAATGCTTCCTCCTGCCAGAAGCTTGCCGTCAGGGCTGAAACTAACTGACTTCACAGCCATTTCACATGCACTGATCGTTGCAATTATACTTCCTGTACCTGCCTCCCATATTTTAATGGTTTTATCATTGCTCCCGCTGGCGATATACTTACCGTCAGGGCTATAGTCAAGCGAATAAATGCCTCCACCGTGCCCATTAAGTGTTCGTATCAGCCTTCCATCTCTAATATCCCATATTTTTATTGTATTATCACTGCTTCCGGTACCGACATGCTTTCCATCAGGGCTGAAACATAGTGCTTCAATCGGAAAGGCATGTCCTTTTAAAGAAAACAATTCCTTACCGGAAAACACATCCCATATCTTCAGCAGCTTATCATAACCGCCGCTTGCAATATATTTACCATCCGGACTAAAGGACACGGCTCTTATGCATTGGTTGTGGCCTTTAAGATTTTTGAGGTTTATTCCTGTTTCTGTATGCCATATCTTAATCTCTCCGTCCCATCCGGCGCTGCATATTATCGAACCTCCGGGATGGCACGATACAGAGCGTAGAGACCTTTTATGACCTACCAACTTCCTCTCAATCTCCCCGTTCTCTATATCCCAGATCTTAACACTATTATCCCACCCTCCGCTGATAAGTTCTTTGCCGTCAGGACTGTAGGCTGCGGATATTTCACCGTCATCACTCTCCTGCAGTGTCTTTATCAGGGTGCCTGTTTTAACATCCCATATCCTGATAGCCTTGTCAGCGCTAACACTTACCAGGCGACGGCTGTCGGGGCTGAAAAGGGTATATAATACAGGTTTGTCAAGAACATTAACAGATACCTGCTTCATTTGTCCCTGAACGATAATTATAGTAAATACCGAAAGAAATATTAAAAATGCCGGTCTTTTATACATTAATTCCCTTTACATCAATTTAGACAAGAAATTGTAAATTTATAATAATTTTTGCATCTATGAATTTTTTATTAGTTTTTAATTACCTCTTTTTCCTCGTGTATTTATTGAATTTTTTACCACTGCCTCCATAACCATCATATTTTGTATCAAACAATAAAAAATCACATAATGACAAATAATATCTGGTACAACCACAGAACTAACATATTTGACCTGTTCGGGATGAAAACAATCCTCTATATTCTATTCTTGATTCTATTCTTACAGGATCATTCTTTTTCCCAAAACGGACTTACAGAGTATGATATACCGTTTGGCACAGCAAACCCAATCCGGCAAATTCCTCTTTTACAATCTATTACATTCCATCTTCTGCAAATTCACACTATTACGTGTACGATATCAGGGGAAGACTTGTTATTGCAGGCAACCTGCAAAGGCAATACAATCATACAGTATATACCAGCCATCTTTCAGGTGGGATATATATTGTTAAAATCATTGACGGCGGGACCGTTATAAATAAGAAGCTGGTGAAGCAGTGACCCCTCTGCCTGCTACGCAGGCAGGTCCCTCAAAGGGGGAGAGCAATAGATGATCAGTGATCGGCTTGTAATACATATAAATTATCCGTATCTTTAATATTTAATACAACCATATTATTATCCTTATCAGGGATGAAAAATATCCTGCATACTGTTTTTATAATACTTACCTGTCTGAACTATGCTTTTTCCCAAAACGGACTTACAGAGTATGAGATACCATTTGGATCTGCCAGTCACCATAGAAATGCTATTGCCATAGATGATTCCGGAAATAAATGGATAGGATTTGATAATATCGGGCTCGGAAAATTAAAAGATACGGTCTGGATGTTATATAATCCCGAAAATTCCGGCATACCTTCTTTAAAGGTGACAGCGTTATGTACTATGAATGACAACTTATATATCGGAACAGACAACGGAATCTCTGTATTCGATGGAAGTATCTGGAAAAACTATTCCATGCTTGACGGACTTCCCGGGGAAGATGTATCATGCCTGTACCATGACGGTACAAATCT
>Ga0180433_10002437_pt1 | contig 28670 bp, 30 predicted proteins | sample SS_ome_8_FD_132980 | JGI IMG/M metagenome (GOLD analysis project Ga0180433, IMG submission 132980) | Hypersaline lake sediment archaeal communities from the Salton Sea, California, USA - SS_1_D_1 metaG | ecosystem: Environmental > Aquatic > Non-marine Saline and Alkaline > Hypersaline >... | reverse complement strand
TAATTTGTTTTCTGAAATAATTTCATAAAATGGATTATATAAAACTTTATTAAATTCATACTCATTCAGTGTTTTACTACTACGATTTAAAATTTCATACATATCTTTTCTTTTATTAATATCAGTTCTATAACTTGAATCTAAATGGTTAAATATAAAATTATAATTTCTTATTTTTGACTGATCATCTGGATTTAAATCTTTAAAATATTTTCTATTATATTTTTTATATTCTTCACATGTAATGAATTTTTCAACTAAAGGAAATTTTCCATTTATAAAATCAGTAGCTGTAGTTATACGATGCATTCCATCTAATATTTCTTCAGAATTATTATCTGGATTTAATATAGTCCAGATAGGATTCATTGCTCTATTTAATAACATTGTTTCAACAAATCTAGTTTTTAATTTATCATCCCATGCATCATATTCCCTCTGAAAATCAGGATTTTTATTTATCCATGTTTGGTTGACCGCACGCGCTGTCTCTTCATTAATTCTTGCATTTATAATAGATAAAGACATTGATGTCATTAGACCGCTTCTTAATATAATTAGACTCTCTTTTTTTAAATCACTTATATATATATTTTAAATAAATAGAGAGAAAAGAATACAACAAGATGAAATATGGAAAAAAATATGTAATGAATTAGATTGGGAATTTATTCCTACTATATAAAATAAAAAATAAATCTATTATTAACATAATAATTATTTAATTAAATTAGCAGCAATTGCTCTATTAGTTCGTATTAATCCAGATAAATACATTAATTAAAATTAATTAGATAGTTTTATATAATATTATTTAATTTAATTATAATGAAATGTCCAAATTATTTAATTTGTGAAGGAAATGAAAATAAATATTTTTAATATCTTATCTTCTTCTTGTTCTTCTTCTTGCTTTTTTTCTTGCTTTTCTTCCTCCCTTGAATGAAGTAGTTTTATCATCTGATGAACGTTTTACAGTGGGTCTTTTTGACCGAGAGCGCGACGGCGGATCAATTCTTTCAAATTGAAAAACAATAGCCGAACGCTTTCCTTCTCCGCTTAATTGTTCTGGCTGATGTGGTATATTTCCATTAAATATTAAACATATACATTTTTGTTCATTATTTTTTTTTATAATATCATCATAATTAATCTCTATTTGAACTCCAGCGTCTTCTTTTTCACCATACCTCTCATATTCGTTATTATAAATTCTAATATTTCCATCTTTCACCGTTGGTGATTTTATTAAATACCAAATTAAAGTTATAGTTTTATAAGAAACAGCAGCACCATCATCTACGTGTCTACCTAATTGACCTGTTTTAGGTTTATCCGTATTAACAAAATAATAATGTGTTTCTGCTAATTCTGTATGTCTTAATTTTCCAACTTGAAAACCTCTTTCCCTAGCAAATTGTTCTGCTAATTGGTAAGATATAATACTTAACGATCTTAAATCTAAATTTTTTTCATTTGATTCTCCTATTATATTTCCATCGGCATCTTTATGAGGCATATTATGAAGAACTTGTTCCATATGATGAATTAAAGGTTCTTTTTTTTCCCTTTTTTCTTCTTTAATTTTTTCAGGCATATATTGGTCTAATATTTTATATGCTTTTATCTCTCTACACTTATCAATAGGAAATTTATATAAAGTTATATTTTTTGCAATTTCTTTTTTTAACATTACTTTATCGGATAGAATTGATAATCTTTTTTCCAAGTTATAATCTCTAAATTTGTTTAATTCACTATTTGAAAATAATTTTTTTTGATAATCTTGTGATTTTGGGCGATATACAGAAACCATTATATAATAATAATAATTATAAAAAATATTAGTATAAATAAATTAAAAAATATGAATATTTTATATTTTCATTTAAATGATATTGTTTTTAATAATACTACATGGAAAGGAATAAATAAAGCAAAAATTTTTATTGAAGTAATATAATATATTTAAATTTTAATATTAAATAGTAAAATCATAATTACAAATATATTTTGAAATAGATTATTCTGTATTAAGAATAAATTCTTCACTATTATTAAGAATACATTTTTCTCTATTATTAAAAACATATTCTTCGGTAGTTTTAATAGAATTATTAAGTTGTAATACATAGTATATAATCATAATTACAATAGATATATATGCAAATATACTTGCAACTTTATAATAATGTTCAAAATTTTCATTTTCATTATTAATTTTTGCTCTTAGAATTTCTTCAGTTTTAACATATTCCATTTTTTCTTTTACCATATCTATAAATTTTTTATCACCTCCATATAGATTTTCATTACAGTTAATCCAATTAATATTTTTAATTTCACTTTTTTGTGAATTTAATTTAATTTTATTAGCTAATTCTTCTTCAATATGATAGTGAACAACTAATATTTCAATCCACGCAGAATCTGTAGTTCGCGGATCTTCATAGATTGGTCCTGCATAAATAATTTCATCATTTCTTTTTATAAAAATTTCGTCTAATACTGATTTACTACATTCACTAGATACTTTTTCTTTAAATTTACGTCGAAGAGTATCATAACTATCCTCATTAGTATTTACCATTCCTTTTGGAATAGCCCATTCATTAGTATCATTTTGTATAATCCCAATAAAGTGCAGTTCACTATTAATCCATTTAGTAATGATACTAGCTACTGCATGATTTGGACCATATTTACCTAACATTCCTCTTCCTTTAATTCCTGTTTTAATTGGAGTAACTGGTTTTCCATCTTTAAATTTAATTTCTGCATCTCTAAGAGTTACTAAAACTGGTTTTGTTGAATTCCATTCCCATACACCTCGAGTATGAAGTTCTTCAAGAGAAATGTTTGGAGAATCTGCCCAATTATTTTCATTTATTTTTAATGAAGGATGCTCATAAAATGGGCATTTTTTATTATAATCATCAATATTAAGGGGTTCATTATTATCACATCTTTTAGGATAAAGAATATGAGTATTCATTTCATTTTTATCTTCATAATGCTGAGTTTGATTTTCTGTCATATTAAATTTTATTTTTAAATATTTAATTATTTCAATTTTAAATTTAAATAATTAAATAATTAAATAGTTTTCATTTTTCTAGTAATTCTACTTTTCACAGATTTTCTACTATTTATAGATCGATTATATGAATTTGTTTTACTAATTACTTTATTTTGAAAAAAAGATAATTTATTTAATGATTTATCTTTAATATTATGTTTAATATATTCATTATATTCTTTAATAACATGATTGAAATAGGTTATTATATTCGGATTAACATACATATTTAATTCATTTAAAAAATCAATACTGTTTATAACCTGTTTAATATTCAAAATTTTAACATGATGAGGAATTTGTTCATCTCGTTTATAATATAATAAAGTATGTAATCCTTTTATTCTCCATGTAAAAGTGTCTATAATTGTATAATGATCCATTAATACATATAATATAAAGCGTGTAATAAATATATCAAAATTAGAAAGTTGTTTCATATCTGGAAATGATAAATTATTCATTCTATTTTTTAAATCATATAAATCAGTTATTTTTGTTTTTTTTAATAATGATTTATCTTGTTTATATTTTAATAAATCTTTATAATTTTTATATATATAACCAATATATAAATTAAGATAATTAATTATACCTTTTGCAAATTCAATATTAGTTTTATCATAATTAAAAGTTGGATTTTGACATACTAATAATAATTTATTATTGTTTTTATTAAATACTTTTATATTATATTGATTTTCAATATTTTTATCATTATAACCCGAACGTTTTAATTGGTTTGTTACATCTTGGATAAGTTCATTATCAGGAATTTTTAAATAATCTGTAATTATATCTAATTCATCTTGTAATTTACTAAAAAGACTTTTTGAATTTAAATGTTCTGATTTTAAAAAATCAGATTGTTTTAGTCCAGAATGTCTATAAGATTTTTTTATATGTTCTTTTAATTCTTGTAATGATTTATATTTATTTAATGATTTAGACATATATATATATATATATATTTATTTATTCTTTTTCTTTTATTTTTTTTGTTCTAGGTAATTTAACTGATAATTTTTTTTCCATTAAAGCAATTTGTAAATTAGTTGGGATTTCTCTATTTGTTTCCCAACGCGATAAAATTTGTTCTGAAATATTTAATTCAATTGCAAATTGTTTTCGTGTTTTATTTAAACTAGTTCTAGATTGTAAAATAATTTGACCTAATTTAGGTGGAGCAATTATTTTACTTTCAGTATTTGTTTTTTTACTAGTATTATCGATTGGTTTCTTAGTATTAGATTTAGGTGCGTTAAATACAACAGGTTTGAAATCTTGGTGTTCCATAATTATTAATAATTATTGATATTAAATATTTTCAATTTTATTATTAATTGCTCTGTATAAATTTACCATAATCTCGACTTGATATCATGAGATAATATTGTCCATTCCAAAATACTAATAAACATGAAATAAGTGAAATAATACCATTTAAAATACTATTATTAAATTCATGTTTTAAATTATACAATCCCATAACAGATATAATACAAGCACCTGGTGATCTAATATAAGTACTTAAGTATAAGTATATTATTTTCTCTCGTTTTTTAGATAATTTATTAAGTTTAACTAAAAATAATAAAAAATAATCAATGCATCCTGGTAAACCAGTTATAAAAAATAAAGCAGCTGGGCTAATAATAGATTTTTTATAATATTCAATTGATCCGGCTATTAATACCATTAAACCATGATGTAAACGATCTGCCTTTGTTAAATTAAAGAAGATAATATGATATATATGTGTAATGACAGATATATAAAATGTATTATAAGAAGAAGAACTCCATTTATATTTATATATATTATATGGTTCTAATAAACATAATCTTAAATCAGATATAGCATTTATAGAAACAAATAAATTACTAATAAAATGTATAAAAAACCATCGAATATTTTTATTATTTTTAATATTAATAGATTTATTAATTCGTTTTGCTATTATAATTGATGCACTATCTGTTATAAATAATGACATGACGATTAATAAAATTTTTTGCATTAGTAATAATTATATTATTTATTAATGTTTCTAAATAGTTAATAAATATATTTATAATTAATTATTAAAAATATATTTAAAATTTAGGCAGGAAAACCTACTAAATTCGCACCTATGCCGAAACCAGCACCAGTTCTAGCTGTGCTACCCATACTTGGCACATAAGTATCAAGAATACTGAAAGTAGCAGCAGCTACTAAAGCAATTAAACAAATTTCATCAATTTTTAATTGTTTTTGAGGAATAGCAAAAGCAGCAATCGCAACCATAAAACCTTCAACTAAATATTTTATAGCTCTACGAACAAGTTCACCCATATCAAACATTCCGTTCATTATTATAATAAAAGTAAAGAAAAAAATAATATTATTAAATAAAAACTTAAAATTAAAAAATATATAAAATATATATGAATAAAACTACTAAACATGTTGATCTCTTAGATGAAGATAAGCCATTAGCTGGACAAAAATATGTTTGTTTATCATTTGTATCACCTGAAAAAATTTTAAAACAAAAAGAAACATTTATGTTTGAAAAATTTATTGAACAATGGGATCTCGCTAAATCAATGGAAAAATATACTCAATTTTTAAATTTTATTGCCTATAAATATTCTCTTAATTTTGATAAATTAACTGCTGATTTACAAGAATTTGCATTAGAGGAAAAAGATAAATTATTTCTTACTAATCTTAACGATGAATATAAAACATATCTAGATGCGCATGAAGAAAAATTAGAAGAAGAATTTAATTCTATATATCAATTTCAAACATCAACTAGAGGTATTAAAGTTAGAGGTTCATTTCCTAATCAACAAGAAGCTGAATTACGCTGTAAAATGTTAAGAGAAGCGGATCCCAATCATGATGTATATGTAGGTCCAGTAGGCATTTGGATGCCTTTCCATCCAGAAGCATATAAAACAGGAAGAGTAGAGTATTTAGAACAAGAATTAAATGAATTAATGAATGAAAAAGATAAAAATGAAAAACATGCTAAACAAGAATTTGATAAACGTGTTAGAGAATCTAAAGAAAAAGCTATGGAAGATAATCGTAAAAAAGCTGAAGAAACAGGTGCTAAATTAACTCAAACTATGAATGCTGATGGTGAATTGGTAAGTGTTAATAATTTAAATACAAATGAAATATCTTTAACATATAATTCACAGAGTAATTCAAAAGAAATTTCTGTTTCAGATATTAGACAAGAATTATTTGAAGGAGATAATATAGTAACTAATAATACAGATCATGGTTTATCTAATATTACTCATATAGTTAATAATAAAGATGAAAGCAAAATGGAAGAGGTTGATTAAATAAATAAGTTGTAAATATAATTATTATTTAAATAATAATAATTATATTATTTTAATGAATAAATTAGATATTCATAAAGATATAATAGAAAGATTACAAATATTTATAAATAATAAAAAAATTCCAAATATTATTTTTCATGGATTAATGGGTAGTGGAAAACGAACTCTTCTAAATCAATTTATAAATATGATATATGAAAATGATAATAATTTAATTAAAAATAACACAATGCAGGTTAATTGTGCGCATGGAAAAGGTATTAAATTTATTAGGGAAGATTTAAAATTTTTTGCAAAAACAAATATAAATATTAAAAATGGTGATTTTTTTAAAAGTATAATATTATTAAATGCAGATAAATTGACTATGGATGCTCAATCTGCTTTACGTAGATGTATAGAATTATTTAGTCATACGACTAGATTTTTTATTATTATTGAAGATAAATATAAATTATTAAAACCAATATTATCTAGATTTTGTGAAATATATATATCTTTACCTTTAATTAATAATCAATTAATAAATTTACATCAATATAATTTAGATAAATGTTTTGATTTTAAAACAGATAAACAAAAAAGATATAATTATCTCTGTAAATTATTGGATTCTCCTATAAATAATCATTTAGAATTATTTAAATTAACAGAAAAATTATATAATAAAGCATATAGTGGTTTAGATTTAGTTAATTATATTGAAAATAAATTTCCCGATAATAAGATTAAATTTAAAATTTTAATAATATTTCAAAAAATTAAAAAAGAATTTAGAAATGAAAAAACTTGTATATTATATTTACTAAATAATATTTTTTTTCGTTCTAATGATATTTTAGAAAATATATCATTTATGTAAATGGATGATTATTCACTTATTTCATTAGTAGAGTCTAAAAATGAATGGTGTAGTAGATTATTAACAGTATTAACTCCGTGTGTTATTGAAGGATTAAAATCAATATTTGATGAGGCATATAACTTATGTAAAGAGAATGATGAATTAGATAAATATTTAATGACTTTTCAAAATTTTTTAAGTAGAATACCTAAATGGAATTCATCAATAATTCAAGATGAACAAACTAGAATTGTTCAGCGAAGTGGATGTTCATATTTAGAAGATTTAGTAACTTGTGTTCATATTATTCAATTAAAAGCTTTAACTTGTAGTCGTGTAGGAAATCAACAAAAAAAAGTAGATATTAATATTCCTGATCTTAATACCTTTATTCATAAAATTTATATAAATGTAGCCAGAAAAGTATATACTAATATTTATTTATTTGAAATTGGAATAAGTCCTTTAACCATTCAAAAAAATAATAGAGAATTAGAAATAATTATTAAAGAAATGATATTGAATACTGTTCGTGAAAGTATTCCAGTAGAAAATATTCTAAAAGCTTATTTAGATGAAACCGAAGAAATAGATGTAAAGGTAGAAGAAAAACAAGAAATTATACCAATTATAAAAGAAGAAATAGTAGAAGAAAATAATAAAGAAATTACTAGACCTCCATCTACAATTAAAAAATCTATTGATACAAAAGAAGAAGAAGTTATTAAAAAATCTAAAATAAATAATGATGAAGTTAAAGATACACCTAATATTAGTATAGAAATTGATAAATCTAATAGAAATAATGATCAAGATTTAAATAATGATCAAGATATTAAATTTTCAAATATAGATATAGCATTTGATTCAACTGGTTCATCTGAACAAGTTAAAGCACCGAAAGATATTGAAACATTAGAAGAAATATCTAAAATAAATAATCAAAAACGAAAAGAAGAAGAAGAAGATGAAGAAGAAGAACCTTTAGTAATAGGTGAGTCTATTGATTTAGGAAAAGATATTATAAATGATTTATCTTTTGATCCAAAATCTAAAGAAGAAATTATATTAAAAGATATTGAAGTTCTTTAATTAAATACGTTTATTTTAAAAATGAAATTTATTTAATAATTTTAATGGAGAATAGTATACAAATTGCTATAATCATTGCAATTGTATTTTTTATTATTAAATTTATTGATATTAAATTTATTAAAAAAAGTGATCAACCATTAAAAGCTACAGTAATTGATAGTTTGATTGCTTTTATTTCAACAATAATAGGATTATTTATTATTGATCAATTTGGTATGTTAAAATCTATTATTAATAATTCAACAGATCAAGTTCAAGCATTTGTAAGTCATCCAGAATTTTAGATTAAATAATAATATGCATGATTTTTTATTTTTTAAAAGATAGATATAAGTTTTATAATATATTTTATACCTTGACTAAAATATAATAAAAAATTTTAGATTTATTGAATACAATTTACCTACATTTAATAGTGCTTTCTTATTTTGTGCATTACTCTTGATTTTCTTGATTTATGTTTTCTTGATTTATGTTTTCTTGATTTTCTTGATTTTCTTGATTTATGTTTTCTTAATTTTCTTGATTTTCTTAATTTTCTTGATTTTTTGTCGCCGCCGCGCGGCTGCTGCCACGGGAGTGGATCATCGCACCCGCCGTATTCACGACATGCGGCTTCCGCCCACCGGCGGCCAAAGTTGCGTTCGGCTTGGCGCACTTCTTCGTTTTGTCTCCATCCTGCCGCCACCTCTCTCCCCGCTTGCGTAAGAATATTGTTTTTTGCGTCTTCATCGTCGGCATTCAGTGCCTCAATGTATCTCATCATGAGAGTATCCTTTATCGGCGCGCGCTGCTGGGGCGGAGGAGGCGCGGGTGGGAGCGGCGAAGGCGGCGTGTAGGTCATAGGTTCTTGTGACATTTTTATAATATATATAAATAATTAAAATTAATATTAATTTTAATTATTTTAATAATATGTAGGTAATTCATCTATACTAAATATATTACCCTTTTTATTAATAGATTTTTTAGATACTATATATTTATTAAAATGTTCATTTTCTAATACTTTTAAAGGAGTATGATTATGAACTGTTCTTGCAATCATTTTATATAATTTAAAATCAGGATATCTCTCTTCGCCATTATTTTTATATAATATATTTCTATTTTTATCATCTAAACACCAATTTAAAATTATTTTTTTAATAGGCGATTTTATTTCTTTAACTTGATCTATATCTTCTACAAAAAAATCAAAAATAGAACATCCTAATCTAGATAGATCAAAACTAAAATTCGGTTCTATTATAGGTTTATTATTGTCAACATAAACTCCAAAATTATATTGAGTAGCAGCATCACCCTCTTTACTAAAACTATCTGAACACATTTGTTTACCTTTATAACTATAAATCGCTCTTCCAAAATCAATAATTTTATAAATTTTTCCAAATGTTGGAATTTTATAATGTTTATTATTTATTTTATATATAATATATTTTTTTTCTGTATCACAATACATAATATTATTAGTATGCAATCATTATGTGTCATTTTAAATGTTTTTTGATATGTCGCTAAAATCATAATAATTTGAAGAACAATTGAATCCCATTCATCATCTTTAATTTTATTATTTGTAATATATGAATCTAATGTATCTTTACAACATTCTAATGCTATTAATTCTACTGGAAATTCTTTAATAGAAATTATTATTTCGTCTTCTGATGCAGTAGAGCACGTAGAAGAATCATCATCGCTATTAGTATTATTAGTATTTTCTTTATTACTACTATTGCTACTATGAGTATTAGAACTACGTGATGAACATGTAGATCCTGAATCATTTGTTTTTTTACTATTATTATTTAAATTATATTCAAATATTAGATTATGTGAATTATCTATATCTTCATTTTGATTAGTTGTAAATACATTAATATTATTTAGATCATTAATGTTTGATAAAGTGATAAAATTATTATCAGTAATTACATTATCATCTATTAATAATTTTTTTTTATTATTTCTAGTATCAAAATTAAGCTTGTCTATATGAGATAAATTAGTAAAATTAAAAAGAATATTATTATTTTTATGAAAATCTTCTGAATTATATAAAAAATCAATATCATCACCAATATCTATTAATAAATTTTGTTTAATTGCTAAAAATGTTCCAAAACAATCAACTCCATGAATAAAATTATGATTATGTAATAATTGACTAGTTAAAAATGTAAAAAAACCATCTACATAGGCATAATTATTAATATCTCCAATCTTTTCATGGCAATTATTGGACAAATTAAATACAGGTAAATCAATTAAATTTTTTGATAAATCATATTTATTACAAATAAATTTAATTGGATCTAATAAAGGACAAAATTTAAAAAATATTTTTTCATTATATTTTTCATTAGAATTTGTTTTTGATAATACACATCTATATTTATTATAACTTTCTTTTTCTATAATATCAGTTAAATAATTAGGATAATTAATATTAAAATTTGTATAATTATTATTTGTTAAATTAAAAAAATTATTAAATAAAGGAATATAATTTTGAATCTGAGTAATATCTAATAATTCTTTATTTTTATTATTAAATAAAATAGAATTATCATTTTTTTTATAATTAATTTGCATTATAGTATATTAAAATTAAAAATTATTATATATTTAACTTATTAATTAAATATTTTTAACTTGCGTCTATTAATTATTAATTTTTTCTATTAATTAATATATTAATGACTTTAGAATTAAAAAAATTTGATATGAAAACTATTAGCTTTAAACCTGAAGAAAATTCTGGTCCTGTTATTGTTTTAATTGGAAGAAGAGATACAGGTAAAAGTTATTTAGTAAGAGATCTATTATATTATCATCAAGATATTCCTATTGGAACAGTAATATCAGGAACTGAAGCAGGAAATGGATTCTATTGTCAACATGTTCCTAAATTATTTATTCATGATGAATACAATAGTGCTATAATTGAAAATATATTAAAAAGACAACGAGCAGTTTTAAAGCAAATTAAAAAAGATCAAGAAACATATAAAAAAAGTAATATAGATCCTAGAGCATTTGTAATATTAGATGATTGTTTATTTGATGCTACATGGACTAAAGATAAAGTAATGCGTTTATTATTTATGAATGGACGGCACTGGAAAATTATGTTAGTAATTACAATGCAATACCCTCTAGGCATACCTCCTAATTTAAGAACAAATATAGATTATGTATTTATTTTAAGAGAACCTTATATTTCTAATAGAAAAAGAATTTATGATAATTATGCAGGTATGTTTCCTACATTTGAAGCATTTTGCACTGTTATGGATCAATGCACCGAAAATTTTGAATGTCTTGTTATTAAAAATTGCGCTAAAAGCAATAAATTACATGATCAAATTTTTTGGTATAAAGCAGAATCACATAAGGATTTTAAATTAGGATCTAAAGAATTTTGGCAAATTTCTAAAGAAATGAACTCTGATGATGAAGAAGAACAATATGATCCAAATAAATCAACAAAAAAAGGACCTAATATTAAAGTTAAAAAAAGTAAGTGGTAAAATATTATCTTAATTATAGTTTAATCTACTTTAAATTGAATACTAACATTAAAATTCTTAATAGTACATTTAGTACTATTACATAGAGTTACATTATACTTATGAGAATCATTTTGTTTACCTCTGTATTTAATAGTATTAATAAATGTTTGAATACCTTTCTTAGATGGACATTTATGCCCAAACTGATTAAATAGATTCATAAATACTACACTCCAAAATGCAATAGGATAATCTATATATTTTTCAACATTAAACTGAATTGATACATTTGTATCATTAAAATTAAATTTAACTTCTTCAATAAATGGATTAATTATTTCTTTTTCTATTAATATATTCCAATCATCAGCTTGTTTACTAATATTTAAAAGATTCTCTTTAACATTCGAAGTAAAAGCATCATTTATTGCAGGCGTAATAATATTTCGATATTTTCCTCTCACTGACCAATCTGGTGTAGTATCTTTAAAATAGGGAACCTGATAAACATGAGCAAAATCATAAACAGTTTTTTTATAATATGCAATCATAGGACGCACAAATTCTATTTTATTAATAATAGATTGTTCTCTAATAACAGCTAAATCTAAATAATTACGTCCTCTGCAAAAATTAGCAAAAATATTTTCAATAATATCATCTTTATGATGAGCTAGTAAAACATGATCAATATTTTCTTTTTGCATAATTTCTCTATAAAAATCAAATCGTATATTTTTTGTTAATAATTCATAGTCCCTTCTTTTTGTATTTTCTCTCTTTATTTCATTAATTGATTTAATATATAATTTTATATTATTAAATTTACACCATTGTATTAAAAATTTTTCTTCTTCTCTAGTTTCAATTCTATTATTATAATTAATATGAACGCAAATTAATTCATATTCTAAATAGTGTAAAATTGTTGTTAAAACCATTGAATCAACTCCTCCTGATAGAGAGATAATTAATTTTTTATTATTTAATTTATTACAAATATTATTTATATTTTCAATAAATTCACTATTTAATAAATTTTGATTTTTAATCTTAATATTTGTTTTTGGAACATATTCTAATATATTTTTATAATTATAATTATAATACCAATTATAAAAATATTGATAAAATAAATTATTTATTAAATTTAAAGTCTTACTAAATATCGTATTTATAAACATTATATCCCAAATAATATTTAATTAAAGTATTTCAATTTTTAATTAAAAAAATTGATTATATTTTATTTTTAATTTATATAACTAAAATGAGTAGCCAATCCCAAAAACATGGTTTTTCGTGGGAAAATGATATTAGGTCACGAGTGTTTGATTTACCAGAAGAAAAGAATAATACCGATAAATATGACATTCATAAAAATAAAAATAAATATAATAAAAATGAAAATTGTTCTATAAAAACAACTGGTTCAAAAACAATATGTTGTAGTGATATATTAAGATTTTATAATTATGATTTTAGAGAAAAAAACACAATTATAGTTGTATCATATGAGCAAACAAACACACACAAAATAGTAAAAAATATATATGAAATCAATTATAACGCTGACTGTCATAAACTTTTATTTGGAGATTTACCAAAAGAAGTAATCAAAGATTATGTAACAAAAGTAAAATCTATTCCAACAGAAACTAAAGGCAAAGAAGCAAAAAAGATATTTGATTATCTTACCGAAAAAAAAAATATTAAAAAAGAGTATGCACATATTATTCAAATTAATCCAAAAGTTGATAGCAAGCAAAGTAGAGTTCAGTGTTCAATTCCTAATTTTGAAAAAACTCTTAAAGATTTTATAATATATAAATCTAGTTCAGATACTCCAAATTTACTTAGAGGATATGAAATATGCTCTAATTTTGAAAGCAGTAAAAGAGTAAGAAATAATAAATCTAAATAATAAGTTTATTAAATTCCCATATAACTTCTTGTTTAGATATAGATTTTGGACCACAAGTATTATTTTTACAATCATAATCTATATTTTTTAATTTATTAAATAAGTCATCTGTTAATTTTATTTCAAATTTAATAAAATAATGTGATTGAATAGACTTATTTTCTGTAATTTTATCAATGTCTCCAGCATTTATTCCTACACGTCTAAAAGATATATCATGATTTTCAGTTTTTTTAACAAATTTATAGTTATTAGGTATTAATTTAACAGGAATTACTCTATTATTTTCTTTTTTAATCCATATTTGAAATACACAAGGAACATCATATTCTTTTTCTTCTACTAAAAATCCGTTTCTAGGTAAATCATATTCACAAATAATATGAAAATTATGAGGAAAATGTCGTTTTAAACTTTCTTTCTTAAAACTTTTGGGTAATATAAATGAAATACTATCACAATATTCAGTAGATTTTTTAATAAATTTAATAGCTAAAGAAGACTGTCGACCAAATGGTGGGTTACCAATAACATGAATTTTACCAGTAATATTATTAATATACTTATTATGATTATATTCTAAGTAATCAAGTTTTGTTATTTCTTTATTTTCTGGTTCTAAATCATAAAATTTATAATTTTTAAATATACTTTTAATACTATTTATAAATGATCCATTTCCAGCACTTGGTTCAATACATAAATCATTGTTTTCTATATTAATATTATTTTTAATTAATTCTATACATTTATCTACTATTAAAGATGATGTATAAAATTTATCTGTAGTTTTTCTTTTTAATCCTGTTTTTGATATAGAAATAATATTTTCTTCATTATTTATTTGCATTTAAATATAGTTAATATATTAAAATTTTAAATCAATTTTATAAAGTATATATTTTAACTTAATTTATATTATAATATAAATTAATTATATACAATGCCACGTAATTATGAGACATTACAATCTAAAATATTAAAACAATTATCCCCAAATAGTCGAAAAAATCTACCAGAATCTGTCTGGCATGGTTCATTACCTGCAATTGCTACTGAAATACAAAGACAATATAGAAGTAGACCATATAATACTTATAGAGATGGAAATAGAATGACTACATCAGCAATTAAAAAACAATTAATTCGTGATATAGATGATACTTTATTAGAAGATAATTTATTAAAAATAGATAATATTATTAAAAAACATGTAGATGATTTAGTAGAAAAAGGTATTATTAATCCTAATATGGCAAATATCGAATATAATAAATATTTAATTAAAAATTTAAAGAGAGATTTACTAGTTTCTTATTATAATAGAATATATGGATTATCTGGAGTATTAGAAGATCAACAAATATATGTTCCTGGTTTCCATGCCCGTGGTAAAAAAAAAACTAAAAAAAAAACTAAAAAAAAATATTTAAAACAAAAAGGGGGAAATAATTGGACTAAATGTGCACATAAATTTAATGGTGTAGATTTTTGTAGAAAATGTTGTAATGAATTTCCTAATAATAATTCACAATGTATTAATTTATGTATGACTCCAAAATCACATTAAATTAAGTATTTAAATTTCTATATTATTTAATTGAAAATTTAAATAATATAATTTTTATTTTATATTTTTAAACAAAAAGTCCTTTTTGTGTTACAAGTTCAGTAGCAATAATATGAGCACATGTTAGCATAGCTAGACGACCATGACTAAGTTCATTATCATAAAGTGTTTTTGATACATTATCTTTATTATAAGAAAATAGATTACCTGGCTGATAATCTTTTTTAAGTGTAAAAGGTTTTCCTCCTTTAACAAATGGATTTTCCCATCCATTTGACATTCTTACACATTCATATAATAGCATAGTACCCCAGAATGGTGATTGCATTAGAGCGTCCATATTAGAAAGATAATTAATTGATACTGTGCCTGGATTTGTAAATTCTAGAAATGGAAGAGCTGTAGCACCAAGCATTGCCATACGCCCATGTTGAAGTTCAGCCTCTCTCCAATATTTTACTCGATCTTCTTTAAAGTTTGTTTCACTATTTAGTTTAAGAGGATCAAAATAATTAACTGGAGGTAGATCACCTTGATAATTAAATGATTTAACAACCGGTTTAACCTGAGGAACAAAAGTTGTTAGCATAGGAGCAGTCATAACTAGCATCATCATCTATATTATTTATTATCTATTTATATTTAAACCCATTTATTATATTAATTTAAAGTATTATAAAACCATTTACTAAAAAAAAATTTTTCATATAAATTTGCACCTTCCTCTATTACTTTTTTAAAATTAACCTCTCTATCCAATCCATTACTTCCACCATCAGGTCTATAAAATAAGAGGTGCGTATCTAGATCACATGAAATCATTTCAATGTGGCCCATTCCCATATATCTATATCCAATATCAAAAATTTTATTTTGTCCATGCAAACAATAATTTTTATAAATTTTTACAGCTTCATTTATACTCATTAATGTCCATTCACCAATATAAATTTCTTTTTCATTATCTCCTAATAATTCATATATTAATTTAATATTTCTATTTAATCTCTCTGGAATATCACTATTAATATTATTATTGCTAGTAACAAAATCATATATATTTTCACTTCTAGAAAAAAAGGGCATAGTGGTTGAGGTATGATTATTTGAACTAATTTTTGATCTTTTTAATATAGATAAAATTTTATTAATTTGTTTTTTCTTTTTTTCAATAATACTATCTGTATAATTTTTTTGATGGCGCATTTAAAAATATATTATATATTTTTATATATTTTTGTTATATTTTTCTTATATTTTATATATGAATAATATATTAAAATTTGAGAATGTTAAAATATTCATAAATATAATAATAATAATAATAATAATATATGAATTTTATAGACAGTTTATCGCCAAGACTGCATTTACCAACAAAAGTAGAAGATTTATTAAAACACAGTTACAAGACAAGTGGGCATTAACTGTAATTAGTATTATGATATCATTAGTTATAATAATTCATATATATCATTATTTTTATCCTTCTAACATGTCCATTGAAAAATATAAACGAGGTCTAACTTTTGGATTTATAGCATGGTTAGTATCTTGTTTTAGTGCTATGGGTTATACTATCACTTTATTTTATATTGTAGCATTTTGTTTTATATTTTTTAATTTTAGACTAGTTTAATATAATTTACATTGATGGAGCGCTATTTAAACTTTGAGTATAAGGATTATTTTTAAAAGCAGATAATATATCTGGTTCCATTCTAGCTCTATTTGTTTTATCACTAAGTGTTTGTATATTTTCAGTATAACCTAGCTGTTGTGTTGAACTTATTTGGGTAGGACCAGAATGTGGCACCCATAATCTATTATTATTACGAGTAGTATCATTTCGAATATTAGCTAAATTTTGTGTTCCATTAAATAATTCCATATTTCCTGGCATAACAACACTATTTTGTTGTTTATTACAATTATTTCTTTGATTCATTGTAGCTTCTAGTGATATTTGGCCCCTTTCATTAGCAGAACCACCTACACCTAATAAATGCTCATGATTTGTAGATGGCCGTTGACCATATTGTTCTCGTTGTTTTGATACCAAATAACCATCTCTACCCCCAGCTTGAACATTTAAATGATTTAAATCTACTTTATTTTCTGTCATTTGTCTATTTGTTATTTTTGTTAAATCATTTGGATTTGTTACATATGATCCTCCTGTATTATTATTAACATTACCATTTTTTCTTAAATTTCCTATTACATTTTCTTTTCTTGTAGGTTTTAATATATCTAATAAAGGTGCAACTGTAGCTTGAACAAGACTTTGTAATGGTCCTGGTGCTTGATTTGCAGTTGTATTTCTATTATTAGCTAAAAGATTATAACTATCTCTTCCCTGTTCATGTTTTTTATCTGATCCACTTGGTTTATAAGCTTGCTGCCATCCTTCTGCTTGTAATTGTTGTCTCCGAGTATCTTCATATTCACCTCGTATATATGTTGCATCACCATTTTTAGCATCACCAAAATATTCTTGTGGACAATTTGCTTTCATTTCTTTTAATATTTCTTCGCCTCTATTTCTTTCTCCTTTTTCTAATCCAGTTGTGGTTAACCATCTATCTGGATTATTATCATAATACGTATCAGGGTGATATTTTTCAACTCTCCCTTCAATACCTACATTAGAAATTGGTGCTAAAGCTGGTCCTTGATGTCCATTTAATCCAAAAGTTAATTTAGGATTAGTCTCTACCCGTAATTCATCGACTGTTTTAGGTAGCCATATATTTCGTGCTTCCATTCCAGCATTAAAACCAGCAGATCCTTCAGTTGTATATCCTTTATTTAAACCCGGACCTACCTGTTGATCAATCCAAGGTTTAACATTTGCCATATTCATTGAAGGATTTTGTCTTGATAAATAAAATTCTGTTGAATCTGGTGCCCCATGAGCAAAATGTATATTTTTTTCAGGCTGAAATAAAGGTGCAGTTTCTTGTTTTTTAAAATATTGAGATCCTTGTCCTTGTAAATTATCTAATCTAACTTCAGCAATATTATAATCTGCTCCTGCACCAGTTATTCTACCACCAAAAAAAGGAACCATATTATTATGTTTAAATTCATTTCGTGTAACTGGATTACCTGTTAAAGAACTAATATTAACAACATTTTCTAATTCACTTTGAGAATCTGTATTAATATTTGCATCAAATTTTGTTTCATTGAAATATTTATCTGTGCTTTGATTTGCATTTGGATAATAATTAATATTATTTTGAGAATCAACAGGTGTTGGCTTAGGATAACCTGATGTTAACTTTTGTTTATTTAAATTTGTATAATTTTCTTTTTTTTTTTTATTTTTATCAGATTGAGACATTACATATAAACTACCTAAAGCTACTATTGGAATTGCTAATTCAGCCATTATATATATATTATATAATTAAATAATATATTATTTAAACAAATTTTCTTTAGGTAAACATTCTTTCATTAAATAATAATCTTTTTCTAATATTCGAGTACTCATATTATTATGAAAAGGTATACAAACATTTTCTTGAGGATTAAATAAAGGAAAATCAAAATTATTTTGTTCTAAATCTAATGCTGTCCATGCTGGATTTGTAGCTCTAGGTTGTTCAACAAAAGGTTTACAATTTGGATAATTAACTTTTTTACTCTCTACTTTATGATTTTCATAATTATTATTTTTAATACAATCTAGTGTTAATTGTCTATTTAATCCTAATAAATCACTTTCTAAATTAATTGTATTTGTTTGCAAATTAGCTCCCCATTGTTGCATTCTTATAAAAGGATCTTCCATATAACATGGTTTTGGGCCATTTCCTGGCTTATCTAACATATATCTTCCTTCAAAAGTTGATTCTTCTAATTGTTTATGGATGCGACATGGATCATCATGAAATCTTGTAAAGGACATATATATATATATTTAAAAAAACTTAAATTTTTAAATATAATAATTAAAATTATGAATAAAACAATATGTTTAAATATGATAGTTAAAGATGAAAGTCATATTATTTTAAGATTATTAGAATCAGTTATTTCAATTATAGATACATTTTGTATATGTGATACGGGTTCTACTGATAATACTATAGAAATTATTGAAAACTACTTTAAAGATAAAAATATTAACGGAAAATTAATTTATAAAAAATTTGAAAATTTTGAAATTACAAGAAATTATTCTTTAAAGGAAGCACAAAATATGGCTGATTTTATACTTTTATTAGATGCTGATATGATACTTGAAATTTCTAAAGATTTTGATAAAAATAAATTAGATAAAGATTATTATCTTTTATTTCAAGGAAATCATAATTTTTTTTATTATAATACTAGATTAATCTGTAATAATAATAAAATAAAATATATAGGAGTTACACATGAATATATTGATTGTCCCAAAAATATGAATGGAGATAAACTAAATACTATTAAAATTATTGATATTGGTGATGGTGGTTCTAAGAATAATAAATTTGAAAGAGATATTAAACTATTTGAACAAGATTTACAAACTAATCCTAATAATATTAGAAGTTTATTTTATTTGGCAAATTCCTATTATGATATAGGTAAATTTTCTGAAGCTATTTCTAATTATGAAAAACATGCTAAAATTGCCAATTGGAATGAAGAATTATTTTATAATTACTATAGACAAGGTTTGTGTTATAAAAATTTAAATAATACAGAAAAAATGATTGAATTATCGATAAAAGCATGGGTAACACGTCCAACAAGGGTTGAATCTTTATATGAAATAATACACTATTATAGATGTCAATGTAAATGGGACTACTGTAAATTATTTTACGAAATTGCCAAAAATATTCCTTATCCTAAAGATGATATTTTATTTGTTCATAATGATATTTATGAATATAAGTTACCATTAGAATATACTATTTTTGCTTTTTATATAGGAGATCGAGATTTATATTCTACTTTTTCTAAATTAATTTTGAGAGATGAAATTAATATTAATAATTTTTTACATAATTATAAATTTTATTGTCCACAATTAGAATATATTAATTCTATTTGTTTTAATAAATCTTTTATTAGAACTATTAATAAAGAATATAATTTTAGATCTAGCACACCAAGTATTATTAGTTTTGATAATAATTATATAATGAACATTAGATATGTTAATTATAATATTCAAGATAATGGAAATTATGATTGGGTAGATAATATTATTTCTATAAATAAAAAATTTATATTATCCAAAAATTTTAATATTCTTCAAGAATTTGAACCTAATTTTAATTATAGTAATCGTAAATATGAAGGTATAGAGGATATTAAATTATTAAAATCAAAAGACGAAATAATTTTTTGTGGAACTTGTTATAAAGAAAATACACTTATGGGAATGGCTATCGGCAATTATAGTAATGAGGAAATTACATATAATGAATTAATAAAAGAACCTGAACAATACTGTGAAAAAAATTGGACATTTTTACCATGTGGCACAAAAATGGTATATAAATGGTTTCCACTTCAAATTGGGTGTCTTAATAATAATAAATTAGAAATTATACAGGAAAATAATATGCCTAATATATTTCAAGAAGTTAGAGGATCTACAAATAGTTGTTTATATAGAGATGAAATTTGGTTTATTGTGCATTTAGTCCATAAATATGATAATGAACCAAGAATTTACTACCATATGTTTGTTAAATTTGATATTAATATGAATTTATTAGCATTTACATGTCCATTTAAATTTTCTAAAGAACCAATAGAATTTACATGTGGATTAATAATTGAAGAAGAAAGAATTATTGTATCACATAGTATATGGGATAGAGAATCATATATTAAAATTTATAATAAAAAATATATAGAAAATTTACTAATATATATTTAATGAATATACCTATATATGTATTAAATCACAATAATAGAGAAAGAAAAGAAAAAATGGAAAAAAGATTATACAATTTTAATACAAAATTTATAGAAGGAGTTAATATAACCAATATAAGAGATAATAACATTATGTTATCGCATTTAGAATGTATAAAAGATTTTTATTATAATACTAAAGAGTCTTATGCTATTATATGTGAAGATGATGTATATATTCATCATCAATTATATGATATGCTACCTAGAGTAATTGATGATTTTAAAAATTTAAATTTAGATATATTATTATTATCTTATTTATTAAATCATCATCCAGAAAATTATTATAATAAGATTTATGAGAGTAATAATTTTAAATACTATAATTATGATAAAAATTTATGGGGAGCACATATGTATCTTATTTCAAGACACTATGCAATTTATTTAATTGAAAAATTTGATATAAATTGGTCTATTAATAATCCAGATAAACCTTTCTCTCCAGATTGGATTATTACAAAAAATGGGGTTAAAGCATTACTATGGCCAGTTTTAGGTGTAGAAGAAGGAATAGTTAATTGTGATTCACAAAATCAAATTGAATTTCATAAAAAATGTAAAAAATTTTTATATAATAGTTCTTATGCAGATATAAATATTAATGAAATAAAATACGATTTGGTTATAGATTATGAAACAATAGATCTATTTGGAACGGGAAGATATGGTAATTCAGATGCAGGATTCTTTTGTCAATGTAGTGTTTTATTTACTTCTATTATTCAGTATTATAAAACAAATTGTAAATGGCCCAATAAAATAGATACAAGTAAACAGTTTGAAATATATAAACCTATAAATAAAAAACATAAGGATATTTTTAAAGATATATTTAAAATTAATTATGATATATTATCAATGAATCTACATGCTAACTTTCATCCAGATTTTCATTATGGTAATTATTGGCAATTTGGAGATGCAAATTGGAAAATATATTCCAAACCTATAAGTAGATATTTTAATCCTTCAGATTATGTTCAATCTATTATAGATAAATTTATAAAAAAATATAATATTGATTTTATGAATACTTGTGCTATTTATTATAGAGGAACAGATAAAGCCACTGAACAACAATTATTATCATTTGAATATATTGTAAACAGAATGGAAGTTATAAAAAAAATAAATAAAAATATTAAATTTTTAGTTCAATCAGATCAAGAAGAATTTATTAATAAAATAAAAGAAAAATATTCCGATATTTTATTTATTGAAGAAAATATAACAATAACAGGAAATATAGGAATTCATAATACATTTAAAGATGATGACAATTATAAAATTCTATTAAATTTTATAGCTACTATATTTATTATGAAAGATTGTAATTATGTAATAACTGGCAGCGGCAATTGTTCTTTATGGTTAGCTTTATTAAGAAGTAATACTCTAGGATATACAAAATTTTTTCAATTTAAAAATGAAAATATAACACCTTCTTCAATTATTAAATCAAATATCCCAAATGATTTAAAATTAAAAGAAGAGACAGCTTCCTATATAGAGAATAAAATAAACTTTATTCATATTCCAAAAAATGGTGGGCATTCAATTAAAGAAATTGGTGGCAATTTAATAATTTATAATTATCACGATACAGATGTATTTAATAATAAGATTCCAAATCAGCTAATTATTATAAGAAATCCTATAGAAAGATTTATTTCAAGTGTTTATTTTGCTCTTCAACAGTGGTCACATGAACCCCAAGTAAGATACCTAATAGATAATAGTATAGATACTCCAGAAAAGTGGGTTAAAATATGGTCAGATAAAAATAATTGTAACTATAAACATTTAATGTCTGAAATGTTAAATGAATCTCATTATATAGGTAAAAATTTACATCCTTATAAATGGACATATTCTCCACAAAATCTTTGGATTAATAATCCCAAATTTATTATTATTATGGATAATTTTAATGAAGAAATTAAATATTTATTAGAAAAAAATAGTATTTATAAAGATATTCCTCATAAAAATACAACAAGACACGTTGACTCATTTTTAAGTGAAAAAAGTATAGAATTTTTAAGAGATTTCTATAATGAAGATTTTATTCTTTATGAAAAATATAAAAATATGAATTTAGATGAAAGATTATAAAATTATATTAACTATTGTCACTCTCAAATCTATTTGATATATTACTGAAACTCGCTCTTTGCTTACCTATCCTTTGTTTAAAATAATAACTCTCTCCTAATTTTTGAAGAGAATGCCAACATACATCACAGGCATAAATCCAATGTTTATGTGTTCTTATTAAATTATCTGTTGCACTTTCTAAAATTTCAATATATTGTTTTAATATACGTTTATTTATAATATAACCAGCTGCTCCATGGGTTTTTCTTGCATATCCCACAATCTGATCTTTATCTTGATTTTCTTTTAAATTATATTGCAAATAACAAAAATCAAAATTATTATTATATTTTTCAAAGAATTGCTTTAATAAACTATGAAATTCTTCTTTTGCTACTAAAAATTCAAAATCATCTTCAAATATAATTGTATTCTCATAATTATTTTTTAAAGCTAATTTTAAAACTGATAAATGAGATTTACTACAACCAATCATTCCATATTGATCTTTAATTGCTTCAAATCTCTCTACTTTTTCTTGAGGTATTTGCATTTTTTCAAATTCTTTTTCTATTTCTTCTCGTCTATCTTTTCTTACATCCAAATTAATATAATAAATTTTATCTATATAATCCATTATATAGATAAAATAAATACTTTTTATATATAAATTAATAATTATCTATTATACTTTGATTATGATCACAGTTATAGGGTGAAAATAAATCTTTATTATTTTGCCAAATTAAATACCAAATATTAACTTCCCAGATTAATATTTTTTTATTTTCTATAATTTCTATACATTTCTCTCTCATTAAATTGGCAAATTTAATTAAATTATTTTTATGTCCTCCAAATACTCCTCCTGCAAAATACCAACAAATGTCTTTATATATATTACTCGAATACTGAATATTTAAATTCCAAATATTTGCTATCCTTATATTAGTATATTCTTTATTAATAATTTCTAAATTAATTTTAGATATAACATGATAAATACCAAAATCAATCCATATATAATTATTTTCTTTAAATAATTTTAATCGAATTGCTTCTTTTAACCATTCAGTTTTATTACATTGAATACAAAAATATTCAAATGTATCTTTATTTGGATTTGTTGTATTTATATCTAATTTTATTTGATTTTTATATTTATATAAATATAAATTTTCTAATTTAATTCTAATTAATCTAGTTTTTGTACTATGAATATATTTAAAATAATTATATAAAGTATCGTCAATAAAAATTATCTTATTTATATTTAAACTAATAAGTTTAGTACCCAACTTAATATATTCCTCAATTGATTTATTGGCACCTGGTAAATATATAAATGCCGATACTAAAATTGTCATTTTATAATATTTTATAAATTTTAATTTAAATTTTTTTTAATATAATTAATATATGATTTATAATAATTTAACAAAAAAAATTATTGAGTTAGATGGAATAATAAAACCTTTATTAATTAATAGTAAATTTACTAATGGAACAGGTATTTGTAATCCATCATTATTATATAATGATGGAAAATTACATATTATATTAAGACATGTAGAATATACCTTATATCATTCTGAAGGAAATCAACAATTTCAAAGTAGATATGAGGGACCTCTTTCATACTATCATAGAGATGACGATTTAAAGTTAAGAACAAATAATTATTATGGTATAATTGATTTAGATTCATTAGAAATTACAAATATTCATAAAATAGACACTACAGAATTAGATGTCTCTCCTCTATGGACATTTATAGGATTAGAAGATATTAGACTTACATATTGGAATAGTAAATATTATGGAGTTGGCGTAAGAAGAGATACTACCTCAAATGGGCAAGGAAGAATGGAATTTTCCGAATTAGAAATTACAAATAAATTTGTTAAAGAGATTAAAAGAAATAGAATTGAAGTAGAAAATAATAATTCTTATTGTGAAAAAAATTGGATGCCTATTAAAAATAAACCCTTCCATTTTGTTAAATGGTCTAATCCAACTGAAATTGTAAAAGTAGATTTAGAAAATAATATAGCTAAGCCAATTTATTTAAGTTCACAACATATTTCTACAAATAATGATTTGAGAGGAGGAACACAATTAATAGAATGGAATAATAATTGTTATCTATCTATAGTCCACAGCTGTAAATTTATTTCCCAAAATTTTAATGGATATAAAGATAGTGATTATTATCATAATTTTATTATATGGAATAATGATTATTCAATTAAATATATTTCTCAATCTTTTAATTTTATGACAGCTAAAGTAGAATTTTGTTTAGGATTAGAAAAAATTGACGATAATATATTTATTAGTTTTGGTTTTCAGGATAATGGTGCATATTTACTAAAATTAAGTAAAAAAAATATGGAACATATATTATCGAATGTATTAAACCCAATATTTACTTGTTAACATATATTTTTCACCATTTATTGGTGTATCATCTTCTCTCTCAAATAATTTATATATAGTTTCATTTATTATATCTGGATGTATCCACCAATCCTCAAATGGATATTTATTTTGATAACAAGATATATTTCCACAAATTAATTTATAACCTTTTTCTTTTAATAATTTACGTGATTTTTCTCTATAACTTCCAGTTATATCATTATAAAAATCATGTTCATATGTAATAACTCCAAATTTATATTTATTAAATGGAATCTTATTAAGTATATCAAAAGTTATATTAGGAGGATCACAATCTAATTGTAAATAATCTATATTACTACAGTCAAAATTATTAGAAAGTAATTCAAAATAATCAATTTTAGTAGCATCATTACATATACAAATATTTTTTCTATTATTATTAAAATTATTTGTTAAATCTGTATTTAAATCAATTGATACACCCTTCCAATCAAATATTGTTTCTAATAAATATGTATTATTTCCATTTTTATAATCTCCTGAACCAATTTCTAGATATGTGCCATTTGATTTTCCATCATGCATAGATAAAACAAACATATCTTGATACATTTGTGAATAATTTTTTTCTATTTTATCATTATCATTAAATACAAATCTTAAATTTTTTTGATTATTATTTGAATATAAGATTAATGAATGATTAGGACTAGGTAGTTGATTTAATTTATCTATTACAAAATTTTTTGCATCAATGGGTAATTCAAAAGTTGATAATATTTTTACATATATTTCTCTTGCTTCATCTAATTTACCTATATTTAAAGCAGCAAATGCTTTTTGATAATATATATTACTTTTATTATACCCTACAGGATTTATAAATTCTTTACTTTGATTATTATTTTCTAATATAGTAATTCCTATATTTGCATATAGATAAGCATCTAACCAATATCTTTGTTCTGTTTTATTACTACTTCTCCAAGTAAAATAGAGTGAGGCTATATAATATGGTTCAATAGAAGTAGGTGAAACTGATATTGCCTGTTTAATTAAATATAATTCTTTTTCATCTCTTCCTCCTTGTCGATTAATACAAAATGATGCTTTTAATAAACATTCACTAGCTAACACAGGATCCTCTGTAAACTCTGCACATCGCAAATAATAAGATAATGCTATTGCTGTTTGATTTATTTTATCATATTCTAAGGCTAACTCATAATTTTTCATAGGATTAAATGGATTATTTATCATATCTAGTAATCTATTGTCAAGTTTATTACTTTTTGTTATTAAAATAGTATACATTTTATCGCCTTTTGCATAATTACAATGTTCTGGAATATCTATTTTATATTCATCTGATTCTATATTTATATTTTCAATGTGATTTAAATTATTACACTTATTTGTAGAATAAACAGAAATTTTTGTATTATTTTTACTATGATTATTTAAAACTTCTGTTAAAAAATTTACAAATCTAATATTATCATATTTATCTTCTACTATATAATCATCAAAAAATATACTATCAAACTTTCCGCATGTTTGTAACATATCCTGCCATCTTCCTTTTACTATTATAATATTTGGATGAGTTTTTTTATATTCTTCTAATTTTTCTAAAACTATAGGATTACATTCTATTATAGTATGTGTTTTTACATTAAAACTTTGTATTCTATCTGCTGAATATCCCATTCCAAAACCTATTTCTAAGACATCTCCTGATGGTTGTAATTTATCTATACATGCATACATATATTCCCGTTCCCATTCCATCATAACTTGGTGTTTACCATCTACAGAATATAATCCTTCTTGACCTCTATCATCTTTTTTATATTCTAATTTCATATAATATTTATATTATATAAAATTTTTAAATTTATATTACGCTATAATCTTTATCATAATAGTAATTTTACTAGATTATCTTCCAGGATTCATACCACCAAATTCTACTAATGCAGCTCTTACTATAATATTTCCTCCTTCTGCTGTAAATGTTAATGTTTCAGCACCATCATGTGTTACTCTTAATAAATTTCCTAATGATTTTTTACCATTTACTAATTCAATTGGATCTCCACCTCCTCCAGAACTTCCTGTTGCTCCTTGTGCCCCTGTATCTCCTTTTGAACCAGTTATTCCTTGTGTTCCTGTAGTTCCTTGTATTCCTGTTGCTCCTTGTGTTCCTGTGTCACCTGTTGTTCCTACTGTGCCTTGTGGGCCTGTGTCTCCGGTTGTTCCGATAGTACCTTGCGGTCCGGTGTCTCCTCCTAATAAATCTACTATATTAATAGTACTATCTTTTGTTACAAAAACATTATCATTTCCCCCTGTATTACTAAAACGACAAGCTGATGCTACTACTTTTATTCTATTTCCAGCATTTAAATCTAATATCATTACACCTGTACTTGTACTTTTACGATAACTTGCTGCATCATGAGATGTTGAATAACTAGAAAAAGGTATATCTATAAAACCACTTCCTTTATCAATTTGTAATTTATGATAAAAACTTGCTTGGCTATTATTTGTAATACGAAATGTAGTTGCGTAAGTAATCATAGCTCTAATATTAGAATTAATAGTAATTATACCACTATCCAAACTAAAAGTCTCATGAGGAAATGTAATAAGATCATAGAGTATATCTCTATATTCTGTTGGTGTATTACTATTTATTATTAAAGGAATTTGAATTTCACCTCCTACATTACTATTCCCTTGTATTTCTTCAGCAGCAGTTGTTATATTTAAACATGCTCTAAATGCTGATGATGCTGTTCCAGGTTCTCCTTGTGTTCCTGTTGCTCCTTGTGTTCCTGT
>Ga0180433_10002436_pt1 | contig 28681 bp, 28 predicted proteins | sample SS_ome_8_FD_132980 | JGI IMG/M metagenome (GOLD analysis project Ga0180433, IMG submission 132980) | Hypersaline lake sediment archaeal communities from the Salton Sea, California, USA - SS_1_D_1 metaG | ecosystem: Environmental > Aquatic > Non-marine Saline and Alkaline > Hypersaline >... | reverse complement strand
TTCCATCCTCCTTTTCTCCATTTTCCCTGTAAAAGACCGCAGACCGCTGACCGCCTCGCACTAGATCTGAAACATCTCCTGGCTACTGTCTTCTGACCGTTAACATTCTTAAGTTCTAAAGTTTTCTCGTTCTGTTTCTTTCTTTTTCCTTTATTCTCCAGTCTTTCTTCTTCCCTTCTCCCTTTTCCTTTTTTCCATTCTCCCTATGTTAATACCTCCAACTACTCGTATCCGCACCTTCAGGTGCTGTTTCCAGTATCCGCTCCACAATCCGGGGCGCAAACATCTGATGATATCGGAGTCTGGAAATTGCATTGGGACGTTCATGATCGCCATTCCAACAGTGTTCTGCCCTATCACCGTAATCCACTTCTCCATCATAGTAAGGATCTGTAGTGTTTTCCAGAAACTCCTCCATAAGATACACCGCATTATTCAGATAGTAGTTATCCATATCACCGCAGTAAATATGAATTTTACCCTTCAATTTTGGACCCAGAGTCTTCCAGTCTCTTTTCAAAATATAACATAAATCGTAATTTTCCTTCCAGTACTGAGCTGTTTTCGGATCGATTTCTCCGGTCATCTTATCCCAGATGGGCCGGGGATATCCATCACCCCCAACAGGACTGTACACTGCCTGCCAGATATCCCACTGACATCCGGAACGGGAATGAGTTCCCAGAACCAGTTCCCGATGATTCATTTCTACTAGCATAGCATTGATCTCTCCAAGATAATTTCGATGTCCTGGTCTGGGAGTATGTTTCCACTTACTGTCCAGAAAATAAGCATTTTCATCCTCATAAATATTGACAATTCCATAAGCCCGGAAATCAATAGGATCAGGACATGCTGCCCAGCAGCCATTGTATTCGTCAGGATAGAATACCTGTACCGCCAACGCTTCCCATCCGCCTGTTGAACCACCATAGAGAAAACGGGACCATCCTTCGCCTATCCCGCGGAATTTCTTTTCTATATAGGGGATCAATTCATAAGTAATAGCATCTCCATAGGGCCCAAGATTTTCAGAATTGACTGCGTAGGAATCATCATAATATGGATTGGCATGCTGAACATCCACAATCAACATCCGGGGGTAATCAGGGCTTATCCAGTCCTGATAGAATATATAGGCATATTCCTGCTGGATTTTATTATATCCTTTTAACTGAAACCGTTCACTGAAATCCGGTTCAAGATCAGGATCAGGCGGCGTTGTACGAAAACCACGGAAATCATTATTAAAATGTCCATGCATAATAGCCAGGGGGAAACGGGCTTCCGGATGTTCATCAAAGCCGTGAGGCAGGAGTACATGGGCCCCCAGATACATGGGACGACCCCAGAATTCGGACAAAAGCTTGCTTTTTATCTTTATATGTTTGATGTATTCAGTATCTTCCGGTTGAGTAATGGGAGAAATTTTCTGATCAAGTTCAACAGTAATCACTGCATTTTTTTCAGGATCAAGATATATTTTCCGTGGAGTACTGTATAAATTACCTGGTTTTCTGTTCCATTGCTGCCCTTCACCCTGGTCCGGAGGCAATTTTACAACATGACCGTCTGAACGATGAAATGTTTCATAACGATTGATCAATGCCTGTATCCAATATTCCCCGGGAGGAATGTCTGCAAGACTGGTTACCGGATATCCGAAAATAGTTTCATCAATAACAGCATATTCATCCGGCTCCAAATCATTTATATTAATTCCAAATACACACTGAGTAGCAGGTCCGTCCTGTATCTGAAAACGAGGTTCAGCATTATCATTAGCGGAAATAAGCAGCACCATCCGTCCGTCAAGAGGTTGATCGTACAATTCCTCAGAGAATGAAATTTTGAAACGAAGATTCGAATTCTCCATTGCATAAATCGAAGAAATAAATACCAATCCCAGACTCAAAACCAATACGATTAAACTCAACTGTAAAGAATATTTTGTTTTCATGGTGACATCCTTTCTGTTTTTTTACTTAACACTCTCTTTTTTAATTTTAATGACTTGTTTTTCAAAAATAATACTTTTTTATAAACCCCTCTTAGTCTCCCCTTATCAGGGGAGTTTTTATTGTGATATTATTTTTGAAAATCACTTTACCTCTAAACAATATCTTCTGAACGCTATCGTTCTCAAGTGCTAAAGCTCTATAGCTCTTAACCCTGTTTTATCTTTATTCTTTGGTCTTTGGTCTTTGGTCTTTGGTCTTTGTTCTTTGGTCTTTGTTCTTTGGTCTTTGGTCTTTGTTCTTTAGTCCTTTCCCTTCCCTTTTCCCTGTAAAAGTCCCTTACTAAATTACCTAAAGTCCTGACTCTCCAAGTTTATGATACTCCACCATCTTCGCAATAAACCACGCCCAGAGTTTTTTATGAAACTCTAAACTGGGTGGATTTTTTTCCAGAACTGAATACAGACTTCTTTTCACCGTGTCAGAAGGAGTGAACTGAAAGGTCTCCTCTGGATCCCAGAGCATATTGTACTCGGGATGAAATTGTACTCCAAGCACATGTGGATATTTAAGATGTTCAAGGGCTTCTGGAACTCTGGCATCCATAGAAGAAGCAATTATCCGAAAATCCTTACCCAGGGTATCAACCATTTGATGGTGGCCGCTCAAGATTAAGGGAGTATCATTTTTATCAAAACCAAATTCTGTTACAAATTTTCCTTCTTTGGAAAGACGTATTTTATGAAGATGATAGTATACTAGTTTTTCTTCCGGATACAGGTTAACATAAGGATTTTTATGCCATGTACCTGGATCCAAATGTAACACTTGTTCCACAGCTTTAATCCCATATTCCACTGACCAGATATCCTGTATCATAGTTCCTCCGGTTCCTACATTCAGAGTCTGGGCACCAAGACAGAATCCAATTATGGGATATTCCGGATTTTCATTCAGTAAAGGTTGAAATTCATCATTCTGACTGCCACCTAAAAGATGAAAGACCAGAGAAAGCTCAAGGTAATGTCGGTATGGAGTTGATATTGAAGTCAAAAGATTAGTGGAGTGACCATATACAGAAGGCGGAATATCAGGACCTCCGAACAGCATTAGACCGTCAGATTTACGAAAAATATTTTCAAAATCTTTGGTATAAATATTTTCCTGAAAAATAATACTTTCATTCAAAATTCCGGATAATTTATGAAACTTCAGCCAGTTTATTCCATGCTTTTTCTTATATTCTGATGCTTCACTATAGTTAGTTCTCTCCTTATCATGGTATACACCGATAACCAATAATTTTTTAATAGTAATCAAGCCTCTGTTTCTGAGATCACATAGAGTAGATATCCTGCTTGCAGATGGATTCAGTATAGTCAGGCGAATACTGTCAGAATAAACAGAAGCAGAATCAAAATACTTCTGGGCCAACAAGGAGTGACTAAGAAGTAAAATTGATAACAAAATTATTAACTTAGACCTTTTTATATTATATTTATCCATGAGTTCTCCCTGTTTTAATGTATGACCGCAAGCTTTCCGACATTCGTTTCCCCCTCTTGTATAGCTGCTACAACTATATACACACCGCTTGCTACATAATCACCAGCTTTATTAGTACCATCCCATTTTATCATTTTTCCATCAATCTCATTCTGTGTAAAACTCCTGACCAGATACCCACTGGGTGAATAAATATATACAGCCGTGTTCTGTGCCAGGTTATCTATAGTTACTGAGGTATGCTCTCCAACTTTAAAAGGATTGGGATACATAATTACGTTATTTAAATTCAGTTCTGGTTCTGCATACGGCGTCTGAATACAGGTAAGTCCTCTGTCCGTACCAATATAAAGATTTCCGGTTGTGTTATCCAAAGTAAAAGATTGTACATTATTTGAAGTCAGCAAGCTGTTTTCTGCATTATAGTTTTCACCAAAATAACTGTCAGAAGGGAAAAAACTCAAACCCTGATCCATGCCTACCCAGAGATTATCAAATCCATCCAGAAGGAGGGACTGTACATACTGGGAGGGGATCTGGTAGTTAGGAGTAAGAGAGTTGAAATAATAGTACAGACCGACAGTAGTACCGATCCATACACCCCCGCTTTCATCAGCAGCAAGAGAAGTAATTTCTTCACTCTCAAGACCATCTGCTTTCTTTAAGGTTCCGGCAAAATAGTCATCGTTTTTAATAGTAGGAGTATTATTATCATCAAGGACAAAGACTCCGTTATTTTCTGTTCCGATCCATTTTCTGCCGTAGGAATCTTCAGTTATACAGCTGAGCAAAGAATCCTGAGTAGCATAATATGTCCAAATAAAATCTCCTGTAGTAGAATCCTTAACCACTGAGATTAAATATGATTTTTTATCAGAACGATAATTCAATATCCAGACAGCGCCATTATGATCAACCATCATATCAGGCACTACTGCATATTCATTATCTTCTGAAACTCCTCCTAAATAGTCATTATTGGCATTAAAAAACTGAAAGGTGGAATCAGGTGTTATCAGAATTATTCCGCCTCCCCAGGAACCAACCCAGATATTGTTAAAATTATCCACAGTTACCGCCCTCATATCCTCTGATAGTAAACCCGGAATGTTTGTCTTATCATACACACTCCATTTTTCTCCATTGAAAGAACAAAAACCGCCTGTAACCGCACACCATAAATTAGACTTTTTATCCATGGTTAAATCTTTAAATATATTACTTTGAGGTGTATCCGGAATGTACATATTCCAATTCTGTTCATTCTCTGAGATATATTTCAATCCTCTTTCTGTTCCTGTCCATACTGCCATATCAGTACAGGTAAGAGAAGTACCATTTGAAAAACCTTCAGCAATCCGCTGCAAAATATCATTCTTCAACTGATAAACCCCATTACCGGATAGAATGTACAGTTCAGAACCATGAGTGGCCATATCCAGAATACCGGAAGATTTAAAATATGTATCGGCTGGAATATTTTCCCATGAATCACCTGCTTCTCTGGCTAAAAGTTTATCCGTTCCTACATAAATTGTATTATTATAATTCAATAAACTTGTTATCATAGAAGAAGGAAGTCCGTCTTCAGCAAAAACATTCGTCCAGTTAGCAGGATCCAGAAGGTTTGTATTATTCAGCTGAGAATATGCTAATCCTTCTTCAGTTGCGGCCCAAATAGTATGTTCCACAATTTCAATATCTTTTACCGGCAGATCCACCTGTATATCATATCCCAGATGTTTATATGTCTCTTTAACTTCCCTCCTTGATTTAATGTACAGACTCACACCAATATCCAATCCCACAAAAAGCGAATCTCCCGCTGATTTAAGACAGGTAATTTTGTTTTCCCGGTAATCAAAAATTGTGCTGAACTCAGAACTCTGTAAATCAAAAATCTGAATCAGACCATTATCAAATCCCAGCCATAATATGTTATCACTGTCACTTATGACAGAAGTTACCAGATTGCTGGCCAAACCATTCTGAAGAGTCCAGGTTTCGACTTTCTGATTATTAATATCATATGCTAAAAGCCCTCCTTCTGTAGCACACCAGACCTTACTATTTGTATAGCACAGATCATTGATCCTGAACAAGGAAGTATAAATATTCCAATCAAATTGCTGACTAAAACAGGATACGGTAAAAAACATAATTAACAGTAAGATACACAATTTTCTCAAAATTACAGTCTCCCTTTTAGATCAGCCATTTCAATGGCAGATAATGCTGCCTGCCATCCTTTGTTACCCTGTTTAGTACCCGCTCTTTCAACCGCCTGCTCTATAGTATCACAGGTTATGATACCATATATAGTGGGCACTCCTGTCTGAAGATTTACCTGAGCAATTCCTTTAGTAAGTTCGTTGGCTATATATTCGAAATGTACCGTACCTCCCCGGATAACAGCAGCTAAGCATATAACTGCATTATACTTCTTGCTTTCTGCCATATGTTTAGCAATATTGGGTAATTCAAATGAACCCGGTACCCAGACAATATCAATATTATTCGTATCACCTCCATGACGCTCTATGCAATCCAGACTTCCTTCCAGTAATCGTTTGGTTATCAGTTCATTGAATCTGCTTACAACAATACCAAACTTCTTTCCTTTGGCATCAAGCTGACCTTCGATTGTTTTTGACATAATTCCTCCTATTTAACTATCAGGTATTTATTTCATAATATATAAATATTAAATGCATATAAACAGCTTATTTTTTGATTATCCAGTCTTTTGAAATCAGATGTCCCAGTTTATCCCTCTTTGTTTGCAGATAAAAAGCATTTTCATGATGAGGTTTTACTTCAAGAGGTATGCGTTCCACGATCGTTAGTCCGTATCCTTCCAGACCCACTACTTTCTTGGGATTATTAGTGAGGAGAGCTATTTTTCGTGCTCCCAGATCATAAAGGATCTGAGCACCGACTCCATAATCCCTCAAATCAGGTGCAAACCCCAGCTCTTCATTGGCTTCCACTGTGTCTCTTCCCCGATCCTGTAATTCATACGCTTTGATTTTGTTGTTCAGACCAATACCCCTTCCCTCTTGACGCATATAGAGAAATATTCCTTTTCCTTTTTTCTCAATTTTTTCCAAAGCATTATGCAGCTGATCCCCACAATCACAACGTCTGGATCCAAATACATCCCCGGTAAGACATTCCGAATGAACCCGCACCAGAATTTTTTCATCAAAATTAATTTCTCCTTTTACCAGAGCTAAATGATGATGTTCATCTATATCACTCTTGTAAAGATGGAGTTTAAACTTTCCCCACTTAGTGGGTAAATAAGTGGTTACTTGCCTGTGTACCATTTTGTCATGTTTAGTACGATAGGCAATCAAATCCCGGATTGTCAGTATCTTAAGATCAAATCGTTCAGCAAACTTTTCCAGAGATGGTAATCGGGCCATGGTTCCGTCATCATCCATAATCTCACATAATACTCCTGCTTTATGCAAACCAGCCAGACGTGCCAGATCAACCGCAGCTTCAGTATGACCAGCCCGACTCAACACACCGCCTTTTTCTGCTCTGAGAGGAAAAATATGACCTGGTCTGACCAGATCTGTGGATATAGAATCAGGATTTACCAGTACTTTTATGGTTTGCGCCCGGTCAAAAGCTGATATGCCTGTTGATGTCCCTTTAGCAGCATCCACTGATACAGTAAAAGAAGTGCCCAATTTTGATGTGTTTTCCCGTACCATAGGATGTAAATCAAGTTCATCAAGTCTTTTTGCATCTAAAGATACACAAATCAATCCCCGGGCATGTTTAGCCATAAAATTCACCTTTTCCGGGGTGATATGATCTGCAGCAACAACCAGATCTCCTTCATTCTCCCGATCTTCGTCATCCACTACAATAAGCATTTTACCCTTCTTATAGTCCTCAATGGCCTGTTTTACTTTATACATTCTTTTCATTGTATTTCCTTTAATGCTAAAAATTTGATAATAATTATATTTATTTATTCATAACTATGTTTGTTGTAAAAAATTAATAAGTTTCGAATTACCGTTCATATTATACTCCTGCTGATTAAAAAGTTTTTCTATATACTTTCCAATAATATCTGTCTCTATATTGACTTTATCACCCTTTCGGGTATCAATAATTGTTGTATTTTTTAAAGTATATGGAATTATAGAGATTTTTATTCTATTACTGCTAATATCAGCAATAGTCAGACTTATACCGTCTACAGCAACAGAACCTTTTTTTATCATATATTTTTTTAAATTTTCAGGAACTTCTATTTCAATAATTCTGTTATCTCCCTTATTAATTACTGAAACAATATTTCCTATATCGTCAACATGTCCGTAAACAAAATGTCCGCCAAAACGAGAATTACTGCTCATAGCTCGTTCCAAATTAACCTCTGTACCGCTTTTGATCTCTCCCAAAATAGAATTGTTCAGTGTCTCTGGTACAGCTGTTACCTGGAAACTATCAGAGTTACATGCAATCACGGTCAAGCATACGCCGCTTACAGATATAGAATCTTCCACTGAGAGATCCTCAAGTATTCTCTTGGCAGTAATGGTAAATCGTTTCCCCGATGATTGAGTCTCAATCTTTTTAATTGTTCCGGTTTCTTCAATGATTCCTGTAAACATCACAACCATCCTTTAAAAATAATTTCTTTATCTCTTTTATGCCATTGTATCTGTTTAAAACTCTCCGGAGAAAGTATCTGTGAATCTTCCAGATATCCGAAACTTTCAATGCCTTTTCCAAAGAGCCGGGGGGCAATGAATATAATTATTTTATCTACTTCTCGCTGACGCAAAAATGAAGTAAAGACTTTCCTGCCCCCCTCCACCAGCACGGAGATCATATTCTGCTCATATATTTTTTTTAATACTTTTCCGATATCCACAGTTCCCTTAACAGTTTCATCCACAATCCATACCCGGGCACCTGTTTTCCGGATTGAATCTATTTTATCCTTTGGAGCTTTTGCAGTAGTAACTATAATTGTATCAGACCTATTTTCATCATTTATAACATGTGTATCTAAAGGTATACGAAGGGTGCTATCAAGTATTATTCTTTTTCCGCTATTGCCACTAACAAGACGTACTGTTAGTCTGCAATTATCCTGGATCACTGTATTAACTCCCACCAGAATACAATCTGATGCTTTTCTCATTTTATGGACTGTCTTTCTGGCATTTTCACTAGTTATCCACTTTGATTCTCCTGTACTTTTAGCAATTTTACCATCCAGGGTCTGCGCAACTTTTAACGTGACAAAAGGTTTTTTTTGGGTAATTGATTTAACGAATGCTTCATTTAATTCCCGACATGTATCCTCCATAATACCCAACTCAACATCAATTCCTGCAGTACGTAACCTATCGATTCCTTTATGTTTTACCAGAGGATTGGGATCTTCCATGCCAATGACAACTTTTGCTATGCCATATTCAATAATTTTATCTACACAGGGAGGTGTTTTTCCATGATGTACACATGGTTCCAGATTTACATACAAGGTGGAATTTTCAGCCTGGGAAGGATTGAGTTTTTGCAAGGCTGCTGCTTCTGCATGCGGTCCGCCGAATTTTGCATGATATCCCTCAGATATTATCTGATCATTTTTAACTACCAAAGCTCCGACCAGAGGATTAGGACTGACGTGCCCCATGCCTTTTTGTGCAAGCTGTAATACTCTTTTCATATATTTTGTATGCATACACAAAACCCCGAAAAATTACTCTTTTCGGGGTAAGAAAATCCTTGTTTATATCGGAAAATATAATTGTCTACTTCTCCCATCCGGACTGTGACCGTCGGCATCAGATTTTCACTGATTCATAAGTATGAAAACTAATCATACTCAGTCGTGGGCTTTAACCACCGGTAAGGAATTTCACCTTACCCCGAAGAAGACATAAAAATATATATTTTTTTATAGATAATGTCAAGTAAAGTTTAAAATTATTTATATTCATTACTCATTGCTGTCCAAAAAGTTTTAAAATGATATAACACTGCGTATTCAGAGAAATATACAAATTTCATAAAATAAAAATACTATAAGAGAAGTTTTAAGAAAGTATTATACATCCAATAGCTTTTGTAACTATGTGAAGTACAACACATGAAAAATCACAAATCTCAAATCGTTAATCCGTGTTCTGAGATCAAAAGAAATGGATTTCGATCAAACGATTAACGATTTTTGATTTTTTGATTCCTTCACCCTGAGTTTATCGAATTGTAACAGATCACAAAGCACAGCTTTGTATCCTATTTCCGATCTAAGTACAACTTAGGTCAGAGGACAAATAAAAACCTCCCGAAGGTTCTGAACCTTCGGGAGGTTAAAAGACCACGCAAAGCTTTTTTGCCGCAGGGGCTGGAGCCCCTGCGGAACAAGAAAGAAACTATCAAAACACAATGTTCAAAATCATTCAATCTATATATGCTTCCTTGATTACATTTTTAATGGTTCTAATTTCTTCAATGTTGAGCTTGCCTTTTTTCTGCATGAGTCGATTCTTATCAATAACTCGAATTTGATCAACACAGGCATCACATTTTTTACCCTCATACCGAATTATCGGTCTAAATGGCCATTCACGAATAGTGGTGGTTAAGGGAATAATAACCACTGTCTGTAAATACCTGTTCAATTCATCCGGAGAAACAATAATACATGGCCTTGTTTTATCCGGTTCACCCCCAAATCGAGGGTCTAAATTGACAAGATAAATATCATACTGCATCAATCACTTCCAGGGATCAAGAATGTGATTATCCAAATTATCAGGAATTATCATTGTGTCCTCACCACATTGATGCATCTTTTTTGCTGCTTTTGCCCATCCCTGTCTTGGTTTTCTTTTCGAAGTGATGGTTATTGTTTTACCAATAACCTGGAGTTCAACAGTTTCAGAAAGTCCACATGCATCAATAATTTTTTTGGGAAGACGAATTCCCCGTGAATTACCTATTTTTTGAAGTTTTACTTCCATAAAACACACCTTACAAGAATATTCTGTAATTACATGTAACTACAATACTATTATATTAAAATCCAAAGTAAATGTCAAGTGAAATATATTGGATAGTGTTAGTCAGGTTTCGATCCTTCCCTCACCCTGTTGAGACTGTCGAAAAAGTCAACTAATATCTTTGCGAAAAGCGTAGTGACGAAGTAATCTCCTTCAATAAGGTTAAAAACCTAGGAGATTGCTTCGTAAAAGACACTCGCAATGACATATTTAAAACTTTTTCGACAGTTTCTAAAGGGTCGTCGTCCCTGTCAGGGTGGGTTTCTCAATCTCCCTGAACAGTTTTAAATCACATCTTCTTTATCGACCGAAACCAATGAGAGGGAGGAAGAGAGGCGTCCCCCTGACAAGGGGGATAACAGGGGGTTGTTTAGCGACAACGAATATCAATCCCGTATACAAAAAATATAGCGATCCCCTCTCGACTAATTTACTTCCATACTTTCTTCCAGCATCTCAACTTTCTTATTTAAATCATCAAACACACCTGGCAAACTCTCTAATACTTCCCTGTTCGTATACCTAATCACAGTGATACCATAATCACCCAATCGTTTTGTCCTTTCCTTATCATATTCTTGCTGTTCAACATGAGAATCCCCATCTATTTCTATGGTCAATAATAATTTCGAACAGTAAAAATCGACAATATACTTATCCAGAGGCTTTTGACGGGTAAATTTTAATCCTCTGAAAGCTCGATTCCGCAATATCTTAAACCACATCTTTTTCTCTGCAGCAGTCGGGTTCTTTCGATTAACTCTTGCTTTTTCTACAAGTTTCTTTTGATAAGGAATATGATGATGATTTGTATTTATAATATATATAAAATATAGTTAAAATCAACTATAATAAACCCCCTAAATCCCCCTTGTCAGGGGGACTTTTCCCCTTAACCTGACAGAATCTTTTTTGACCCTGTCAGGGTCAAGTAGCCTAATCAACCAACAAAAAATTCCATAAAATACCGATGTATACGTAAATCTTCAGTTAATTCGGGATGAAAGGTGAGAGCCAGGATATTTTTATTTCTTACCATAACAGGTTCATCTTTATAAAAGCCCAGTACTTCCGTATCCTTTCCACAGGAAACAATGCGAGGAGCTCTGATAAAAACACCTTCGAAATCAGATTTTTTTTCAAAAGCAGGAATAGTTACAGTATCAATAAAGGATTCTTTTTGACGTCCATATCCATTACGCTGTACAACCACATCAATTAATTCTAAGGTTTCCATCTTTTGATCGTTTTCTACTTCTCGGGAAAGAGTGATTAACCCGGCACAGGTTCCCATAATAGGTCTCTTTGTGGCAAAACCAAGAATAGACTTCACTAGTCCTGTCTTCCTGAGAATATTTAAGAAAGTAGTGGATTCTCCCCCGGGCATGACCAAACCACCGCAGTTTTCCAGTTCCTCGGGATATCGTATAATTACCGATTTAACTCCGATTTTTTTCAGACTCTTCCGATGAAGATCAAAATCCCCCTGAATACCAAGTACCCCAACTGTAGTGCTCATTTACCACCCTCGTTCCTGCATCCTCTCCTGTTCCGGGATCTGAGAAATTTCCAGACCTGGCATGGCCTCCAGAAGACCTTCTGAAGCCTTTGCCACCATGTCAGGATCATCATAATGAGTGGTTGCCATCACAATTGCTTTTGCTCTCTTTTCTGGATCTTCAGATTTAAAAATTCCGGAACCCACGAAAACTGTTTCCGCACCCAGCTGCATCATGAGGGAAGCATCAGCTGGTGTTGCTATACCTCCTGCAGCAAAATTGGGAACCGGCAACTTTTTGTTTTTCTTGACATGCTTGACAACTTCAACAGAGACACCCATTTCTTTAGCAGTTGTAACAATTTCCTCATCACTCAATGTTATAATTCTTTTTATCTCAGCCTGGACCAAACGCATATGCCGTACAGCTTCAATTATGTTTCCGCTTCCGGCTTCACCTTTTGTTCTTATCAAAGCAGCCCCCTCAGAAATTCTCCGGAGTGCTTCACCCAATTCTCTGCATCCGCAGACAAAAGGTATCTTGAATTTCCATTTATCAACATGATTTTTATTATCAGCTGGTGTTAACACTTCACTTTCATCAATAAAATCAACTCCCAGTGACTCCAACACCTGAGCTTCAGCAAAATGTCCGATTCTGCACTTTGCCATAACCGGAATAGAAACAGATTCCATAATTTTTTTGATAATTGTCGGACTTGACATTCGTGCAACTCCTCCATGGGCACGAATATCTGCTGGAATACGTTCTAATGCCATTACTGCTACTGCTCCTGCATCTTCCGCAATTTTGGCTTGTTCAGCAGTCGTAACATCCATTATCACCCCACCTTTAAGCATTTCAGCAAGGCCGATTTTCAATCTATGAGCTTTATTTATGGTAAACATTACATCATCCTCCTGGTTCTTATAATGAATGTAATTTTATGTATATAATGTACAAAACTTTTATCCTTTTATCAATAATTTTTACTTGATTTTATAAATAAATTAATTTAATTTTCCACATAACCTATAAAACTGTATCTGCACTTTATAAAAAGATCATTGTAATATTCTATGAAAATTATTAATGCGTCTGTTTTGAAATATATATGCTCCTGGCCCCTTTGGGATATGCATCAAAATAATCATATTTATGTTACTTTTGATGATGGTCCACATCCACAATATACCTTGTCAACATTAAATATATTAAGAAATTTTAACGCAAAAGCAACCTTTTTTTTAACAGGGGAAAAAATTATAAAATTTCCTGGTTTGGTTGAAAAAATTTTCAAAGACGGGCATACTGTTGGCAACCATGGATTTACTCATAAACCCTTACTATGTAAAAAGAAAAAATATATACATGAAGAAATTAATAAAACCTCACAAGCTATACATAATATCATTGGTAAGGACCCAAAGTTTTTCAGACCTCCTCATGGATGGTTTGATTTTCGATTTAAGAAAATCATGCAGCAAAAAAAAATGATCATGGTATTATGGTCTCTTTTACCCTATGATTTTCTGGAAACTGATGCCCGGATTCTCTATTACAGAGTAATGAATAATATAAGATCAGGAGATATTATAGTATTTCATGATGGACATGAAAATGCACCGGTTATGCTGCAGGCCTTACCCGATATTCTGAACCGGATAACTGAAAAAAAATGGACAATGACTGGAATACCTGAATGACCCTAATTACTTACATTTTGATCATATTACTATTCCTATATATAATAATTTCCATACTTACTCTGTATGGAATTCAGAAAAAACCATCCTCAGATAATAATATAACACCCTTTGTATCAGTCATTATTGCTGCCAGAAATGAGGAATCCGTAATTCAGAACTTACTGGCATCCCTGAAAAAAATAAACTATCCTCAGGAAAATATTGAATATCTGCTTATTAATGACCGCTCAGAAGATAATACCGGAGAACTGATGAAACAGTTTACTCATCAAATAAAAAATTCCCGGATCATTAACATTAACCATCTGCCTTCTGGAAGAACCGGGAAAATAAATGCTTTGATACACGGAATTCAGGCTGCAAAAGGAGAACTATTCTTTTTAACAGATGCAGATTGTGAAGTACCTGAGAATTGGGTTGATTCATTTATTAAATATTTTGATGCAGAAACAGGAATAGCTGGTGGTTTTATTGTTCTGGATAAAAAAAATATAAATAATCCTCTTTTTCATTATCTGCAATCCATTGACTGGATTTTTTTCTGTTCACTTGCCTGCGCCTGGACCAATCTGGGTAAACCTTTGAGTATATTTGGGAATAATGTAGTCGTTAAAAAAAATATTTACGAACAATGTAATGGGTTTGAATCAATACATAATCATATAACCGAAGATTATGCCTTAATGAAAAATGTTCTTATCCGGACCAGGGCGAAAGTACATTTTGTACTTGATCCTGAAATTACTGTATATACCAATCCGGCAAAAACTATTAGATCTTTTTTTACCCAACGTAAAAGATGGGCTGCAAGCAGCACTAAACGGGGAGCCTTGTCGATAATCCTTTCTCTGATATCACTTCTAACCAGGATACTCATAATAATTGCTTTAATAACAAATATATGTATGATGGGATTAGCAGCATTATTGTTAGTAACTCTTATGGATATACTTATTCTTTACTATCCTCTGAAAAAGCTAAAACGGTTATATTTGTTGAAATATTTATTTTTCTTTGAAATCTATTTTACTTTGTATCAGTTATTTTTTACTCCGATAGCATTATTTGCAAAAAAAATAGTCTGGAAATCCGATAATTATGCGGTAAACTGATGTTTCCTATTATACGAAAATTTAATCCGTATCCTCTTTTATGCAACTATTACATTACTACTAAATGTAATGCCAGATGCAGTTTTTGTGATATTTATAAACAGAAAGGGGTTCATGCAAATTTTGAGAATATTAAAACCAATCTTGAAGATCTGAAAAAAATCGGAGTCAGATTTATTGATTTTACCGGAGGAGAACCGCTGATGCATCCCCATATACGTAACATTCTGTTCTATGCAAAAAAATTAGGATTTATAACCACCATTACCACCAATTGCATTCTTTATCCTGATTTAGCCGCAAATATTAAAGGACTTGTGGATCTTCTCCATTTTTCTCTGGATGCACCTGATAAGCAGGTACATGATAAAATCCGCGGTGTAAAATGTTTTGATAAAGTAATGAAAAGTATAGAAGTTGCACAGTCACTGGGAGAAAAACCTGACATTCTTTTCACCATAACTGAAGAAAATATTATATATCTGGATCAAATGATCCAGTTTGCACAAAAAAATCATTTAATGCTTCTCTGTAATCCGGTGTTCAGTTATTTTGAGAATCCTGGTTTAAAGCATGATTCTTTAAACAGGATACTCTCATATTCTTCTGAACCTTATGTATATATAAATCGGGGGATACTCCGCTTTATGAAAAAAGGCGGAAACAATACTCACTATCCAAGATGTAAGGCAGTTTCAACAACAATCGTTATCTCTCCAGATGATCATCTCCTCCTTCCCTGCTATCATAAATCTTCACAAAAAATTCCAATTAACAATCAATTATTCACTCTGTATTTTAGTAAACGTGTCCGTTATTTTAAAAAAATGGAAGGACGCTTTCCGTTTTGTGAAGGATGCAGCATCAGCTGTTATTTTGATCCATCGTTTACTTATGGGATTGATGACTATTTTTTACTGAGTCAATTATCCAAAGTAAAATATTGTTATGATAAATTTATAAGAAATGTCCTTGGAAGAAAAATTAAAACTGATTTTTGATATCAGCACCCAGGTCCCATAAAATTCTGCTTTTCTTTTTTATCTCATCCATAGAAATAGATCTGTCTTCAGGTCTCTTCAGATCAATACCTTTTGCCTCCACCACACCTCCTGGCCCTATATAAACACCAGGCATAATCCTCAACCTTCCCCTTTCTTCTTTACAGGGACTGCTGAAAACCATGGCATAGGCAAATCCCTTTCGCCACCATCTTTCCGGGGTTCCATGTGTATTGCATCGATTATTAACTGCGAATAAAAGAACAGACAGTAATGATGGCGGAAACGTATAAACAGCAAATAATTCTTTAATTTCATCAACTGTTCTCACCTCAGGTAAAGCTCTTAGTTGTTGTATTGATTTAGAAGGTAATACTCCTTTTTCAACCATCTTTAATATTCTGTCAATATTTTCACAGTTAAAAGTTGTAAATGTCTGTGTTAACTCTCTCATAAATCGGTCCAGTATAAAACCCAGAGGTTTTAACACTTCCGGGAAAAAATCCCTACTGGCAAATAATTTTTTGATAGAAACTTTAAAATCAAGATATAAACCCCGGCTATCAACATTCCAATCCTGAGTACCGAATATCTTTTTTAAACATTTTTTAGTATTAAAGTAATTAATGCATCTGTCTCTGATTGCTTTTCCGATTAATAAAGCATAATTATTGTATCCAAAAATACGTTGCTGAGACATATTAAGACTGTCAACAGCGATCCACTTTGCATATGTTGTTTTTTCTTGCTGTTTTGGAAATTCCGGCCATCCCCAGATCATAGTGTGCCATTTTGTGGGGATGCTCTGAAAGCCGCCTTTTTCTTCTTCTTTCCCCCAGGAACGCGGTGACCAATTGAATCCGGCATGAATAGTTTTATTGACTTTTCTGTTCTCTATAAATTCAAGGACAGTACTCCACAATTTCATCAAGGTATCACCTTCAGCATCATAACAATATTCCGGGGAAGGCAGATAACGGTCAGTACTGGATTCCATAATCATAACATGTATATCAGGGCTGTAGGGACTGTATACAGCAATTACTGACCAGGATCTCGCCTGAATATTCACCTGAGCAACTTCATTTTTTTTCAGGATATTCAACATATATTCTAAATCTAAAGAATCTGCCGGACGAATCCTTTTTGTTTTTGGTATACTTTTCTCACCAGGTTTTATAAATGGTGATAGAGGAAGGGTCAACTGAAGTATTTTATCTGAATTCATTGTTTGTTTATATTTATAAAAATGTAATGAATTAACATCTGCTACTAAAAGATCCCGAGCAATTTTACTGCCATAATTATAATAGCAACTATTAGTACTATCCGGATAACCTTTTCTCCTCCTTTTACAGCGATCTTAGCCCCCCACCAACCTCCCAAAGCCATACCCAGCGCTAAAACAATACCGAATATCCAATGTATATTCCGGGTGAGAATAAAAACCACTAAAGCCGGAATAGTATAGATAAATACAATAAAAACTTTATGCATATTTACCCGGATAAGACTTACTTTCAGTAAATAGTAAAGAGATGCCATTAAAAGAAATCCAACGCCAACCTGAATAAAGCCTCCGTAAAATCCAACACCGATCATAGCTGGATATAACCACCAGCTGGGTTGTGTATTCCGGGATTGAAGATCTTTTTTCTTTGAAGAAAAGATCATAGAAATGACTATCCCGATCATTAATATTCCTAAAATTTTCTGGAATGCATCATCACTAAGCTGTACTGAAACTAAAGCTCCTGCAATTGCTCCCGGCAAAGCAAAGCAGGCAAGTTTAAAGCTGGTCTTGAAATCATGAAATTTTTCTTTATGAAAAGAAGATACAGAAGAGAAGGTTTGAACAAGTATGCCAATTCTGTTAGTTCCATTAGCAACTGAACTATCAAGACCCATAAATATCATAACCGGAAGAGTTAAAGAGGACCCGCCTCCTGCATTGACGTTTATAAATCCAGCAATTACACCAGTAATCAATAGTATTCCCAGTTTTAACATTTCTGCCATAATCAGTTACTCAGTTATAAATAGTTACTAATATTAAAGAACTGTAATAAAAATTTATTTTCCTTTAATAAACTCTTCTATCATTGTGTATGCTTCATTATCAGTATATTGTTTAGGAGGATGCTTATAAAAATATGCAGCAGGAGCATACAACACTCCGCTTATTCCCCGGTTAAATGCCAGTTTTGTACAGCGTAAGACATCTATGGCAACTCCGGCAGAATTGGGTGAATCTTCAACAGAAAGACGCAGTTCAATTTCCATAGGAATATCACCAAATAATTTCCCTTCCATACGAAGAAAACAGACTTTATTATCTTTCTGCCAGGGAATATAATCACTTGGACCAATATGAATATTCTCATCAGGGATTCTCTCTGCAGATACAGATTGTACTGCTTCAGTTTTTGATTCTTTTTTTAAACTGAGACGTGATCTGTTAAGCATATTAAGAAAATCTGTATTTCCGCCTGTGTTTAACTGATACGTCCGTTCTAATTTAACTCCCCTTTTATGAAATAGATCTGCAAGAGTTCGATGAGTGATAGTAGCTCCTAATTGTGCCTTAATATCATCACCAACAACCGGTAAACCTTTCTTCTTAAATTTCTCAGACCAGTCCGGATTGCTTGCAATAAAAACCGGCATATTGTTAACAAAAGCTACATTCGCCTTAAGCGCACATTTGGCATAAAACTCTGTTGCCTTTACAGAGCCGACCGGGAGATAATTCACCAATATTTCTGCACCTGATTCTTTGATTATATGTACGACCTCTTCAGAATCTGGTTCTTTCTGACTGGAGGGTACAAACGCATATTTATCATCGTATTCTTTCATATGATCTGAATACCCATCAAGGATTTTTCCCATACTGACTTTTATACCACTTTCAGGAATTTCCTTATGGAAAATCTTGGTACAATTCGGAAGCGAAAAAATAGCCTGATTTACATCAATACCAACTTTGCGTTTGTCAATATCAAAGGCTGCGACAACGTCAATATCACCGGGAAGATAGCCACCTATTTCCCAATGCATCAAACCAATGGCTTCATCCGGTTTTTGACTGCGATAGTAATATATGCCCTGGATTAATGAACTGAGACAATTACCTACACCCACAACCGCAATCTTAATTCTGTCCATTTATACATACTCCTTAAAAAATTTTTTATAATGAAACAAAGAGATCTTTATATTGGTCCATTATATTTTATAGTATATAATATAACGACCTTTAAGTTAACATTTTGTCAGATGAAAAGCAAGATTAAATTATACTAAACAGCTTGCATTATGATATTTTTTTTCTTATATTACTGAAGAGGTGAAGTGAATATAAAAAAAAATTTACTGAAAAATGAAGGAGGGAATTAAAAATTATGAAAAGACTGAAGAGATTTTTGACAGTTTTAGGAATGATCGGCATTATTACCAGTATCGGATTAATGTTTACAGGATGCGCTGAGGAAAAGAAAGCTGAAGAAGAAATAGAAAAAGTAGAAACAATGCAGGATACTACAATGCAAGATACTACTGCTGTTGATACTATGCAGCAATAATTCAGCAGATTTTGTATCCAACAATAATCTATTACATATCATTTCTATGGTAAAAAAAGTTGAGTTAAATGACCCATTCATAAAAATGGGTCATTTTTTTTAGTGTTTAAATAAAAAAAATTTATGAAATCTATGCAATTTATTAATCTTATGGCACCTGCAGGCTCCTGGGAAAGTCTGCAGGCAGCCATAAAAGCAGGAGCACATTCCATTTATTTTGGTATTGATCAATTTAATATGCGGGTAAATACTTCTAAATCCTTTCATGTAAACGATCTGAATGACATTGTTACATTATGCAAAGAAAAAAAAGTTGAATGCTATCTTGTACTGAATACTCTTGTTTATGATGATGAAATCAATGATTTAAAAAAAATTTGTAAGCTGGCAAAAAGAGCTGACGTGGATGCAGTGATTGTCAGTGACTGGGCCGCTATTAAGATTGCTCGTGAATATGATCTTGAAGTACATATCTCAACCCAGGCTAATGTTTCAAACCTGGAAGCAGTAAAGTTTTTTGCCCAATACTGTGACGTCATAGTCTTAGCCCGTGAATTATCTTTAAAACAAATTGCCCATATATGTACAGAGATAAAAAAACAGAATATCTGTGGTCCCGGAGGAAATCTTATCAAGATAGAAGTTTTTATTCACGGAGCATTATGTGTATCAATTTCGGGAAAATGTTATATGAGTCTGGCTCTGTACAATCAATCAGCAAATCGAGGGGCATGTATTCAGCCGTGCAGAAGAAGTTATACTATTATTGATGATCAGACCGGTGATCAATTGAGAATTAAAAATAAATACGTTATGTCTCCTGCTGATCTCTGTACCATTGGCATGATAGATAAATTAATACTGGCCGGAGTGTCGGTATTTAAAATTGAAGGCAGGGGAAGAGCTGCTGATTATGTATATAAAGTAACCAAAGCATACAGGGACGCTATAGATAGTGTAATAAATAAAACTTATTCTGATAAAAAAATCAAAAACTGGATGAAATCTCTGAAAAGTGTCTATAACCGTAATTTCTGGCAGAATGGGTATTATCTGGGGCATAATCTTGGTGAATGGGCAGAATCGTATGGTTCCCAGTCTTCTCTAAAAAAACTCTATGTCGGAAAAGTGACAAACTATTTTAAGAAATCGAAAATTGGAGAGTTTCTCATTGAGGATAATGAAATTGAACTCGGATACAAAATTATGGTTACTGGAACCACAACCGGTTATGCAGATACTGTGGTCAAAAGTATTTTTAAAAATGATAACCCAGTAAAAACTGCAGATAAAGGATCTACAGTAACTATACCCTTCCTGGAAAAAATCCGCAGGAATGACAAAGTATATGTTTTAAAAGAAAGAACCGAACCGTTTAACCCCTGATTTTTCTTATTTAGAAATATTACCTCAATATCTCTTATCCTTACTTGAATTTATCTTTCATTTAAAGTATATTAATCAAAACAGAAAGCACAATTTAAGAGGATAATATGAATATTTATGGAATTATAATTCTTTCAGCATTATTATTCGATTATTTACTGAATCTGTGTGCAGATATACTGAATCTGAAAAATTTAAAACCGGAACTTCCTGAGGAATTTGAGAATGTATTTGATGAAGAGGAATATGCAAAATCACAGCAATATACAAAAGTAAAAACAAAATTTGGTATAGTTACCTCAACATTTAATCTTATTCTAATACTCATATTCTGGTTTTCAGGCGGATTTAATTATCTGGATAATATAGTGAGAAACTGGAATGTACATCCCATTCTGACCGGTTTGATTTACATTGGGATATTGATTCTTCTTAAAACAATATTGACCATCCCGTTTTCCATCTACTCTACATTTGTGATTGAAGAAAAATTCGGTTTCAATAAAACAACACCAAAAACATTTATTGCTGACCTGATCAAAGGATTGGGTTTAGCTGTTATTATTGGAGCACCTCTTCTTGCTGGAGTTCTTGCCTTCTTCAGATATACTGGTGATATGGCCTGGATCTATTGCTGGATAATTACAGTTATGTTCACGATTTTGCTCCAGTATATTGCTCCCAGATGGATATTACCTCTGTTCAACAAATTTGAACCTCTGGAGGATGGAGAATTAAAAGAACAAATCTTTAAATACGCAAACTCGGTTAATTATAAATTATCCGGAGTTTTTGTGATGGACAGTTCCAAAAGATCCACAAAATCAAATGCTTTTTTTACAGGATTTGGTAAAAACCGCAGAGTTGTTCTCTTTGATACGTTAATCGAAAAACATACTATTCCGGAAATGATCACAATTCTGGCCCATGAAATCGGTCACTATAAAAATAAACATATTCTTCAGGGTATGCTGATCAGTATTGTTCATACCGGTGTAATTTTCTACCTTCTGTCAATATTTATCAGTCATAAAGGTCTTTTTGATGCATTTTATATGGATCATATGTCCATATACAGTGGATTGATATTTTTCGGTATGCTTTATACACCTGTGGAATTAATTTTATCTATATTCATGAATATTCTTTCCAGAAAAAATGAATATACTGCTGATCGTTTTGCCATTAAAACAACTAATGATCCCATGTCTATGGTTAAAGCACTTAAGAAACTTTCGGTAGATAATCTTGCAAATCTTCTTCCGCATAAATTTTATGTTTTTTTAAACTATTCGCACCCGCCGATTCTTAAAAGGATTCAGGAAATAAAACATTCGGTTAATAGCTGAAGGATATAAAATTTTATATTATGTAATAATGAGGTAAATATGAATAAGAAAGCACAACAACTCTCACGGCAACAAAGTAAAGATTTGGATAAAATTTTGGGTAAGCCCTTTAAAGTACTTGATGACGGATTTATTCGTGTTATTGATTATCTGGGAACCGATTCCTCCATTGTGCAGGCTGCCCGGGTATCTTATGGGAAAGGGACAAAAAAAATACGTCAGGATAGAAGCTTAATAAGATATCTTATGCGTCATCAGCATACGTCTCCTTTTGAAATGTGTGAAATAAAACTTCATGTCCGGGTACCCATGGATACCTGGAGGCAATGGATACGTCACAGAACTGCAAATGTGAATGAATATTCAACCCGATACTCTGTTGCCATAGATGCAGCTTTGAACACAAAACCTGCTGATTGGCGACAGCAGGCAAAAAAGAATCGGCAGGGAAGCAGTGAAAAATTGAGCCCAAGAACAGGTGAAAAATTCACCCATGAAGAACAAAAACTGCATGAATTGAGTCGTACCACCTATGATCATAGAATACAGGCAGGTATTGCAAGAGAACAGGCTCGTAAAGATCTTCCTCTCTGTACGTATACAGAAGCTTACTGGAAAATTGATCTCCATAATCTTCTGCATTTTCTTGAACTTCGGATGCATCCCACTGCCCAGCTTGAAATCAGAAGTTATGCCAATATAATTGGTAACGAAATTGTAAAACGATGGTGTCCTTTGACCTGGGAAGCTTTTCTGGACTTTCAAATGAACTCTTTTGTTTTTTCAGAAAATGAGATCAGAGTATTGAAGGCTTTGTTCCATGGAGATCAAGATAAAGCCATAGAAATTGCTGATGATTTAGGATGGCTTCCCGGAAGCAAAAAGAAAGTAAAAAAAGACCTGGAATGTTCTGAATTTGAAGAAAAACTTGCAAAACTGGGTATAAAAGCACCCTGGGGTGAGAATCCTTGATCACAATAAATATTGTACCTTTTTACCGCACACACATAAAAACCTTCCAGGTTTTTAAAACCCGAAGACATTGCTGAAAAAGTCAACTAATTAGTCTATAATATACTAATAAATGCTTATATGACACTCAGTTCTCAAAGAACTAGTTCCCAATGCCCCACATCAATCCATTTATTAAACTTCCACCCTACTTCTTTGTAATGAGCTACTTTCTCAAATCCCATCTTTTCATGAAGAGCGACACTGGCAGGATTTGGCAGAGTAATAATACCGATAACACTATGCACTGAAAGCTTACATAGTTCAGTAATTAGAGATCCATATAATTTACTTCCTATCCCCTTTCCCTTAAACGTGGGATCCAGATAAATTGTACTTTCAACTGTATATTTATATGCAGAACGAACCATCCAGGTACTGGCATAAGTATAGCCTGTAATAATATGAGTTTTTTCCGAAACCAGCCAGGGATATGAAGCTGTTATTTTTTGTATACGTTTCTTCATTTCCGGAACAGAGACAGGCTGTTTTTCAAAAGATATTGTAGTATTTTGTACATAATGATTATAGATATCACATATTTTTTTTGCATCATTGATTGTTACATTTCGTATCATACCTATCTCTACTTAAAAAAATAACAGAATTCTCAGCTATTTCATATTACGTATGGAACTCATCGCAATATCATGTCTTACTTTAAGTATAATGGAAATCTTTAAAAACTGTCTGGACTCCATTTGGATGCTGTTTTTCAGAGTGTAAAACTCTTGGTTCAGGGATTGCATCTCTGACATTTGCAGATCTTTTTGTTTAATGTCTAATGTATCTGACTCAGTTGGAACCTCTTTAGCAACCTCAAGATTTTGTCTAATACAATGATTTAATTTTTTATGATAGTTTGATAATCGCTTATGAACATTCTTTAGCCACTTAGTATGTCTTTCCCACTCATTGATCTGAGCAGAATTCAAATCTTTAGGATGAGATTTATTTATTAACTTAAGTAAGGTTGCTTTAATTTCTGTTAAACTACTGTCACGGGTGATAAGCTGATGTTTCAGTGTAACATTATTTATCTTAACAGAATGTATTTTAATTTTTGTTGTTACTTTATGTTGTTCAGTCAGCATCTTCCCTGCAAAACTTAATTGTAAACTGTATAGAATCATTACTACCCCAAGAAAGAATATCCTAATTATTTTGTTCAATTTTCTAATCCTCCTATTTAGAAATAAATTTAAAAACTTAGAATTTATACTATATATAAATATTATTATTGATGTAATCACAAATAAATAAGTATACAATCTCTAGATTTCTTGGACTAAGGAGAAAAATTGTTATACAATATTATTATTTATTTAAAAATTTCTTTATTTCTTCCACCAATTCTGAAATATCAAACGGTTTCGTTAAACGGGGACAGGAAAAATTATTTCGGAATTTTTCATTATCTTCACTATATGCTGACATAAAAATCACATTAATATCACCATATTTATCAAAAAGTTTACCAGCTAAAGTAAAACCATCCATAGGTTTCATACGTATATCCGATACAATTACCTTACACGGTTCTTCTTCCATTATTTTTAATGCTTCTGAACCACTCTGAGCTTTTTTGACCGTATAATTATATTTTCTGAGGCCCAAAGCTAAAGTGGCCAAAACATTCTTTTCATCATCAACGAGAAGTACATCAGCCATACAATACTCCTTTTTTACTAAACATATAGATTTAATATTATAAATAATATACTTATTTTTTTATAAAGAAGTAAGATAAATATTATTTATTGATTCAAATAAATTTTGCCGTTATTAATAACTCCCGAACTTTTTCCCTTCAATTCCCATCCATGAAATGGTGTATTCCTGGATTTTGACTTAAATAAATTTTTATCCACCTTCCATTTCTTATTCAGATCCAGAATAGTTAAATTAGCTGGACTGTTTTCTTCAATCTTAATTAAAGGAAGATTCAGTATTTCTCTTGGTCTAACAGACATTTTCTCTATAAAATCTTTGAGAGAAAAAATTTCTTTATCTACAAAATGTGTCAAGATAAGACCAACTATTGTTTCCAAACCTATTATACCAAATGCTGCAAGATCAAATTCAACATCTTTCTCGTCAAAATGATGAGGAGCATGATCTGAAGCTATTACATCAATGACTCCTCTTTTTAATCCATCAATAACTGCTTCCTGATCTTCTTCAGTTCTTAAAGGCGGCTTCATTTTTTTATTCGTATCATAAGTAGTTAAATCTTTATCTGTAAGTATTAAATAATGTGGACAGGTTTCTGCAGTTACCGGTACCCCTCTGTTCTTGGCATCTTCAATTATCTTAACACTTCCCTTAGTAGATACATGAGCGATGTGAATTGGGGTCCTGGTAAATTCTGCGATCAGAACATCCCGCATTACCATAATGTCCTCACTTAAAGAAGGGATAGGGTTTAATCCTAATAAAGTAGAATAATAACCTTCATTCATTACACCTTCACCAGATAAATTAAGATCCTCACAATGATCTATTATTCGGGTATTAAGAAATTTAGAATATTCCAGAGAACTCCTTAATATTGAAGCCTTTTCAATAGGCCTACCATCATCGGAAAAACCTATAGCTCCTGCATTTATCATATCTTCCATTTCAGTTAATTCCTCACCGGCACTTCCTTTAGTTACTGCTCCGATAGGATATACGTCAACCAGAAATCTCTGAGCTTGTTTTTTGATAAATTCTATGTGTCCACGACTGTCCAGAACCGGATTTGTATTAGGCATACAGGCAATTGCTGTAAACCCTCCGGCCATAGCAGCTTCAGCTCCTGTTGCAACAGTTTCTTTATATTCATATCCCGGTTCCCTCAAATGAGTATGCATATCCATTAAACCGGGAACAATAACCTTGTCCTGACAGTCAATTGTTCTGCAATCTTTTGTAATATTTTTAGAAATTTTCTTTATTTTTTTATCTTCTATTAATATATCGGTTGTTTCATCAGTATCTGAAAAAGGCTCTATAATATGCGCTTTTTTAAGGAGTAACATATCAAATTCTTCATCTATTCTTTTACTATTCATGAACTCTCCTTGATAATTTTATTTGCTTCTTTACCGGACAGCAGATAAAGTGCTGCCATTCTGACAGCAACTCCATTTGTGACTTGTTTCAGGATTACTGAATGTTCACCATCTGCAACTTCACTATCAATTTCCACTCCTCTGTTAATAGGACCTGGATGCATAATAAATAATTTTTTGCTGGCCTGATTGACACGTTCTTTGGTTATTCCATACAAATTTCTATATTCCCTCAATGAAGGAAACAGTCCCCCTTTTTGTCTTTCAAGCTGTATTCGTAGTATATTCAGTACATCTGCTTCTGCAATCGCATCTTCAATAGCGGGATAGACAGTAACCCCTAATCTTTCTATATCTTTGGGTATTAGAGTACCCGGTCCGCATACTCCCACCTTTGCACCCATGGTCTGTAAACCAAAAACATTAGATCGGCATACTCGGCTGTGTTTTATATCGCCTACAAAAACAACATTCAATCCTTCAAGAGAACCAATATTCTCCTGTATAGTCATCATATCCAAAAGAGCCTGGGTTGGATGCTCGTGAGCTCCATCCCCGGCATTGATGACTGCTGCATTAACACAATGAGTTACATATAATGCTGAACCAGGATAAGAATGACGGATAATAACCAGATCGATTTTCATAGATTCAATATTTTTAATTGTATCTTTTAAAGTCTCTCCTTTTAATACACTTGATGATGAAGAAGAAAAATTAACCGTATCAGCAGAAAGTCTCTTCTCAGCCAATTCAAAAGAAAAACGAGTTCTGGTAGAGGGCTCGAAAAATAAATTAACTACTGTTTTTCCTCTTAAGGTTGGAACTTTCGGAATAGGACGTTCCAGTACTTTTTTAAAGGCAAATGCTGTATTAAGTAGGATACTGATATCAGACTTGGATATATTTTCCAGACCGAGTAAATGTTTACTCTCAAATTTCATATTATATTCCTTACCTTATTTATTCAGATACAAAATAATTGAAAAACATATTACAACTAAGGTTCAATTAGCCACACAGAATCTTCTCCGTCAATTTCTTTTAATTTAACCTGTATCTCTTCTGTTTTGGAAGTGGGTATATTCCTTCCCACATAATCTGCTTTTATAGGAAGTTCACGATGCCCCCTGTCAACTAAAACAGCTAACTGTATTAAAGCTGGTCTTCCCAGATCAATGATTGCATCAAGAGCAGCACGTATAGTTCGACCAGTATATAAAACATCGTCAATAAGTATGATTTTTTTATTTGAAATATCAAAACTGATATCTGTTTCCTGTAAGACAGGAGTTTCATTAAATTGACGAAAATCATCTCTGTATAAAGTAATATCAAGCATACCTAATGGTACGTCACTGGATTCTATATTTTGTATACTTTCAATTATTCTTTTTGCTAATATATCTCCACGATTACGAATCCCAATAATAACAAGATTATCCACTCCATAATGCTTTTCTAAAATTTCATGTGTTAATCTTTTAAGAGTCCGGGATATACTTTTAGAATCCATTAAATTAGATTTCAATTTCATATTTAATTCCTTCTAATAATAAAAAACCTCCCACCGAAAACGGTAAAGGAGGATATATAATATAAAATCAAGGTTATTGTTCCCCTTACCGATCTCACCGGACCTGTTTAAAGGGTCTTTATTATAATACATAACCTTTAGCATATTGTCAAGTTTTTTATTAACTTTTTTAAATATTTAAAAATAATATTAGTTAATTAATCTTTTATTTAAACACTTTCTAATTTATTCTTTACTATACCTAAAAAATCATTGAAAGAATAGGGTTTTTGTAAAAACGTATACTCTTTTTCCTGTATCACAGGCCATTGGGACCGATGATCTGTGTATCCGCTTGTAAGAATAATTTTTAACTCAGGCTTTTTCTTCAATATTTCCTCAATTAGCTGAATCCCGGTTTTATCAGGCAGCACCACATCACAAAATATCAAATCCAGATCATTTTTCACTTTTTCAAAAATATCCAATGCTTGTTGTGCATTAACAACTGAATAAACCTGATATCCATTCTGTTTCAAAGCTTTTTCGGCAAACTTCCGTACATTTCTATCATCTTCAACAATTAATATTTTCTCTCCATTACCCTTTAAATCATCTTCAGAAACCAGCCTTTCTATCTCGTCTTCCGGTTCCATATCCACGGCAGGAATATAAATCTTAAATGCTGTCCCCTTGCCAGGTTCAGAATAAACATTGATCCATCCATTATGTTGTTTAACGATCCCATACACCACTGACAAGCCTAATCCTGTCCCCTTCGCAGGTCCTTTGGTACTGAAAAAAGGTTCAAATATATGAGCAAGGGTATCCTCATCAATACCCACTCCTGTATCCTCCAGGGTCAGACAAATAAATCTCCCCGGATATGCATCTGATATGACCTGACAATCTTCCTCGTCTAAATCTATATTTTTTGTCTTAATGCTT
>Ga0180433_10002434_pt1 | contig 28682 bp, 31 predicted proteins | sample SS_ome_8_FD_132980 | JGI IMG/M metagenome (GOLD analysis project Ga0180433, IMG submission 132980) | Hypersaline lake sediment archaeal communities from the Salton Sea, California, USA - SS_1_D_1 metaG | ecosystem: Environmental > Aquatic > Non-marine Saline and Alkaline > Hypersaline >... | reverse complement strand
CTCGGAGTAAACCATAGGTACAAAAAAAGTATTGATAATTAATATAGATGCAAATAATAGAAAACTTTTCTTAGGCATTCTAAATCACCTCTCCATCATAATAAAAATCATAGTTGTCTGGTATATCATATGGCTCTTTTGCTGGTAGAAAATCAAAATTTGATCTTATCCTTGGGATTCTCAAAAGTATACCTGATAAATCCCAGAATCTATAAGGGATACGTCTTGGTAAAAACCTGAAAATAAGAATATCATTTCCAAGTCTCTCTTCCCAATAGTTACGATTCCAGTTATTGAAATATGAGTATTTATATGATGCAAATTCGTATGATATACGAGGGGCAAAATAAGAGATAAAATTATTTTCATTTATCTTGTTAAAATTACTATTTTTTATAACTCGGACTCCTATTGCATTTGGAAAATTAAAATTATTCAAATATATCTTGTTTCTACATGAACTTATAAGTTTTATCCCACAGCCATTATCTGTAAGATTATTACAGCAGATGACGCAGTCATCTGCATCATCCAAGAGTATGCCGCTATCAAACGATAAATCGTTATTGATGCTAGAATAATTTTCAACTGTAAAACCAGCTATTTTAACTCCATCTGCTAATACATGGATACCATTTTTAGTACCATTTCCAAAGATTTTTACAGATTTATAGCTTTCACCATAGAGATTTATTTTTTTATCAATGTATAAACTTTCGTTATATGTCCCATTGAATACAAAGACAGTATCTCCCTTCCCTGAGAATAATATACCATCTGTTATACGACTGAAATCAGCTTCTTCACCATCATCATCAACAAAAAAAGTATTCTCATAGTTATTTACAAAAACTGAAATTAAATCTCTGTATACTCCATTATCACAGAACAATTTCAGACGGATTACATATAATCCCTCATCAATAGGCTCTGTATCTAAACTGTATAATAAATCATCATCTACTGGTTCAGAAGAATTTACAAGCTCTATCCAGTTTTCCTGATCAGAGATTAATCCTTTTCTGTAATCTAAAGTATAATATTTGAATCCTTCACCAGATACAGAACCGTTTATATCTATTACACCTTTAACATCCGAGTAATGTTTAGGTGAAGAAATAATCGCTGTGGCAGGTCCTGGTCCTCTGGTTAGTGCCCTATAAGCATTTAATCTGCCTCTTCCAATGTTTAACTTATCTGGTAGTCTGTCTGCACTGAAATATAGTTTTTCTCTAACTTGTTTTGATGTTAGAGCACTGTTTTTTGATAAAACTAGACCAGCGACACCTGCAACAAATGGACATGCCATACTAGTTCCAGATGCATATGTATAATTTTCTTCAACTATATAGCTACTATTTTCACCATACAAACTAGTTCCATTTGCTCTTAAAGATAAAATATATTCGCCTGGGGCGGCAATATCTACCCAATCACCATAGTTTGAAAAACTAGCTTTTAGATCCCTATCATCTGTGGCACTTACACCTATACAGTTTTCATATGAAGCTGGATAAAATTTCTTATCTCTATCATCGTTACCGGTGGCAGCTATTACTACTACTCCTCTCTCTGTTACATAGGTTATTACTTCATTCATCAGTTTAGATGAAAAAGTATTTCCAAGACTTAAACTTACGACTCTAGCACCGTTTTCATAGGCATAAAATATTGCTGAAGCAGCATTACTCATTTGCCCAGTACCCTCTTTGCCTAGTATTTTTATGGGCATTATCTGACAATTCCAGCTTACACCAGCTACACCTAGATCGTTGTTGGAATTTGCTGCTGCGATTCCTGCACAATGTGTTCCATGTCCATTGTCATCTATTGGATCATTATCGTTATTAAAGAAATCCCATCCAACAACATCGTCATCATATCCGTTTAGATCTGTGTCTTCTCCATTGGTTGTTTCGTCGGTGTTTCTCCATATGTTATCTTTAATATCTGGATGATTATAATCAACTCCTGTGTCGATTATTGCAATTATTATATTACTATCTCCGGTTTCTATATCCCAAGCTTCTGGTCCATCAATATCGTAGTCAAAAGATTGGTTTAGACCCCATTGTCTGTCAAGCAAAGGATCATTTGGTGTGTTACAAGAATAATAGTAATAATTTGGCTCTGCATAGAGTACATTTGAATTGGTTTTGTATTCTTCTACCGCCTTTTTGATATCTGTTTCTCCATTTATTTCTATTTTATAAATATTTGAAAGAGGTGTGTTTTCTTTTGAACTGATTGCAATAATATCTTTTGCTTCATATTTTGCGTTTAGTTTGTCTAGTGTATTACTATTTGTTTTTATTTGATTATTTTTTGTTTGTGGTTGTATTTCATTTTTGAATTTTACTATTAACTCTCCTTTTTTATAATCTGGTTTGTCTAAGTTGTAATCTTTGCTTTCTTGGATTTTTTCATCTTTTAATAGTATTGTTTTTTCTGCTTCTATTTTTTTTGCTGAGACAAAACCAGCTGTAATGTTTGATAAAATTAGTATAATAATTATGAATATAATTTTAGATTTGTTCATTTTCAGTAGCATGTTTAGTATATTATTTTCATAATATATTAATTTTATTATATAATATTTATATTAATTTATTTAACTATTGTACGATTTTTCCAAATATACGCCCTCATCCCATAAGTATACAATATCGTTTTAAGCATAACTTTATATACACACATCATATTAACAATTGTTAATATTTTAGAGGAAAAAACATGAAAAAAATAATAGCAATACTGATGGTCATATTATTGTTATTAACTATTTGTATAGGTGTATCTAGTGTAAATGCAAATGGAGATGAAAACTATAACGACAACAGTAATGAATATGCACAAGGTGAACAACCAGATCCTGATGATATACCCGGTATGAACAGAGCAGAAGATCGTACCAGAAATAAAGATAGTTAAAACAATTTTTTTTTATTTTTTTTTTGATAAACCGTCTTTTTTATTTTATAGGGTCTGGAGGAATACCATCCGGTAACGAAGGTTCGATATCTGGTGTTTCCCAATTATTTAGGTTTTCAATATTCACTAGAAGATACATAAAAACAGGTAATGTAGTTTTCATCCAGTGAACCAGACTATCATGTTTTCCACCACCTGCACCAGGTTCATAATCTTTAGATAAAAATTCAATTGCAAAAGTAGGTACTTGAAATTCTTTAAAACACCAATCTATTGCTGAACCACTTCCAAAATAACTTTCACCTTCCATGCCAATTTCTGCATTTTCATATTCTGTATTCTCTGCTACCCATTCTTTTACATAATCAAAAATATGTTGTTGTTGAGTTGATATTTCAAAAGGTGGTTTAAAAGCAAACCAAGGGCTATCAATATTATGTTGAGCAGTATGACAATCAAAATAAAAAGAAAAATCATTATTTTTAAGATCTTTCATTAAATCTCTAAGTGCCTGAGATTCAGGTTCTGAAAAAGATCGACGTCCACAATTAACAATAAAAGGAGGGAAACTTGGGAACCATTTATGCAAACGTGGGGTAAATCGATAAGTAAATATAACTCGCCCAAATAACTTGCCAAGAGGTAGACTACCACCTCTTATTCTACCAAAGTCAATGTCAAAATTACGATTCAAGTCAATTCCATTATTGTTAAACCTATTATCATCTTGTCTACCATCGGGATTTAACAAAGGAATTATATAAACTTCAGATGAATTGAGAACACCCGTAATTGTCTTATTATTCTCAAAGTTTATTAGAAGATATTCAGCGAGATATAAACAAGCCTCACCTGCCTCCCATTCACAACCATGAATACAACCATCAATGATACAAGACGATTTTCTCTCATTGTTCTTTTCATTGGTTATTCTTATACACCAAATATCTTTTCCAAGAACACTTTCACCAATTGAATAAAGATTTACTAGATCAGGATATTTTATTTGAAACTCATTTACTAAATCTGTTGTTTTATAATAGTCGTGATAATCCCCATCCTTCCAATTAGGAAGAACAGATGGTTGATCAAAGTCTTCATCGATAGCTAATATTTTTTTAAGAGGGCTATCTTCTTGTATGCATCCAGATAATGATATCATTATCAAAAAAAGAGTAATGATTAAAGCAATTTTTACCGAAGATTTTTTGTTGATAGATAAAACCTCCCTATTAAGATTTGAATATAGATATTAATATATAAAATCTTTCAAAAATTTTTGGAATATTTGCTTTTTAGTTAACTATTTGTATGGCTTTTTGATTAATTTTAGTGTCGATGGGATGAATATACCTAGAAATTGTGACACTTGTGGTAAGGAAATAGATTTAATAAATTCTTACAAAACTTTTGATAAAGATGGTAATCCAATTCTTGTATGTGAGGAATGTAAAAAAAAGATAGGCGAAATCGGGCCTCCTCAATCACCAAAAAACAATATTGATGATTGGGGCAAAGAATCTTATGATTCCCGCACAAAAAGACCGTTAGGAGTTACTATTCTGGCAATATTACAGATAATTGGAACTTTGATAGTTATCGGAACTCTTATCTCTATTCCAATAATATTTGAAAAGAAAATATCTCAACTTTTAAATGAACCACTTTTCTATTTACTTGTTATCTATTCTCTTTTAATGATACCTATATCAATTATTCTTGCTGTTGGTTTATTAAAAGGTCGAGAATGGGCTCGTTTTTATACCAGATTTTTTCAAATAGTAAACATTGTTACATCACTTTTACGTCTAAATTTCCTTGGAATAATAATTCCAATTTACATATTTTTTTATCTTGGTAAGGATCATGTGACAGATTTTTTTGATAAAAAAAACGCTTTAAACTCTAGATTTTGGTATCTGGCTTTAATTGGTGTTGTTGGTATATTGATTTTTAGTAGCGTACTTGCTATTTATACAAATCCAATGGTTCAACAACAGATTATCAACGATAGTTCATCAGTCAATATAGATTCTTATCTTATTGGAGATTGGGAGAATACCGATGGAACTATACATCTAACTTTCAACTCAAATAATACTTGTATAGCTACAAAAGATGATATATTATACAAAGGAACATGGAAGGTAGAAGGCTGGAAAATTAAGTCAACCGCAGTTTATTGGATTGAATTTAACTGGGAGAATAATTTTAAATTAAAACATCCAAATGATCCGACATATTACTATACAATAGAGGAGGCATATTTTATCGGAGAAAATCTAAGTCTTTATACGATGTTTGAATCACCACCATATTATATTTGTTATAAAAACTAATAATCTAAAAAACTCAGATTTTGAGATTTTTATTTTTTTTTAAATAGTCTGCTAGATATAATTGTTTAATTCGACCATACACCATGTCCTTTTTCTCTTAGTTTTTCACTAACCCATTTTTCGATTCTCTCAGCTTCTTTACGGTTTGCAATAGGATTAAAATGCGAAAATATTTCTGGTACAAGTCTAAGACCATATCTTTTAGCAAAACTATTTGCTTTATATCCTGACTTATGCTGTTTAAACCTAGTAGCTGGATCATGATTTGTTTGTCCGACATAAAAACATGCAAGCCTAGGATTCATATGTGGATTTTTCAATCTGAATTTTTTTGAAGTTAGTACTTTTTTATCAAGCTCGATTACATAAACAGAGTAAGACATTTTGTATGTGAATTATTTTTCTCATTTTAACTTTTTATCAAAAATATTAATGAAGTAAATATTTAATTTTTTATAAGAGATACTAATGACATTTTCGACATATTTATATATATTAGAAATGATTATATATATTGTTATGAATAAAAATATTTGTTGTCGGGGAGTAGCAATAATCTTGTTTTTTTCTATTACTATCTGTAATTTTAATGTTAATGCTTTTAGTGAGAATGGAGATAGTGACGAATTCTTTGGTTTTTTAATTCCTGATCTTGATTATGAAGATGATGAATTTGAAAATCTGGTTTACAGAAATATGATGAACTTGATAAATGATCTATTAAGAGAAAATATTACTGTCTATTGGGTTACCAGTAATATATCTATGAATGTTTTTAATTTGTTTGATAATAATAGTCAAATAATGGAATTTAGAGAAGGTAGTTTTATTGTTCCTTTTTCTGGTAATGAAGAAAATGACTATAAATTAACAAACATCATCTATGATTATAATTATACTTTTGAAATTGATAGTATTATTGATATACAAATACCAGTTTTTTTAATTCTTGAACAAAAAAATCTTGATTGTTATTGCTTAAATGAAGTTAAAATTATTGGATATAGGAATTATTTAACATGTACGGAAGATTGGTATCAACAAGTTGCTTTTTTATGTGGGTTTCTTGATTTTGATGTTTTTGACAACGATATCTTTTCAGATAAAATTGATAATTCTGATTATAATCTAATTATTTTCCCTGCTTATGATTTATGTTTTCCTTCATATTTTGCTTTTACAGAAATTATTTTAGATATTTTATCAAAAAGAACTAACGCAATCCGTTCTTTTGTTAGAAATGGTGGAGGATATGTTGGTTCTTGTTATGGTCAATATATGGCTTCTGCAGGAATTTTTCCTGTATACCAAAGAAGAAAAGCCTTGAATCCTGAATTAGGTAATTATGGTTTTTTAGCTCTGCAGGATACAATAACTGTTAATGGAGAATATGTAAGAATTTTAGAGCAGGTTGTAGTTGATGATAGCCATCCTGTTACAACCAATCTTGGAGATTATATATATGGGGGTTATGGATCTTATCCAAAGGTTACACATGCTGGTGATACTGTTGATGTTTTACTAAAGTTTATTAATAGTTCTTCTCTTGATGGATGCCCTAGTATAGTTTCTAATGATTTTGGTAAAGGAAAAGTTGTATCATTTGGCCCTCATCCTGAAGCAAGTGATTATGATACCACTCCATTAAATTGGGATAAATATATTAGAACTAATCATTCAGGTAAACGAATGGTTGTAAATTCATTTTTATATACAACCTCTAAAAATGATAATTTAGAGATGGATTATTCATATAATCAAAGTATAATTTCAAACGTGATAAATACTAATAAAAATCTTACTTATTTATTAGACAATAGTGGAGATTATTTTAAAATTCAAATTAGTGAATTGTATAATTTAACTAATGATATATACGAATTATATGACTTTTTTAATACTACATTACATAAAATAAAGAATATTGCAAAAGACGAAAATATCGATATAGTTGGAAATGGCTCATTTCTTGGATATGGTGTAATAAAATATGGTATTCATGAACTTGAATTAATTCTTACTCATTTAAAAAACAGTATCAATAATTTATTAATGTTTGATAAGGTTGTTTTTCTAAATAAAAATGATGATGAATTTATGGATGAGATAAAAGATTTCAAAGAGAATTTAACTAAAAATATTGATATATTAAATGATATGAATTCTGAAACAAATTCTAGTCTTTTAAAATTCAACAAGATGGCTGATAAATATAACAAATCTAAACTTCATAAAATCTATTGTAATAAAATATCAAGTTTTAAAGCAATGAATGTTGAGAATTCTTATACTTATGAAAATATCTTTTTGATTTCAAATATATCCTCTAAAATACTTAAAGAACTACGTTCAGCATGGTATCTTTTTGAGCTTGCGAACATATAAAAAATTGGAATAAGGTTTATAAAATAATTTTTCAAATGATGCTAACACCAATTATAATATATTAGAATCAAAATAGACATTATAGATTTAATATGAGTTCAGAGGAATATTTTCAAATAATTGCCAAAGAGAATCCTTTGGTTTTTCTTTCAAAACATATTTGCCCTTATCTTGTTGGTACACAATGGGATATAATCCGTAAATGTGCTCTTTTAATGGGCGTTACTAAAGATCGTCCAAATATGAGGATGAGGCTTCATATACTCTTATCAGGTGGACCAGGAACTGGTAAATCAGAGTTTTTAAGTTGGTATCATCAAAAAATGGATGGTGTTCTTGTCAACTCTGAATTAACATCAAAAACAGGTTTAGTAGGGGATGCTAGAGGAAAGAAAATTCATCCTGGTTTACTTGCTCAATCAAATGGTTCAATTTTACTTGTTGATGAACTTGATAAAATGTCGGTTAAAGATCAAAATGGTCTATTGCAGGCTATGGAGGAAGGTGAATATACTATTACAAAGGGTAAAAATCATCAAACTTTCAAAGCAGAGGTCCGTGTGATTGCTACATGTAACGATATAAATAAAATTCAAAAACCACTGTTTGATCGTTTTGATTTTCCTTTTAAAGTTGAGCGGATATCTAGGATTCAAAGAGCAGAATATGTATCTGATATTATTGATAGTTTTATGGGTAAAAATTCAAAAGATTATTCTCTTGTTGTAAAAGCATATCTTGATTGGGCTCAAAATGCAAAAACACGAATTGATCCAGAGGATGAGCCTTCTATTAAAAAGGCAATTAAAGATTATATTTTAAACTCGGATGAAACAATTGAGGGGTTATCTTATCGTAGTCTTGAGTTTTCAATTTTGAGAATTGCTTATGCAATTGCACTTCTTGAAAGAAGTAAAATTACAAAGGAGCATATTGAATCAGCAATTGAGATAAAAGATGAAATTTACAAAAATTTTTATAAATAAGAGGTTATTTAATATAAATATTTATATATTATACATTACAATATATTAATTTGAGGCTAATAAAATAGATGATAAATAAAAAAGATTTAGTGACTACAAAAAATAGGAAAATAATTTATGATTACATAAAAGAATATCCTGGTATTCATCTAAATAAACTTTTTAGACAATTTAAACTTTCAAATAGTTCTATAAGGCATCATCTAAAATATCTAGTATCTAATAATTTTATATCAGTTAAAAAAGAAAAAGGTTACGTTAGGTATTATGTTAATAATTCAGTTAGCAATCAACATAAAAAGATAATAAGTCATTTGAGAGTAAAAACTACTAGACACATTTTATTGTATTTATTTGCTGAAGTTGCTGCTTCTGAAAAAGAGCTAGCTAATCTCTTAGATAAAGCTGATTCAACAATTGGTTTTCATTTAAAAAAACTTCTAGATGATAATATTATAGAAATTGCTAAAGTTGAAAAAAACCTGGTTCACATTGGATATGGTTTTGGTCTAGCAAAATATTTCAAACACAAGGTTGATTGTAGAGAAAAAGTCTATAGGTTAAGGGATCGGTATTCGGTTTATGATGTTTTTATCTTTTATAAAGATAAACTCTTTGATAAAGGAGATACAAAATCCTTATTAGATTTTTGTAATGAGTTTTTTAACAATAAAAATAAAGTTATAAATGATTTTGATGAAGGTCTTAATAATGTCATTGATCTTATAGAATCTATTTTTCCAAATCCTATATGTTCATGATTTTTTTAACATTTCGATGATTATGCTACAAATTTTATATATTTAATCCTACAATTTAGATAAAAATTATATACGAGGCGTAATGATGAGTAATAATTGCTTTTGTAAAAAACATATGCTAAGAAAAAAAAAGATAATTTCAACTTTTTTAATGCTTTTAATGGTTATAAGCACAATAGTAATCCCGGTAGTATCTGCTGTAGAGCAGGTGGACCAAGAGCAAACAAATTATAACTTTGATTATTCGTTTAATCATGAATTTTGGCCGGCACAGTCATTCAAACCAAGTGAATCTACATTAACAAAAGTTGATGTGTTCTTAGGTAAAGATCCTTATCCTGATGAACCTACAGAAAATCTTGTATTACACATTCGCAGTTCATTATATGGTAGTGATTTAAGAAGTAAATCATTACCTCCAGGTAGCATTCCTACGAATAGTAACTGGGTTACTTTTGATTTTACTGATTTAAGTGTCACTCCAGAGCAGACATATTATATAATTCTAAGTACAACCGAGACAACAATTAATCATTATTATTCATGGTCTGGAATTGATAGTGACGCTGATAAATATCTTAGAGGTGAAGCATATTTTTACAGTGATTATGGTGGTATTTGGGATTTATATCCAGGAGATTTTGTAGATTGGGCTTTCAAAACTTATTATCCTGTTAATGTTGAACCTCCTACGGTTACAACTGTTGATGCAATAAATGAGCAGCAAACTTCTGCTACATTGAAAGGTGATTTGGTTTCTATGGGGGGTGATGATTCTTGTGACATATGGTTTGAATATGGTTTAACGGAATCCTATGGTTATGAAACTATGCATTATACTGTTGATGCTGCTTGGCCATTTCAAGATGATGCCACCAGTCTTACACCTGGTAAAACTTATCATTTCCGTGCGGTAGCATCTAATAGTGCTGATACTAGTTATGGCAACGATATGACATTTACAACACTTCCACCTGATCCAGATAACGATCCGCCAGTACCCTATCAGGCAACATGGTCCACTGTACCTCATGCAACCAGCGAAGAGTCGATTAGTATGGTTGCAACTGCAGCATCTGACCCGAGTGGTGTTGAGTATTACTTTAAAGAGACTAGTGATAATCCTGGTGGTAGTGATAGTGACTGGCAGTCTAGTCGAAGTTATACTGATACCGGCCTAAGCTCAGGGATAACTTATACTTATAAGGTAAAAACTCGTGACAAATCTCCAAATCAAAATACAGGCGAATGGTCAATTTCTAAATCCGCTACAACATATCAGGGTAGTCTTCCACCGTATGAGCCAAATAATCCCTCACCAGGTTCAGATGCAACAGATATTGATGTTAATGTTTTTTTACACTGGGAAGGAGGTGATCCTAATCTAGATGATACTGTAACATATGACGTATTTTTTGGTAAAAATCAAAATGATTTAGATTTGGTATCAAAGGATCAGGCAAGTAAAAAGTATGTGCCGGGTACACTTGAATATTCTAAGGATTATTATTGGAAGGTTGTCGCAGAAGATAATAATGGTCATTCTACAACTGGTCCTATATGGCATTTTAATACTGAGGAGTGGGATTATACTACTCTTCCAGATTTTCATTTCCCTAGAGCTACAAAAACTGAAGTAGATAAATTAAAACTAGACGTATTTATTCCCGTGTCTTGGGATCTTGGTGAAGGTTATTACCCCAATAGTTACGGTTATATGACAAAATATAACAAATATGATAAAACTGCAGAATCAAGATTATATGATGAACATTGCGGTGCTGTAGAACCGACTACAGGGGTTGGAATGCCTGAAACATATGTTCTTGCTACTAAAATTGGACATAGGTATACTTTTCCATCTTATGGCGATACAACTTGGACTCCTCCTTGTAAGGTTACAATTAATGGTAATTATGGGGTGGATGATCTTGCAGGATTCCTAAAAACAAGTTGGTTCGCACGAGCAGAAGTAGATATTTCTCTTGTGATTGTAAATGAGGGATATCCCATTTTTAATGTAAGGGAATTTCAAATCGGTCATTATTGCATAGGTCCTATTGAGGATTCCTGGCCAAATATCAAAGATAGTTTTAATGTATTAACAAATGATGATATTTATTTCCAATATGGACAAACCTATTCTTTTTATCTTCAGGCGAAAGCTTCTCTGTTTTTAACATCTCAGGGTTTACCAGCTTGTTTAAATTTCCTACCAGTTGATGCAGTAGGTTGGGGTGTTTCTCAAATTGGTGCAAAATATGATTTTATTAAACTTGTTTGGCAAAATCCTCCTGCTGGTTGTTTAAAGATAAACATGAATGGAAATCTCGAACCTACTATACCCGATCAAGGTCACGGGTCTACAGGCATAGTAAATGAAGAACACACCTTTATTTCAGAGGGTTCAACTGACCCAAATGGAGATTCAATATTCTATAAATGGCATTGGGATGATGGAACAGAAAGCCAATGGCTTGGTCCTTATGCATCTGGTAATAGTGTGACTACAACTCATACATATACAAAACCTGGGGTATATAATGTAAGGTTAGAAGCAAAAGATGAACATGGTGCATGGTCTGGGTTATCAGAAGATTCATTCAATGAAATGATATATCCTGAAGGGAAAATAATCATAAATCATCCAACTAGCAATGACCAATGGAGGCAAGGTGATATACAAGAAATTAACTGGGATTGCAGTGGATATACTGGAGATTTTGTGAAAATTATTTTAATTAAAGATGATGGAAATGGTAATTATGATTTGTACAGTGATCTTACACCTGATCCAATTCAGAATAGTGGAAGTTATTCTTGGACTATTAAATCAGATATTGAAATTGGAAATGAGTATAGAATCGCAGTGTACGATCTTACTAACGCAGCAAACGTTAGTAATATTTTTTCAATAGCAGGAAATGATGGGCCAAATACACCAGATAGACCACAGGGTCCAACAAATGGAAAAACTGGTAAAGAGTATACTTTTACATCTATTACGACAGACCCTGAAAATAGTGATGTTTACTATCTTTTTGATTGGAGTGATCAAACAGAAAGCCAATGGCTAGGGCCTTATGAATCAGGTGAAGAAGTAACAGCGAAACATATCTGGAAAAAAGAAGGAGATTATGCAGTAAAAGTTAAAGCCAAAGATCTATCTGATACTGAAAGTGGTTGGTCAGAACCGTTAACTGTTCATATAGAAAAAGGTAAAGCAAAAAATAGTCAAATATATGATTTAATAACAAATTTAATCAAACAATTTCCAGTATTTGAAAGAATATTCAAGTTTATCTTAGAATATATCATTAAGTAAGATCTTTTCCAAAAATTATAACAAACCTTGCAGATTAAATTACCGATTGGAGCAATAATTAGAATTTATTTTTCTTTAAATTCCTTATATTTATAGAAACTTAGACCAATAAATATCACAGTTAGTAATTGGAATATTGTGAACATTCCTATCATTATTATATCTCCTTTTTCTGCATAATATCCAGCGCTGACAATAACAGTATACAACAACATTCCCATAGAAATTAAGAATAGATGGAATCCCCATTTACGGTTGGTAAAAAGACCGAAACCGCCGATTAACAATAATATTGCAGTTAGAAATTCTGCTAGCAGGTGATATGTTATTCTTATTGGTTCAGTATTTATTTCTGGGACTTGGTTAGTTGCTATAAATGACAGCCACATACCACTCATGACAATTCCTATGATTATTGAATATAATGCTGCAATTTTTTTCAATTTCATCTTTTTACCTCTTAAGAAAAAATGGAAAATATCTTTATAAGAATTTTGAAGCAATATCTATCAGAAATGTTTCCGTCTTTTTTTATAACTGTTTTTTTTATTGTATCGTTTGTGATGTGGTCTTCTTCTTTTCACATTTCTAAAAAAAGGTACTCTTTCAAAATCAGGCATTTCTGCTTCTTTGATATTCAGCTCATCATTACTTTGAACCCTTCTAAAATTGTCATGGTCAGGTGCTGTAAGTAAAGTTATTGCCGCTCCTTTTTCTCCTGCACGTGCTGTTCTACCTATCCGGTGAATATACTCGATAGGTGTTTTTGGAACATCATAGTTGTAGATATGGCTAACATTTTTAATATCAAGACCTCTTGCTGCTACATCTGTTGCAACTAGTACTTCTGTTTCTTCGGATTTTAGTGCATCAAGTGAAAATGTTCTTTGTTTTTGAGTCATGCCACCATGAATAGCTAGTGCGTAAATTCCTTGTTTTTTAAGGTTTTTTGCAACAATATCTGATTCTTTTCGTGTTGCACAAAAGACAATCGCTAGACCCGATGTATCATTTTTTAACAAATGTACAAGCAGGGAAAATTTATCATTCCTTTTATAAATGTCATAATAGACCTGATGAAGTTTGCTCTTATCTACTTGTGATTTAGTTTTGATTATTAAAGGGTTTTTCAGATGCCGTTTCATAAGCCCATGAATGCTACCCATAATAGTTGCACTAAACATTAGAGTCTGTCTGTTTCTTGGTGTATATCTTATTATCTTTTCGACGTCATCGATAAAACCCATCTCAAGCATTTTATCTGTTTCATCTAGTATTAGAAATCTAACATTTCTGAAATCTATTGTTTTCCTGCGAAGATGATCAAGCATTCTGCCAGGTGTTCCAACAACAACTTCAGAGGTTTTTATTCTCTTAATTTGTGGTTCTATTTTCACTCCGCCGTATATGCTAGTTGTTTTGATATCAAGTTTTTTACCAAAAGTTTTGAAAACATCAGTTACCTGTATACATAATTCCCTTGTTGGTGTGAGAACAACAGTTTGTAGTCCACCGTTTTTTTGAATTTTTTCAAGTATGGGTAGACAAAATGCAATAGTTTTTCCTGAACCGGTTTCCGCTTGGCCGACGACATCTCTTCCTTTGATAATCTCGGGAATGCATTTTTCTTGGATAAGAGTAAGTTCATTAAATTCTTGTTCAATTGTTTTTTCAACAATATTTCTGTTTATATTTAATTCTTCAAATTTCATTTTTTATCAACTAATCATTATTATATTAAAAAGAAAAATATTATCAATTATGGTAATTTTTACTTAATTGATATTTTATATCTTTTTTACGTTTACTGCTTTTGGACCCCTTTCTGAATCTTCTTTTTCATACTCGACAGGGTCTTCTTCATTAAGTTGTGTATCTTCGGCTATGTCATTCTGATGGACAAAGATGTCTTTTCCATCTTCACCAACTATGAATCCAAAGCCTTTTCGTGGGTTGAACCACTTTACTTTGCCTTTCATTTTTTTACCTCATATATTTTGTTTAAAAGAATTTAAAGAAAAAAATCCAAATTTGGAATATTAACCTACATTCTTTTTTTCAACAAAACAGCTCATAGTATAAATAAGTTTCTAATTTTATATTTTTTTAAATATCGGAGCAAAATATAAAAGAATCTATAGAATCTTTAAAATCCCAAAAATTATAATCCTCTATCTAATTTTGTAGTAAAACGGCATAATACGACCGTTTTGATATAATGGAGTAATATCTTTCATTTAATAAACTAAAGATGCCCCCTAGAGTTCCTGCAAATACTTGCCGAGCAAGAGCAGATTTTAAAATAAGACTTAGAATAATATAGATTTTTACTCCATTATTATATCAATATCGAGCTTTTTTGTAAGCTCTTTGTAGCGATTCCTAATAGTAACTTCAGTTACACCTGCAACTTCTGCAACTTCTCTTTGTGTCCTTCTCTCGCCGCATAAAACTGATGCGATATATATTGCTGCAGCAGCCATCCCAGTGGGTCCTCTTCCGCTAGTCAATTCTTTACGTGAAGCTTGTTTTAATATTTCAATGGTTTTTACTTGAACATCATTACTAAGTTTTAATAAACTGCAGAAACGAGAAATGTAATCTTGGGGCGTTGTAGGAAGTAATTTTAATTCAAGTTTACGTGAAATATCCCTATAATTTCTTCCGATTTCCTTTTTTTTGAAATTAGTAATATTGCTAATTTCTTCAAGGGTTCTTGGAACGTTACATTGTCTACATGCTGCATATAAAACTGCGGCAGAAACACCCTCTATACTTCGACCACGAATAAACTTTCGTCTAACCGCCCTCCTATAAATCATAGCAGCTGTTTCACGAACATTTCTTGGAAGCCCTAATGTTGAAGACATTCTATCTAAAGAAGAAAGCGCGGTTGCTAGGTTTCTTTCTGTTCCATTACTGATTCTTGTTCTAGTCTGCCATTTACGTAGACGGTATAGCTGTGCACGATTTCTTGTTGGAATTGTTTTTCCATATGAATCTCTATTCTGCCAGCCAATCATTGTTGAAAGGCCTTTGTCATGGATAGTATAGGTCATTGGCGCGCCGACACGAGCACGTTTTTCTCTTTGCTCTGAGTCAAATGCACGCCATTCTGGTCCATGATCCATTATTTCAGCATCAATTACCAGTCCACATTTTTCACAAACAAGTTCTGCGCGAGAATAATCCTTGGTAAGATGTGCACTACCACATTTTGGGCAATTCATTGTTTCTTCTACGCTCTGCTTGTTTTTGTTTTGCTTCTTTTTTTCCTTTTCGTTTTCCAATTGGATCAAACCTATTATAGAAATAAAAGAATTTATTCTTACAAATGTAAGAGTATATTTTTACTTATTTGATAATTTTATATCTTTTTTACGTTTACTGCTTTTGGACCCTTTTCAGTTTCTTCTTTTTCATATTCGACTGGGTCTTCTTCATTTAGATTTACACCTTCAGGTATATCATTTTGGTGAACAAAGATATCTTTTCCATCTTCACCAACTATGAATCCAAAGCCTTTTCGTGGGTTGAACCATTTTACTGTTCCTTTCATATTTTTACCTCTTTTATTTTTTTAGTCAAAAAGAATTTAAACAAAAATCCCTAAGTTTGAAGAAATCAAATATATGGAATATTGACCTAGATTCTTTTTTCCTTAACAAGTGCTTAAAGTATATATAGCTTCCTATTCAAATATTGGAAGCATCCGGCTATTAACTCTACATTTTTAAAATAATAGAAAAATTTATTAATTTGTAGAGTTAAATTCTTTATCATATAAAAAGCAAAACCTGCTAGTTATTGTAGTAATACCTAGCAGGTTTACATTTTGACATAACTAACCAAAAAACTTATTAACTAATTAGTTAATATGTTAATATGTTGATAAAATGGAACTATTAAACAAATATGAAAAAAGAATCATAGAACTACTAATTCAAAATGATAAAACACTTCCTGAAATATCGGCAATAATTGGAATTAGCAAACCCGCAACATCCAAATATCTTAAAAAACTAGAAGAACAAAAAATAATCAAAGGCACCTATGAAAGAAACACAGTTGGAAGAACAATAAAATATAGTTTACAACAGTTCCAAATAGTTTTTTCAATAGATCCAAACAACAAATCCATAATAGCATTTAAGGCTGATGATCCATTAGATACTAATCACATATATCTTGGATATATTCAACAAAAAGAATTTCGAGATGAAGTAAAAAACTATTTAGAAGAAATAAAAAATGTAGATTTTGACAATTATATGATTATTCTATATGGTTCTGTTGCTCAAGGAAATGCACACAGAAAGTCTGATATTGATCTATTATTTTTAAAAGAATCTTGGTCAAAAAAAGACAAAGACAAAATTCTAGATAAAATAGCAATTGTTTCAAACAAATGTGATCATCAGGCAAAACCATTATTCAAAAGCATTAAAGATTATGAAGATATGGATAAAACTTTAAAAAAACAAATAAAAGAAAAAGGTATTATCCTATATGAAAAGGGAAAGCAATGGGGGAGGATAAAACAACAACTAATAAGATACAGGATTATTACAATTTAAGTCTAAGCTATTTAGAATCTGCGAAGATTAGTCTGAAAAAAGAACTTTTTGAACCAGCAATGCTTAGTGCAATTCATGCTTTAGAACTAAGTCTTAAAGCAGCTCTTTTAACAAAAACAAAAGACGCATGGAGAACACATAACATTGGTGGACAGTTTGGAAAGTATTTCAGAGAAGAAATCGGTGATAAAACCTGCCGTAGGATAAATGTAATACTTTCAAAATATAATCTCCCACGTTATCCAAGTGAAAACATTTTAGACCCTGAAGAAGTTGAAGAGGATGTTAGATTTATAGAAGATTTTATAGAACATCAAATTGGTACAATCCTATAAACTGATCTCTAAATATTACAAATTTTATATTTTTATCAAAATTAATACTTTAAATTACCCCTTGTGATTATTTATAAATCTTAGATGATATTTTAAAAATACAATAAAAAAGAGGGAGGTAAAATACTAATTGGATAAAAGAAGAAAGAACATTGGAATATTAAAAAAGATCAGGAATTCAGTCAACTATAAAGATAATGAAAAAGAAAAGATTTTGAAGGATGTTAAACAGAAACGTAAGGAAAAAAGATACTAACTATTAAAAAATTATAAATAGTATCATGAATATACATATATACATGATATTACATGAGGTTATGTAAGTGATTAGAATGACATTTTCCATATCTGATGATCTAAAAAAGAAACTTGATAAAAGACCAGATATAAAATGGTCAGAGATCTTTAAACAGGGGATAAAAAAGAAACTTGTCAAATTAGAAGAGTTACAAAAAAAAGGTGAAATATAAAATGGCTTGTATAACAATAAGTATAGGAGAAAAATTAAAAGAAAGATTATCAAGATTTCCTTGGATCAACTGGTCAGAAGTTGGAAGAGAGGAAATGTTAAAAAGGCTTATTTTTGAAAAATACATAAAAAATAAAAAACTTAGCAAAGAAGAAAATGATTTTTGCAAAAGAATTGACTGGCATCCTGTTGATGAGCTGCCATTAAAAGAAGAATTCATTGAAGAAATAAAAAAGATTAGGAAAGGTAAATACCATAAATACAGATCTATTGAAGAATTAAGAAAAGATACCAGTTAAAATTAATATATGCATGAATATTTAATAAGTGATAGATTACATAAAAAATTAAAAAAGATTTCTAAAAAAGATCGAGGAAATAATAAACTCAGATTAAATTGAGCATTATAAGAATCTAAAGTACAATATAAAAGATTCTAAAAGAGTTCATATCGGCCATTTTGTATTAATATTTCAATATGATAAAAAATCAGATACAATTTCTTTTGATAATATCAGACATCATGATTTTGCATACAGAAAAAAATAATCAAGCCTGTTAGATATAATCTCTTCACTTGGCAACTATTTTAATCGACTTTATTTTAGATCCGTTGATTGTTTCTATAACAGAATATATTACGTGGTCTCCTGCATGAAGTATTGTTAAAAATGGAAGGTCTTTATCATAAACGATTATGTCCTTTCCATCTTTTCCTTCAATTAAACCATGCTTTTTCTTATCGCTATACCAATTTACAATTCCTTTCATATAATTATCACCATTTTTTAAAAAATAAGTTAGACTTTCATATTAAGATGAACTTATGCAATTTGCACAATTCTTATCATTATTTGTACCACTTTTTGAAGAAAACTTAGAACAAGTTTCATGTTCAAATACTGGCCTATTATGAACTATACATCTAACAATTACTGATTTCTTCTTCATTTGATTATTTCTTCTATTATTTTTTCTCATGTTTATACACTTTTTCTATTTACTTCTAATACTTTAAAAATAAAAAATCAAACCCATCTTAAAAATAAAAATGCAAATCCAAATTTCTATCTTTTCTAGTAAATATTAACGGTATGCATAGTTTATATAGTTATGCATTAAGGAGAATCTATCAGGTATGGTCTCTATATCACAATTATTATATTTTTAATCAAAATTAGTACTTTAAATAACCCTCTATACGAGTTAATAAACTAGTATTGAAATATTATTTTTTATGGAGAAGATAAACTATAAATATAATGAGTTATATAATAATTATAGTGAATATATAATGAATAATACAACAACTATACAGCTTGAAAAACCTGTAGTAGAAGCTCTCAAAAAAGCAAAAGAATACCCAAGACAAACCTATAACGAGCTAATAAATCATATGATCGAAATTTTTATCGAAATAAAAAAGAGAAATCAATATGATGAATTTTTACACAAAATACAACAACCTAAAATGAAAGAACTATGGGACAATAAAGAAGACGAGGCATGGGAAGATGCCTAAACCAGGAGATATAATTTTAGCAAAAGTACAGTTTACCGATACATATGAAATAAAAAAAAGACCAGCCGTTGTGCTTTTCGAAGAATTTGATAATGTTGTAGTTGCAGGAATCACAAGTAATCTAGAAATGAAGGGAATACCACTTACAAAAAAAGAAGGTGCAATAAAAGACAGTATCATCAAACTAAACTATGTATTCACAATATCAAAAAAAATGATAGAAAAAAACCTATTTCATTTAAACAAACAAAAGAAAAAAATTGTATACGCCGAGTTAACAAAAAAACTAAACGCTTTAAAAATGGACTAACATTTTAGATATGGCTATTATAACTTGTTTTTCCCCCTCCAAAATATCATCAATATCATTCCGATTATTATAAAAATAAATTCAAAACCTGGTGTATCATTATTTTTACTTTCTTTGTTGTTTTCTTCAGTATTTTGTTCATCAGTATCTTCATTGTCACTATCCTCAAAACCATCAAAATAATCACCTGGAATGTAGACTAGTTTTTCACTATCCTCGTCAATGATTGGATAAAGATCCTTGCTATTCAATCCTGGGATTTCATATGGTGTATCCCCAATACCATCTTTATTTTCATCTATACCTGTGTAATCATCCCAGTAGTTACCCTCTTTTATATCGGGGTTATACCAATAATTTGGACCTGAACCATCTACTGCGTTATCCTGGCCTATCCAAGGGTATGAATTATTAATAAAACGATTATGGAAAATAACATTGTCACTTATATTTCTTGAACTATAAGGTATACTTATACCTCTTCTATTATTAGATGCAAAAATATTATCTATTATAACATTTTTACTAGTGCTAAGAGAGATTCCCTCGCCATCATTAAAAGAGATTATGTTACTTATAATACTAATATAATTAGCATTATCAATATCAATACCATCTGAGTTATTAGTAATAATGTTATTTTTAATTGTTATATTATTTGATTTAATACTAAATGAGAAATCAAATTTAATTCCATCTGAATAACAATCGGAGATATTACAATTTTCAATAGTAGAATTAGTCACAGTTTCAAAGAATATTCCACAATATGGTCTATATCTTGTCTGAGTTTCATTCTGAAATTTTATTTTTCTATCAGCAGTGATGTTTAAATTTTTAATTAACACATTATTTGTATTAGTGATATTAATAGCATTTCCAATATCTTTTCCATCAATTATTGTATATTTATTATCCTCACCAATCAGAGTAATTGATTTTGAAACAGAAAGACTCTCATAATAAACCCCATTATAGATATAAACAGTATCCCCGTCATCTGCAGCATCTATTGCCTTTTGAATTGTAACATAGTCCTTTCCACCATCATCATCAACATAAATAGTACTTCCACCAGCATCTACAGTTTCAACTAAGTTCATTGCATTAAAAACAGAAAACAATAACATCAACAAAATAAAACCAACAGTTTTTTGCATCATCGTACTCTCCTCAAATAAAATATAAATGTTATTTATAAAAAACTTGTTAAATATGATCTCTGTAAGTAATATTTTATTTTTAAATCCTGTTAGAAATTAATAAATTTACAAATTTTCTAAAGGTTTTATCGTTTTAACATCTTTTAAGAAGTATCTTAAGATGCTTGTTAGATATAGTTTTATTAGCGATTTTTTCATATATTTTTCTAGGCGGAACCAATAAAATGAAAAAATAATAATTCCAGGATTGGTTTTTATTTTGTTAGCAGTTTTTATTTCTGGATGTATACTTCCTGGAGGTTTATTAAAGACTGTTGGTTGGGAACCTTTGAATGAAGAGGGAACCGCTGCAAAAATAAAAGGTCGATTGATATTAACAAATCGTGATACTTTAGATTGGACTAGCTTTGTATATGATACAGAAATTCATGAATATCCTGATGAATATCAATATAAGGTAGATGGAGTACTTACTAAAGAAAAATATATTATTAATTTTGAAGCAGATCTTTATGGTTTAGACCCTGAGACAACTTATCATTTTCGTGCCGGCGCTGGATTTTGGCAATATAACCGCCATGAGGGTAACAGTTTTATCATGCTCAATACTCAGAAGATCTGAGTTTTAAACTTGGAGAAGACAATTTAAAATAAACCTGCTAGATGGATACTCGACTTTAAATGTGACTAGCAATCTTCAGAGCCCAGTTTTTGGCCATATCTGGTTTCACAGTCTCTTTTTGATCATCTGACTTAGCCCATTTTTCAGGAATTATCCCTGGAAAAGAGACCAGTAACTTAGGTTTGAGATCATACTTTTTAACTATTGGACGTAAGAATTTATCAACAGCTTTGTCAGGGTCCTCAATTGCCATGCCACTTGATAGGAACATAAAAAGATTTTTATCAGTAAGTATTTTTTGTTTAAGGATTTTCTTCCAACGGCGGTAAACCATAAACATTCGCACCCCCGTCCCTAAAATAACAGTATCGTAGGATTCTATGTCAGGAATTTTATGAGCAAGATTGCTTGTTTCAACTGCAAGTCCTTTCTCTTTAAGTGTATCTGCAATTATATTAGCGTATTTTTCAGAAGCTCCGCCTTTTGTAAAGTATGCTACAAGTATCTTATTGTTCATTACTTCTCCACAATCTGGGATTAAACCAACGGTTTATGAACATTTCTATTAGTTTCTCATGATGATTTTTAAAAAAGATAAAAACTGCATTTAGAACGTCTATTTTTCGTTTGTATGTAGCTATCTGTTGACTGTAAATAAGGCAAAGTTTTTCTAATGGATCTTTATATGCGCAAAAAAACCTGTGAATGTTATGACTGGAAAAAATGATTTAAAAACTAACTCAACAAACAAACCTATGTCTATTGCAGACCCGGCACCTTTGGGTCTAATCGGCCTGGCTGTAGCAGCACTTGTTCTAGCTTCTTCAGATCTTGGTTTGGTAAGCCCAGCTGCAAAATCTCTTATGATACCATGGGTTTTGTTTTTTGGTGCAACAGTTCAACTTATTGCAGGCAATGTAGAGTTTAAAAGAAATAATATATTTGGTGCAACAGTTTTTACTACATATGCAATGACAATGTATGCAATTGCCCTAACATTGTTTATCACAATATTTACAGATGTTGAATTTAGTATTGCACATTATGGATTTGGCTTGGTAGCAATTCTTGTCTTTAGTCTAATTGCAACAATTGCCTCGTTGATGACAAATAAAATGTTATTTATCATCTTGATATTTGTAGATCTGGCTGTACTTGCTTTAATTCCTCACTATTTCTTTGGCATATCTGCGGTCCCAGCAGGAGTGTTTTTAGCTTGTACTTCAGCAACATCGTTTTACACAGCTTTTGCAATCTTTTTGAACAATATGGCCCGTAAAAGTATACTTCCACTTGGTAAAGCGATTTGGAATCCATAGTAAGATTGTTAGATATGATCTCTTAATTTAGACGGACCTGGCGGGTTAACCCTGTTCAAAAGGAGAAAAACTGCATACAATGTGGTGCTTTTTAATTTTGTTTACAGCTATCTGTTAGAGTATTAACTCAATTTTTCTTATAATTATTTCATCTTACAAATGTTTTTTAATTTATCATAAAGTTGATTCTTAAACGTTTCATAGTCCTTTTTGTTAATTTCTAATAGAGTCAAACGATTGATATCGTCATCGGAATCACCAAAATTGTTATCATGTAATAATATGCAATTATTTGCCAAGTTATCATACAACTCTGGAGATATCATATAGCCACTCTCAATTTTTTCAAAAATCAAATTATTATCAAATTTTAATACATCTATGCAATTCTTATTTATAAGATATAAATCAAAAACATCTCGTTCTTTTAATTTCTCCCTTGTAAGAATAGCACGATATTTCTCAATAATTATTTCATTAAGATGATAAGTAATCACCTTAATATTTGACAGATCATAACCAATCGATTTTAAAGTTAAATCCTGGCTAACAATATTATTTATTTTTAGTTCAGAACAATCATAAATGATTTTTTCTAAAAAATTTAACTCTATTTTAATTGGTATCTCCTTACCAGTTATTAAAGAGTTATAATAAACATTCAAAATATACACTGCTCTTGAATTTCTTAAATCGATATATTTAGGATTTTTCCTGTCAGTTTTAAAATCAAATTTAGCAGTATCGCAGATTAATTTAATTTCATCAATAATCGGCAATACAACTTTTTTAATTTCTTTTTCTCGTTTATTATCACTTTTAATTTTTCTCAGATCATTAGAGTTATTATAAGTAAAATCAATATCTTCACTTATTCTTGGATAATCCAAATAATTTCTGGCAAGTAGAGTTCCTCCCTTAAAAATTAGTTTATCAAGATGAAATAGTTCCCCAGCATCTTTTAATTCTTGCCATGCTGAAAGAAATAATGAGATAAAATAATCTTTTTCGATATGTTGATCTTCAATATTTGACCTTCTTTTTTCTTTAACATAGGATATATATTTCTTAAAATTAGTCCTATTCATGGATACAATACCTTCTTTCTAAAATTCTTTGAATAATTTTTAAGATATAATTTTAGCTTTTCATTCTTTTTAAAAGCAGATAATTCTGAGGGAGGGTTTTTATTAAAATAAATAAAATCGATATAGGTTTTTTCAGGATCTGAATAATAGAAAGTAATTCTATTTTTAGTTATCATTCTGATATATCCAAAGCTAAGGAGCTCTCTTTTCATTTTATGAAATTGATATTTGACTCCAAGTATTTTTTTTTCACCAGAAATATTAGAATTAACAATGGTTGGATTTACAACCCCTTGCCATATAATATTATTTCCTTCAAGAGCACTATAAAAACCAAGATACCATTTAATATTTAATTTATTCAAAACTGTATAAACCATCTCACTTGTAGAATATTCAGTATATTCTCCTTTTTTTTCTTTTGGATTTAACAAATAATAATATCCTTTAAAAACATAGATGATCTCTTTATTTTTTCTTAGATTAACAATGATTTTTTCTGAATATTTGTCTTGTAATACATCTCTAAAAGCTGTTACTAATTGTTTTTTAGATACAACCTTATCTTTAATAGAATCTAAGATATTTCTTAAAATCTTATCATCAACTTTCATATATCCAATTAAGACTATTTAGTATTTAAATATTTTGTTTTAAAAAATCCAAAAAAATGGATAATTTGAAACAATATGTATATAAATATCGTATTTAATATCTTCTTTCTTACGATTTCAAACCATCTTTCTTTATAACATCTTCATCTAGCCAATGAATTCTCATTTATATGCACCATAGTTAACAATTTTGTTAATGATAGTGCATATTATTGCGAATGAAGTAATTGTTGGAATTTTTTCTTTTTAATTGATAAAAAATTTAACGGACCTGGCGGGGCTCGCACCCATTTTCTCCTGTAGAATTGATCGAAAAGAACCAGTTTTTGCTGGTTTTCGATTTCTCGATATCTCTCGCTAAAAGATTTGTGATATTTTTTTAGTTTTTTGAGGTGTAAATATGAGAGAATCAATATATGAAAAAATGACAAATGCTGAGAGAGAAGTTGCTGATTTATTAAAAGAAATGGGTATAAAATGGCGATATGAGCATCCTGTTTTTGTTTGGGATGACAATAAAAGACCACGAGTTTGGGCTCCTGATTTTTACCTAATTCAATTAGGTTTGTATGTTGAAGTATGTGGATCAGAAGATTTTAATTATGAATATCGGAAAAAAATTTTGTATGAAAATGGTTACCAGGTGATTTTTCTCCATTTATATAAAGATAAGCCAAAGTGGATATTTCATCTTTTAAATTATCTTGAAAAAATTTCAGATTATAGGTTTAATAATGTGTTAGAGGTTCTAAATAAAAAAATTGAATATGGCGATTATGCCTAGCAGATTTTGATATCAATTCAATTTGTAATTAAGGACCTATATTCCCAATTCAGAGTATAGGCTATGGTATTCTGATTCAATTAACTCCGCAATTTCTTTTGCCTTCTGCCTCGATATTCTTCTACTATTTAGATGATGAACCTCTATCAACAAAGGAGATAATTTTGAGCTTGCCAAGTGTAAGTTCTCACTTATTAACTTGTCAAACTCATCCTTTTCTTGGGATTGTGTTTTTCCTGGAGGCGGAGCTTTAAAACTTAATGTTTTAATGTTATGTAATTGCTCAGTACTTTTAATATTAGTAAAAAGTGGACTATACAAACCATTCAATTTCCTTTCTATTAATTGTTTTCTTCTTTCTCTTTTTCTTAGTGAATAGTCTTTTCCCACTACTATTCCATATGCAACAGTAGCAATAACGAGTAAAAAAGCTGCTACAATTGCCAACCAATTACTGTTAATCATTTCATTTAGACTTTGAGAAGTTGCATTAGCAAGTAGTTTTTGGGCTAAAGCACTCTCATTTTGTGCTTCTGCACTTTTTAAAAGATATTCCGTCTGTAATGCATTATATCTTGTGGATATAACTTCTAAAGCCTCTGTTAAAGTAATTACCGGTAAACCTTCTCTATATTCATTGTAAAAAGCAATGTATTTCAAATCTCTATGTTGGCCTCGGTTTGGGTCTGGCATATATGTCTGGTAGTAATCATTTCCAACAAATCTCCAAATAAGACTTTTTTTATTTGAATCAAAACTAATCTTAAACTTCCAAAGCCCTTGATAGGGAAAAATTAGAGATTTGTTTGTTAAAAGATTAACCTCAACAGTGTTAGTACCAGAAAAATTACTTTCTAAGAAATAAAAATTTTTATAAACATCACCATTCGGATCTATTATTGTCAAAGTTACATTACTAATGACATTCTCTGTGTTTAAATTATCAATGTAGCATTTTATTCCTATTATCTCTTGGTTTTCAATAAAATAATCACTTAACTCAAAATCTTGTCCTTGAATTGGATATGCTGGTATTAGGGATAAGTTAAACAAAATACTATCAGGATAATTTTGTTTAATTTCATCCCATGATAAAATCTGCATATCTATTGGATAACTTTCAGGGCTTAAAGCATAAAAAGTTCCAGACCATGTAGAAACTGTCTTCCATTCTTTGTCATCATCTCCATTAGCAATAACTGTAGATGATAATAATATCAAAAGAAACAATATTAATGCAATTTTTTTCATATATTACCTCGCCCAATAAAAACAACATACGATGCATTATTAATATTTTCATTGCCTATCAGGTTTTTAACTACTGTTAAGGAGAACTTTATAAACTATAAATTGTTTTGAATTATATTACATGGGGGAAAAATGAGTTATAAAATTGATTGTAAAAATATTGAAATGGAATCCCAAGTTATTGATAAAAAATTAATGGAAGGAATTAAACCTGTTATCACCAGAAATTGGTATTGTTCTGCAGGAGAAATAAATGATTATATTGACGAATGTCCTTATTATGTAAAAAAATAAAAAACGAGATGTAAATATGTCAGAATTTTGGACTAAAAAAAATATATTACTTATTATGCCAGCCTTTTTCTTTATTGTACCATTAGCATATCTATCATATCTAGTTTTTTCTGGGGATTATTCCATATCAGAAGAATTATTAATAGCAATTCTAACATTAGGTTTTACAGCATATACGTGGTTATTAAAAAGTGAATATGATAAAAGAAGAGAATTAGAAAGATTAACATTTGAATCAAGAAGGCAAACCTATGACACTTTGTTGCAGCCATTTATAGATACTTTCTCATCAATATCTACTGGCAATCCTATCAATCAATCAAATCTAAACCAACAAATGACTGAAGCAGGAATTAAATTGATTATTTACGGCTCAGATGAAGTAATTAGAGCTTTTAACAGTTTTAGAACAGTTGGTCAGATACAACCACCAAATCCACATCAATTAATAGTTGAGTTTGGCAGACTTCTTTTAACGATAAGGAAAAGTACTGGTTTTCCTGAGACTAGTATTATCATTGAAGAAATACTAAGAAGTTTTATAGTTGACTACGATGCAAACGCTGCAAATTTTGCACCATATTTAAATCAATCATAGTTCATTATACGAACATTATAAGGGGAGTAAATGAGTAAGAGATCTACACAATTAAAAGACGAATATTTAGAACTTAGAGAATGTGTAAATCAAAGTTCGATACATACAAAAAGACAAATAGATCTTGTAGAAAAAAACGTATACATAGTTGGTATTGTTTCACTTATAATTTCTCTAGGTGCATCATATTATTTTGAAATAATTAAATATTGGATTCCTGCTGGTTTTATGCTTTTATATCTCTGGACCTTCTCAAGTATTAGAAGTTCAAAAAAACATTTTGAGAAAAAAACAATTGATAAAGGAATTGAAATATATAATAAAACAAATAAAGAAGTTATTCAACATGCAATTATAACACAATTTAAAAACATATTTTCTTTTATCAATTCTATCACAATAATCTACATTTTATCATTTTTTATTGTCCTAGCTTTTCATATGAATTGGATTTCAGGACAAGCAGAGTTTGATATACTTATCCCATTGTTTGCTTGTTTATATTATATTCCCGCACCTTATCTTTTTGGAAAATTGTTAAAAGAATTTGAAAATAAAGGATACCAAAAATATTTAGATAACTTCATCCACTATCGAAAAATATCTCCTGATGATAAGATCTCAAAATTTTCTATTGCTATTGGTTTGGTAATAATAATTTATGTGCTCTTTGCTTTTATTTTACCAATTATATCATTTATAATAACCATGCCTCTTATTGAAAACTGGCTTCTTTTATTTATTATTATGATCTTTCAATTGATTCTAGTATTTGTATTTTCAAACTATTTTAGCACTTTAACTGTAAAAAAAGAACTAAATAATAGTATTACAAATTTTTCTGATATAAACTATCTTATCAATGAATCAATTTTAAACAAAAAAACAGTAAGAGTTGAGTTTGAAAATTTAAAAAGATTATATCTATCTGCAAAACCTTATGACTATGTGCATATAGTTCTTTTTAAATTCATACCTTTTTATCGGCTAATTCCAAACAGGACATATT
>Ga0180433_10002432_pt1 | contig 28707 bp, 24 predicted proteins | sample SS_ome_8_FD_132980 | JGI IMG/M metagenome (GOLD analysis project Ga0180433, IMG submission 132980) | Hypersaline lake sediment archaeal communities from the Salton Sea, California, USA - SS_1_D_1 metaG | ecosystem: Environmental > Aquatic > Non-marine Saline and Alkaline > Hypersaline >... | reverse complement strand
TGGCTCGATTTCATTATGAGATGAACCATCCGGAGCGCGCTCTTGCCATCTATGAGGATCTGCATACGGACCTTCAGGGATTGCCCGAATCATCGGACGTTCGGGAGCTGCAGAAAAGTTGCAAGGAGAATATTGAAAGACTGATGACGGAGCTTTCCCGGAAGAGATGACTTCTGATGAACAGATATATGCCATTGCACTTTCGGTAATCGCCTCCCCGTCAATGCACGGCCTGTGGGAAAAGCTCGAAACATCCTCATCTGCTTCGTCCCTGTACCGCTCCCTTGCAATACAGGAGGATATCACAACGCAGAATTGTATTGCGCGGCGATATCCGGGCGCTCCGCTCGAGGCGGCACGGAGAATCGGGGAAACAGCGATACGGAGTGGCGTTGCAATTGTCGATTTCTGGGATGATCGCTATCCGCCGCGCCTGAAGGAGATACATCAACCACCACTCGTTCTCTATTGCCGGGGAAACACCGCCATTGAGCGGCCCTTCGCCATTGTCGGAACCCGGAAGAGTGACAGCCTCTCATCGCATATTGCGTGGAGGATCTCGCGGGAGCTCGCCGGGGCTGGATTTACTGTTGTCAGCGGCATGGCTGTCGGTATCGACCGTGAGGCGCATCGGGGAGCTCTCCAGGATGGATATCCCACGGTTGGTGTTCTGGCAAACGGTATCGATATCATCTACCCCGTGGCCAACAGAGATTTGCATACCGCCATTATGCGGTCACCCCGGTCGACGCTCCTCTCTGAATATCCACCGGGCATTCTTGCTGACAGGTGGACCTTCGTTCGACGGAACAGGATCATAAGCGGCATATCACTGGGCACTCTGGTGGTGAAGGCCGGTGAGAAAAGCGGAGCGCTTATAACAGCCCGGTACGCTCTCGATCAGAACCGTGAGGTTTTTGCCTGTCCCGGACATGCATTTGATTCCGAATATGCCGGATGCCACAACCTGATAAAGAGCGGTGCGATCATGGTCAGCAATACCGGAGATATCCTGCGGGAATTTGCCCTCTGGGGCTCTTTCGAGAAGTTCACTGCATCGGAGCCGGGAGTGGGTGCGTTCGCCGTTAAACGCTCCTCCGGGAATGACGGCACAGAAGAAGAATATGCCGATAATTCCATCGAAGGGAGAATTCTATCGATTCTTGCGGGCGGGCGCCAACATGTCGACTCACTGGTGCGGCTCATCGGGGGAACGGCACGGGAAGTCAATGAGACGCTTGCCCTGCTGGAGATATCAGGGCTCATCGAGCGGGATGGCAATATGATTTTACGGCGATGAAGCTCTCTGCGGATTGACCGGTATGCGCTCCTGCCCTGTGCGGCTGCTCCGCGGGATGCCGGAAAAGGAGAGATTTCTCATGACGGTCGCAACGGGTTTGCGTTCATGTTACCCGGAATGTTTCAAAAGAGGGTTCGCTCATGAAGATGAAATATATCGTTCTCATCTTTCTTATCGTTCTCATCATTATATCTATTGCTCAGATATTCTCGATTCCTCCCTATGCGGGAGATATTTATTCCGTATACCGATCCGGATATTTCCGGGAGCTGGATAGACAGTTTGCAGTTATCAGGGACTCTTTTCTGGGCATTAAGATGATGGCAAAGCCCGTCTATGGATGGATATTCCTTGAAGATATAGGGAAAGAGCACGATATTGAGATACGGGTATATAATAGTAAAGGCTATGAGGTGATCGCGCCCGGTGAAGCGGAGGAGCGGGAGGATAGATTTATTGTTCGGCTCCTCAATTCAATCGAAGCGAAACCGCTTCATCGGGTTGCGGGCGGTTACTATTACGTGGCATTTCCGATACGACTTGAAAAGAGATGCAGGTTTTGCCATGACAGACAGTATCAGAAGGATATTATCGGTGCAATGACCTTCAAGAGGGAATACGATGCATCGGTTTACTATTCTGCTGAGAGGGTGATACTCTTCACCGTTCTATCACTGATGCTGCTTCTGTTCCTCTATGCGATCGTGATATGGGATCCGGAAAAAAAGATAAAAGAATTATTTGACAAAAGATGATAGTTTTGCCGATAAGTGATAACAATATTCGCTGTTGGAGTTATATATGCAGAATGGAGAGAAAACCCTCGTTATTGTGGAGTCACCCGCAAAAGCGAAAACGATAAATAAGTATCTCGGCGAGGACTATATCGTGTCTTCATCAATGGGCCATATCATCGACCTTCCGAAGTCCCGACTTGCCGTTGATGTTGAGAATAACTTTCATCCTGAGTATATCACCATACGGGGACGGGCCAAGATACTCAATGAACTCAAGAAGAAGGCTTCGCAATCGTCCCGGGTGCTGCTCGCGACTGATCCGGACAGGGAAGGCGAGGCGATATCATGGCATCTCTCAAACGCCCTTGCCGGCAAGAACAGCAATATCAAACGCATTGAGTTCAATGAGATTACCAAAGCTGCCATAGAGGAGGCACTTGAACATCAGCGTGATATTGACATGAATCTCGTTAATGCACAGCAGGCCAGGCGAATTCTCGATAGGATTGTCGGATACTATATAAGCCCGCTCCTGTGGAAGAAGATAAAGAAGGGCCTTTCGGCGGGGAGGGTTCAGTCCGTTGCCCTGAAAACAATTTGTGATCGGGAGGCGGAGATTGAGAACTTTATTCCCGAGGAGTACTGGACCCTCGATGCCATTCTGCAGCACAAGGGGGAGGAATTTGCTGCTTCGTTTTACTCTTTCAGGGGGGACCGTGAGAAGCTCAAAAACAGGGGAGCGGTGGATGAAATCCTGAAGCATCTCGAAGGGAAACGGTACATCGTTGCGAGCCTGCAGGAGAAGGAACGGCGGAGAAACCCGCTTGCTCCCCTCATAACGAGCAAGCTTCAGCAGGAAGCGGCACGGCGGCTCGGCTTTAACGCACAGAAAACCATGCGCATTGCGCAGCAGCTCTACGAGGGTGTTGATATTCCCGGAGAGGGACCGGTCGGTCTCATTACCTACATGCGAACCGACTCGACCAGAGTTTCCTCATCCGCGCTGCAATCGGTGCGCTCATATATCGGGGATACGTTTGACGAGAGGTATCTGCCGGAGAAGCCGAATACCTACCGGAACAAGAAGGGTTCTCAGGATGCTCACGAGGCAATACGCCCGACGGATGTCTTCAGGACACCGGAGTCCTTGAAAGGTGAGCTCACCCGGGAACAGTATAAGATATACTCACTCATCTGGAAGCGATTCGTCTCGTCACAGATGACTGCCGAGATATCCCTCCTCACCACGGCCATGATACAGGCCGGTGATGTTGAGTTCCGGGCAGCGGGCAGTACGGTGCTCTTCAAGGGATTCACTGCCGTCGATACCGATAAGAAAAAAAAGGAGGGATTGCCACCCCTCTCCAACGGAATTGAGGTTTCGCTCAAGGAGCTCGTTCCCGAGCAGCACTATACCACGCCGCCGCCGCGATTTAACGATGCCTCGCTGGTCAAATTTCTGGAGGAGTCGGGAATCGGCAGACCCTCAACGTACGCTCCGACGATCAGCACTCTCATGAAGCGGTATTATGTGACTCGATCCGGGAGACAACTGGTGCCGACACAACTTGGCAGGATTGTCAATCAGATAATGGTTAAATACTTTACGTCGATTGTTTCGGTTGATTTCACGGCACAGATGGAGGAGAAGCTCGATCAGATTGAGGAGTCGAAGTCGGATTGGGTAATGATGCTCAGGGAGTTCCATGATCCCTTCAAGACCGAGGTCGATGATGCCGAGAAGAATATTGAGGACATGAAGAACATTCTCGATGAGGAGACCGATATTGTCTGTGACGCATGCGGCCGAAAGATGATAAAGAAGCTCGGGAAATACGGTTTTTTTCTCGCATGCTCCGGCTTCCCCGAGTGCAGGCAAACGAAATCACTCCCGCTGGGCAAGTGTCCTGTTGAGGGGTGTGATGGTGATGTTGTCAAGAGGACATCGAAGAAGGGTCGCCCCTTTTATGCCTGTACCAATTATCCGGACTGTACCTTCATTACTCACGAAACGCCAATTGATAAACACTGCCCCAGGTGCGGCAAGGTGCTCTTTAAAACGAGGACACGGAAGGGTGAGCGAATTGAGTGCCTCAACGAGAAGTGTGGCTACCGGCTGGATCTCCTCGACGAGCCGGAGGGGAATAATTCCGGGTTTAATGGAGAGAGGGGAGATACGTGATTGCTGAGATCGATGCCTATATGGATTATCTTTCCGTTCAGAAGAATGCGTCACCAAAGACTATTGAGGCCTACAGCAGCGATCTTCTCCAGTTCTACCGGTTTCTGCTCGGCGAGTGGCAGGAGACGGGTGCACATGATTATGAGGTGAAGGTACGAGTGGAGGATGAGGATGTTGCAGTGGAATCTATCGGGAAGAATGATATAACCGCCTTCATAGAATTCTGTTACGATTCCGGACTTGACCGGACCACTATTAGCCGCAAAATAGCCTGCATCAGATCCTTTTTCAGGTATTTGTACAATACTGAGCATATATTCGTGAATCCTGCTCAATCCGTCCTTTCGCCGAAGCGGGAGCGACGGATTCCCCGGTTTCTTCACCATAATCAGATAGTAAACCTTCTCGACTTCGAGGTGAAGGGGTTTCTCGATATGCGGGACAGGGCGCTCCTCGAGGTTTTTTATTCCTCGGGCGCCCGGGTTTCGGAAATTGCAGCGGCGGATGTGCAGGATGTTGACTTCAGCCGGGGAACCCTGCGGGTGATGGGGAAGGGCTCTGTCGAGCGTATCGTTTTTCTTACCGGTGAGTGCCGCTCGTGGATACAGCGCTATTTCAAGGAACGGCGGAAGAAGTTCCGAAAGATAACCGAGCCACTCTTCGTGAATAATAATGGGAAGCGGCTTACCGTTCGTGGTATCTTTTATATTATCGTCAAGCGCGCGCGGGAGATTGCCATTGAAGGGGTTTCTCCACATACGCTCCGTCACAGCTTTGCAACTGAGCTTCTGAATAATGGAGCGGATATCCGTGCGGTGCAGGAGATGCTCGGTCATCGAAATCTGTCAACGACTCAGATGTACACCCATACTACCAGGGAGCGGCTCAAGCGGATCTATGATCGATACCATCCCCATGCGGGAGGACATTATGGAAAGCAGTCGGAATAGCGGACAGCAGAAAATCTTTCGGGGAACGACGGTCCTGGCCGTGCAACAGGATGGGAAGCTCGCCATGGGATGTGACGGACAGGTTACTTTTAACGAGACCGTATTGAAAGCCCGGGCCGTGAAGGTGAGAAAAGTCAAGGAGCGCGACATACTGGCCGGTTTTGCCGGTTCCGTTGCCGATGCGTTAACCCTTTTCGAGAAGTTTGAGGAAAAACTCGAAACCTACTCGGGGAATATATCCCGTGCTGCCGTTGAGCTTGCCCGGGACTGGAGAATGGATAGGGTTTTAAGGCGGCTCGAGGCCATTCTGGTCGTTGGTGATACCGAGCAGCTGTATCTTCTCAGCGGGAGCGGTGAGGTCATTGAGCCCGACGATGGTGTCGTCGGGATCGGTTCCGGAGGAGCCTACGCGGCTGCAGCGGCCAGGGCCCTGATACGAAATACCGATCTTCCGGTACGGGATGTTGTTCAAAAATCTCTTGAGATTGCTGCCGAGATATGCATCTATTCAAATACCAATATAGTGATAGAGGAGATATAGGCTACCATGGCTAAACTGGAACTGTCCATAAGCAATATGGATGAGCTCACTCCCCGGCAGATTGTGAGTGAGCTGGATAAATACATCATCGGGCAGGAGGATGCGAAGAAAGCGGTGGCCATTGCTCTGAGAAACAGGACACGCCGGAAGAAGCTCGATCCGGAGATGCAGGAGGAGATCGCACCGAAGAATATCATCATGATTGGACCGACCGGTGTCGGTAAGACGGAGATTGCCAGACGGCTCTCGAAACTGGTCAATGCGCCCTTCATCAAGGTTGAGATTACGAAGTACACCGAGGTTGGATATGTCGGAAGAGATGTTGAATCCATGATTCGGGATCTCACCTCCACCTCGGTGAGCATGGTGAAGAAGGAGTACAGCACCCTCGTTGATGAGCGCGCCCGCCATAACGCCGAGGAGCGCATCCTTAATATCCTCGTGCCGGATGCCGATGACAGTGATGATGAGAAACAGAAGGGCTTTACCTTTTCCGTCCTGGAGAATGCGGAGGTAATCCGCGAGCGCGAGCGGCTCCTGGGGGAGACCAGGGAGCAGTATCGGCGGGATCTTCGCGATGGAAAACTCGATGACATGATAATTGAGTATGACTCGGAGATCGCGAGCCCCATTCCGGTGATGTCGGTTTTCGGCGGAGCGGGCATGGAGGATATCGACATACAGTTGCAGAATATGCTCGGCGATCTGATGCCGAGACGGTCCAAGAAATCGAAGCTGACCGTTGCGGAAGCGAAGAAGGTGTTTTTCGAAGAGGAGACGGAGAAGCTCATCGACATGGATAAGGTAAAGGACGAAGCGCTGAGACGGGTGGAGGATATGGGCATCGTCTTCGTCGATGAGATCGATAAGATCGCCGGAAGTGAGGCGAAGAGCGGCCCTGACGTTTCGCGGCAGGGCGTGCAGCGGGATATCCTTCCCATCGTCGAGGGGACGACCGTGAACACCAAATTCGGTGCGGTAAAGACGAATCACATCCTGTTTATTGCCGCCGGTGCTTTTACCGTCGCAAAGCCGTCGGATTTGATACCGGAGCTTCAGGGACGCTTTCCTATACGAGTGGAGCTGAACTCCCTTACCGTGGAGGACTTCCAAAAGATACTCACCATTCCGAAGAATTCGCTTACCAGACAGTACTCGGAGCTCCTGGCAACAGAGGGAGTAAGGATATCATTTGCCGATGATGCGATTAGTGAGATTGCCCATTTCGCACAGAAGGTGAATACCGATCATGAAAATATCGGTGCGCGGCGTCTTCACACCATAATGGAGAAGCTTCTCGAGGATATTCTCTTTAACGCTCCGGAGCTCACCGACGAGGAGAAGGAACGAAATATTGACGCATCATACGTGAGAGAGAAGCTGGAAGGCACCATCAAGGATCAGGATCTCTCACGATATATACTGTAGCCTTCACCATCCTGCCCCTCCGGTACCGCTTTTCCTCGGATCCCCTTTACGGAGAATTTTTTTCGTCTCTGCTCGCGATCTCTCGGAGCTGTTCTTTGCTGAAGAGGTATTTCTGCTTGCAGAAAGAGCAGATGATCTCGGCGCCTCCATCCCGCTCAATCATATCGCTGAGCTCCTCGGTGCTTATTCCGGCAAGCACCTCGTGAAGCATCGCCCGGTTACACCGGCAGGCAGGCTGTAGGGGGCTCTCATGGAGGATGGTTATCGGAGCGTTATTGAGGATGTCTGAGAGGAATGAATAGATACTCTCACCGTTCTCGAGGGCGCCTCCCAGTGATTTCGGTAGCGTTCTGATGTTCTCATCGAGCCGCGCGACTACATCCTCATCGGTCTCGGGAAGCTTTTGAATCAGGATTCCCCCCGAAGAAGCGATTCCCTGATCCTGCAGATTCAGTCCCAGTATGAGCGCCGAGGGTATCTGCTGCGAGCTGGTCAGGTAGTATGCCACATCCAGGGCGATATCACCGCTTCTGATTGGCAGAACGCTGTGATAGGGATCCTTCAGGCCGATACCCTTTATGACGGTCAGGAAGCCTGCGCCGATGAGCTCGGAAAAGCTTCGCATATTCCCAACCTCTTTTTCAACGGCAGGATTGGCAATGTACCCCCTGATGTTTCCCCGCGCGTCGGCCTGTACGGATATCTCACGGAAAGGGCCGCTTCCGGAAAATTTTAATGAAATGGTCTGATCTGAATCGGGCTTCAGGGTTGCACTGAGGAGGGCGGTCGCATTGATGGCTCTTCCCAGCGCGGTGGTGGCAGAGGGTAATGTTCCGTGTATGCTCGTGATCTCCCTGACCGTATTGAGGGAGGAAACCACATAGGCGATGATATTCAGCTCGTTGCAGAGCGTTCGACCTATGAAATCTCTATTCTGCATAATAAATCACCTGCAAGTATGTTCAATAACCATTCCGAAGGAACAAACATTGTCAAGTATTTACCTGATAAAATCTCCGTAACGGTAGGCTTTCAGAAGCAACATTTTTTACTTGTATAAAGTTTATTATAGCCGAGAATTCTCGCCTGATGAGAATTAAGATAATGATATAAATGCAGAACAGGCGCGTTCAGCCTGAGAGAGCCCGGTGTATTATGCCGGTTCTGCTCGTGTGTACTGAAAGGGCTGATGTCGCAAGGGGATATCCTGCGCTCGGATGATTATATCGAACCTGAATGAGCTCAATACTGTATGAAGGAGTGATCTATGTATCGAAGCATTCGTTTCATTCAATACGTGCTGCTTGCTGTTATCATTGGCATATCGAGTTGCGGAAGAGGCGGGCGGTGTGAGCTGGAGAGCGATCTCTTCTGGAAGAAGAAAGAGCACCCCTATCATCATCTTAATAGAATACTCGCCCCCCGGACGAAGCTCCTGTGGACCACCGGTCAGCATACGGCAACGCTGGTGCCCCTCGGAGCGGTGGGACCGTCGAAATATGTTTCTCGGCTCAGAGGGATAATCCAGAATACGGACATTTTCCCCGTTCTCACAGAGGCGATACAGAAGGGGGTGACGGTTATACTGGTGATCGGGGATGGTTTCGGTGCCTCCCATATGAGCCTGCCTGTCTATCTGAAGAGCGTGCTGGGTTCCGAGAAGACCCTCTTCGAGACGATCATGAATGAGGGGGTATGCGGTTTCTGTATGACGAACATGCACGAGCATCTCGTGACCGGTTCTGCAGCTGCGGGAACTGCCATCGCCTGCGGCAGGAAGACCTATGCTGGCGTTATCGGCCTGGATCATCGCGGCTATCCGGTTGAGAGCATGCTCCGGATTGCGGAGAAACTCGGCAGGCCGACCGGTCTTATCACCGATACTTCCCTGACTGATGCGACGCCTGCGAGTTTCTATGCCCATGTTGAGAGCAGACGCCTGAAAGCGGATATCGCCCGTCAGCTCGTCACAACGGATATTGAGGTTCTTCTGGGCGGGGGGGCATGCTATTTTATCCCCGAAGGGACCGCCGTACGGGACCATCCCGAGCTTGCGGATATTCACGTTGAGCTTGATGGGCCGTCAAGGAGGAGTGACGGGAGCGATCTCATCGGTGCCATGAAGAGGGCGGGATATTCGGTTGTCTCAACGAGAGGGGAGCTCCTCGCGGCCGGGCGAAGCGTGGCGAAAATATTCGGACTCTTTGCCGGAACTGAAATGAATACCTGCATCGACCGCGACGATGAGCATACCGGAGAACCGGATCTGAAGTTGATGACCGGTACGGGAATCGATATCCTTTCGAGGAGGGGGAGTGGTTTTTTCCTCATGATAGAGTGCGGCAATATCGATTACGATTCACACGCGAATGACGCCGGTGCGCTCATGAAGTCGCTCGATGAGATGAACGAGGTTTTGCGAATATGCTATCGCTATTATCGCAAACACCGAGAGAAAACCCTCCTGCTGTTTACTGCCGATCATGAAACGGGAGCACCGGCGCTGAGCTATTACAAGCTCGGCAAAAAGTGGCAGAAAGGGAAGCTCCCCTCCGGTGCCGCCTGGTCGACGAATATAGAGCTCTTTCCAATCGCAGAGCTTCGAAGGTTTATGAAGCAGAAGAGATCCTATCGGAAGATCTTCGAGCAGTCAGAAACCGCCGAGGAGCTCGTGAAGAATGTCAATTGCAATACGGATTTTCCGATTACCCTGAAGGAGGCTGAGCGTATTCTGAAGTACCGAATCGAGAAATGAGCATTGCCCGTTGGGAAGGGATGGATTGTTCCGCTGATCGCATACGGGGCGCCGGTCGATTACCGAAGGAGACACCCTCTTTGAGAAGCGAATTATTGAGATACTGCAGGGCGAGGATCTTGAAGAGTAGCAGAATTCTTCAGCATTTCAGACCCGTTCCGAGCATCGTCTCGATGGCAATGCCCCGCAATTCCTCGGGGAAAGTTATATACATAAAGAACTGCATGAGCTGTTCTTCCAGACCCTTCGGACAGGATTTACCGCATACGTTTTCCAGCACCTTTTTGTATTTAACCAGCCTCCCGCTGCTGTCGATATAGAGAATTACCCTGATATAGATGTATTCACATCTTCCACAGCTCATTCTCAGTTTAAATCTATCCAGTGCCGGGAAATATATCCCCCTGAGCCACTTGTCTTTTATCCCGCCCCAGCAACGAAACCGAGTATCGCCCAGCTCGTGCTCTTTGATAATCGGAATGTCCCCCCGGCGCTTATCATTATCGGAGGTTGTGCAGCCGGGGATGCAGCTCAGGAGTAATGCTATAAGAAGTGAGTTGAGTATTCTCACGGAAAGATTCCTCTCTTGCGGTATTGACACTTTTTTTAGATTATACCGCTCTTCGACACACCCGTCAACCACTATGCGCTGTGATGATATATTTCATTTTCTCTTGCATGCAATCTTGTTTTTAAAAGTGATGTTTTTCGGGTAAGCATACTCTCATTGAACCGTAGAGGGAGAGTATCAATTATTGACTATTTATCACAAAAATTTGACAATACTGATTGAATTTTACAGAATTTTTAATTTATGTAGTTTTTTTATTGCGATACTAACTCAATTATAGTAATCTTATGAAACTATTATATAATATATAAGCCTTTTTCCGTAAATACATAGTGAAAGCTTTCTGTTCATGTGTGTTCTTTTCGGGGAGGGTGATAATCAATAATTTTGGAGGTAAAAAGATGTATGGACGAATTAGGTTTTATCCCGAATTGCTAAACTGGATGAGTTTTGAGGAGCGAAAGGAGCACAAAGAGAAGCTCATGCGGGAATCGATCAGTTACATGTACGATACTTCACCGGAATACTATCAGCTTAGATTCAAGGAATGCGGAGCCGAACCTGGTGATATTAAAACGCTTGAGGACTTGCGAAAGCTCCCGGTATTTATGGATAAGGATGGTGAGCGTCAGAGCATGGAAGCCTCTCTCGAAAAGTACGGACATCCATTCGGTCTCCATGTCTGTTGCGACCCCGCAGACATCATCAGCACGGGGGGAACATCGGGGACGACCGGACACCCCACCTATCCCTATTCTCAAACGCTGGAGGATTTCAATCTGGCGGGCGATCTCGTTGCCTGGATGCATAATGATCTGCTCGGGCTGGGGCGGGGTGATCGATGCTTCTTCTTTTTCCCACTGGGCGTGTACGCGACATCGGTGATTTTGCCGGGCATCAGGAAGGCGGGAATACTTCCCCTGGATATTGAAATAAGGCTCGGGACCCAACTGGCGCTTGATCTGGTGAAGTGGACGAAACCCACCTTCACCTGGACCGGGCCGACCGTTGCCTTCTTCTTTATTGATCTCTTCAAAAATGTGCTGAAGATTGATCCGAGGGATCTCAAATTTAAGTGCCTGCTGCTGACCGGAGAGATCGGGTGCAGTATCCCGAGCTTCAAGAAGATGGTTGAAGATGCCTATGGGTGCCGGTGGTACGATTTCTGGGGTCCCTCGGCGACATCGATATCAATATCATGCGATTCCGATGAGTATCACGGCCTGCATAACTTTGCTGATGACTGGGATATCTGCTATGAGGACATCATTGATCCGGCAACGAGGGAGCCCATTGAGATTACCGACGGGGCGGTTGGAGAGACTGTCATCACCCACCTGCGAAAGAAAGCTTCCCCCTATCTGAAATATGCGACCGGCGATATCGTAGAGGTGTATACGTCGGAGTGCCCCGGCTGCGGCTTCAAGGGGTATCGGGCAAAGGTCGTCGGGCGGTCGGATGATATGGTTACCGTCAAGGGCGTCAATGTTTTCGGCAGAGTAATCAAGCAGGCGCTGCAGAAGTACGTGCCCAGGATTACCGGTCGAATGCGCATTATCAAAGAAGATCCCTCTCCGCGTATTACAACCCTCAAGCTGAGGCTCGAATATGCCCCCGATATGAAGGACAAGCTCGACGAGCTCGCTCAGGAGATTCGCAGTGGAATGAAAGCGGAATTGCGGGTGAGCCCACAGATCGAGTGGGCAGAGCCTGACTCGCTGAAGTCGGCAACGCATAAAGAGCCGTTGTTTGAAAAGCGGTATAAAGAGTAAATTTACAATGTGATTTCATGCAAAAAATGGCAGTAGCAGCTCTCTGATTTTTATTCGTGCCGTTTCGATATCGTTGAGAGAAAATTTTAGATATCGTTGGGGTAAGTGACCTTTATTCACAGAGGGGGGGACTGTATCCCCCCTTATGTGACTTATTTGCTGCTCGTATGAAATTCGCATAATCATCAGCGGTGGTGCTGAATGAATCATTCATGGCAGATGCGTATTCTGGTGAGAGATTATTTCCACCCGAAGAATTACAGGTGATGATTTATTAAATTCACGGCGCATGAAATTTTTTGACATTTTCACTTAATTATGGTCATATATAAAAACCGGTATTTACCTTGATCCACAACCTGACAATACCGGTTTTATGCATTGTGCACACAGCGACACGACGTCGCGCATGCCAGCGTGCACAGGATGTACAAAACAACGCTGGCCAAGGGGACATCATATTAATACTTTTTAGAAGTCCCCGTATGTTGTATATCTGTGAAGGGGTGAAGTGTGGTTTTTCGCAATACTTTCGCGTTTTTGCTGCGCGAAGCTTTTAGCACTTCGAGTTAGCAAAAACTTTTAGTAATTCCATCAACTGTTTTTATTGCACTCTTCATTGAGATAATATCTATTTTCAAGCTATACGTTTTATCTTGAAAAGATAAATTTTATAAAGAGGAGAATCTTAATGGAAATATCAAAAAACTTCAAAGCCTGGCCAAAGGGCAGACCCCGGTCACTGAACTATCCTGAGATCCCCGTTCATCAAATGCTCTATTCAACAGCAAAGAAGTATCCCGATATGGTTGCCATGAGGTTTATGGGAATAGAGATTACCTTTGGGGAATTGGAAGCTCTCTCCACACGCTTTGCTCATGGGCTCATTTACAGGGGTGTGCATAAGGGTGATCGGGTGGCAATACATCTCCCCAACTGCCCGCAGTTTGCCATAGCCTATTACGGCTGCATGAAGATTGGTGCTGTTTTCGTTCCCTGCTCTCCCCTTTTAGTTGAGCGGGAAATGGAATATCAACTGAACGACTCGGGAGCAGAGACGATTATCACCCTCGATCTTCTTTCTGGTTCTTTAAAAAATATTTTAGACAGAACAAAGGTCAGAAACCACATAGTTACCACCATACCTGACAACTATCCTCCCCTCACGGCCCCCCTCAGGATGTTGAAGAAATCTCCAATCGATGAGGGAGAGGACTTCCTCTCTCTTCTCAATGAAAGCAATGAAGATCCGATCAATGTGGATATAGATCCGAAGCGGGACATCGCTCACCTGGGCTATACCGGGGGCACAACCGGGCTCTCAAAGGGAGTTATGATGACCCACTTCAATGTCATCTCGAACGTAATTCAGATTGCCCACTGGTTTGGGGGAGGGGATGTCGTATATAGAGATGGCATCTTAACCTATGATATGAGCTTGATGAAGGAAGAGGTGGGCAATTTCGATAAGCCGGAGATTGAGAGAATGACGGTTCTTGTGGTCGTCCCCTGGTTTCACGTCATGGGCTCCATCGGGTATCTCAACTTTCCGATTTACAGTGCTCTGACAATGATTGTATTTCCCCGCCTCGATACAAAGGAGTTTATCCGTGCGGTGGAGAAATACCATGCCGATGTGATGGGGGGAGCCCCCCAGCTCTATATCCCGCTGCTTGAGGATCCGGAGTTCGAAAAGGTGGATATGTCTCGAATCAAATTTGCGGTCTCGGCGGCGGCGCCGCTTCCGGTCCCTGTCATGGAGAGGATGCTCAACGCCTTTTCAGGAGTGGTCTGCGAGGGGTACGGTCTCACCGAAGTAACCGGTATGGCCACTATGAATCCACCCAGCAGGGAGGCATCGAAGACGGGTTCGGTAGGGCTTCCGGTGTTTGATACATTTGTTAAAATCGTTAACATAGAGGATGAGAGGGTTCTCTCACAGGGAGAGGAGGGGGAGATATGTGTGAGGGGCCCCCAGTGCTGCCAGGGCTACTGGAAGAGACCTGAAGAGACCAGCGACGTCCTTAAGGACGGCTGGATCCACACCGGCGACATCGGCTACGAAGATGAGGACGGATATTTTTACATTACCGACCGGAAAAAGGATCTCATCATCTACAAGGGATACAATGTCTATCCGAGGGAGCTCGAAGAGGTACTTTTCGCGAACCAGAAAGTGGTTCAATGCGCTGTGGTGGGGAAAAAATCAGAGAAGGGCGGAGAGATGCCGGTGGTATTTGTCCAACTCAAACCGGATGTCAGCGCTTCGGCTGAAGAGATTATGGAATATGTTAACGATAAGGTCGCTCCTTACAAGCATATCCGTGAGGTTCATTTTATCGATGAGATGCCGGTGAGCGGCGCCGGCAAAATTCTGAAGAGGGTGCTCAGAGAAAGGCTTTGATGAAACTCCTTCGCCATCTTCTCGGATATACCGTTGGTTTTAGCATCTTTGCAGTTCTGATACCTGTGAGTATCTATTACTTCTCTTCGCGCGTCGACGCTCTTCTCGGTCTTGTGCGTTTCGGCAATTCACTTCTCAGATTAATTACCGCAATTCCGGTCCTGAGCTTCGGCGTTTTCTTCGTCCTCTGGTCAAATCTCTTCCTGTTAATCCGCGGGAAAGGAGGGCCGGCCGATGGCTTCGGTGTTGCTCTGAGTCCCCGAACGGAACAACTGGTAATAAGCGGTCCGTACCGTTATACCCGCAACCCGATGGTCTTCGGTGCGCTCACCTCGTATGTTGCCCTTGCCCTCTTCCTGGGATACTACAGCGGGGTGGCGCTCCTCGCTGTTTTTATTCCTGTGGTGATACTCTATCTTAAGTGGGTAGAGGAGCCGCGGCTACTCACTGATTTCGGTGACGAATATGTAAAATACCGGGGAAGCGTTTCGATGCTTCTCCCCCTCCCGTCGAAAGAGGAGCATTGTATCCATTCAGCTTAAACCGATGCTGAGCTTCGCTCGCTGAGGTGTAGCCGGCATCTCTGATTCTTTTGCTTGACTTGTTGCGAAAGGGTACATATATATATAGTGGTGTTCTTGTAACCGGGAGAGAATCGTTCTGCCGATTACGAGGGAATTGACTATCGTCACCGTAAACGGATTTTTTCATTGAAAGAAAAAGAAAACAGCTCCCCGCTCGCTGACAAGGGCAATACGCACCTCTTCGAAGGAGCCGGAGATAATGATGAAGAGGCTCTTTACAGGAGCTATATTGAATCAAAGGCTCGCTATTACCGTAATATACTGCGGAAACAGGATCAGGAGCTCCTGAAGAAAATTCAGAAAATACCCGACAGCTGGGATGGCTACGAAAAGAATGGAAACAGCCTTGTACTGTCCAGCGATGTGAAGAAGAGATTGTCCGATATAAAAAAGGCAAAGTCGTTGGATCTCAAGTTTGAAGGAATGTTCGCCTCTCATCTGGTTCAGATCGAAGATATACTCATGTCCTGCCTCAATTATCGATATATTCCCAAGGAACGACTTGATGAAGCGAAACTCTCTGCGGATAGCCTTCTTCCCGAGATAAATGAGCACATTCCGGAATTCAAGCATCTCCTGCTCGACCTTGCCAAGCGTTCGGTGAGCGATCTCTACTATCTGATGATAGCATATATACGGTTTTATAAAAAAAGGACCTTCTCCTTTACCACGGACTTCGCGGAGTTCCTGAGCGATTCTATCAAGATCTTCATCGAGTATGAGAGATTGGCTGAGATGCTGGGTGAATTAATCGCCTATAGCAATTCGTTGAATCGCTTTTTCCCAATGAGCTCAAATGTTATTGGCTGGCGACTCAATGAATTCGATCTGCGGGATTTTCTCGAAGACCAGCGTGACACCTTGTTTTCCTTGAATAATCTGAAGAGAATAGCAACCGAAGCGTACAACTTCAAGAAGAAGCTGAAGCAGGATCACGATTTCATCACTTACTATTATAATCACAATGACGGAAAGCTCTTTCGATACAATTTCATCGTGAATGCACTTTCACAGAAACTGCAGGAGAACCGGATTACGAGTGAGATGTTTGAGGGTATCAGCGAAATACGGCATACTTTTATCCTGCTCAAACAGCACTTCGAGAAGAATGGCATTGAGTGGTTCGGTCCCGGCAAGATGAGGTATTATCGACTCCTGGAGTTTCTGTATAAATGCTGCAAAATCATTGAATTCATTTATTTGCGTGCCATGGAATACGAACGGCTTCAGGAGTTTCGCGATGAGTTTTTGCTTCCGGTTGAGAAGGAGTTGCGACAGTTGAGCAAGTACATCGGCACGTATTGGCAATCATAACGCTCCCGCGTTGATATCCCCCCGGAAGTGATATCATATTAACGGCGCTGTCCCATAATTCAGGGATGCTGTCTTCGCATGGTTGAGGATTTGTGGGCGATATTCGAGGGATATCCCCCATGAGGCAGCTCAACCGGCTCCGTTCTGCAATTGATACTCTGAAGCCGAATGGTTTGGTTCAGAGTTTTGGCGCGTCCTTTTTATCTTCTTCAATTTGATCCATTACCTTGAAGTCGAGGACGTATTCAAAAACCCCCAGATACTTTCCATCTTTGTCCCTGAGAGCGATAAATCGATTGAGAATTCTCGGTGCCAGGCTGGGAATCCAGAATTCGGCTTCGTCCGCCTTTCCGCTTTTAAAATCTGATAGTATCTTTTCAACTTTTGGAAGCGTCTCTTTCTTCATGCAGTTGCGTACATCCTGCCCCTCTATTTTTTCCCTTTTAAATCGGAAAAATCTCGTTTCCAATTGATTGGCATACTGTACACAGTCGTTTTTGTCGACAAACATCATCTCAAAAGGCAGGGCATCCATCAGAGCTGCGATTTCTTCATGTTTCATATTTTTGATCATAAGGTAAGCTTCCTTTCCACTTGAATATGTAACAGAGGAGATTCAACCTCATCTTGTGCATGGGCAATCCTATTGATATTCTTATATCCGGTCAAGAGTTTTCTCACAGTATTCATGGAAGCAGTTATTTTCAAAAATATTATTGATTTTGTGAGGGGTTATATCAGCATTCTGACCGGCTGCCTTTTATACCGGATAAGAGCAGCTCACTTTTTTATCATAATTGTGGTGGAGCTATGAACAGTGAAGTAAATCTCGAAGAACTGACATCGCGCTTGAAAGAAGATCCCTATGCCAGATTTCTCGGCGTGGAGATTGAACAGATTAAAAAGGGATATGCCCGCTGTTCTCTCGTTGTCACCGAGGATATGCTCAATTTTGTGGGGCTCCTTCACGGCGGGCTCGTCTTCAGTCTTGCCGATGTTGCTTTCTCCGCTGCCTCGAACAGCGATCATCTTCCCTCATACGCCCTGGACGTGAGCGGCTCCTTTCTGAAAACCGCACAGGTTGGCGATCGGCTTGTCGCCGAGGCGAGTCTCATTCACACAACAAAGCGGACGGGCGTTTACCGGATGGAGGTTCGCAGGGGCGATGATCTCATTGCCCTGTTCAACGGTACGGTGTTTCGTAAGGTTTCGGGAGAGTAGCCCGAGAGGCGGCAGATGCGGAATCGGAATTATGGAAAGAGGCGATGTGCATTCCCGCAGGATGAACAACCCGTGATTCCTGGCAAAAAAAATCTTGACAAAACAGAGCGCTCACGGAATGAAAATTAATGTTTCACTTGTCTAATTTTTAGTTGGAGGTATATTTTCTATTGACAGACAGTGCACTCTCGTGCATACGAGTCTCGTACGAGAGGTATATTACCAACGGATAATGGCAGAAGAGACGTTTTGAGAGGGTTTCTTTCGATTTCAGGTTACCAGTGCTATTCAGCTCATCATGTGATGAGATTGTGATGCTCTTTTGAAATAGGGAAACCTCCTCTATTGAGAGGAGACAATCATGCCAACCTACGAATATGAATGTTTGGAATGCAAATATCGGTTTGAAGCCTTTCACTCGATGACAGCAGAGCCGATTAAGAAATGCCCGAAGTGTGGCGGAAAAGTCAAGAAACTCATCGGGGCCGGAGCGGGCATCATTTTCAAGGGATCGGGATTTTACGTTACCGATTACAAGGGATCAAAGGGAAACGGAAAAGCGGCCGCTGCAAAGCATACGGGCAGTTCGACAGATTCCGGCACGGAAACCGCTGCGGGCGCATCGAAGTCGGAGAGCACCGAAACCGCTGCGAGTAAACCGAAATCCGATAAAGCTGAGAGTGCGTAATCCCGAGCGGGATATGCAGGGGATCTATCGGTCCGAAGAAACTCCCACCTCATTAAATCACACGCGCACAAAAGTATTTCTCCGACGGGCTTGTTCGGTTTGTTTCTTCTTCAAATGTTCTCTTGAACAGAATCGGTTCCGTTATCTATTGGAGGTAAATCCCGCCTGTGTCATCACAGCTCCTTCCTGAGGGCCTGTGCTCGTTTCTGATGATAGATGCTCACCAGATACTTCTCCATCATCATAATCCCCGCCTGTGGGATAACCTCGTCTCTGAGCTCGTATCCGATGAGCGAATCAGTGAATTCCCTGATGGCCTCATAGGAACGGATGGTGTGGGGAGAAACAAGGAGGTACTCCGCATCGGATATGAGCAGTTTCTTGCTCCTTCTCGGGTAGAGAATCTTCCGCGCGTTATAAACCGGTATGATTATTTTCGCATTCTGTTCCTGCAGTTCGGTGATGATGCTATCGACCTCCGATTCGTTTTCAGGAATCAGCTCGATCATTGATGAGAGGGCGATGACTGGTGCGGCGGCATTGATGATCTTCTTATATATCTGTCTCGTCTGTTTGTCAAATACCGGTCGCTTTTCAGTGCGCGTTTTTCTTGTTCCCGGTGCGTGGATGCCCTGCTTTCTGGTAAAAAGAGAGAGGATGAAGTCGATAATAATACGCAGGAGCGACCGCTTCTCTTTTTTCAGCTCCACCGATGGTTGCTCTTCCTGCTCTTCGGTCTCGCGCTGCAGGTACTTCTCATAGTCGGCGATTGCCGATCTGAGCCGCTGTACGCCATCGGCATCAGTGCGCAGCACCGCATCGATATTTGCTGCGCCTCCCGAGAGGAGGTTCTTCGCCGCGGTGTAGACCAGCGCTAACTGCTTTTCCGCTTTCTTCCTCGCGGCATATGACAGCTCATGTTTTTCGGGTTCATGAATGATAACCTGATTCAGTTCTGTGAAGAGCGTCGTGAGCGCTGCACCGTCAATGTAGCATGTTTTCCCCTCGTCATCTCTGGCGGGTATGATTGCGTTTTCCTTCAGGTGCGCGCTCTCATGCCAGCTCTTCATGATTTCATCGGTTACCTCGACGAGTGAAGCGGTGATGTCGGATTCGGTGCACAATCGATGTTCTCTGATAAATTTTATGATGTCTTTTCCTGTGGTATGAACCGGGTCGAGAACGGTATCGACCTTTAAAACGCATTGCAGGATTGCGTGTATGTTCTTTATCTCGATCATATCCCGTTCCGATATGGTCGAGGAGAGATCGTCGAGGAGTATGTTGAAAAGGTAATCGAGCTTCGAATCGCGGTAATCACTGATATCGGTGCTCAGTATGCCGAACTTCTTAAGACGTCTCATTATGAATTCGGAATAATTTGAGATGATCTCCTTGAGCCGCTTGATGTTTATTGACTCTCGTACCGAATCGTAATTGTCAGCATGGAAGCAGTAGTCCTCTGCGACCTCTATCTTGCTCTGATCGAGGCGATAGTTCTTGAAGGTGAAAATATTCTTTCCGAGCTGTAATCGGATGAGCCTGGCAAGGTCTTTCCGGTTCTGTGCCCGCTTCAGCAGCGCCGAGAGATTAAAGAATCGATACTGCCGAATGAGGTTCATCAGGCTCTCGAGAGAAATCTCATCCCGGAGGGAGATGAGCTTCTCGTAGGATTCATTGTTGAGCAGGATGGTATATTCAACGGTTTCTGTTACATTGAGCTTTTTGCTTTCGTTGTCTACATTAAAGTCGAAGGTGACAACTCTTCGAATCTGCTCGGGATAATTTTTTGAGAGCAGATCGAGGAGATAGTGGATGTTCTTTTCTCTGTTTGCTGTATGGGGTATCTTGATATTTCTTGCTACCTTGAGAGAATCGATTGTTGCGAGCGGCCTGTCGAATTCTGGTGCCGATCGATTCTGCGTTATGAGAATCTCGTTGAGCACATCCAGCAGATACGGTTCTCTCAGTGTATTCTTGTCCAGGAACCCGTAGTCTTCGAGCAGTTCATGTATATCGTTATAGGCCATCGGTCAATACTGCTGCTCTCCATGAGGTATCGAGTGATTTGTCGAGCTAATCATATTGAAATCATAAGAAATATTTTTGTCAAGAACTTGCGTGTCGCATGTATCGGAAATGAGGCCCTCTATCGCCCTTCGGTCGAAATCGATTCCATATAGTGAACGAGATGCTCGGATTCGATTGATTCCTGTTCACCGGTTTCCATATTCTTTACGGTCAAGCGGTTTTCCCTGATCTCCTCGTCCCCGATGATGAGCGCAGCTCGTGCATTCTCCCGGTCGGCCTTCTTGAGCTGTGATGCGATGCTCTTCGAGGCCGGATCGAGATCAACGGAGATGTGATTCTCTCTCAGACGGCCCGAGAGCTCTAATCCCTTTTGATAGGCCTCGGTGCCGGAATAAACAATGAAAACATCGAGCCGGTCGCTCTCGGTTCTCTCTTCCATGAGTAGAGCGATTCGTTCAATGCCTGCGGCGAATCCTACGGCAGGAGTTGGCCTCCCGCCAAAGGTTTCAACGAGGGTATCGTATCTGCCGCCGGCCGCGAAGGCGTTCTGTCCTCCCAGCCGGTCAGAGACGAACTCGAAGGTCGTTCGCGTGTAATAATCGAGCCCCCTCACCAGATAGGGATCTTCCTCGTAGGCTATTCCACCGGTGCCGAGGTATTCCTGCAGCGTCGCATGATGTGCGGTGCATTTCTCACAGAGATATGATGTAATCACGGGGGCGGTGCTCTTCAGCTGCTGACAGCTCTCGTTTTTGCAATCGAGAAGTCTGAGTGGATTCTTGCCGAGCCGCCTCTGACAATCCTGGCAGAGACTCTCCCGGTGCTCGGTGTAGTATTGTATGAGATCGGCGATGTAGCGTGGTCGGCACTGCTGGCATCCGATTGAGTTGAGGAGCAGCGAGTAGTTTCCGAGACCGAGGTGGCTGTTAATCATATCCATTATAGCGATGATCTCGTAATCGTAGTAGGGGAGATCGCTCCCAAAAAATTCGGCACCGAATTGATTGAACTGCCGCAGCCGCCCCTTCTGTGGTCGCTCGGCTCTGAACATCGGTCCGAAATAGAAGAACTTGCAGGTCGATCGCCTGTTGTACTCTCCATTCTCAATATAGGCGCGGACAACCGAGGCGGTTCCTTCCGGTCTCAGCGCGAGACTTCGGCCGCCTCTGTCTTCAAATGTGAACATCTCCTTTGAGACAATATCGGTTTCATCGCCAATACCGCGAGAGAAAACCTCGGTGTATTCCATAACCGGAATGATTATCTCCCTGTAGTTGAAAATTCTGAATACCTCTCGCACCGTATTGAGTATGAAGTTCCATTTCTCAATCCGGTCGGGGAATATATCCTCAATGCCGGGTGGTTTTTTGAACATCATTGGCTCCCCTTGCGTAAATAATAGTATATGGAACCGGAGCTTTCCAGATTTCGCGGACGATACGTGAACAGGTGCTCATCTGTTATCGAACAGTTTTGTACTGCTGTTGAAACAATGTTAATTTCATAGAGAATCAATACAATAACTATTTGTTCTCTTTTTACTTTCCAGTCATGCTCGTTCTTACAATCTCCTCCTGAAGATAGCATGATCGGCTACCGGTTTATCGAAGGTTATATGATACACCTTTCCCGGCTGGGCCATGCTGACCTTCTCGCCGCTGTCATCTATCTCCAGAACGGTAACGGTGTCGTCAGTTATGGTTTCCCCGATGGGGAAGATAGCTTCAATCCGCTCATCGGCATAGACAGGGTTGAAGGTCTTCACCGGTACGGTGTTACCGGTCGATCCGTCGGAGATCCGGTAGCCGAGAAAGAGAACCTTCTTGACATAGGAGAGGGAAGTGAATTCACTCTCGAACTCATTGAAGAGATCATCAGTATAGGGGCGGTGACTGACCAGATCGAGCTCTTCTTTCCAGAGGGGGAGCAGTTTTGCATAGTCGCCTCCCCGGGTGTAGGTATTGACCGCCTGCCTGTAGATCCGTGTTGTGTTTGCGGTATAGTAGAGCGATTTCATTCGCCCTTCGATTTTAAAGGCGTCAACACCGGCGTCAATGTACTCCGGGATTTTCTCGATAAGGCAGAGGTCCTTCGATGAAAGGATTTCCGTGCCCCGTGCATACTCATCAATCTGCAGGAAGCTTCCCGGTCTCTTCTCTTCTACCAGCGCGTACCTCCATCGACAGGGATGGGAGCAGTCGCCCTGATTGGCATCCCGCCCCGAGAGGTATCGGCTGAGCAGGCATCTCCCGGAATAGGAGATGCAGAGGGCACCGTGAACGAAAATCTCGATTTCGGCATCGGTGAGTTTCCGTATACTCCGTATCTCATCAAGGGTTGTCTCCCGGGCGAGAACGATACGCTTTATCCCGAGACTGTTCCAGAAATTGACCGAGAGGTGATTGAGGGTTGACATCTGCGTTGAGAGCGACAGGTCCCGTTCAATTCCCTCTTCGCGCAGGAGGAGCAGCATGCCGGGATCGGAAATCATAATCGTATCAACGGGGAGATCCCGTATCTGTGTGATATACCGGCGAGCGGGTTCGATATCATTTTCGTGGAGGAATGAGTTGAGGAGAAAGGTGGTTTTCACCGAATGCTTCCGGCAGAATCGGATCGCCTCCTCGATTTCAGCGAGCGAAAAGTTTCCCGATTGCGCCCGGAGATTGAGCTCTTCGCCACCGAAGTATACCGAATCAGCCCCATAATAAACGGCGAATTTCAGCTTCTCAAGGTTTCCGGCCGGAGCGGCGATTTCAACGCTTTTTCTGTCGGTCGATGAACCCATTTGCAATCCCTTTTTGATAGAACGCAACTGCTCGCAGGTGATCTGAGAGCTTTCTGGAAAAGTAGTGTGATCCGTCATTTCGAGAAACGAAGTACAGATAATCATCTTCGGCCGGCTGGAGCGCGGCGCGTATGGATGCGAGCCCCGGAGAGCATATCGGCGTGGGGGGGAGCCCGCCGTGCACATAGGTGTTGTAGGGGGACCGGTTTTTCAGATCGCTGACGGTGATGGCCCCCGTAAATTTTTTCACGGCATATCTGACGGTGGGATCGCAGTCGAGCTTCATTCCCCTCCGTAAGCGATTATAGAATACCGCTGCAATAGCATTCCGTTCCTCGGGCATCCTTGCTTCTTTTTCTATCATTGATGCAATCGTCAGGAGCTGATGCGTGTTCAGTCCCAGCCGCTGCAGTGCAGACCGGTCGATCCGTTTCAGAACCGCTCGCAACCGCTTGACCATAACGGCTGCGATCTCCCGCGCATCAGTTTCTTCCGAGAAAATATAGGTGTCGGGGAAGAGATACCCTTCAGCTGATGGTGCCGTAATACCCAGCGATCGCAGAAACCTTTTCTCCGAGGTGCAGCTGATGAAGGATCGATAACCGGTTATTCCACGGGCGGCGAGCCGTTCTCCTGTTTGATAGAGGTTGAATCCCTCAGGTATGGTGACCTGACGCCGTACGGTGTCGCCCGTTACCAGCTTTTTGAGAATCGCCGCGGATGACATTCCCCGGTGTATGATGTATTTCCCCCGCTTGATATTCGTATTACCGGTGAGTATGCCGTAAAGGGTGATGAACTGCTCGCTTCTGATGAGATTCAGTCTCTTCAGTTTGATGGAAACCGACTTCAGGGAATCACCGCTTTTAATGGTCAGGGTCTCTTTTTGCATTTGCGGAGGTGGCGAGTTGATATATATGAGCAATCCAATTGCGATCAGAATCGCACCGGCAATGAGAGAAGGTGATCGCATATTTCTCATGATCCTGTTTCCGATATTTTGAGAGTTTCCCTTCGGGTGGAGGAGATGTCGCCTGAAGCTCCGGGCATGACCATCTGTTTCCCCTCCGAAAAGAGCATCGCCTCCAAAAACGGCGGCAGTCTGTACTCATGCCGTCAGACTGCCTCGATACGGGAAAATCACTTTACCTACAGTATAGATACTATTCATTTCAAGTATAATTTTTTATTTTCAGCAAAATAGTTTGGGTACTTTTCTGCCGGGAATACTGAAGGTTTTGTTTATCTGTTTTACTGTCAGTATGCACATCGGTTACACGGTCGGTGAATGGGATTATCTGAACATCCGGTGAGGTGAATAGTTGTTGACTTTATTTGAAAAGCGGGAACATGATTGGTGCGCACATTCATATCCATTGCGTTTGAGATGCTGACGGCACTCTCTTTCTGCTTCCGGATGCGCGTGACTGTTGCAGGGCAACGGTGTTTTCAGTGATTATCGTAACGGGGGGAGTGGATCGATGACGGGGAATAAAATTTGCAGTACCTCTTCAGGCACAGTTCAGCGGCGACTGATAGCTGTTCTCGCACTCATCGTCTCGTTTCTGCTGTTAACCGATTCTCACTTCACTGCTGCGGAGAAGAACGCCATCTACCATAACAATCGAGGATGGGAGCATTTAAAGCGTGATGAGACCTTCAAGGCAATTCTGAATTTTAAGAATGCCCTGAAGAAAAATCCTCGCTATCTCGATGCGATTATCGGGCTTGCCTCCGCCTATCTCTCAACGGAGGCCTATGGTGAATCCCTGAAGCTCTTCAACCGTGCGCTCAAGCTGGATTCGAAAAACGGTGACGCCCTCGCCGGAAGGGGCTTTGCCCTCTCCGGTCTGGGACGATATAAGAGCGCTCTGAAATCATTCGATGAGGCGCTTGAAATCTCTGCAGCAAATCTCGATGCGAAATATGGCATGGCGGAGATCTACTATCGCATGGGCAAACGGATATGGGCCAAGCGAAAGCTCGAAGGTATCCTGCGCGTGAATCCCTACCATTACCGCTCGCTGCTCATGATGGCGGATATTAAGAGCAGTGAGAAGAGACTTGATGATGCCAAGGCGCTCATTGAAAAGGCTATCGCCGCCAATGAAGAGCTTCCGCTCGGCTATGTCAGCTATGGGAAGATACTCCTGCGGGAGTATCAGCGAAACGGAAGTGAAGATTATCTGAACGAATCCATTGAAGAGTTTAAAAAGGCTCTCTCCATACGACCGGATGACTACCTCGCCAATCGCTACATGGGTTTCATCTCCCTGTTCCAGGAACGGTATAATGACGCAATCTCGTACTTCAATGCTGCACGAACCGTCAATCCGAAGAGCGTGGTGTCGCTCTACGGCATTGCACTTGCCAATGAAGGGATGGGGAATCTCGAAGAAGCGGAGCGCTTTCTTTCGAAGACGATGGTCTGGTATCCCTCTGATGCGGTATTGCAGGCGAAGCTTGAGGATCATCTCGTTCTGAATAGCTATAAGATCGGCCACCCCTCGAGAATAGCTCTGTATAAACAGCATCTCTCCCGCGCACGGGACCGAATGAAGAAGAAGCTGTCGCTTCAGGCGATAATGCATCTGAGACGAGCCGTCATGCTCAATCCGGCGAAACGGGAAGCGCGGGAGCTTTTAGGGGATTATTATCTCTCGCAGGATTATTATCGGTTTTATATCACCGAGCTGAAACATCTCCTGATGTTGTATCCGGATGAGTATCAGGATGCATTGAATCTGGCAATTATCAGACGGAGGAATCGACTCTCTCATCATGCAGGCTATGCTACAGAGCCACCCCCGCGCGATGTTCCGCGGGTGCTTGTCCTCGATTTCTGGTCAGGAGGAATGGTATCAACCCATTATGATGCCGGGACGGTCATCGCGAACTATCTCACCTTTACGCTCGCACAGTTCGGGAGGCTCATGCCTGTCGGTGTGAGCAGGAGACTCGAGATGCTGAAGGGCCTGCCGGGTGGTGAGGATCTGATTGAGCGGGCGCTGGAGCGGGTTGCCGAATTGGTCAAAGAGGATGAGAAGGTTGATTTCATTGTGTACGGCGATTTCCGCGAAGGGACGAACTTCGTTACGATTGATGTCCGCATACTTAACTTTCACAATGGAGTGGTCATCGGCGAATTCACGCTTACCGAGACAGGGAAGGACAATCTCCCCCTCCTTGCCCTGCGGAGCGCGCGGAGAATATATGAGCGTATTCCCTATCAGGGGAGGGTGTTGAAGCTTAACGAGCAGAAAATTATTGCCAACCTCGGAAGCTTTGACGGAATACAGAAGGATGATCTCTTTACCGTGTATAAGGTAAGCGAGCTGCGGGAAAGAAAGATACAAGTGCTCTTCAAGGTTGATGAGGTTGATACGCTCATATCCGCCATGAAGCCGGTACGGAAAGGTGATATCACCCTTATCGATGAAGGTGATACGATATATCCGCTGAAGAAGAGAAGAGCACGACTCCTGGAGTAGGAGCTGTTGCGCTCCCCCCTCCCTGCATTCTGTCTCGCAGGGCAAAATAATTATGCATGCTCTTTAATTTCCTTGACAGGACAAAAAGGTATAATTTATTGAGTAAGTGCTCACTCATATTTCGGGATGAGCACAGAATCGATCAAAGGAGTAGGGTATGAGCTCTGATCTGATAAAAGCGAATTTAAATCTCTATGCGGTTTTACAGAATCTCGAGGATATTGTCAGGTACGACCCCGAGATAAACTCTCTGGCGAAGAATTGGGATGTCGTGATACAATTCAGTGTCAGAGGGGGGCCGAAGGCGCATATTGCTTTCAAGGATGAAGTGTGTCGTGTTGTCCGGGGAACCTATCGGGGCCCCGATATCAAGCTCTTCTTTACTTCACCGGCGCATTGCAACAGGATGTTCGACAATAAGGGGAATCCCATCCCCCTGAAGGGTTTTACCAAAATTGGCTTTCTTACGAAGGAATTTCCCAAGCTGACTGAACGGTTAGAATACTATCTGAAACCGACCGATGATCTGTTGAAGAATAAGGATTACCTGGAGATGAATACGCGGTTGACACTGAATACGGCACTGTACGCTGCACGGGAACTGGCGCTGCTCGATCCCGTTGGCATCGCCAGGGCCGCCCATATCGGAACGGGTGTTGTGCAGCTTAGAATTCGAAATGGCCCCTCGGCATATATTAACTTCAAGAATGGAGAGATCGAGGTTGAAAAGGGCGATTGGGAGAAGCCGATGGCCCTCATGGAGGTCAAGAATCTCAGAATTGCGAATGATCTCTTCAATGGCAGGGTTGATTCCTTTGCTGCCGTTGCCGCTGGCGACATTGTTGTCAAGGGAAAGATAATGATGGTTGAATCACTATCAGTGCTCTTCGACAGAATACCGATCTACTTATCATAAATGAGGGAGAGGATTCCATGAAAACATATACCTATCGAAAATCACAGTCACTCTTCAAGAAATCCACGAAGCTCATCCCCTGCGGCATATACGGCCACTTCAGCCCGGCACCGAATATCCCGGCAGTGGATTATCCCTTCTTCTCCGCCCGGGCGAAGGGAAGTCACTTCTGGGATGTTGACGGGAATGAGTTCATCGACTATATGTGTGCCTACGGCCCCATGGTGCTCGGGTACAATCATCAGAAGGTGGATGCAGCGGCATTGAAGCAGCTGAAACTGGGGAATTGCGTTACCTGTGCGCCATCGGTTATGGTGGAGCTTGTCGAATATATGGTCGCTCTCATCAATGGAATGGAATGGGCGTATTTTGCCAAGAACGGGGGTGATGTGACCAATCTGGCCATTATGGTGGCACGGACGGCTACCGGAAGAAAGAAGATCGTCATGGTCGGTGGCGGGTATCACGGTGTTACTCCCTGGATGCAGGGAGCAGGGCACTATGGCGTTGTGGATGAGGATGTCGAGAACATCATCGTTGTCGACTGGAATGACTACGGTGCTTTCGAAAAGGTCGTTGCTGAACATCCTGGTGAGATTGCAGGATTCATCTCCACTCCCTATCATCATCCCGCCTTTGCTGACAACGAATTACCCGCTGATAACTACTGGCAGAAGGTCGAGACCCTCTGCCGGAAAGAGGGAATTGTGAGCATCATTGATGATGTTCGTTGCGGCTTCCGGCTGGACATGCGGGGATCGCATATGTATTTCGGATTTCAGCCGGACCTCGTTTGCTTCTGCAAGGCCATGGGCAACGGTTATCCTATCTCTGCGCTCATGGGAACAGCAGCATTGAAGAATGAAGCGGCAAAGGTTTTTTATACCGGGAGCTACTGGTTCTCCGCGGTCCCCATGGCAGCTGCACTGGCAACGCTGAAGGAATTGAAGAAGATCAATGGACCGAAAAAAATGCAGGATACGGGGAAAAAACTCCTTGATGGAATGGTTCGTATCGCTCAAAGTTATGGATAC
>Ga0180433_10002430_pt1 | contig 28711 bp, 17 predicted proteins | sample SS_ome_8_FD_132980 | JGI IMG/M metagenome (GOLD analysis project Ga0180433, IMG submission 132980) | Hypersaline lake sediment archaeal communities from the Salton Sea, California, USA - SS_1_D_1 metaG | ecosystem: Environmental > Aquatic > Non-marine Saline and Alkaline > Hypersaline >... | reverse complement strand
AGCTTGTTGCACCGACACCAAAATAGTAATCATCATTCCAGTATGTATAGTCAGAAGCTCCTATGTGCCCTATTGCACCTTTACCGGGAGTTCTTAGCAGGCTTTCTCCAAAACACTCATTATCATCGAATTTATTGGAATAACAGCAACTACTCACTATTAACGGGAATTTATGATCATTATTCAGACCAGGAATGTCTGATGTTGTAAAGGCAGGGTTGGACCAGCCTCCCGAACCACAGTGTGCAAAATAATTTGCATATCCTGCACCACTACTTATGTGAGAAATGATCTCCGCAGTGCTGTCTTCCGACTCAGGGTAATAATAAGTATAAGTTACAAATCCGTGATCAGTATTAAAATAATAATTTGAGCCATACCATACATGAAGGTTACCATGTGTCGGCGCCATCAAAGAATCTACTCCTGAAACAAGTACGGCGGTCTCAAGAAATGAAGGATCAGGCATAGTATATTGCTCATATTCAATTGTCCTGTCCGTTTGAGGTGTTAATTGTGTTATATTCTGCGCAGAGAACCTGCCGTAATACATTTCAGGAACAATATCATCAGCGCCATCAAATGTACAATAATAAAGATCAGTGACATGCTCTCCGGTTGTTCCGTAAAACGCCGGTATTTGTTCTACATCACCGACAAATAACACAAATGTGGGTGCAGGATCTTCAGTTGTACCGGACAAATACAGCTCTTCAAGGTAATCATGTATGGAGGTTGTAGTTGATCCGACATCAGGATTATCCGTATATGCTTCTATTACAGCAAATCCTTTCTTTGTTTTCCACTGAATAAATTCTGATAATTCCGATTCAAACACCGGATCGGCAACAATAACATATTTCACCGGATATTTTGTTATCTCATCCCTGTTTTGAGGAGGCTGGTAATTAATAAACCTGTTATAAACAGGCTCAAAGAATCGAGAATAGTATTTTTTCTTTAATGAATCTGTTTTTAAAATATCTGCATTTTTAAATTCTATTTCTATTACAATGTTATTATAAACCTTTAGTATATTTTTTACAGGATTATAACTAAAAGGAAAAATGGAAAGAATGCCGAAACCAACACCCCTGATGATCCCTTTATGCTCAACTTTTGCTAAAGGTAAATCTGAGAACATGTCATTAATATAGAATTCTTTGTTATAATAAAATTCCCGTTCAGCAGGATCAGGGTCTTTTGATATTGAAGGCTGGGACGGAAGTATTTTACATTCTATTCCGTGATCTGCCAGATCAATGATCTCTTCTTCGTAACTTACAATCCTTATATCAGCTATTGCATTACAAGGTATTTCAATTAATCTATTTAATACAGGCAGGTTTGGTTTACCATAATTATTATTTGCAGAATAGCCATTTATCTGTAGTTGGATAAATGTTCCTTTGGGAGTGATAACTTCAGATGTTTCAATTGATGACAGGGAACTTTCGATTTTAAGGTATGAAAAACTCTCTGATGTAATATTCAGGCTGGTTTTAGATGCATTTAAACTGATTTTCACATTGTCATCAGCATAACAAAATGATGTCAGAAACATAATACAAAACGGAATACATACTTTATTAAATACTAAAAGCATCTCAAGGTTATATATAAATCTAACCACACGGGACAGTCCCTGGCCAACAGAGACGCTACATTTTGCGTCTTTACCTGACAAACCTCACCACCACATTCCTGCCATCATCCAGGATGATTCTTGCGAAGTACATTCCCTGTGGCAGGTCATGTGTTCCGATTTCGATAAGGTTTTGCCCGGTTATACCGGTGTATTTTCCTGTCTTAATTACCTGTCCGGTTATGTTCTGTATCCTGATCTCTATGTCGGCATTATTATCCAGGCTGAATTCAATATTAAGGATGTCTTTTACCGGGTTCGGATAAATATAGAATGTTTGATCAGCATTGCTGATGTTGTTTATACCCGATATTGAGATCAGGTGGATATCCACGCTTCCCACATTACCGTAAAGATTGATTGTATAAGCATCGTTCCAGTAAAGTTCATCACCGAAATATGTGGCGAGGTAGTCAGTGTTGAATCCAACACCCGGAATAGCATATACTTTATAGTTTCCGGTATCCACTTCCGTAAATATGAATGATCCGTCGGTTAGCATATAGGTATCAAGCTGTGTGGCTGTGCTGTCAAGGTCCGCATCGAACAGGCGTACCATTCCTGCTGTGACATCCGCACCACCTGCATAAACATTACCGGATAAAGACCATGTCTGATCCGGTTGTGTAATTTCAATACATTCCGTAGCAGCACATCCCAGGCTGTCGGTGGCTGTAACGCAGTATGTGCCTGCAGCAAGATCTGATAAATCTTCCGTTGTTTCACCGTTGTCCCATTCATAAGTGTATGGAGGAATACCGGTGAAGGTGACATCAATAGCACCGTCAGTGCCTCCGTAAACGGAAATATTTGTCTGGGTATATGTAAGTGAAACATCACATGATATCTGCACACTGTCACAGAATGTATCCTCGCATGAGTCAACAGTCACTATTGTGACACACACATAATATGTGCCGGTATCTCCAAAGGCATGTTCGGGATTTTGTTCGGTTGAAGAATCCCCGTCACCAAAGTCCCAATCCCACGAAATTACAGGATCATTTGAGGTTCCGGTGAAAGAAACATTATTATAAAGAACAGAATCTATCTCATAAGTGAATTCAACGTCACAAAGGGTGTCAATAGTACATAAACTTAGGATATAGACTGCACCCCGGTCAATGCCGCCGTCGTCGTCGCCAAAAGATCCTACAACATATTCTTGTGAATTATCATTATTGAAATCACCTAAGTAATTGATTCCTCCAAAACTATCACCATCATCTAATGTGCCTGAAAAATTCCCTTCTGTCGAACTAATTTTTTGATGACCTTTTACAGTTCCATCTGTATTTAAAAATAAAAACCACACTGCACCACGATCAGTTCCTCCATCATCATCCCAACCTGTACCAGCAGCCACATCATTAATACCATCGCCATCAATATCTCCGACATATGAACAGTACCCAAAATGATCGCTATCATCAAGCTGACCTGAAAAGTTACCTTGCGTAGAGCTTATTTTTTTGTCTGCTAATACTGTACCATTTGAATCAAGGAATAAAATATAAACTGCTCCCCTATCTGTTCCTCCATCATCATCATTTTTCGCTCTTACTGCAATATCTGTAATTCCATCGCCATTTAAGTCTCCAATACTAGCAATTGTATTCCCAAAATTGTCATTATTATCCAAACTATACGAGAAGTTTCCATGATAGTCATTTATTTTTTGTTGTTCATTAACAGTTCCATCAGCATTAAGAAACAATACCCATACACAACCTTTATATAATCCACCATCATTATCATATGCTGGTGTGCCAACTACAATATCTTCATTTCCATCACCGTTTAAGTCTCCTAACGAACATACTGCAGAGCCAAAGCATCTGTTTTCTGTTAAGCCCACTAGTCCTCCTTGAGTTGCACTAATTTTTTGGTGTTCTTTAACTGTACCGTCAGTATTTAGAAATAATATCCATACAGCACCACTGTTATTTACATCATCATCATCACCCCAAGCCCCTACTGCAATATCTTGCACACCGTCATTATCCAAATCACCAATCATTTTTGGTGAGGTTCCGAAGTGATCTTCATTATTTAAATTTCCAGTAAAATTTCCTTGGGTTGCACTAATTTTTTGATATGATTTTACTGTTCCATCAATATTTAAAAATAAAATCCAAACTGCGCCATTTCCACTTCCTCCATCATCATCATTATTTGCCCCAACAGCAATATCTGTAATTCCATCCAAATCCAAATCTCCAATGGAACAAACATATGCAAACCCATCACCATCATCCAACACCCCGTCAAAATCACCTTCCGTATCGCTGATTTTTGTCCAGGAAAGGACTGTACCCGGATCACATGCGTTGGGGTCGTAAACTTCTATTGTATCGCAGAATGTATCCTCGCAGTCATCGAAGGTGTATATTGTTATACATACGATATATGTTCCGGTGTCTGTGTATGTATGTTCCGGGTTTTGCTGGTATGACGAGTTCCCGTCACCAAAATCCCATTCCCAAACAAGGATAGTACTATCACTGGTTGATTGGTCTGTGAAAGTGTATTGAAGGTAATTAACTGAATCAACAGCATAAACAAAATCCGCTTCGCAGGCTAAGGTGTCAATTGTGCAGAGGCTAAGAATGTATACTGCCCCCCGGTCAGTGCCGCCGTCGTCGTCGCCTCTTGCAGCAGCAATTAATTCAATATTTCCATCATTATTTAAATCACCCAGAAAAGATATTTCACAACCAATTTTATCATCGTCATTCAGGGTACCTGTAAAATTTCCAGATGTATTACTGATTTTTACGAAGTCTTTAACATTACCATCATTTTTTAAAAATAATATCCAAATGCCTCCCCTGTTATTCCCTCCATCATCATCAAAAGAACTAGCTGCAATATCATATATACTGTCATTATCAATATCTCCTAAATATGATACTCCATGAAGTCTATCTTCATTATCTAAAATACCATTAAAGTTTCCTGAAGTGTTACTAATTTTTTGATTTGCCTTGACAGTACCATTTGAATTTAGAAATAAAATATAAATTGCTCCCCTATTAGTTCCCCCATCATCATCTTGCCATGCACCAACAGCAATATCAGTAACTCCATCTTTATCTAAATCTCCAATATTACTAACATCGCTTCCAAAATTATCGTTATTATCCAAAGAATATGTAAAATTTCCATTATAATCATTTATTTTTTGCTGAGCCTTAACAGTTCCATTTGAGTTTAAAAACAACACCCAAACACAACCCTTATATAATCCTCCATCATTATCATAATTTGGAGATCCAACTACTATATCTTTATTTCCATCGCCATCCAAATCCCCTATTGCAGATACTGCATCTCCAAAAAGCCTGTTTGCAGTTAAACCAACAATTCCACCTTGTGTAGCACTAATTTTTTGGTGCGTTTTAACAGTTCCATCAGAATTTAAAAACAATATCCAGACTGCACCACTATTGGGTGAGGCATCATCATCACCCCATGCACCAACAGCAATATCAGTAATTTCATCATTATCCAGATCCCCAATATTTGTAACCGCTCCAAAGAAGTCCTCATTATCTAATGTTCCGGTAAAATTACCTTGTGTATCACTTATTTTCTGATGTGCTTTAACAGTGCCATCAGCATTCATAAATAATATCCAAACCGCACCCCTGCCTGTTCCTCCATCATCATCGCCTGGCGCTCCTACTGCAATATCAATTATTCCATCACCATCCAGATCACCCAAACTAGTTACTTTTCCAAATCCATCCCCATCATCCAGCACCCCGCCAAACCCACCTTCGATATCGCTGATCTTTGTCCAGGAGATAACTGTTCCCGGATCGCAGGTGTCTCGTTGTTGTGAGAATGTAATATGAATATTACAAAAAATGAATATTCCAATTAATACTATTGTCGCTGAAATTTTTAACATTCTTTCCATAATTCCGTGTTTTTGAAGTAAATATTTTTACAAAAAAAAATAATTTCTAACTATAAATTATATTCTATCTCTAATCATCCTGTTTTCCTTCAACCATCCAACAATTCCTCTTCAATAACCCATTCCCCCGATTACCCATCTACCCATCCCCCCCAATCTTAGTATAAAATTACGATTTCTTTTTTATAAGACAACAAGCAGAGGGAAATCCCTTAGAAATTCTGGTAGATTTTTTCATAAACCAGAGATTTTGATGGGTGGTTGGGTAATGAAAGAATGGGTAGATGGGCGAATGGGTTGTTGGGGAATTATTCTGTATTATCCAGATCTTCCGATTGTGATCTTTTTCCAATAACAAATACGGTTACCAGTCCTACAACAGTCGCCCCTCCAATAATGCCAGCAACAGTAATATGACCATATAAAGATAAAATAAATGATAAACTCAAAGCAAATACTGCAATAATAAAACCAAATATTTGCCCTAATTTACTTTGAGATAATTGTCCTGTAATTACTTCTTTTTCAATATTCATTCTGTGATTTGACTGCTTTTCAGCCATAACAATTAATCTGTTAGCGCTTGTAGGTACAATTTTCTCATAACCTTCCAGTGTCTGAGGTGAAGGCAAAGGCCCTGAATGAGAAATAGTATGGGATGTTGATATTAGTTTTGAATAAAACATTTCCTTAATTATCAGGCGTTTATCTTCAGGAACATCTTTAATCAATTCCTCAAATTCTTCAGGTGAGATATATTTACGCTCCGGATTATCAGTATTTTCAGGTTCTTTTAAATGATGCAGATTTTTATTCATTAAATACCAATTCTAATTGTTTATTATTTTCTTCTTTATATGTATTAATAGAATCCTGAATATCCTTGCCAACAGCCTTCCAGTCAGATTCAATTGCTTTATAATCAGCTTCTGCATCTGAGTCTGAAGTATTATAATAGAAATATTTTCCTGCTAAATTAAAAATACTTCCCATTCCGATGAAAAATGATGGAGTACTGAAAAGAATAAATGTATGGCTCTTTTTACACATATTATTTATTTTAAAAACTAAAGACTCATTATTATTTAAACAAAATAAATACTATTATGTTTATTTATATGTAAGAATACCAATATTATTTTGCTAAATATAATATTTTTAGCAAAAATATTAATTTTATTAAGAAAAAAATACAAAAAATTGTCATCTGCAATTTCACCCAGTCACCCAGTCACCCAATCACCCGATCCTCCACTCCAACCCAACCCTCACACTCACACCTGACATCCTGTGGGAGATGTGACCGGCTGAGCCGTATATTGATCCGGTCATGATCCTGAGGTCAGGTGACACATATACCGATAACCGGCTGGTTACACTGTATGATGCTGAAATACCAAGCAATATGGAGAACTTTGTTTTTATGAACGGAAGGTCATTCAGGTCACAATAATCTGTGACTGCTCCTGCTGATAGTGTTTGTCCTTTTGTCTTAAGAAAAATGCCTGCAATCACACCCCCCCTTACCATATACGATAACCTGCCTTTAACAAAACGGTAACCAATAGCTACAGGGATCTCAAAATAAGTATAACTGTTCAGGTTGTCATATATGGAGTTCCATTTGGCTGTATCATAGGTTATTGTTTCCGTAGTGTCATATTCCGTAATAAAAGTGGAATCCATAATATATTCCCAGGTAGTATCAGGACCGACAGCAATATAAAAGGAATCTACACAAAAAACATCCCAGTAATTGTCGGGAGTTATATTATAATCCGTAATTGTATCAATATTCTCATGCGGAAAATTATAATATGCTTTATTCCTGAATTGAGTGAAAGATATACCTGTTGACATACGTATCCTGTTCAAATCATAATTTATTCCGGCACCATACGAATAACCAGGTATTGGCTTCTCTCCGGCATTTAGTTCATTTACCATACCCTCATACCCCTCAACAAGCCCGAATTTGTTGGAAAAATATAATGGTGAAATATAAACATCAGCAGACCACCGGGAAAAAGTTTTGGTTGTATCATGTAAAGTAATTACAGCTTCTGCTGTATCCGGCCAGAACTCCCGGTATGAAGTATCCTTCAATTGAGTCGTATCTGTTTGTTTTGATATATCTTCTGACAGTTCCGAAAATGTATTTATTGTATCTCCCTGTAACTTTTCTTCATCAGCATCTTTATCATTCATAACTGAATCCTTTGCTGTTTCCTGAATTTCTTCCGTTTGTTCAGCAGTCTCAGCTACTGAGATATCCTGTATTATTTCTTTGGTTATAACTTTTTCATGCGGAATTTTATTTTCGCTGACAACTTCTGTATGCGTTTCTGCTATCACCGGCTTCTCCCTGTATATGACAAGCTGATTTCCTACTACCTGGTATTTGAGTGTTTTTGTATCCAGTATCTTATCAAGTATATCAGATACTTTTTCATTCCTGGCAATGATTGTAATGATACTGTCAACAGGAACGATCTCTGCGTTATAAGAGAAATCCACCTTTGCTATGGTGCTGATCTTCAGGAGCACATCACCCAGCTTCTGATCAACAGCAGTGATGTTAATCTTTTCTTCCAGCACTTCCTGTTGGGAAAATACAGGCAGGCACAATAGAATAAAAACAATCAGGTATATATATCTAATGATAGTGCAAAACATTAATGTATATTTCTAAAACAACTATCCATCATCCCAATCACCTATTTCCCCTCTAACACCCGCTGCCTATCAGAATTATCCTGCCATTCTTTTTCTCTACCTCTATGCCAAATGTCACCTCTAAGATATCCAGAATAAAATCTATCGGTTTATTGTCAAACTGGGCAGAAAGCTTACATTTTCCGAATTCTTCATCCTGTATCTCAATGATCACATCATACTCCTGCATAAGGAACTCTGCCACTTCTGACATTTCTGTTTCTTCAAATATTATGATCCCTGTTTTCCAGGTCATGTAATTAAGTTCAGTATTATCTCCTTTTGACACACATCCGCCTTTTTCACAGAACACTCCCTTTTCATTCGGTCTTAGTATGTTCTTATCTGACAGGTTTATTATATTTTCATCTTTCCCGTACAGCAATACTGATCCTGTTTCAACAGTTACTTTTACCTGCCCTGCCAGGGAATCAATACATACTACGAAAGATGTTCCAAGTGATTGTATTTTTGCACTGTATGCATTTACAATAAATGGGATCCCTGCTTTATCATTAACCTCGAAAAATGCCTTTCCTTTTAACATTGATACTTCACGCAGCTTATCGGAGAATTCTTCAGGATACTGAATTGCAGTATTTGAATTAAGGGATATTTTACTTTTGTCCGGTAAATCCACCATGAAATTTCTTTCCTGCGTGGTTGATGCGGTTATCATCTCAGGTTTTTCTGAAAAGATGAACCATAATCCCAGCGCTATGATCAGGACAGCAGCTATACTGATTGAAATTCTGTATATATTTTTTATTAATGACCTTTTGGCTGGCTGCTGTATATGTTTCCTGAGTATCTTCTGTTTAGTATCCTCCCATATTGCATCCACATCAACACCTTCAAATTGATATCCGGTGCCTGTTTTCCCCCATACGTCCCTGATATCCTCAAAGAACAGCCTGTTTTTCTCATCGCTGCCAAGCCATTCCTCTACAGCAGAGTTCTCTGCCTGGTCAGTTTCTTCTGCCAGGTATCTGAGTAGTATTCCTGAATATTTTATATCCTGAATATCCATATTATTTGATACTAGTCTCTTAATCTTAAGACAACATGAATGGCATTATCCCTTAAAAACGGTATGGATTTTTGTGGTAAATATTTATCCTTTTTTCTTAGCACAAACTCTGACAGGTCTGAAAGACGCTGTCAGGTTTTTCCACTTCCCCATCCACCCATTCACCCATTCACACCTTCACTGCCCGAGTTAATTATTCATAATCCCTGAACACAGTGTAATGATAATCACCCAATAGTCTTTCAGCTTATCCCTGAGAATAATTGATGCATTACGTATCTGAGCTTCTACTGTCTTTTCGGAAATTTCCAATTGTTCTGCTATCTCTTTATGTTTAAGTCCGTCAATGCGACTCATTCTGAATATACGTCTGCATTTTTCAGGTAACTGATCAATAGCTTCATTGATCTTTTGCATAAGGTCAGGTTCAGGATTCTCCGCAGGATCATACTGAGCATTATCATCCAGGAATGTTTTGAGGTAAGCTTTATGTTTATCCTCCACCCTGAGATGTTTGAGGAAGTTCAGGGCGCTGTTATGCACTGACCTGAAAAGATATGATTTCAGGGATGTATGGAATTCAATGGTTGACCTGGATTCCCATAGTTTAAGGAAGATATCCTGGACAAGCTCTTCAGCGATCCCGGTATCCGGGACATATTTTTTCGCATAGATACAAAGTCCAGGGAAATAGTTCTTAAAAATATATTCAAAAGCTTCAACATCACCGTTTTTGAGCTTTTTTATCATCAATATATCGGGATCAGCCACTGTTTTGGATATTAAAATGACTAATTTAAGATATTTTTTAAAACCTGAAAATGTTATTGTAAAAAAATTGGGGGGATGGGAAATTGAATGATTGATTGGATGTCTATGATGTTTCTTTTTTGATTACGTGTTTCATGATAGTGCTGATGCCCTGGCAGTAGGTGCCTTTTAACGACCTTTGTATCACTTCCCTTATTTCTTCCTGCGTCCACCCCTGTTCTTCCGCCCTGATCTCGAACTCGTTGATAAGCGAAAAAACACCGTAAGCAAGATGCGCGGTTGATAATATTACCTTTTTTTGTTCCTGTGTCGTCATTTTCCCTGAAGCATGTGTAATAAAAACGGTGGTTTATTACTATATACTGTAATACCGTGAAAAGGTTATATTTTATATCAATTTTTTATAAACATTCATCAAAACAATACTGCGGCGAGTATATCACAGGGCGTTAATATACAATAACCGGTTTATCGGTTTATCAGTTCTCGGTTGTCAGTTGATCGGTTTGTCAGTTTTCAGTGTTTCGGATTTCGAATTTCGTGCTTCGGATTTAATCTTTCAAATTATCTATGATCCTCCTGTCTTTCTTTGTAGGGCGTCCTTTGCCCTTTTCCCTCCATGCCTGCCCTGACTTCATGTGTTCGAGCTTTTCCAGCTCGTCCTGAGGTGTCATTTCATCGTAATGATCAACAGCGAGCTTTGCTGACACTCTTTTCTCTATAAGACTATTCACTTTATACACCCGTGTTATTGAATCTTTCCTGAAATGAATAACGTCACCAACTCTTATCATACGTGAGGGTTTTACCTGGTTACCTTCAATCCTGACCTTACCGCTCCTGCATGCAGCAGTAGCCAGACTGCGGGTTTTATACGCCCTCACAGACCATAACCATTTGTCTATCCTGGCAGTTTTTTCAGTCATAGTACTTTTATCTGTTAATAACAGATTAAAAATATGAATTATTTATTTTGTATGATTATAATAATGTCTCAAATAATAAAAAAGTTGTGTAAAATTTTAAAAATTACTACTTTGTAGCCAATTAGTCAGTAAGGGAATTATACTATGATCTACCGGTTAGCTGGAATAAAGTTGCTGTTATTGATTATTATTACAGAATTCTGCATTCCTGTTATGTCACAGGTTAATGCATTGAAGCCTGATTCTGTACAGATAGACCCTAAATTCTACCAGGTTATTGATCCCATGAGTTTTGATTCCGAATTCCTCGAGAAGATGATCCTGGTACAGCTCAACAAGCAACTTCAGATTAGGTATAACAGTGAAGGTCTTAATTCGGACACCCTGCTTAAAAAAGCCGCTATTGACCAGGCTCAGTATATGGCTATTGTAGGAGATGATGTTCTGACAGGGAAAGGCAAGAAAAAAACCACTGCAAAAAGGGTTCAGTATTATGGTGGATCAACTTATGCAGATGAAGTTGTAAGAAAACTGTCAATAAAAAAAGGCAAACAATACCTGACATATAAAGAGGTCACTGACGAGCTGATCTTCAAATGGTTAAAAAATTCCAAACAGGGACGCATATTAAGTAACCAGGAATATATATTTATCGGCATTGGTACGGAGCTCGATGAGTCAGGCAAAAAGGTATTTGCTTCAGCGGTAGTAAGCAATTATAAATTATATAATGAGGGCGCCACAAAGGAAAAAAGGAAAGAAATGGCAGTGCCCTATACAACAAAAAAATACGGGCTTAAACCTTATGACAGAAGGTTATGCAGGAAATGTGACAAACTTCGGAGTATCGGCGAGTTTCAGAAAGGATTATCTGTAGAGGACGGGATGATAATCTTCAGGCATAATAATTTACGGGCTTTCAAAAGGGTTATAAGAAAACCTAAAGACGGACTGGCAGTTGACATTGTCCAGAAGGTTCAGTATGAATGCGACAGTGTAAACATAATAGACCATAACCTGTTAAACAAAGGATATCTGACAAAACCCATGTGGTCTAAGAAGATCCTGAAAAAGAATATCATACAGGGACGAAGAGTAAAAAAACTCGAGGTATGCCTGGGAAAATTCCCTAAAGAGCTTACAGGTGATTATGAAATGAACCTTGTAATTATACAGCAGAAGCATGTATGTAAAAATGTAGCTCCTTATTATATCCTTGAAGCGGATGTGGTTTATGTAAATGACATCACACTGCTTGCAGACACGACCACTACACCGGAAACTGCATATAAACCTCTTGGCGGTTCAACCACACTGAACTTCAGGATACCTTTTGAGAAAGATAAGTTTACTTATAAACCAGAGGATATAGAGCCCTTTCTTGAGTCACTCAAGGAACCTGAATTTACTATTGATAACGTTAATATTTCAGCTTTTTCATCAATAGAAGGTACTGAAAGCGGGAACAAGATACTTCAGAGAAACAGGGCGGAAAGTATTATCAAGGCGTTACGGTCGAGACAAACGGGCAGGATAAAAACCAATGTTAACACTGATGAGAACTGGGAAAAATTCAAACAGGACGTTCAGGGTACTGAATTTGAACATCTTGGTTCAATGTCATTAAAAAAAGCCCAGGAATATATCACTGAAAACGATCTTGACAAAAGGCTGGAACCTATACTTAAAAATCACAGGTATGCAGATATCGTGATGAATGTCACGTATGATACGGAAGGGGATAAAGAGGAGCAATATGTACTTGCCATGTTCAATAAGGCAATTAAGAAAAATGAAAAAGAGGAAGCCCTGTCAATACAGAAGTATATAATTAAAAAAGTATTTAAAGATGAATATTCCAGGGCTGCTATTGACGGACAGGAGATCCCGGATGAAGCAAGGTATGCCGGGATACTAATGAACAAACTGTGCATGACTGCCTATGTGAACAATGACGACCCTGATGAAGAATATTGTGAACAGATAGAGGATCTGAATTCAAAAGTGCCGGAAAATCTGTATATCTATTATAATAAGCTTTACTGTGAAATACTACATAACGACCTTGGGGAAGACAGTGATATAGAAGATATGCAGGACAATATCGACGACCTTTATGAGACGGAACTGAGTCAGGAAGTAATAGATATCCTGAACCTGGAATTCCAGTTTAAGGTGATCAAGGACCTTGATACCCTGGATACTCCTCATCCCCTGCTTATTAAAAGCCTGAACAGAGTAAAGCAGATTGTCAATCTTGAGGAAGCAAACTGGCAGAATTCCTTAAAACTGGCTTATATATTTATTGCTCATAAAGATTACGAATTTGCCACAAAACTTCTCGAACCCTTTATTGATGATGAACATATTTTTGAAGAACTTTTATTTACATATATTTCATTATGCAGCTATTCAAATCACAGGCAGGGATCAATGCGATTTGTTACTGCAATGAAAAGGGCAAGAGAGATTAATAAGGAACGGTACTGTAAATTATTTGACGGCAAAAAATTCTCTTTCCAGATATTCGGAAATCCAAAAGTCAAAGAGGATTATTGTGGTCATTGCAGATAATTATTAATTTTGTCCAGAAAGGAATAAATTATATAATGAGATTTCGTAATTTAATATCACTGATCATTCTTTTATTAACAACCGGGTTAATATCAAAGTGCTATCCACAGCAGATCCCTTATTATGAGTCCCAATTTGATCTGAAACAATATTTCAAGACCTCCCTTACAATTACAGAAAAGAAACAGATGAAGAAAGCTATTTTCATGTTCTCCCAGCAGATCAAGACTCATCCTGATGAAGCCTTAAACTATCTGAACAGGGGTGCTATTTATGCAACATTAGGTTATTATCCGGATGCTATTGACGACTACAACAAAGCGCTGAAGATAGATTCCTTATTTCCCGAAGCATATTATAACCGTGGCCTGGCAAAAGCCAGGTTCGGATTTACAAAGCATGCATGCATTGATATAAAAAAAGCGGCTGAGCTGGGTATGCAAGATGCGTCAATTATTCTGAATGATAAATGCCGTGATTATTTTTAATGATCCCTGGAAAAATCATCCTGCTATTTGATCCTTATTCCTATTATCAGAACATCATCCACCTGTTCCAGTTCACCTTTCCAGTTCTCGATATTTTCATCAAGGAATGCCTTTTGCTTATGAATAGGCAGGCTATGGATTGTCAGTAAAAGATGGCGTAGTCTGCGGTATTTGAATTTTTTTCCGAGCGGTCCGCCAAACTGGTCAGGATAACCGTCGGTAAACAGATATACAACATCCTCAGGGAACAACTTAACAATGTGATTCTCAAATTGTTGTTCCACAACATTCTCAACCCTTCCCACAGAAAACCGGTTACCCTTTATTTCAATAATATTATTTTCACGCGCCAGATACAGCGGATTAAAAGCACCTGCGTACTCAAGTGTGTTGGTGCCCTGATCAATAACGCATAAAGCAATATCCATCCCATCCCTGACATTATGACTATCAACTCTTTTACTGAATGTATCCGACACACCAATATTTAACTGGTTCAGTATCTGTGCAGGATTTTCAATACCCTGCTCCCTGGTGATATTCCTTAGAAGGTCAAAACCGATAATTGACATAAACGCACCCGGTACGCCATGTCCGGTACAGTCAACTGCAGCCACAAAGATCTTATTCCCTTTTTCCGCGATCCAGTAAAAATCGCCGCTGACAATATCCCGGGGTTTAAACAATATAAAAGATTCCGGCAATAATTTTTTAAACAGGAATTCCGATGGCAACATTGCCTCCTGTATTCTCTTTGCATAATTAATACTATCCGTAATACTTTTGTTCTTGATGGATAATATTTCCTTTTGCCTTGCAATCTCAAGCGAAGCCAGTTGTTTTTCCCTCAATATCTGGTTTTGAGACCTTAATTTTTGTGTCCTTGCCCTGATAACATAATAAATAATTGACAGCACTAACAGGATATAACCAATATATGCCCATATAGTCTTCCAGAAAGGTGGTTTTACCGAAATTATTATGCATGTTCCTTCCTCATTCCATACCCTGTCATTATTTGATCCTGTTACTCTGAAAACATATTCGTCATTCGGAGGCAAATTGGAAAAAGTAACAAAATTAGTATTTCCATTATCTATCCATTCATCCATCAGTCCCTCCATAATATACCTGTAGTTATTATTTTCAGGTTGTGTAAATTCAAGAGCTGCGAATTTAATTGTCAAGGTATGATCTCTGTAGGTTAATGTATAATTCTTTTTCCCCTGCTCAAACACCTGGAATTTGCCGTTGTTATTTGTTATTTCAATAGAAGTGATCACAATGGGAGGGATATTTTCATTCTTTCTAAGGCTGTCCGGGAAAAACGAATTCATGCCCTGGGTGCCTCCGAAGAACATCTCTCCGTCCCTGCTTTTAAAGCTTGCATGCACATTAAACTCCCAGTCCTGAAGACCATCAGAAACATTATAGCTTCTTGTAGTTGAGTCACGTGGATTAAGCATTGCCAGCCCCTTGTTGGTGCTAAACCACAGGTTTCCGTTATTATCTTCCTGTATCTCATAGATCTGGTCATCAGGCAATCCGTCCTTTATAGTAAAGTACGAAAACGTTCTTGTCTCTTTATCATATTTGTTGATCCCGCTACTTGTACCTATCCATATATAGCCGTCAGAACTCTCAAAAACTTCAGTTACAAAACTATTGCTCAATGTGTTTGTAGAGGTATAATCACTCCAGAAATTAATGATAGTATTTTCATAGGGATCGATCATATTAAGCCCGTCGCTGGTACCTACCCAGATCATGCCGTCCCTGTCCTCAATAACGGAATATACCTTGTTTGCTGTTAATGCCAGCCTGGTAGTAGCCTTGTCTTTAGACTTATATTTCGCAAGATATGTTGTCAGTTCATTGGATTTTTCATTGAATTTATGAAGCCCGCGCTCTGTTCCGATCCAGATATTATGTTTTTTGTCTTCAATTATAGAGTTTATCCTGTTGGTAATACTTACAAAGTCAGCTTCCTTAAAATAATCCTGAATCATGTAAAAAGAATTGTCATTCTTATCATAGATACTTATTCCGCTGTTTGTACCTACCCATATACGGTCTTTACTGTCATTAAATATAACAAATACATTATCTCCTGCTATTCTCTTCCCCGGAGGTGATTCCGCACTGTATGTCTTTATGTCACCTGTTTCCCTGTTGTATATTCCCAATCCTCCGCCCCAAGTGCCTATCCATAACAATCCGTCATCTTCATTCAGGAACATAGAAGCCACATCTTTATGGGGCAGATTAATGGAATTCTCTCCTTCTGACCTGTAAAGCTGAAATTTTTTCTTTTTCAGGTCGGCAATATTCAATCCACCACCAAACGTGCCTATCCAAAGATTTTCCGATCTGTCCTCACATATAGATATCACTTTATTTCTGCTTATGCTTTCAGGATTATCCGATTCATTTTTGTAATGAAGAAACTCTTCTTCACAAGGATCGAACCTGTTCAGTCCTCCCATCTCGGTACCTATCCAAAGCTCACCGTCAGCGCCCTCAAATATGCAATATATATAATTATCACTCAGGCTTTTCTCGTCATTTTCATCATGAATATATCTAGTAAAAATATCCCTTTTTCTGTCAAACTTGTTCAACCCGTTTGTAGTACCTACCCAAAGGTCATGGTTTTTATCCATACACAGTGCAGTAATATAGTTACTACTAATGCTGCCTTTATCATCAGGATCATGAGCATATCTTTTAAAGTGCTCATACTCCTTATCAAAATAATTCAATCCCCAGTTTGTTGCCACCCAAAGCCCCCCATCGTCACCCACAATAGGCACAGTACCCTCGCCTACAATAGGATCAAAATAATCGACATAATGTTCAAATCTTATAAATTCACCTGTGGATGTATCAAGCTTATTTAATTCTTCAGATGTCTTAACCCATATATATCCCTCATTATCAACATAAACGCCAAATGTAAGATTATTGCTTATGCTTGTCGGGTCATTAGGATCATGATAATACCTGGTAACCTTACCTGTCTTTTTTTCCAGCCTGTTAAATCCCTTGTTGGTAGCTACCCAGATATTTCCTGACCTGTCTTCGGCAATAGAGAAAATCCAGTTATCAGAGACGGAATTCACTTCCAAAAGGTCATGCTTATAATGTGTAAATGTTATTCCGTCATATTTGTTCAATCCGCCCTGTGTGCCAAACCATAAAAATCCTTCGGAATCCTGTAATATGCAGTATGCTGTTTTCTGTGACAGTCCGTGTTCGGGAGTTATATGCTTAAAAGACAGATTCTCCTTCTGGGATTTCGCATTAGACGAAATCAATATCCCACAAATACAAAAAACTATATAAATGAAGATCCTGTACTTACTCATGTATCTCTTTAAATATAAACAGATAAAATTAACTCTTTTTTTATTAATTTTAATATAACCTGATTTTTAACTCCCCAAAAATAAGTTATTTTGCTGATTTGATGAATTTAAAGTCATTGCCTAAAAATCTTGCTGTTCTTCCGAGATTTTCCTCTATTCTTAAAAGCTGGTTATATTTAGCTATCCTGTCTGATCTTGATGCAGAGCCTGTTTTTATCATGCCTGTATTCAGGGCAACTGCAAGGTCTGCTATTGTAACATCTTCCGTTTCGCCGGAACGGTGACTGATAACCGTGGTAAAGCTGTTGCTTGTTGCAAGCTGGACAGTATTGATGGTCTCTGTCAGTGTGCCTATCTGGTTAACTTTTATAAGTATTGAATTTGCTGATCTCTCCTTTATCCCTCTTGACAATCGTTTTACATTGGTTACAAAAAGGTCATCACCGACGATCTGTATCTTGTCTCCCAACTCCTTTGTCATCAGGGCCCATCCCTTCCAGTCATCTTCAGCCAGCCCGTCTTCGATAGACAATATTGGATAATCCTTAACCCACTTTTTCCAATAATCCACCATTTTATCAGATGAAAGTTTCTGGTTTGTTGATTCCAGGTGGTAAACTTTTTCTTTCGGCAAATAAAATTCAGAAGCTGCCGGATCGAGAGCTATATATATATCTTTACCTGGCTTGAAACCGGCTTTTTGAATTGCCTGAATAACTACTTCAATAGCTTCTTCATTTGATGACAAATTGGGAGCAAATCCTCCTTCATCACCAACATTTGTCGAATGCCCCTTTGACTTGAGAACAGCTTTCAGGTTATGAAAAACTTCAGTCCCCATTCGTAATGCCTCATGGAAAGTTTCAGCGCCGACAGGCATGACCATAAACTCCTGTATATCGATCTTGTTATCAGCATGAGATCCGCCATTTAATATATTCATCATAGGAATGGGCAGCATATTGGCATCAACACCTCCCACATACCTGTAAAGGTCCTGCCCCGTAGTCTGGGCGCCGGCTTTTGCCACTGCAAGTGATACTCCTAATATGGCATTTGCACCCAGGTTGGATTTGTTATCAGTTCCGTCAATCTCGATCATCATGCCGTCTATGGTACACTGATCCAAAATATAGTACCCTTTCAACTCCTCAGCTAAGACGTTATTTACATTATGCACAGCATTTAATACTCCTTTTCCCAGGAAGCGCTTCTCATCACCATCCCTTAGCTCTACAGCCTCGTGTTTACCGGTTGAAGCACCCGAAGGTACGGCTGCCCTGCCAAGAACACCCCTGTCAGTGATCACATCAACTTCAACAGTCGGATTCCCACGTGAATCCAGTATCTGCCTTGCTTTTATTTCTATTATATGTCCCATGGTCTGTTGTATTAATAAATAATGATAATATCAAATATAAAAATATAATTCCTCCTTATAAATATTTTCAGGAATTATTTACTGTCTGATCTTATAACTTTTCCATAAATTTCCGGAACTTCTCATGTGGTACCGATGCACATATCCTTGCATAATTTTCAGCTTCTTCCTTTCGTTGCCTGGTAAAATAACTCAAAGAAACACTTCCTATATTATAATTCAGAAGCTCCTGTTCAGACCGGTTTACAATAACAAAAATACCCAAAGGTTTTGTATCGGTATAAAATTTTTCCGCTAAAAGCCCTTTATCTGAAAGATACCTGATATTCTTCCCTATATCATTAACTGTTGTCTCTCTGAATTGTTTCAACGCTTTTTTACCTGCTTCCGTTGTCAGGAGATTATATACAAGCACCTGGGCAAATGCATTGATACCGTTAGTGGCAAATAATACCCTGATAAGCATTTCTTTGTTAAGATCCTTATTTTTTGTATGAATAAATCCTATACGCTGCCCGCTTAATCCCACTGATTTACTGAAACTATCTATTATTATTACATTTTGCATATTTAAAAGATCCTGGTACAGGGTGTCCGATTCATTAAAAAACACTCTGCGATAAGGGCTGTCAAAAAATACGATGGTTCCGTTATCATTAAGGATCCTTACCGCCTCAATCAGCTTATCATCATCATATTTATTTCCTACCGGGTTCCCCGGATCACAGATCACCACACCGCAATTCTTGAATTTTTGAGTATCAGATGTTAATTCAGACAGGTTTTCATAAAAATCATATTCTATGTTCCTTATTGCCATGATCTGTGCATACGTTCCCCAGAAAAATGACGGCAACCATATTTTTTCCAGGTCAAGTGACTGGAAAGAAATGTCGAGTCCGCATGTTGATCCCCCGATAATGGTTATATCATCCATATCCGCTTTATTCCCGAAATATACATGGTTTATAGCATCGCGTAATTCGGGCATGCCTTTGGCAGGAGGATAAACCTGTACTTTGTCAGCATTAAAATCAATTTCCCGGATCACTTTGCTGAGATCAATATTGCATACTGCGTTAATACCCCTGTTCAGGAAAAGAAACTCCCTGCCGGTCTCTTTGCTCATAGCTTTAAGCTTTTCACTTATTCCTACTATTGCAGAGTATTTTGCACCGCTTTCTCTAATATTCATAATATAAATTTTTATAGTTTCCGACCTCACCCTAGCCCTCTCCTTCGCAAGGAGAGGGGATATGGTTGCTGCTCTTATGATTATATATGAATTACTTCATCATAAGCTGCTGCTGCTGCTTCCATTATTGCTTCGGACATTGTAGGGTGCGGGTGCACTGATCTTATTATCTCATGTGCCGTTACTCCTATCTTTCTTGCAGTTACCAGTCCGGCTATCATCTCCGTTACATTATCCCCGATAAGGTGTGTCCCCAACAGTTTTCCATTATCCGATTCAAATATTAGCTTTACAAACCCGTCCCTTTTCCCTGAAGCTGCAGCTTTCCCTGAGGCTGTAAACGGGAATTTACCGGTCTTTATCTCATATCCGGCTTCCAGTGCAGCTTTTTCCGTTATTCCAAGGGATGCTATTTCAGGCGATGTATATGTACAGGACGGGATATTGCCATAATCCAGTGGTTCAGGGTTGCTTCCTGCGATCTTTTCAACGCATATAATCCCTTCGGCAGAAGCCACATGAGCCAGTGCAGGTCCGTGCACTATATCGCCGATAGCATAAATCCCCGGGATATTTGTACTGTAATGATCATCCACCTTTATTTTATCATTTTCAACCTCAACACCCAACTCTTCAATTCCAATGCCTTCAATATTAGGCGCTATGCCAACAGCAGAAAAGATAATATCAGCTTCAACGGTTTCATCACCTTTTTTTGTTTTCACATTTGCTTTACATGTATTTCCGGATATATCAACAGATCCCACATAAGAATCCGTCATCACCTTCATGCCGGACTTTTTCAGGCATCGTGCAAGCTGCCTCGACACTTCCTCATCCTCAAGAGGGACAACATTTGGCAGCAGCTCAACAAGTGTGACTTTTGTTCCTATAGTGTGATAGAAATATGCCAGTTCAACCCCGATAGCTCCTGATCCCACAACGATCATTGTTTCCGGTTGCCTGTCAAGTGTAAGCGCTTCCCTGTACCCGATGATCTTTTTGCCGTCCTGTTCAAGTCCGGGCAGCTCTTTTGAACGTGCTCCTGTTGCCAGGATAATATGCTTAGCTGAATAAACGTCTGTATTTCCCTGGCTATCTGCAACTTCAACATTACTATTGTCCTTCAATTTACCGGTGCCCTGTATCACTTCGATCTTATTTTTCTTAAAAAGATACTGAATACCTTTGCTCATATTTTCCGCCACTAACCTGCTACGTGCAATTACAGCCTTAAAATCTGGTTTTATATCTTTTTCAGAGGATAATCCGTAATCCTGTGCATGGCACATATATGAATATACCTGGGCGCTTTTCAATAATGATTTTGTCGGGATGCACCCCCAGTTAAGGCAAATACCTCCCAATTCAGCCCTTTCCACAACACCGACTTTCATACCCAGTTGTGACGCCCTGATCGCAGCTACGTAGCCACCGGGTCCGCTTCCAATTACTATTAAATCGTAGTTCATTTTCTTTTTTTTACGAAAATAGTGGAAATTGATGAATAATAAAATACTGGTAATATGTTGTATATCCATAGGAAGAGAATGTCCGGCAATCCGGCAGGAGATATATTGCATTAAGGATGTTATTCAGTTACTGAAACAGCAAGTATCTGTATTCGTCTTTCAAGGGCTGCAGCAGGATTGTAAACCGAATTTCTCTGATCATACCAGTCGTCACTGGTGCTTTCATCCGCAAGGCTTTCACCAAAAGGCACGCGTTCAAAAGATAACTGCCCGCTCTCAATGAATTTCCTGAAAAATCCGTCCTTATATTCGCTGATATAATTCTCCATACTCGATATACGTCTCTTGGCAAGGTTAATATTGTAATCATCACTGTGCAGCCTGCTGCAGAAACCCTTGATAGTGACCACTATAGTCATATCTTTCATTAGCAGCTCTTCCATAAAAACAGAAAACCTTGAAAGGTCATCATACCCTTTTTCCACATAATCCATAAAAAAATCATCTATTTCCTGCAATGCCGCCTCTTTCTCATCCTTTTTCAGACCTTCGGAAAATCTGTGCCTGTAAATATCTATGCTGTCAAGGTATCTTTTTACCGTAGTCTCATAATTTAATTCAGTTATTGTATCCCAGCAATCAGGATTTGGTCTGTCATTATGAAAGTATAAAGTTATGGGTATTATCTTTTCTATCTGTTCCTTCAGCCTGATGATCCTTTTTGCTCTCTGTTCCGCAAGCAATGAATCGCTTGCTTCTTTGGGAAGCTTATACATATAGATATCATTACAGCATCCTTCATTTTTTACTGTCAGCGATCCTATGCGGTTTGAAGACATATATGCCTTTGTCCTTTTAGTGTTCATGGAGTAATAATAATCATCATGATCGGAATTCAGGGGATAGCCGATATTCAGGGGTGGCTCCCAGTAATTAAAATCGCCTTTTGAGCTGAACACATCGAACCCGCCCAGGTTGTTATGCCATTGTGAACTGAAATACAATGTTTTAGTGTATCTGTCGTAAAACGGTGTTATCTCATCATCCATAGAATTTATTGTATTTCCAATATTTTTGACTTTACCGAATTCGTCATCCTCTTCCAAAGGGGAATACCAGATATCCAGTCCGCCCTCTCCTCCGTTTCTGTCAGAAACAAACAACAGGTAATTCCCTTCTTTCGTATTTGCCATATAAGGATGGGTTGTATTCGTACCCGGCTTGTTTATTTTATCCGGCAATTGTTCCGGTTCCTGCCACACTCCGTTGACAAGCCTGCTTTTCCATATACCACATTTGATCTCCGACCTGTCAGCCGGGCATTTGCTGTAATATACGGTTTGTTCATCAGGGGAGAATGTCATATTTGTCACATGGAAGTGCGGTGTATTGATAATACTGTCGAGGCTCCCCGATCCCTGCCATGAATCTTCATTCTTTACTGCCTGATATACCTGTGTATAAAAAAATGATGTATCCTCATATTCCACAGGGCGCAGGGATGAATAGTACATCAGGGAGTCATTGATCTCATAAGTGGCGAATTCACTGTATTCGGTATTAACATTCGTATCAAGGTGCACAATTTCTATATCTTTGGGTTCGAAAGTAAGATATAATGCGTTCTCACATGACACATATTCATGCTTTGCCTTTTTTGAATAATAATCCCTGTCTTGCCGGTGCGTCTTGTAATATTTCCTGAAGCTGATCTGTGCTTTCTGGTATTTACCCTGACCTTTCTGCGCCAATCCCAGCCGGAATAATGCTAAAGGGTACTTGTCGTCATGGTTCTTATAAAGGTATTCATAATTATCTTCAGCATTGGCAAAATCATTGTTCATCAGACATGCATTAGCATATTTAAACATGATCTTTGGCACTTTCCCGCTTTTATCAAGTGCATACCTGTACATTTCCGAGGCAGTATAATAATCACCTGTCTGAAAAGCTGCATCACCCTGCCTCAAATAAGTCTTAACACTCTGCCCCGAACAAAGCATACTTGCCATCAAGGCTGCCATAATACACAATATGTAATACCTGATATTCATCTGGTTTAAATCAAAAATATTGGCATATTAAACAAATTCGAAGCACAAAATTCGAAATTCGAAACAATTTTCAAATTTTCCAAATTATAATATTCAAATTGTTAATTTCAGGTTTTGAGATTTAAATTTTTGAACATTTGTATTTGTTTCGAGTTTTGATATTCGGATTTCGGATTTACTAATGAAGGTTATTAAATAAACCTCGGGCATTTAACTTTATAGGGGATTGTATTATATTTCGATCTTCCGAACATATATATTATCGCCACTTCAAGTCCGCCCCTGCCGTTGCTTGCTTCAGTGAGCTTTGATGTGTTAATATCATAACTGATGCCTATATATATATTCTGGTAATCGAGGGCTATAGCCAGGTTTCCGGCATCTTTAAGTCTCATCCATGCGCCGAAGTAGAATGCCCTGAAACTTACATTGTCTATGTCGTATTTAAAAAACCCGCCTGCATCAAACTCATGGAATTTCCCCTGCCGCATGTACATTATGCTTGGGATAGCTGACCATTGCTCATTGAAAAAAAATTGTGATTGCGAGTATATCAAAAAATTATTGTTCAGGTCAATATCCTCATTATCAAAGAATGACCGTTTCGGTTTGTTCAGGTGCAGGAAAGAGATCCCGGTATTCAGGGGGACTTTGTCATTAATAAGGTAATACATATTCAGTCCAACAGCACAGTCAAAATATGTAAGCTTATTGTCCATCTGGCTAAAATCCTCTCCTGTCGGGGCATTGGAAACATACTGCCCTCCCACGAACTGATAATCCCAGTAAAGATTATTATAATTGATATTGTTCTGGTTAAAAGCGGCATTCAATCCTGCAGATAAAACAAACGTACTGTCAGTGTTCATCACCCTGTGATATGATGCCAGCAGTTTAACCTGTGTTGTACCGAATTCAGAGTCTCCTGCGCGGTCGGCATTCAGGAGTATGCCTGCTCCGAACCATGATCTGGGAACAAGTGTCCTGAGCACTTTAGTGTCAAAGGAAGCGGAAAATGTCTCATAAGGCACAGGTATTGATCTCCACTGCTGCCGTCCGTTCATCACAAGCCGGTAATCATTGTTGAAATTCCCGGTCAACCCGGCATTAAGATTAAGCGGTGAGGATGTGAACTGTGTATAATGGATATCCTGGGAATATGACACACTGAAGCAAAGAATAATCTGAAATAGTAGTAATGCGCTTACAAATATGATTTTTGATTGAATAATCGAACAATTGAACAATCGAACAATTGAACAATCGAACAATTTTATTTCAGAGTTTATTAACATATTCTTATCTTAATCCTTAATTGGGATCATCGTACAACAGTAATATTGCCTTTTTTCTCATATATCTCCATATTCATGCAGCGGGCTTTGAGGTAGTATGCGAATACAGCGGGATCAACGAGTTTTCCGTTAAAGGTGCCATCCCATCCTTTATTAAAGTCTTCAGTAACAAATACAAGCTGTCCCCACCTGTCGTAAATAGCCAGGTATAGCTGGTCAGCGACTTCGCTTCTTACATAAAGGACATCGTTTATTCCGTCGCCATTTGGAGAGAAGGCGTTTGGTATATAGATAAATGGTTCTCCGCAAATATAGTCTTCCACGACCACCTGTACCGTATCCCAGCTTTCGCAGCCGCAGGAATCGAGGATATGGACAAGGTATGTTGTTGTATGATCAGGTGTTGCCAGCGGATCATACACTGTCGGGTCATCCAGTGATCCTGTACCCGGGGGGGTGATCTCTGTCCAGTCATATATCTGGTATCCGTGTGTAGCTTCAAGCTGTGAACTCTGCCCTGCAAAAATAGTGTCAGGATCAGCCCATGCATCCAGGGGTGGATCCCACACAGTATCGCTAACGTAAAACGTACCTGTCATAGTGCAGTTCCAGGCATCAGTAACTGTCACGTCATAATAATACCCTCCATCCAGTCCGCTAATGATCGAATCTATTTCGCCCGGTGTTGACCATTCGTATGAATATGTTCCGGCTCCGCCTTCGGGAGTTATTATTATGGTGCCATAGCACGTTTCACAGATAGCGCCGATAATAAGTGAATCCATATTTAAGGGCGGGGGGTTTGTAAAGACAAATCCCAAACTGTCGGGGCATCCATTCTCATCGATCACTGTAACCCAGTACTGTCCGGCAGGAAGATCTGTAACTGTCTGATCAGTGGTATTCAGAGGAGGTCCCCAGTAATAAGAGTATTCGGGTGTGCCGCCATAAGCCTGCACGTGAGCGTCAACACTGTCATCAAAGCATATTGTATCAGAGATGATCGTGATCTCTGCATAAATAGAGTCGGGCTGTGTGACCTGAACCGTTTTTGTCCTTACGCAATTTTCACTGTCAATAACAGCAACATAGTAATAACCATTACACAGATTATTTATAAAATCATATGAACCTATTTGATTTCCATCCGTATCTGTCCAGATATATGTATAAGGTTCAGCGCCGAGATAGGCTGTAACGGATGCTGTTGCATCACATGAATCATAACATTGTGCGGATGTAGCTTCTGCTTCAATATACAGGTCGGACGGATCGGCTATCTCGGTGGTATCAATATCATAACACCCTGCCTGATCAGTGACAGTGACATAATAAGTTCCAACGCATAACGAATCCGCCGTGGGACCGCTCTGCCCGTCACTCCAATCATATATATATGGAAGAAGTCCTCCTGAAGGAGTTACTGTTGCAGTGCCTGAGCATGTGCCATCACAATCAGTGAATGATGTGTCTGAAATAACAGCATCTACATCATATATTGAAATAGGTTTTATCACAGTATCCGATCCGTTGCATGTACCTGTAGTATCAATAGCTATCAATGTAACATAGTATGTACCTTCCTCTGTATATTCATGGCTGGGCTCGAATTCATCCGATGTGTGCCCGTCGCCGAAATTCCATTCATAGATATCTGCATTATGGCTGAGATTGATAAAGTCAACAGAAGCAGGAGCACATAAATATGGTGGCAATAAAAATTCCGCAACAGTGATAGGCAGCATCAGGTCAAGCTTATACACCGCATGGTTACAGTTATGATTCTGTGTGTTCAAATTCAGTGCCGACCATGCACCGGGAGTGGTGGGGAAGTCGGAAAAGCCCCCTCAACCGGCACACGCACAACCATATATCTTACCATCCCTGCTGAACCTGCTCGTACCGCCGTCAACATGCTCCTGTGCCTGATCGCCACCCATAAATGTTGCATAAAAAACAGAATCCATATCCATTTCGAACACAATAATATAATGGTCGCTGCCGTCTGTTGTTGGCTGAAATGCATCCGGTGTCACATAAAATCCGTCAATATACCTGTTAGGATGAGGGCTGTAATTATTTGTGCCGCCACCCCATCCTGCAACATATATCTTGTCACATACGTCAACAAGGAATGCCAAAGGCGATAATACAGGACGTCCGAAACCTTTCCCGAAAACAGATGATAAAAGCAAAGTATTCAGATCAGGAGTGAATTTTGCAATAAACTGACCACTGTTAGGTACTGAATAGCTGACATTATAGATCAAAACGGAATCCTGGGCTTCGGTCTGACCTAAAATAAAGATATTACCAGTATTGTCTATTTCCACAAAATATGCCTGGTCATATCTGTCAGATCCGAAAAATGATGAATGTAAAATATTCTGACCATTTTGATCAATATGTGTGACAAAACCGTCAGCATAATCGCCATTGTAGGTCTCGTTATATGCTCCGGAAGTTACCGGGAAATTAGTTGAAACTGTACCACCAGCAACATAAATATCATTATTATTATCAATAGCTATTGAGTAAGCTGCATCATTTCCGGTGCCTCCGAGAAATGTGCTCCATATTATCGAAGACAGATCAGCGTCCATTTTCACTATACAGGCATCTCCAAGCCCTCCAGCAAATGTCTGCTGAAGCACCCCTGAAGAAACAGGAAAATCAGCAGACTGGGTACAGGACGCCACATAGATATCATTATTTTTGTCAATAAGAATTTCACCCCTTACTTCATCTGCATAATTATAACACAATGAAGTAGAATCATTATACCCATCAAGAGTACCGGTGTTCAGACCATCATTGGCGCTTCCGCCAAGGAAGGTTGAAGCCATCAGGTCAGTGCCGTCTGTATTAAGCTTAACCAATACTATGTCCGAACCATTTACATAAACAACGGCTATTCCTGCCATTGAGACGTATGTCCCGCCACCGTATGATGTATCATAAGCATTAATTGTTGTAGGGAAATCACCTGAACTGGTAGTCCCTAAAAGATACAACTCATCATAATCATTTACAATGATACTGTGCGGCAGATCATCATGGCTTCCTCCGATATAAGTTGAGTATATAAGGAATGTGCCCGTTGTATCCCACTTGGTAATGCCAATATCTGTCCCGGGAATACTGCCGGTCCCGTCCCCGCCTGCCCAGGTGATCTGGTATGCGCCTGTTGTCACCGGATAATCATTACCGAATACAGAGCATCCGGAATACAGAAACCCTTTTGAATCATAAGTAGCAGTGTATCCGAAGTTATCAGGTATAGAACCGATATAAGAAGCAAATATCAGCTCCGGATCAATTATCAGTGGTTTTGTATCATCATACTTCCCAACCTCAAAAGAGAGCTTATTATCCCTTAGAATATACTGACACTTTATTTCTTTCTCCCTGCCATTCACTACCTGGTAAGCATAAGGCTTCTGCTCTATCATCTCATTTACTGACGTCAAAACAAATAAATTGCCATCCTCAACAGATAATTTATCAACACCTTCATATTCAAACACAATATTTTCCAATTCACCGCCCGGATTTATTATCAGGTCATATTTAATGAACTGCTTGTTTTCATATATCTTCAGATTCACGTTATCGTAAAGATTCTGGTATGTGACCGATCTGTAGTTCGTACATCGCGAAGCCCATTTAGTCCGGTCATTGCCAAGAAAATAATTATTATAGTGAGGATATTTCTCCGCTCCGGACATTCTTACATCTTCACTGGAATTTAAAAAATGCACTTTATAGGCATGGTAATGGATCACCTTATTGAAAGGTGATGTATATCCTTCAACAGTATGGCAGTGCGCCACATCGTCATGATCAACAAAATTATATGTAAAACATCCCTT
>Ga0180433_10002428_pt1 | contig 28728 bp, 15 predicted proteins | sample SS_ome_8_FD_132980 | JGI IMG/M metagenome (GOLD analysis project Ga0180433, IMG submission 132980) | Hypersaline lake sediment archaeal communities from the Salton Sea, California, USA - SS_1_D_1 metaG | ecosystem: Environmental > Aquatic > Non-marine Saline and Alkaline > Hypersaline >... | reverse complement strand
TCGGCTGAGACGATGCTCGTCGCGACAAGGAAAACGTCCGCAAGAAACGATATGGACCTTACCAGGTATTGGCGAAATCGAAACAGGAGAAACAGAGCGCAGAGCGGCTGGTACGAATGGATGAAAAAAGGGGCGTCTTTGATGGAGAAAGACACTTATGGTGCAACACCTGCAAGCCAGTTGTCGCAGAACGCTCGCAAATCCTCTGCCGTAACGTTTCCGTCTCCGGTGAAATCCGCACCGCTGCACCAATCGGGAGATGTGCAGCTTGATTCGAGCCAGCAGGCAGCAAAGCAAGCAAAGTCCACGAAGTTCACTGTCTTGTCCTCTGTTGCAGTCCATACGATTGACAACGGAAGCGCCAAATCATTGTCCGGGCATAAGACGGGATTAGAAAGCGCTACCGCCTCAACCGTCCCGTTACTTCCGTACGGAATCCTGGCCAGATAAGGCTGATAGAAAGGCTCATCATACGGCTCTATGTAGTCAGGAATGGTCCACATCGTAAATCCCGCCACCCAGACAGTGCCGGTCGCAGGATCCTCGGTGATGGCAGTCACATGGCCCATGCTGTTGATCGTGACCGTTCTGATCAAGCTGAAGTCGCCGACAGAGAGAGCATATAGGGAAGCGCAATCGGCGTCCGGGTCGTTCTGCGAAGAAGCCAAGTACAACACACCTTTGGTTTTGGACACGTGCATGGCACCAGGCCCGGGCAAATAGCAATCGTCATTGGGGTTGCCCAGCTCAACACGCCTTTTCAGACTTGCGGTATCTACATCATACACCCACAGGAGGTCACTGCAGTTCAGATTGTACGCATTGGTCACATACAAATTGCCCGCACGGTCAATCTCAATCTCTCGCAGGCCTTTCAGGCGTCTGTTGTCGCCGGATGGGGGTGGATCATCATAGAGCCGGAGTATTCGATAAGTTGGTTCTTGGCCGCCGAAAAGCTGCAGTTTGGCCGCTGCTTCGTAGGCCTCATTGCCGGTCGGGTTAATCACCACCGGCACCACGTACAGGTAGCCATCGGCGTCGAAGGCAGCATCCAGGATGGGGCAACCCGCCCAATCCGTGCCTTCGCCGAGCAGGCCGACAGAGACTTCAGCGGGCGAATTGTACCTTGGCTCAACAGCAATGGAATAACTCCTTGGCGGTACGACACAACTATCGTCACAAAGGCGCATTAAGCCTTTCTCATAGTTAATTTGATAGAGCTCACCGGCCAAATCCTGTAGCAGTCGGCCACTCGCCCGTCCAGATGGGCAGCTAAACACGCACATGTATTGGCCCTGGTCATCGAAATTGTACAGGCAATCCTCTAATTTCGCTAAGCCGTCACTGGTGCCCCTTTTGCCGGCTATCAGTAACTCGCCCGGCGGATGACCTGGTAGCGTGGACGATGATGGATGCAGACTGCCGGCATGGGCAAAGCTGCTGCCCAGTAGGCCCATGGTGCCGGCGTCGCGCGCCAGCGGTACCTCACAGAGGTTCAGCGGGTCCGGCAAGCTCAATCGCCAATCCCACGCTGATACATCAAGTGCATCTATACGGCCATCCTCGCTGAAGGCGAACTCCAAGCAAGCCAGACTGCCGGTGCCTTCCGGAGTCAATCCGGCTTCAGACCCAACGTGAGCTACAACTGTAAGAAAATCCAGTACTGTGGCTCCGTAGTCGCCGGTGACATCGCCACAGTAAAGCTGGTTGCAGTGGACCTGCGGATCCCAGTTATTTATCAGCACACATGAGCCGGCAGGTCCGATGAGCTCCAGCTCGATGCGGGTTCCTTTAATGAAATCCAAGTTGCTTCGCCAGACGTGCTCGTGGAAAACCCCAAAGCGGCCGCTTTCTACTGATCCCGCTCGACCAGCAGGCGGATTCGCAAGACGGGCTACCTCTATGTAATGATTCTGCCGATCCTGATCGCCATGGTCCATCAACTCCGGCACATCCGTCAAGTAGACCACCAACTCGACACCAGGATCGGAAGTCTCAAACAAATACTCAAAGCAAATCAGAAGCTTGCCCTCGCTCGATTTGGCAAAAAGCCCTTTGGCCCGCGCATTGACCACCCGCTGGTAGCTCGGCGACTCCGGGTCGGTATCGCGCAAGTTACACATCCGCATGATGCCAGCAGGGTCGGGCGGCCGGCCTGCTATGCGTTCAACGTGAGCCCTGTCATAGGCAGGATTCTCAGGGTGCTGAAAGTTATTGTGTTTGATGCGAGTGAGAAACTCGTTCTCGTCGTCGAAGGCTATGTTATTGAGCGAGAAACCTAATAAAGGTACGTTGATCACCCTGGCGGTCGGGGCCATGATCAGGCTCTCGTAGTACAGGCGGTGAAAAGCGGTATTGAGGATGGAATCCGGCCCCAGTACGAGCCGTTTTACGTAGAGCACCTCTTCATCGCCACCGGAGTCGTAAGGGGCCTGGAAGTCAAATCGGTTGGTCAGGTTTACCTTAGCGCCTCTTACAAGCTCCAGCCGATTGATCGTCCACGTGGCGCAGCCAAAATCCGGAGCGGTGTCCACTTGGCAGATGAACGGATTGTCAGGCTGGCAGACAGGCTTCGTGACAAGATCCGGTGCGCCTCGCAGTTCGAATAGGCCGCCATACGAGCCGCCTACGCCTTCGGTAATATTGATATCGATGACACCGACCTGTATGTTGTTGCAGTCAAATTTGCTCGGGTCCAGGTCCAGATAGCGGTCACCATCGGCTTTAATTCTATCGAGCGATATGTGTACGTTATTCTCGATAAAGAATTGGCCGTAAGGCGCGCCGGCCTCGGCATCGATGACACAGTTTGCGATGATGACATCGTCCTCGAAGCTGGCACGTGTGACATAAAGCCGGGCATCAATGATGCTGGCATTTTCTGTTGCTCGCAGCAGACCATCACATACAATCCGGCCGTTCGGACCGGTCTCCTGGCCAAGGTCGATGACCGCATCCGCCTCAATAATCAGCTCAGAACCAGAAGCAACGTGTATGGTTCCGGGACCGGATATATCACAGCGGATACGAGAGTCATCGAAGTCAAGCGTGACATCCGGCTGCATGTGCAATGTGCCCTCGCCGTACAGCGCGATGTTATGTCCAAAACAGTTGTTAGAGGCTATATGGACGGCGCCGACAATCCACGCGCTGCCGTTCTTCATCCAAATGCCATCGGGGCTGTTACCGCTAATCGTACAATCGGCAAGTGTAGGTCCAGACAGATTACAATAGATGCCGCCGCCATATTCGGTGGTAACGTTGCCGATGATGACACAGTTGCGAATCTGAGGCTGTGAAAACTCGCAGCGGATCGCACCACCATAGTCGGCTCGGCCGTTAGTAATCGTAAAGCCGATTACCGCTGCCGTTTCGCCTGAGTCAAAATCGAAGCCACGACCGTCGTATTCGCAATCGATGACCGTGGCCGCCGGGCCATCGGGAGCATAAAGGACCATCGACTTGCCGCGGAAGTCCAGATTCTTATTGTCGGGCCCCGTATGTGTTTCTGGTCCCACCAGGACTGTGTCACCATCGTCGGCAGCGTCTATCCCCTGCTGAATGGTCCAAAACGGTCCTTCGGAGGAATTCACGTGGATAGGCGAAGCTACAGGATTGCTGCTGTATAATTCGTATTCTTCTATGTTCGGCAGGCCATCCCCGTCAGGATCATCGTTCGGGTCCGCGGCGTTGGGGTCACCAAAATACGTTTGCTCCCACCAGTCCGGCAAACGATCGCCGTCTCTGTCAAGGAATTCGTCCGCACCAATATCCACACGTCCCTCCAGGACACGGCTCTCCCCGTCTATGTCCGTTGGGGGCCACACATCAGAAGCCATGTGAGGCTCACCGGAGTTTACGCACGGCGAGCCTGCCTGCAGATGCCCATCGGGCGTCAACATTGGGTCGGCATCAATGTTACCGGCATCGGGCCAACCGCCTTGCACGTTGCAATAGCTCGCGGCGATGAAGCCACCCATGAGACATATCTCATCTGGACCATCGGCCCAGAGGGTAGTGTTGACCAGTATTGCCGACGATTCTGAGGTGCATGTCATCCCGCCGCCGCACGTGCTGGCCCGATTCCCAATACATGTACAGTTCGCCAGCCGCAGAGTACTGCGTCTGTTGTTTTCCATCCCCCCGCCAAAATTCGCCGAGTTCCCACTGAGTATGCAATTTGTTAGTATAGCACTGCTTTCAGCATTGTACATCCCACCGCCGCTGCGCCGCGCACGGTTCCCCCTGAACGTGCAGTTTGTCAGCGTTACAGTACCGCTCTTAGTGTTGTCCATCCCCCCGCCAAAATCGGCATAGTTGTTTCTAAAGCTGCAATTGACTATTGTCGGACTGCCTTCCTCATTCAGGATTCCTCCGCCAAACTCCGCCGCGTTCCCGGCGAATAGACAGTCAATCAGTGTTGGACGACCTTCCAGGACAGCTATCGCGCCGCCCCACACGGTGGCGCTGTTGCCTTTGAATGTACAGTGTATGACTGTCGGACTACTGCCTTGGCTGTACATTCCACCACCGGACGACTTCGCGTCTTGCCAATTAGCCATGCTGGCATTGCCGGCACAAATCGTAAACCCATCGAGGATCGCTGTTGCGTCTACGCCGCTGCCGCTAACGACATGGAAGCTGTTATCCGCTCTGGTAGGTTCATTTCCCAGATCGCAAGGGTCACTGACCCAAACATCGTCACCGTTGAGGTCGCCGCTCAGGATGGTCTCGTACCTCTCGACGTCACGGGCATCGGGATATGGCTCACCGAAGCCGGCATAGCCGCCCTTAATAGCCACAGCATTTCGGAGCTGGAACGTGGCTGTCCGGTCACCGGCGCTCACACTATCGCCCAGGATGCTACTTCTGCGTAGTGGCGGTCTGGCTGATCTCTGGTCGGGCTTGTAAATGCCCTCGGCCACACGGATCTCGTCAGTATCCTTGCCCGCCTTGGGCCAGGCAGCGGCCAAGCCGTCTTGAAGGCAGATGTAAGCATCTTGCCAGCTTGAGCCGTCGTTGGCACCGATAGCATCAGCGTCCACATAGATGATCTTGCCGGCCGCTGTGGAAAGCATCGCAAAGACGCCAATGGCCAATGCCAATGTCCGGATGACCGTGCTATGTCTCATCTACCGCTTCCTTCCACCAGTATGTGCAGCAATCCCGCTTTGCGGGAACCCCAGCCGTTTACAGGCCAAAAAACGCATAATTGGCCGCGCATCCGTTTCCCACGAAAGATACGCAAGATATTTGCCATATTGCTATCTTTTTGAAATAAAATTGTCTCCGCGCCGACAACGAGCGCAGCACAGCCTTATTCTGACGGCCTGGGCGCTAATTGGTCCAGGTCTGCAAACGCAAGTACGCGGTACTCCGGTGTTAAGAATGGCCCTTTGCGTATTCTTACGAACTCGATATGGCCATCGAGAAAACTCATGTTGTAAGAATCACGCCGGCCGTGCCAGTAGCTGCCGGGCGGCAGCGACTCATCCCATTGCGTTACCCAGTTATTGTCTCCAAGCAGCACTAAGCGCACCGGCTCAGATACATCGCCTCGGCTAAGGTCCCTCAGTCGCTCGTTAACTTCCTGGAGAAGCTCTTCGCGATCATCGGCCGGGACGGGTATCTGATTCGGACCGATCAGCATGAAGTTGGTTTCGTAGCTGTTTCCAAAATAGTCATAAGCCAATTGTTGTGGAGGCCGATTGAATATCCCGCCGCTATCGGCCGGACACTGAAATACTTTGGCCTCGCTGCGCATCTTGATCTCAAGCGGCAGCTTGAGATATGGGTTCAGAGGGCGAGAGAGCGCAAATCCTGCTCTGCCTTTCCACCCGCCAAAATCATGGTTGACGTTCGGTCCCTGGCAAAAGCGGTCGTTGTGGTCATCAAAATACATGTGCCAGGCCAGCGTGATTTGCTTCAGATTGGTCTGGCAGGCCAATCGCCTGCTTACCACGCGGGCCTGATGGAGTGCGGGCATCAGAAGCGCAAGCAGGACAGAAATAATGGTCACTACCACCAGCAGCTCTATGAGCGTAAAAGCAGCCCAAGACCGGCAGGTAAAACACATTTTGGAGGGTCTGTATCTCACGGCTAATCATCACCTTCAGTCGCCACAGAAGCTTTACCTTGTGACGTCCCTATATTCAACTCGTACAACCTGCTTTGGACCCTGCCAATAAGCCACTGGTTGTCTTTCAGATGGTCACGATGTGAGAGGCACTGTTGATAAGCTCTGATGGCTTCTTGTTCATTGCCGTCCTTGAGATGGTGCTCAGCGATGACAAATTCTAAGAAAGGCGGGTTGCTCTCTTGCAGCTCCTTTCTGAATTCGGTTATTTTCTCGGGCAGTGGCCTGAGGTCCAAGAAGAAACGCGCTGCCGCCGCTTCCGGCGTTCCTCTGCCATAAAACGAGGCGATGAATCGAGCGTGCTGCAGATTGCTCTGGTGCCATGCCTGCAAGAAACGAGCAATGCCGGCTTGCTGGGCAAAGGCCATGTACCTGTCACTTTCCTCGTACAGGGAGTGAACCGTCTCTTGAAGTTGTGCATTGCTGCGGCGCAACTTGCCATACAACTGAAGCGAGAAGATTGAGAATGCCAATATAATGACGAGCAGAAGTGCCACAACCGCAGTTGTGTACCGGTGTCTGGCGATGACCTTGCGCAGCAAGTAGAGAGAGCTGTCGGACCTGGCCAATATCGGCAGACCGGCCAGCCAACATGTTATATCATGCCGTAATTCAGCTACCGACTGATAGCGGCGGTCCGGCTCCTTGGCCAGGGCCTTAAGCACAATGGCCTCAACGTCCGCGTCAAGATGCTGCATAAGCCTTGAAGGCCTCAATGGCTCGGTCTCTTGGATATTGCGCAGTGTCTGCAGCATCGAGCTCTTGACGTCATACGGGAAGCTACCGGTCAGGACTCTATAAAGAACCACACCCAGAGAGTAGATATCTGACCTGGTGTCTAATGCATCTTGATGTCCTGATACCTGCTCTGGGCTCATGTATTCGGGTGTGCCGACGAGCTGGCCCTGTTCCGTGAACGATGTCCCGTTGGCCAGAGGGGCAGCGACCACCTTGGCCACGCCGAAGTCGATGACTTTAGGGATCACTTGGCCATCCTGCACGCTCACGATGATATTGGAGGGTTTTATGTCCCGATGAATCACCCCGTTTTGATGAGCGTGCTGCACCGCCTCGCAAACGGTTCGCATCAACTCCAACGTCTGCCGTGTGGTGAGCTTGTGCTCTCCTGCATACTCATCCAACCGCGTGCCCTCGATTAGCTCCATCGCGTAGTAGTAAATACCCTGATAGAGGCCGCTGTCGTAGATACGTGCTATGTTGGGGTGTGTAAGGCGGGCGGTCAATTCCACCTCCCGCTCGAAACGCCCCAGAGCACCCCGCGACCGCAACAGGTCAACGCGCGGGACTTTCAACGCCACTTCACGATGTGTACTCAATTGTATCGCCCGCCAGACGCGTCCCTGTCCTGCCTCTCCAAGCTGACTGACAATCTGGTAGCCCTCAATCTGCGGCGGGGGCACCGAAAACATGGCCTCTCGCCCCGGCGTCGGGCCACTAACAGTTGGCAGTCCATCTTTCTTGTTTCGTTTCATTTGTCGTTCTGCCTTTGTTGGCAAATAGTACGAGCACGGCCGAACAATCTCGCCAGCGCCGGCTCCATCCACTTCTTTTCGATTAACAAGAAAAAGGATTCATCGAGCGCTTCATACGTGTACTGCGTGATCTTCTTGTCGTGATAGACCAGTGCACTGGCCAACGCGGCGTAATATATGCTGGTTGCCACGGCGGCTTCAGTAGCACACATGGATGAGCACGATACCTTCTTGCTATAATCCTTGACGGCCTGCAGCAGACCGACATCGGACTGCGGATCGAATAGCACCTCGGCCAGTGACTTTCCGGCTAATGACCGCATGTCACAGCCCAATCGGCCCATCATTATCAAGATCGAATCAACTATAAACGAGTCCTTTGGCAGTACGCTGTTAAGCTGGCTCCGTAGACGGCCGGCTGCTGCTTCATCATCGCACGTATTATCCATCTGATTTCCTTCATCCGCCCCAATAGCAAAAAGGTCGGCCAACTGCTCCAGCTCCAGGCCATAGGTCGATTTCGTACTCATAAGCTCCTCACAAAAAAAATCCGGTTATCTTGCACACGTTTCCTGGCTCGCGCAGCCCGCACACGCAACCAAGCTGCGCAATCCGACAGTAGATACGCAGACTATTTGCGATATTGCCGCTTTTTCGAAAGAAACTTCAAAAGTTCCTGCATTTCCTCGCTGACTTCCGCCTCCGAGGCCACCGATTCACGCAGGTGCCGCCGCAATGCCGCTTGGAACCGTCGTTTCACGGCAAAGATCATATTCGACGCCTTGAGCGTATCCGCAATGCCGTACTTGCTGCATATCTGCGCCAAGGGCGGAGCCTCTGTTCCTTCCATGATCGGCTGCAAGACCCTGGCGGCAAATACTTCCCAGTGAACCCTCATCTCGCCGCTGCAACACTCGGCCTGCACTTCAGCCAGCATCCGGTCCAGCAGTTGTGATACCCAGACGTAATTGAAGGATTCCTCAGACGTTAAGCCGTCAATGGCCGTCGGTAACCGGGCAGAATCTCCGTGCTCCAGATGGACGAGCTTGTCTTTGGGTATCCGCTTTTGCGCGGTCTGTTTTCGATGGAGACTTGTCAGATAACGGTCCAGAGCAGTGAGCAAAAGAGTGCGAAACCGCCCTTTGGTGCGGTCCGCTCGCTGGATCAGCTCCCGGCCCAGCACAACCTCCTGAAAGAAGCCCTGGGTGAGGTCTTTGGCCTGTTCGTTTTCATATCCCCGCCGCCGCAGGTAGCAGTAGACGGGCTTCCAGTACCTGCCCAGCAAGTCCTCAAGCACGATGTGGTTGTGCGGACTACCCGGTCCTGCTGCCTCAATAGCCGTCCACTGGGTGGTTTGAAAGCGGCCCCGATCTCCCCCGATGCTGGTATACTCATCGGATTTCATAGCTGTTACGCCGAAACCGCAAATTGAGGTAACACCGCGTACATCTCGGCAACCGCGAGGGCTGTCAGCACCAAGCAAGAACTCCCTCGGTGCCCAAGCGTGGCCCGGCTATTCTACCGCAAATCAGCCAAATCAGCAACCTCTAAGCCCGGCAGGCGCCGGGATTTTCGTGGAATTCCTGCAATATGCTGAATTTTTTGCGTATCTCCGGGTGCAAGCAAGTTTCTGATAAGGACAAATAGACAAATGGCGGAGTTACGACGAAAAACGAAATCAGTTAACGCAAGAAAGGAAAGGAGAAAACCATGAAAAGGCTAAATGTACTTGTCGGTATGGTGGTCGTGGCCGCGCTGGCAACATCGGCGACAGCTTCGACAGGAACGGTTAAATGGTTTAACTCAACGAAAGGTTTCGGCTTCATTGTGCCCGGCGACGGGGGGGAGGACCTATTTGTACACCATTCCAACATCATGCTCGGGGCCGTCGAGGCTGCCATCGAGCCGTTTACCTTCGACGCAGAGCAGTTGTCGCGGCTCCTGGCTCTGGTAGACGACTTCGAACGCCAAGCGCTGCAGGAGCTTTCCGGTCCCTCTGACCAAACGCTACCCCCTGGAAACAAAGCAGCAGGCACGCGGGTTCGCAAGCAAATGCAGAAAATCAAGCAGGCTGCACAGCTAGTCCGCAACCGAATTCTCGAAATAAGATCCGCCCCGTGAGGGCGCAAGTAGTTGAGGGCTGTTGACAGGTGTGGACAAAGAGAAAATCGTGAAACCACAGATGCAATAAGGAGAAGAACGATGAACGCAATTTTAGACAGAAAGATGGTGCAAAACCCCGGCCTAATGTTACTGGTAGCCAGTATTGCGATTTTGCCCTTTGCAAGAATATCTGCGTCCTATGCCCAGACGCATACCATAATTGAGCTTACGGACGACGACAGTCGAAACTCGAACCCGCAGATCAATGTCGATGGATATGTAGTCTGGGAAAAGAGCGATGGCTCAGACAGTGAGATATTCCTCTATGATGGCTTCACCATAACCCAGATTACTGAGGAAGACCCCTTCAATCACTGGAGCCCTCGGATAAATGACAATGGGTATGTAGTCTGGGAAGGAGCGAAGCCCATGCGTCCTGGTTGGCCCTCCTGGAATGATATCGAGATATTCCTCTATGATGGTTTATCCACAACCCGGCTCACACAGAACAACTACGACGATGAGCGCCCTCGGATAAATGTCAACGGATATGTAGTCTGGCAGGCAAAAGGTCCTGATGGTCCAGACTATGAGATATTCCTCTACGATGGCTCAACTACAATCCAGATTACAGATAACGACTGCGGTGATCGTTACCCCGAGATAAACGCCAGTGGGCACATAGTCTGGGAAGGAGTTGATCGCATGACTTTGGATGACTGGGAGATATTTCTCTATGACGGCTCATCGACGATCCAAATTACGGACAACAACTACGATGATTGGGGGCCTCAGATCAATGCCAATGGATGTGTAGTCTGGTGTGCGGGTGCGGACATAGTCCGGTACGATGGCTCAACAATAACGAAGATTGCTGAGAACGTACGACCCTCATATACTGGGCCTAAGATAAATGACAACGGATATGTAGTCTGGGATGACTATGTTGGGACAACGTCTCAAATATTCCTTTATGATGGTTCAACCATAACCCAGATTACTGACGACCCCATTGACTGCGACGAGCCCCAGATCAATGCCAATGGGCATGTAGTCTGGACTAGGCATAACCCCACCGAGATATTCTTCTATGATGGCCTGACCGTCACCCAGATTTCGGACATAGTCAATTGCGATGATCTCCATCCTCAGATCAACGCCAATGGAGATATCGTCTGGGAGGCACGGTTTGACACCCATGACTACGAGGTATTCTTTGCTAAGGCGGTAGCTCCTCGCTTCTGGGCGAAGACCTGTGGCGGCAGTGAAAGCGATTATGCGTATTCCATCCAGCAGACATCGGATGGTGGATACATTCTGGCAGGTGGGACCGCCTCTTATGGTGCAGGCAGCACTGATATGTGGGTAATGAAGCTCCATCCTGACGGAACCATCGCCTGGCAAAAGGCCTATGGTACCGGTGTATTGGAGGAGGCCCTCTCCGTTCAGCAAACGGCCGATGCTGGTTACATAGTTGCTGGTCAAACCACCGTTTTCGCTACCGGCGAGAGCGATATTTGGATACTGAAGCTCACGTGTGATGGAACGATCACCTGGCAGAAGGGCTATGGCCTAGCCCGCATACCGGAACAAGTCTCTTGCATTCGGCAAACAGTCGATGGCGGTTATGTCGTGGCAGGGTGTACACACAACCCCCGCTCAGCAAGCACCGATATCTTGATCCTCAAACTCAACTCCGATGGAAGCGCAGCGTGGCAGAAGAGCTATGGTGGAAGCGATGACGACTGTGCCTATTCGATCCAGCAGACGGCGGACGCCGGCTACATCGTGGCAGGTGGAACCTCATCGTTTGGTGCAGGCAGTGATGATATCTGGGTAATGAACCTTAACTCGGATGGGACCGTCGCGTGGCAAAAGACCTATGGGGGAAGTGATTGGGACCGTGCCTACTCCATCCAGCAGACGGTGGATGCCGGTTATATCGTCACAGGCCAGACCTCGTCGTTTGGTGCAGGCAACACTGACATTTGGGTACTGAAGCTCAATTCTGACGGAACCGTTGCATGGCAGAAGACCTACGGCGGAAGTGATGCGGACGCTGCTTATTCAATCCAACAGACAGCCGACGCCGGTTACGCCCTGACAGGTGAGACCTGGTCTTTTGGTACAGATCCCCTTCGCATCTTGAGGTCGGGCACAACAAATAGCGGTGATATCTGGATACTGAAGCTCAACTCTGATGGAAGCGTCACATGGCAGAAGACCTACGGCGGAAATGGTGCGGATTCGGCTCTTTCCATCGACCAGACGTTGGATACTGGATACATCGTCGCAGGTGTGACCAGCTCCTTTGGTGCACCCAGTGCAAATCTTTGGGTATCAAAGATCGATGCGGGTGGAGGAATTTCCGCTTGCACCAACATGGGCATTACTGAGGCTGTCGTCTCCGACACATTTGTTGAAGGTAGCCTTACTGAAGCAAGCGTTCGGGATACGTCGCTTCCCGTCTACGATACGAGCGTCTTCCCAAACAACACATCTGCCGAGATGTCCACTATCTGTCCAGCCGCGTATGGCACTACTCCACCAGGTGACGGCATCATTGTGCAACCGATAGATCCCGGAACACTAAGGGTCCCACTTAGTGTAACCTTCGCTAACGTCACCATGGCCGGCACAACAACCGCGACCGTGAGCAGTTCTGCCCCGGAGCCTGCGCCTCTTGGCTATAAGGACGGCAACCCGCCTACTTACTACAATGTCACGACCACTGCGGGGTTCTCCGGCTCAGTAGAAGTGTGTATTGATTACAGCGCGATCAGTTTCGATAATGAGCAATATCTGAAGCTGTTTCAACACTTAGGTGGCACATGGATTGACATCACGTCTTGTGTGGACACGGAAAATGACATGATCTGTGGTAGCACTGATAACCTCTCGATCTTGGCCATTTTCGAACCGTCGCTAGCTGAGGCTCTCGTTGACATAGACCCCGACACGCTCGATTTAAGTAGCAAGGGCGACTGGGTCACTTGTTATATCGAGTTGGCCGATGGCTACAAGGTGATGGATATCGACGGACCTTGGTTTGAAGGAGTAGACGTGATAAGAGTGGTAGACGAGGGCCAAAAGGAATAAGCCACCGATTGTATGACTCAAATGTGAGGGCTGTGAGGATTCGCTTGCAGCCCTTTTTTGCTCGAATTCTTGAAGGTTCTGCAATATGCCGGATGTTTTGCGTATATGTGTGCGGGCAGGCTCTTGGTATTGCTTACTCTGGAGCAACCAGGCCGAACGCGGCAGAAAGGTGGTTGAACGATGGTAGGGTGTACATATTCGTGCATTCCGCGGCTAATCCCTTTACTGATTGGCGTTTGTTTCGTGAGTTTCCCTGTGCAGGCCAAATACGGCGGCGGCACCGGGACAACGGACGACCCGTACCTGATCTATACCGCCGAGCATCTGAATGCAGTCGGGCTACATGAGGACGACTGGGATAAGCACTTCAAGCTCATAGCGGATATCAGTTTATCAGGCTTCCTACACGATGTCGCTGTGATTGCCCCTGATACGAATTCAGTCGAGCAGTATTATCAGGGGATTCCTTTCACCGGGGTCCTCGATGGAGATGGTCACACGATCTCGCATCTGACCATCACAGGTGAGGACTACCTGGGTCTGTTCGGGCGACTGGGCCCTGGAGCGAACGTTTCAAATCTGGGCCTGGAAGCCGCAGACGTCCATGGAAGCGGTGATTATGTCGGCGGCCTCGCCGGGTACAACGACGCAAGCATAACCAACTGCTACAGCACCGGCACCGTCACAGGCGGTAGAAATGTCGGCGGCATAGTTGGCGGCAACTGGGGCGTTATCACCGACTGCAATTCATCGGCCACGGTTTTGGCAAGGCAGTCTGCCGGCGGTCTTGTGGGAAGCAATCACGCTGCTCTCGGACCTCCCATCGGGTATCCACCCCCGCCGTTTCTTTGGCTTGGCAGTGTTTCGACATACCATGATGTTATTGATCTGGAGGGGTGGGATAATGGGGGCTCCATCACCAACTGCTACGCAGCCGGGCGCGTTGAAGGTGATCGGCGTGTCGGCGGCCTGCTGGGGTCTAACGGAAAATATGTTGGTGCCACAGTCGCGAACTGCTATTCAACCGGCTTTGTTTGGGGACACTCCGATGTGGGTGGGTTGGTGGGCAAAGTGATCGCAGGGCCGGTTGCATGCTCTTTCTGGGATATAGAAACCAGCGGCCAAGCAAATAGTGCTGGCGGCATCGGCACAACGACAGCCAAGATGAAGACAGCCAGCACCTTTTTGGAGGCGGGCTGGGACTTCATCAACATCTGGGATATCGGCGAGAACCAGACGTATCCATTCTTAAGATTCGCCCCTGCCGGCGACCTCAATCGTGACAAGCATGTGGATTTTGGCGATCTGGGCGTCTTCGCTCAGCATTGGTTGGAGGATACCGGACCATGAAAGATCTACCTCTAACATTCGACACTTGTCTCTTCGTCGTACGTGGCCAGGCTCAACACGGCGGCAGCAGTGGCAAGCCATTATTGATGTTGCTCCTCAACGAGCCGATTCAGCCGACGACGAATCGCTAGCGCTGAGCGCCCCAGACTGCTGGTGTCGACATTGTGCGGCGTGAAACGTTAACCATTTTTTGGAAGGGGAAAAAAATGAGAACAGCAAAAGTACTGCCCTGCATAGTCATTGTGGCGCTATGCGCAATCGCATGTCGTGCTGAGGTATCTTGGATCTCTGGGGAGTCCGCCCCGCCTGATTGGAGCATAACACCCGCCAATCCCACTACCTCCGATGTGATTCATTTCTCCGGCCCCACTGGGGTTTTCTCCAACAGTTGTACTGCGGAGGTCAACATGGGAGGCACCGCCACGCTGAGCGTCGACCCGGTCAATAAGACCGTCGAGCTGTGGTTTCAAGGGCCGCCTCCAACAATCTGCCCATTGACCTGGAATCCTGTGTGCGGCCTTGAAGGTCATTTCGGCCCGCTCGAAGCCGGCCAGTGGCAATTCCTCTGCCAGCACCCTGATGCTTCCTTTTCCATTTCGTTTACGGTTGGAGGAATCGGAGCGGGCTTTACCTATCGCGGACAACTGATAGAAGAAAACGTCCCCGCAAGTGGTTTCTATGACTTTGAGTTCGAGCTGTATGATGCTGCCGATGCAGGCAACCAGCACGCAAGCACGGTTACCATCGAGGACCTTGAGGTGGCAGACGGCTACTTTACAGTGATGCTGGATTTCGGCAGCGATGTGTTCGATGGTGATTCGCGCTGGCTGCAGATAGGTGTCAGGCCTGGTGATAGCACGGACGCTTTTACCATCCTTAGTCCACGGCAGGAAATAACACCGACACCGTATGCCCTGTATGCGGCGTCCGGTAATCCAGGGCCTCAAGGACCAGCAGGACCGCCAGGGCCCAAGGGCGACAAAGGTGACCCGGGGCCGCAAGGACCAACCGGACCTGAAGGCCCCCAAGGAACACCCGGTCCGCAAGGACCTGTCGGTCCGCCGGGGCCACCCGGTGACGGGACCGACTCTGATTGGGTCATCACAGGAGACAAGATGTATGCCGGCGTCTCGGGCAGCGTCGGTATCGGCACAAGCACTCCGATGGCGCGAACACAACTGGAAGTAGCAGGCGGTGGTTCAGCAATATGGGCTATTTACGGCAGTAACTTCGAAGCAGGGCATGATGTGTGCGCCATCCGCGGCGTTGCCAGTAATTTCGGCAATTACATCAACTACGGCGGGCACTTCAGAGCCTGCGGGGAGCATGGTACAGGCGTCTACGGACTGGCCAAGAATACAGGTGACACCAAGAACTACGGCGGCTACTTCCAGGCTGATGGCACCGAAGGAATCGGCGTGTACGGCGAGGCCAGCTATGACGGGGATGTCACGAATTACGGCGGCTACTTTGAGGCCGGAGCCCAGCAGGGCCGGGGCGTCTATGGCCTGGCCAGCAATACGGCCAAAGGTAGGAAGTGCGGCGGTTGCTTTGAGGCCAGAGGAGAGCTTGGCCGCGGCGTTGAGGCAGTTGCCTCCGGTGAGTCGAGTACCGCCGTGTTAGCCAAGGTCACAGGCAGCGGGAGCCAGGCCGTATACGCCGTAGTCGACAGTAGCGGCAGTGGCACGGCGGGTATATTTAACAATTATAGCGAGCACGGCTTTGGCGTCGACGTATACGCAAAGGGCAGCGAAAGCATAGGCGTCAGGGCCATTGGGGCAAAGTATGACTTTCTCGCGGCCGGTCCTGGCACAAATTACGGGTCGCTTTCTTCTATCCGCTGGAAGCAAGACGTCCACCCTATTGATGATCCGCTCGGCAAGGTTATGGACTTGCGAGGTGTGTATTTTAACTGGGACGCGGAACACGGTGGAGAACATGATATGGGCATGATCGCCGAAGAGGTCGCAGAGGTCCTGCCGGAAATCGTGGAGTATGAAGAAGATGGTAGGTATGCCAGTGGCATGGACTACGGCAAGTTGACGCCGCTTCTGGTTGAGGCCGTCAAAGCGCTCAAAAACGAGGCCGATGAACAACGACAAGAGCTCGCCGACAAAACTCGAGAGATTGGCGAACAAAGAGAGCAGATTGCCGATCTGACTGCCCGCCTGGAGCGAATGGAAGCTATGATGATAAAGCTTGCTGTGAAGGGGGTGTACGATGGCGTCAAGTAATACAGACCGATTAGTCAGAAAAAATACGTGTGCTCTGCTTGGCTTGTTGCTGCTGACAACTGCCCCTGCGTTAGGGCAATATCACATAGATTGGTATACAATCGACGGCGGCGGCGGGACGAGCAACGGCGGGCCATATACGCTTGCGGGTACAATCGGTCAGCCGGATGCAGACTGGTGTGCTACCGACAGATATGAGTTGCTCGGCGGTTTCTGGCCGGGCGCACCCATTATTGTCGAAGAGTGTTTGCCTTCGGCCTACTCGACGTACGACGACTGGGTAGCGTTGGGCAAGCCGGAATGTTGGTGCTGGCCGTACCAGTGCGATGGCGACGCTGATGGCCTCGATTCCGGCTTCCCGTTCAACTACCGTGTTTTCATCGGCGACCTGGCCAAGATCGTGGCCAACTGGAAGAAGAAAGACGCAGACCTTCCGGGTAATTGTCCAAGTCCTGAGTAGTCCCCAAGTCTGCGCAGAATAGACATCAGATAGGAACGTTCACTGTGCTGATTTGAGAGGGTTTGCGAGAGCTGGCCCGAATGTGCATACCGCACCGATAGCAGAGGCATGGCTTGAAAAACTACTCTGGCCGCTTGAATCAGTATGGTGATCGGTGCCGAGCTGGTCACGCATTGGCGATACGTGGTCTTCACGATGGCAGGGGGTGGTTGTGCCCAGGACGGTCTGTTCGAGAATCCCCAATGGTATAGGGCGGCTGAGAGCGCGCTCGGAACTCACGGGCGGCAGAATAGCCTCGGGTGGGTGAAAAAAACCGCTCACGTAATGAAGAATCGGGGGTCAAAGTGCGTTGAAAGAGTGCCAAAATGGTGGATTTTTGGCGTATTAGCGTATTTTTTTCCTCTTTCCGGCAGCAGTGTTGGCCGGATTTGCGGTCGGAAGCAGTGAAATCGAACCGCATATTGTGCTATCATAGAGGCTGTAGCGAGCAAGAGTGCTGATTATGAAGTCATATACGCACCGGCACGGGCGAATCCGTCCTCCGGAAAACTCTGGGGAAATATGTAGAAGATGCTCGGGTCAGCCAAAGCCTTCTTCGTCATTCTGGTGCTGGATGTATCTCTGGTCGGTTCTGCTACGTCTGCCTGTCCGGTCGGCGATTTGAACGGCGACTGCCAGGTGGGTCTGCCGGACCTGCAAGCTTTTGCCGCCCAGTGGTTAGCCGGCCAATGCTCCGGCCCCACGTGTGCCGACCTGGATGACACGAATGATGTCAATATGGTAGACTTTGCAGAATTGGCTGAGAGCTGGCGCCAAGCGGCCAGCCCTGTGGTGATTAACGAGTTCATGGCCGTTAACAGCAGCACCACATGCGACCCACAATCCGAATTTGATGATTGGGTCGAGTTATACAACTGTGCGGGCGTCACTGTCGATGTGAGCGGCATGTACCTCACCGATGATATGGACGAGCCTACCAAATGGCGCATCCCTGACGGCTTCACCATCGATCCGGACAGTTACCTGCTGATATGGACTGACGGAGATAGCAACGACTACCCCGGCCTACACGCAGGCTTCAGACTCCGTGCCAGTGGCGAGCAAGTATATCTATTCGATGCTGACGGCCACACTCTACTCGACAGCATCACCTTTGACGCCCAGACTGCAGACATCTCCTTCGGCCGGTATCCGGATGGTGCCGCGCACTGGTGCTTCTTTGGTTTGCCCAGCCCCGCCGCGCAGAACAGCAGCGCCTACTTAGGCGAGGTCGCCGACCCCGAGTTCAGCCGTCCTCGTGGCTTCTACGACGGACCGTTCGCGGTCACGATCGCCACCGAAACCGACGGCGCTGCCATATACTATACCTTCGATGGCACCGAGCCGGGTTACACCGGTGGCCGCTTACCGAACGGCATCATATACACCGGCCCTGTCCCCATCAGCAGGACCACTGTCCTGCGGGCCACTGCTATGAAGCCCGGCCATAAACCCTCAAGCATAGTGACGCATACCTATTTTCTTCATACGAGCAACGCCACAAAATCACTACCGGCCGTCTCTCTCGTCGGCGATCCCGTCAGTACGTATACGGATCTCTACGCCTCCGCCTTGGGGCGCGGCCGAGCCTACGAGTTCCCAACATCATTCGAGATTATCTATCCCCAAGATAACTTCGGCATTCAGCAGGATTGTGGCATCCGCCTCCATGGGAGTTCGTGGATGCGAAGGCAGCTCGGCGACAACAATCCACAAGCAAAGTGGAGCCATAAGCTTTTCTTCCGAGCCGAGTACGACAGTGAAGGCTGGCTCAATTATCCCATTATTCCTTTTGCCGGTGTTGACCGTTATAAGAACTTTGTCCTCCGCGCCGGGCAAACCGACCGCACGAATCCCTTCATCAAGGATGAGCTCGCCAGACGACTGCACCGGGACATGGGACATGAAATCAGCGCCGGCACCTTCGTGAATCTCTTCATCAACGGCCAACTCAAGAACAACGGCTATTACAACCCGTGCGAACGCCACGACGAAACCATGTTCCAGGAGCACTATAGCAGCGATTTGCCTTGGGATGTGGTCAGTAAATGGCAGGGCCCCACCGGCCAGACTGCTGATCCACCCCGACAGCACGATGAGCCTTACAAATTCTGTGTCCGCGACGGCGACCATGTCTGCTTCGCCGAAATGCTCCACTACGCGCAAGACCATGACCTTACCGAGACCGCGCACTACCAGGAGTTGCGCAACCGCCTCGACATGGCCGACTACATAGACTACCTGATTCTGCAGGGCTACACACACGTCGATGATTGGCCACAGAACAACTGGAATGCCGCCCGCGAGCGCTCCTCCGGCTCCCTCGCAAAATGGCGATTTTGTGCCTGGGACTTAGAGCACGGCTTCAAGTCAGGCAATCTCACACGCAGCTTTAAGTTCCCCGCCGGCAACAGCGATCTGCCCATTTCCATATTGAACTATGCACTCAGGAATAACCGCGAGTTCAAACTGCTTTTCGCCGACCGCGTCCAGAAACACTTCTTCAACGGCGGCGCGCTAACCGCAGGAAACGTAACCAGACGCTTCGACGAGCTTCGCAATATAATGAACGAGGCCATTCTCAACCAGAATGGCACTGCGATGGACACGTACATTCGTGACATCTGGGCTCCTCAGCGGCCGAGTCATGTCTTAGCCGACCTCGTATCCAGAGGCCTGTTTACCTTCGAGGGACCAAGGTTCAAGATTAATGATACTTATCAACATGGCGGCTGCGCCAACGTCGGCGACATCCTTACCATCACCGAAGCTCCAGCTACACAGGGAACCATCTATTACACGACTGACGGCAATGACCCACGTCAGCCGGCTGACCCGCGGCCGACAAGCAGCACCACTCTCGTGGCTGAGAACGCGGACAAGCGCGCATTTGTTCCGACGAGTGACATCGGTGCCGCCTGGACCGACCTCGGTTGTGACGATCTGTCTTGGTTCGGCTGTACCGGCAGCCCGGGCGGCGTCGGCTATGAAGCCGGGTCAGGAAATTATGACAATTACATAAGCCTCGACGTTAAAAGGCAGATGTATGACATCAGTGGCACCTGCTACATTCGCATCCCATTTGTCTTTGATGGCAACCCCGCTAACTTCGATTTCATGGCTCTGAAGGTGCGGTATGACGACGGCTTCATCGCCTATCTAAATGGCCAGGAGATTGCCAAATCCGACAGCGCTCCGGCTTGGCCGCGGTGGAACTCCGAGGCCAGTACAACTCACTCTGACTCCTCAGCCATTATCCTTCAGAGCTTCGACGTTTCTGCTCGGCTCAACGTCCTGCAAGCCGGCGACAACCTTCTGGCCATACACGGCCTCAACAAGGGCGCGACGAGCTCCGACTTCCTCATCTGTGTTGAGTTAGTCGCCGGGACAGGCAGTGGTTCCGGCGGTGCCATCTCGTCCAGCGCGATCGAGTACACGTCGCCGGTAACGTTGGATAAGAGCTATCACATCAAGGCCCGAGTTCGAAGCGGCGTCACCTGGAGCGCACTTAATGAGGCGACTTTTTCCGGCGGTCCGGTTGTGGACGATCTTCCTATCACCGAGATAATGTATCATCCGCAGGATACCAACGACCCGCATGATCCAAACGAGGAATTCATCGAACTGGTGAACATCGGCCCGGAAGAAATTAATCTCAATCTTGTTAGCTTCAGCAATGGAATCAACTACACGTTCGGCAGTGTTGATTTGACTGCGGGCCAGCATATCGTGGTAGTAAAGGACCAGACGGCCTTCGCCGCACGATACGATACTGCACGTATGAATATCGCTCCGGGCCAATATGCCGGCAGCTTGGCCAATAATGGCGAACGCATTCGCTTAGAAGACGCGATTGCCCGGACGATTCTTGATTTTGAATACAGCGATGGCTGGCGTCGAATCACCGACGGCGATGGATTCTCTTTGACCATCGTCGATCCTACGGCTGATCCGGGCACGTGGGCCAAGAAGGATTCCTGGCGAGCCAGTGCGTACGTGGGCGGCTCACCAGGCACCGATGATAGCGGTATCCTGCCGAATCCCGGCGCGGTGGTGATTAATGAGGTCCTCAGTCACTCTCATCTGGGTCCTGATTGGATTGAATTGTACAATACGACTGATTCTGCAATCGACATTGGCGGCTGGTATCTCAGCGACAATGACTCGAACCTGATGAAGTACAGGATCTCTGACGGCACCGTGATTGGCGCCAACGATTACAGAGTCTTTTATGAACACCTGCATTTTGGCAGCGCCGGCAGTGATCCCGGCCGTGTTGTACCGTTTGCCCTTAGCGAAAACGGCGAGGTCGTGACCCTGTCCTCTGCTGAGGGTGATGAGCTGACCGGCTACCGTCAGATGGAAGACTTTGGTGCTTCTGAGAGCGACGTATCGTTCGGCCGATACTATAAGAGCAACACCAAGAATTTCAACTTTGTGGCCATGCATCACACTACCGAAGGTGCCGCCAATGCCGAGCCGAAGGTCGGCCCCATCGTGATCAACGAAATTATGTATCACCCGGCTTGGCCGGAAGGCGGCTCGTATACGAATGACGACTATGAGTATGTGGAGCTTTACAACGTGAGCGATTCTCCCGTGACTCTGTATGATTATCTGAAAGGTATGCCCTGGAAGTTTACCGATGGCATTGACTTTGGCTTCCCCGTTTATCCGAACGAGGTGACGATAGCACCGGGCGACTATCTATTGATTGTCAAGAAGCCAGCCGCCTTTTTTTGGCGGTATCCCGATGTCGCTGTGGATAAGGTTCTTGGCCCATACGATGGGAGGTTGAGCAATTCCGGCGAGAAGTTGGAGCTGGCTAAGCCTGGCGATGTGGATAAGCAGAACATTCGCTGTTACATCCGGGTTGACCGGATAAGCTATAGTGACGGCTCGCATCCGCAGAACTGCCCAGGGGGCATCGATCTGTGGCCGAGGCAGGCCGATGGCCTCGGCAAATCTCTCTGGCGCATAGTACCTATCGAATACGGCAATGACGTAGGCAATTGGACAACAGGTGTGCCTTCACCCGGTCAGCGAATTGCAGGACCTGAGAGGTAGCGATGTCGCGTCGGCCATGTGCCAGAGTCCGTTGGTACCTCTGGTCTGCTTCCGGCCGAGATGTTGATGAGAAGAATTCAGACAAGTCCATTAGAAAGGAATAGCATGAACAGAGTATTGACTGCCGTGGTAACGATGATTGTGTCTGTTGCTTGTTTGCCATCCCGAAGTCCATGTCAAGCTGGCCGGAGATCCGAAATCTCCGAGCAATACAAATGGAAATTGGAAGATCTTTATGCTGGTGATGAAACGTGGCACAAAACGAAGAAGCCGTTGGCCGCGGAATTCGATGATATCTTGAAGTATAAGGGCGGGCTGGCGGACTCGGCGAGCGTAATGCTGCGCTGTTTGAACCTGGACAGCAGGATTTCCAAACAGCTAAGCCGTTTGCGCTGCTACGCCGCCATGAAATCTGACCTGGACACACGCAACTCCAAGTATCTTGCGATGAGGCAGGAAATCCAGGAGGTGACTGCGCAGTACAACACAAAGGCATCTTTTATTGAACCGGAGATTGCGCGAATTCCGAAGAGCAGGATCGATGCGTCCATCGAGAAAGAACCTCGCCTGGAAATTTACCGAATGTATCTCTATGACATACAGCGCCGCAAGGCCCATAAGTTATCTGAGGCAGAGGAAAAGATTCTGGCGCGGGCGAGCCTGGTGGCGGACGGGCCATCTTCTATCTATTTTGTCTTTAGCAATGCCGAGCTTCCTTTCCCTGAAATCACGCTAAGCGACGGCAAGACGGCCAAGTTGAATCAGGCCGGTTATGCGCGTTATCGTGCGTTGCCGAATCGTAACGACAGAAAAGCGGTCTTCAACGCATTCTGGGGCGCTTTCCAGAAGTTCAAAGGGACGATGGGTGCACAGTTGTACGCCCACGTGAAGTCACACATATTCTATACCCGCACGCGGAATTACGAGTCCTCACTGTACAGAGCCTTGGATGAAAACAATATCCCTACGGATGTCTATTCCGCTCTCATAGATAACGTCAACAAGAACTTGGAATCTTTTCATCGATACCTTAGCTTGAAGAAACGTATGTTGGGCGTGGACACGCTTAGATATTATGACGTCTATGCATCCGCAGTAAAAGACATCGACCTGCAGTATTCGTTTGAAGAAGCTCGCCGGCTCGTGCTGGATGCGCTGGAACCTTTGGGACGAGATTACGTCAATCGCGTGCAGCAAGCTTTTGAGAATCGCTGGATCGACGTGTACCCCACGCCCGGCAAGCGCATGGGGGCTTATTCCAACGGCAGCGCCTATGATGTTCATCCTTACATCCTATTGAATTACAACGGCCAGTATGAAGATGTAAGCACGCTGGCTCACGAATTAGGTCATACCATGCATAGCTGGTACTCCAACAAGAATCAGCCTTATCCGACAGCCGACTATGCGACGTTCGTTGCGGAGGTAGCATCCACTCTAAACGAGGCCCTGTTGATAAACAAAATGCTGCGCGATATTGAGGACAGAAGCACACGTCTGTCGCTTATGATGAACTATCTGGAGGGACTCCGGCAGACGCTTTTCAGGCAGACCCAGTTTGCTGAATTTGAACTCCGCATCCATCAGAAGGCCGAACGCGGAGAACCGCTGACGGGGGACAATCTCAGCGAGCTATACGGTGACATATTGAAGAAGTACTACGGCCACGATAAAGCGATTTGTCATATCGATGACCTGTACACAATTGAATGGGCCTATATCCCGCACTTCTATTACAACTTTTATGTTTATCAGTACGCGACTTCTTTCTGTGCCTCCACGGCTCTGGCAGAGAAAGTGCTGAGCCACGAAAAAGGTGCGGTTGAGAGATACATCGAATTCCTGTCATCCGGAGGTTCTGATTATCCCATCAATCTGCTCAAAGAGACAGGCGTGGATATGACCACATCGGCGCCTTTTGACAAGACAATGGCGGTGATGAATCGGACCATCGATGAGATAGAGAGACTTCTGGACGAAAAAAACGGCGGTCAGCCGTAAAAAGTTCGCGTTTTTCAGGGGTGGCTTAAGCCCTGTCTTGCGAGACCAGCGGCCGCCCACATCTTGGTAAATCCGTGGCATGTGCCCGCAATCGCATCCGCGGCGTTGCTGGCTTGCAAATCAGCGCTCACGCCAGTAAAGCCTATCCAGTGAATTCCCGACCAATACTCGGGGATGTTATGATATAATATACACAAAGAGAGTATTGTATGACTTTCAACAAGAGTATCCTTGGGACCATATTTTTGTCCTCCCTATTGGCGTTGTTGTCTTGGGAGCCGGCAAGAGCGGAAAACGTGATTGCGGCTGACGAGCTTAGCGATAAGCTACGCGGAATGTGGCTCGGTCAATTGATAGGCAACGCCGCCGGCAGGGATACGGAAGGTGTCTATTCTGGCTCCGAACCGAATCCGGCTTCAGCGGTTCCTTGGGTCATCAAGCAGGAGTGGGACGCCGACGATGATACGGATATCGAGTATCTTGACCTGCACATTCTTGAAACGTACGGCTTGGATTGTACCGCCCAGGAGATTGCTGAGCAGTGGCAGGAGCATGTCACTACCTCGGGCATATACATAGCCAACCGACAGGCCTGGTATCTAATGCAAGATGGCTATCTGCCGCCGGATACCGGGAGCCGAAGGTACAACGAACACTGGTATGCAATTGATTCACAGATAACCACTGAAGTGCTGGGTGCAATATCTCCGGGTCTCGTCCAGCCGGCGATTGATCTTGCCGGCAAATTCGGTCGTGTTACTAATACGGGATTTCCCGTGCATGCTGGACAGTTCTATAGCGCTATGTACGCCGCTGCCTTTTTTGAGCCGAACATTGTGGACCTGGTGATCGAGGGCCTCAAAGCAATACCAACGACCAGCCGTACGCATCAAGTGGTAAGTGACGTGCTCGGCTGGTATTGCCAAGATGCCGGCGACGGGGCCTTGGATTGGCGGATTACCCGCTATAAGCTCTATGACAAGTACCAGGGCACCAGCAGCTATGGTCGGTACTACCATTGGGTCGAGTCAACCATAAATACGGGCGCAACGGTACTGGCCATATTGTACGGCCAGCGTGATTTCAAGGACGCTGCGCAAATTGGAGTCTTGGCTGGGTGGGATTGCGACTGCAACCCTGCAACAGCCGGTGGACTCATTGGTATCATCAAGGGATTTAGCGGTCTTGCCTCTGACCTCACTGATCCAAACATCTGCGGAGATGTGTATAAGAACGTGTACCGACCATATTTGCCTGATCCAAATCAGTATTGTCCCCAGTACGATACCATAACGAATATTGTCGCTCGTCTGACCGACCTTGCCGAGAAAAACATCTTGAGCAACGGTGGCTACATTACGGGCAGTGGTCCGACGAAGAGCTACCACATTCCCGATGCCGACTTGATCACACCCGAACCGGAAAAGCCTGACCCCAGTGGGCCCAGAGGCTTGGTGGCCGAGGCGCTCGCTGCCGGGATATCAGTCACGCCGACCGCCGCTGTTCAACGATATGATGCAAGCTATGACCGGCATAATCTTGATGCTATTATCGACGGCATTACGGACAACTCTTACAACGGGCACAAGGCGTACTGGTCGCGCACAACTGCGCCGCCGGCCGAGGACTGGTATCAACTGAATTTCTCCCAACCTGTTGAGTTTGAGTCTCTAACCTTCTGGGAGGGCGATGTCATCTGGCAGGCAATCAACACGTATTACAGAGATGACACCCCTCAAGGCGGGTTTTTCGAGGACCTCACAGTAGAAATGGTCCGGGATGGCAAGATGGTGACGCCGCACAATTTGAGCATGTCCCCTGTGCTCGACCGGTTTGAAATGTATCAGCAAATCACCTTCACATTTTCGCCGACGGTGGGCGACGCCATACGAATCATCGGGACTCCAGGCGGGACTCGCGGCTACACAACCATCATGGAATTGGAAGTTGCAGGCAGTCTTGACACGAATTGTTATGTCACCGGCTCCGATGTTACGCAGGGCCAGGTGCAGCGTTCCCGCATCTCCGAGGTTGCCGTGACATTCAGCGAGGACGTCCAGGTCGGTACTGACGATATTCAACTAATTGGCACCAGCTATGGTACGTTCCTTGCCCCCGACCAGATACGCCTTGTATATGATAATCCTGCCCAGCGGCTGACGCTGGACTTTGACATCAATGGCGATGGTTTGTTTGGTGACTTGCTGCCCGATGATACCTACGACTTGATGCTTGAATGCGATTCCCTCAGATGTCCCGGCGGCCACACATTCGGCGATGATGACGACAATCCTGCGGACGGCTTTTACACGATACGGTTTCACTGCTTATTCGGCGATGCAGATGGCTCGGCCGCAGTGGATTTTGCAGACTTCTCGATTCTTGCTTCGTATTGGCTCCACGACCCGGCACACACCGGTCTGGATTCAAACGCAAATGGTCTCCTGGACCCTTCGGATTTGGCCGGTTTTTGCGAAAACTGGCTTGTAATCTTCCGGCCGAAGTTGTAGACTCATACACAGAGGCGGACATTCGCCTTATGTGCGCAAAAAGACGAGGAGACCGCTGTGAGCAAAAGAAGCGCATTCACACTCATTGAGCTTCTGGTCGTCATTGCCGTTATTGCGGTCTTGATGGCCATACTCATGCCTGCCTTGCAGCGAGTCAGGGAGCAGGCCGGCAGTGTAGCCTGCCAGTCAAATCTGCGACAAATGGGCCTAGTGGTTTCGATGTACACGCAGGACCACGACGGCAAGTTCCACCGAGAAGTAGGGGTACCGGTGGACCGCCCGCAGAACAGTTGGGTCTACGCTATGCGTCCGTACTACAGCCACGAGCCGGAGATCCGCAACTGCCCCATGGTGCACAAGTTCTACAGCGACGGTGTCACAGGCCCCCGTGTTGGCTGGGGTGTTTACGGTGAAGGCGGCTACAGCACTCCCGGCTGGGCCGTGGCGGGTGATTACGGCAGCTATGGCTGGAACTGGTGGCTCTGTGACGAAGACCGCGAAGATAAGCACTGGCGCAATATCAACACGATTCCCGGCAATCGCAACGAGATTCCGGTCTTCGTGGATGCCCAATGGGTGGACGGCCTGCCCCGACCCACGGACCAGCCGCCGAGTGGGTACTTCACGCTCATAGACCGGAGCATGGGCTCGTTCTGCATCGACCGGCACAACGGTCGTGTTAACGGCGTGTTTGTGGATTTCTCGGTTCGGCCGATAGGATTGAAGGAGCTATGGGAACTCAGATGGTATCGCGGCTGGCCTGCCGACAGACGGGCGGCCGGTACGCCCGTATGGCCCGATTGGATGAAGAATCTCAAAGATTATGCGCGCTACTGAGAATGACCGTTGTTTGGAAATGAGCGCGCTTCGGCGGCCTTTGTGATGCGCGTTGCCGCGCCACCGAAGCGAGCATAAACTCTAATTTCTTTCTGGAAGGAGGATTGTCATGTGTAAAAAATGGGTGTGTCTAACTCCAGTTATTGTGGTTGTGGCTCTGCTGTGTAGTTCGGCTGATGCAACGACGCTGCTGGACTATGATTTTGGCGAGGGCAGCGGCACGACCGTGACGGATCTGACCGGCAAAGGCAACGACGGTACGCTTGTCGGCTTTGCCGACATTTCAGCCGGCGCGGGCGTCTTTAACAGCAGTGAGGGCTGGGTTACCGGCGGGGGCCTGTGTTTCATCGATGACGGCGTCCGCAGCTATGTCGATACGCCGCTGAATCTCAGCGCCTTGCCCGGGGATTTCACGGTGGAGTTCGAAGCCAACTACGCCGGCGCCTCGAACTGGACACCAGCCATCGGGTCCAATGCCGGGAGCTGTTGCGCTGAGTCGCTGTTCTTTGGGATTCATTCGAACCAGAGCGATGTTGAGGTTCGCCTTTTGGAGTCTGGAGGGCCTCTCGGCCCGCATCCCTGGCCGAGCCCGCCCGATACAACGGTGCATCACATCGCCTTGGTATATGACGCGGCGACCGACGGTGTCGAGGTGTTCGTTGATGGCTCGTCGATCGGCACGGCCACCAGGGCCGCCGTTATGGCCGACGTGACAACGAAGTTCCGCATCGGCAACACCGGCTGGGCTTCTTCCGAGCAGTGGGATGGAGTCATCTTCGGCGTGGCAATTTCAGACCAAAAACTGGCCCCGGGTAGCTTTGCCATTCCCAACAGGCCCGTACCAGAAGCCTCGGACCCGGACCCGGCCGATGGGGCACCGGATGTCTGCCGCACAGCGGTCCTGAACTGGAAACCGGGAGAGTCCGCTCAAAAACATGATGTGTACTTTGGAACCAATTTTGACGATGTCGCGGGAGCCACGACAACGGTTGACCCGGCCGGCGTCTATCGAGGCCAACAAGACCCCAATCACTATCCTGTCAGCGGGACCCTTGATTTGGAGTTCGGCCGGAGGTACTACTGGCGAATTGACGAGATCGAGGCCGATGGCGTGACTATGCACACCGGCGATGTCTGGAGTTTCACGGCTGAGAGCTTCGCCTATCCGGTCCCGAGTGCGGAAATAACCGCCAGAGCTTCCAGCGTGCACAACGAAAACATGGGGCCTGAGAACACGATTGACGGCTCCGGACTGGATGAGAATGACCTACATTCGACAGAAGATGACGCGATGTGGCTGAGCAACGGTGCGGGGCCACAGCCCACCTGGATCCAGTATGAGTTCGACAGCGCCTATAAGTTATACGAGATGTGGGTGTGGAACTTCAATCAGTCTTTT
>Ga0180433_10002426_pt1 | contig 28734 bp, 23 predicted proteins | sample SS_ome_8_FD_132980 | JGI IMG/M metagenome (GOLD analysis project Ga0180433, IMG submission 132980) | Hypersaline lake sediment archaeal communities from the Salton Sea, California, USA - SS_1_D_1 metaG | ecosystem: Environmental > Aquatic > Non-marine Saline and Alkaline > Hypersaline >... | reverse complement strand
TATAAAGTGTGCCCTACAATCATCATCGTTTTTGGGTTAATAAAAACATTCATATTTTTTTTAAGTTTACTTACCACCTCTGGAAACGCATTACATACAGTAAGCTTTTTTGCATTATCAAATTGCACCAAGAATGATGGCTTTGATAATCCTGCATGAGGATTTGGGTCAATTGGGCTAACAATAACTCCTCGTAAAACATGTTCAAGATTTTGCTCTTGTTTTTTACCAATTTCTTTTGATTGCTCTTTTTTTTGTGCTGGCCAGAGATCCCAGAGTTCCCGTTGAATACGCCTCTTTTTTAACATAAGTGTTTCTTGTTTTGCATATAACACTTTAATATCAGCTTCAACTTTTTTTATGGTTTTTTCGGTGGTCCATTTCCTTTGTTTTTGAGTTATACATTCGGCCTTTGTCTCTAAAACTTTATTTTCCAACCTTTGCTTTTCGGATCTAGTGATTTTCCGTGTAAAACAAGTTTTACCATAAGATCGAAAATACCAATTAAAAAACATTTCAAAATCTTTTGGCCATGTGTTTTCTTTATAACCTTCTTTTGCATTAATTGTTTTGCGTACTATTGTGTACACTTTTTCCAACTTACCTTCCACTGCCTCAACCCTACTTGCCTGTAGTTCTTTTTCTAGTTTGAGCTCTGGCAACATGCATATACATCTTTGTAATGCCCGCTTTATCTTGTTTAAATGTTGAGTCTGTTGCTTTATCTGTTTTTTTAGTTTTTCTGTGAGTATCATTTTTTTCTCCATTCTTTCTCTATTACGCTCTACTGCAAATAAATTCGTAAAGCAAAAAAGTTTTTTATTGTTCATGTTTATAGTGGTTGTAATTTCACTTTTTATTATCTCTTCTTGTTGTGCAAAAGATACTCTTGCTCTTAAACTCTCTTTTACCTGGAAATTCTCCGGCAATTGCCATACTTGCATCTGACCTTTTGAGTCTACAGATAATAGTTGTTGTCCCCCTAAGCTTGGCGAAGGACTGCCAAAAACAACACATTCAACTTCATAATTGTGTTGATAAGAGCATATTTGTTGCTTTTTTTCAATATCGTAGACTACAACTTTCTTATCCCCTGATCCGGATGCAACGTATCTATCAGAGGAACTGAACACAACACACTCAACATAAGCATTGTGTTGATAAGAACATATTTGTTTCTTTTCTTCAATATCATAAACTACAACTTTCCCGCCCTTTAATCCTGATACAATGTATTTACCTGAAGAACTAAAATTTATAGAATAAACATCATCATCATGTTGGTAAGAACCAATTTGCTTTTTCTTTTCAATATCATAGAGTATAATCTTCCCATCTTCTCCACCCAATGCAATGTATTTACCTAAAGGACTAAAAGCTACAGAATAAACACCACCATTGTACTGATAAGGGCAAATTTGTTCTTTCTTTTCAACATCATAAACTATGACCTTACCATCTTCCGCTCCTGACGTAATGTATTTACCAGAGGGACTGAAAATAACACTATAAACATAACTATTGTGTTGATAAGAGCAAATTTGTTCTTTTTTTTCAATGTCATAGATTATAACCTTCCCATCTTCTGCCACTAATGCAAGATATCTACTTGAGGCACTGAAGGCTACGGAATAAATCTTATCATCATGTTTATAAGAGCAAATTTGTTTTTTTTCTTCGATATTATAAACCACCGCTTTATTTTTGAAGCTATATGTAACATGCGTACCAAAAGGAGATATCGCTATATGACCGTCGTGACTAAAATCTACCCCATATAAAAACTCGAGTTTATGTTGTTTAGATAAATTATTTTGAGAAGTTTTCATTGCAAAATTACGACTTACCATACTCAAAGAAAACAAAAAAGTAAGTATGAAATATTTTACTGCAGATTTTATATAATTCATTTTTTCCCTACCAATTTATTAGTGTTATATTGTTATTTTTTTATTCAATATTTTACGAAATGTGCCCTACAATCATCATGGTCTTTGGATGTATAATAACGTTCATATTTCTTTTAAGTTTATTTATCACCTCTGGAAACGCATTGCATACAGTAAGCTTTTTTGCATTATCAAATTGCACCAAGAATGATTGTTTTGATAATCCTGCATGAGGATTTGGGACAATTGGGCTAACAATAACTCCTCGTAAAACATGCTCAAGATCTTGCTCTTGTTTTTTACCAATTTCTTTTGGTTGCTCTTTTTTTTGTACTGGCCAAAGCGCCTTGATTTTCTGTTGAATACACTTTCTCTTCTGCATAAGCGTTTTTCGTTTTTTATATAGAGTTTCAACTTTAGTTTCAACATTTTCAATGGTTCTTCGAGTAATCCATTTTTCTTCTTTTTGAGTTAGATATTCTTCCTGAATTTTTGACATACCCCCTCTTTTATATTTACCGTTTTTTTGCTGTTTCGTATTATTTAGCTCACTTCTTATTATTTCAAGCTTGCTTGCCTGCAATTCTGCTATTAGCTTTAAGTTTGGCAACATGTGTATATAATCTTTTAATATCTGTTGTATTTTGAATAATTGCTGCGTCGGATTTTTTAGTTTTTCTGTAAGTACTATTTCTTTCTCTACTTTTTTTCTATTGCGTTCTATTGCAAGTAAACTTGTAAAGCAAAAAAGTTTTTGATTATTCATCATATTTATAGAGGTAGTGGCTTCGTTTTTTATTATTTCTTCTTCATTTTTTATAAAACAAACTCTCTCTTCTACATCTTCTTCTGCCATGGAATCCTCAGGCAATTGCCACACTTTTACCTGACCACTCTCATCAACAGATATGAGTCGTCCCCCCTCTAAGCTCGACAAAGGATTCCCAAAGACGATGTATTCAGTCTCATCATCGTGACAATAGGAGCACACTTTTACCTTTTTTTTAATATCATAAACTATAACTTTTCCATCTTCTGTTCCTCCTGATGCGATATACCTATCACAATTGCTAAAAGCAATATCTTTAATATCCCAACAACTTTCATAGGAGCATATCTGTTGTTTTTTTTCAATATCATAAACTATAACTTGCCCATCGTCTGCGCCTGATGCAACGTATCTACCAGAAGAACTAAAAACAACGATCGCTATTTCATAGTTGTGCCGATCATCATGCCTATAAGAACACACTTGTTGTTTTTTTTCAATATCATAAACTATAACTTCCCCATCATGTGCTCCTGACGCAACATGTCTACCAGATAAGGTGAAAGCAATCTCCAAAACCAATTTATTGTGTTGATAAGAACATACTTTTCGTTTTTTTTCAATATCATAGACGATCACCTTATTGTCTCTTCCCCCGGATGCAATATATCTACCAGAGGGGCTAAAAATAACACAAAAAATATCATTATCGTGTTGATAAGAACACACTTGCCTGCCCTGATCCTGAGCTTGTCGAAGGGCGAAGGGCTGTTTTTTCTCGATATCATAAACTACAATTTTTTCCTTGTCTGCAAGATATCGTTTCTTTTTTACATCGTAGATTCTCTTCGGATTGATTTTTGAGCGAAGTGCAACATATTTACCCGAAGGGCTAAAAACACAACGCTTTTCATTACGATTGTATTGATAAGAACGTATCTGTTGTTTTTTTTCAATATCATAGATTATAATTTTTCTGTTTTTTGATCTAGACATAATAAGCCTATCTGAGGAACCAAAAGTTAAACTTTCAACCTCATCATCGTGTTGATAAGAACATATTTGCCTGCCCTGCCGTGTCCCGACCCTTGCGAGAGGAGCCCCGAAGGGTCTTTTTTTAATATCATAGACAATAATTTTGTGGCCTACACTGAATGCTATATTTACACCCGAAGAAGATATTGCTTGACAGTTGCTGTGACCAAAATCAATCTCATCTAAAAGTTTAAAACCATTTTGCAAGTTGCTTATTCTTTGCACCTGTCCCCTCCAGTCAACAAATATAAATTGATTACCATCATTGCAAAACGCAATGCAATAAACTACTGCATCGTGCTGATAAGAATATGTTTGTTCTTTTTTTTCAACATCACAAATTACAACCTTTTTATCTCTTGCTACAGACGCAATATGTTGACCAGAGGGGCTAAAAGCAATGCAACAAGCCTCACTTTTGTGTTGATAAGAGTATGCTTGCTCTTCCTTTTCAACATCATAAACCATAACTCCTCCGTCTATTGATGCAGATGCAATGTGAGTACCTGAGGGACTAAAAACAATTTGTTTAACCCAATCATCATGTTGATAAGAATATACTTGTACCTTTTCTTCAGTATCATAGACTATAACCTTCTTGTATGTTCCAAATGCAATTTGTGTACCTGAAGGATTAAAAGCGACACATTCAATCTCATCATCGTGTTGACAAGAACATATTTGTTGTTTTTTTTCAATATCATAGACTATAACTCTCTTATCTTTTGATCCAGATACAATGTACGTACCTGAGGGACTAAAAGCAACGCAATAAACCGTATCATCATGTTGATAAGAACATATTTGTTCTGCTTCTACAAGATCATAAACTATAACCTTCTTGTCCCCTGATCCAGATGCAATGTATCTACCTGAGAAGTCATGAGCAACGCATTCAACCCAATTTTTGTGTCGATACAAGCACATTTTTTCTTCTTCGTCAACATCATAAACTATGACTTTTCCATCTCGCGTTCCAGACACAAGACGTGTATCAGAGGGGTGGAAAACTACACATTCAACAAAGCTATTATGTTGATGAGAACACACTTTTTCTTCTTCTTCAACATCATAAACTATCATTTCTTTATTTGATCTGGATGCTATATATCTTCCGGACGGGGATATTGCTTTACAACCCTCATGATTAAAATCTATCTTATTTAAAAGTTTAAATCCAAGATATTCGCCTAGACTCTTTTGAGCATTTCGCATTGCAAAACTGTTACCTACAACGTTTAAAGAAAGTAAAAAGATAAGTGTAAAATATTTTATTATTGATTTTGTGTAGCTCATTTTTCTCCCGCCAATTTATTGGGTTTATTACTGCTTTTTATCCAATTGATATAATTTTATTGTTGCGCTCAGCTACTAAGTTTTCTGTATAACTGGCTTGATTTATTTTTTGCACCTAAATCATTCAAAATAATTTTAATGGATTCTTCTACAATTAAAGATTTTGTAATCTTTCGCCCTTTTAGTTCTCGCTTAAGTTTAAACCAATAAACATCCAAACTCTCTTTCGTTTCAATCGAAATATTAAACGTCGTTTTTTCTCTAACAACCTCTTTAACCCTCTTTTTTGTCTTCATAATATTTTTACTCCTTCAATTCGTTAAACAATTTGGAAGTTTACAATAAAAAAATAAAACAATAAAGATAAAAGTTTAAAACTGGATATTTAGGAAAAAAATAGAAAGTAAGTTAGGTTTCACCGTAACACTGTGTAGACTTTACCGTAACACTAGGCAGTGTTTACCGTAACTCTGTGCAGCGACCAAATCAGAAAAGCGCGTCTGTGAGGGCTATCTCGAGGGTGCAAAAAATAGTGAGATTCTTATGAGATCTTTAAGAGATCTCATTGAGAAGAGTTACACCTAGAATTTTAAACTCTTACTCCCTTTTTATAATTTTTTTAATTTTTAAAATTTACACCTCAAAAAAAAAGATGTGTAGGCCAGAAGACTCCTTTTTATTGTCATGAAAAAACTAGCAAATATAGTAAGGGAATATTTTTAAATACCTGCCAAGTTAAACTCTTTTACTTAGTATTTCTCTAATCTATTGCTTTTTTTATTTCATTGCCAACATACTGGTAATATGGTAATGTGGCCAGCATGTAAAACAGCATACTGGCAAACTGTCAAACGGGAGATACTATATGAGAAAAATCGCTTTAGCTAATCACAAAGGTGGAGTAGGAAAAAGCACGAGCTGTATAAACCTTGCTGCAGCATTAGCTCGACTAAAGAAAAAGGTGCTCGTAATAGATGCAGATTCGCAAGGACATACAACAATAGGGCTTGGCGTTGATACAAAAGACAAACTAACTATTGCCGAGTTATTATGCGACGACTCTGTAACTCCGAAAGATGTTATCCAGAAAACATATATTAAAAACTTGGATATTATTCCGAGTGATCTATCTTTATCAATAGCTGAAATGAAAATGGCCAGCATGGCAGCAAAAGAATTTAGGCTAAGAAACAAGCTTAAAAACATCAAGAATTATGATTTCGTAATCTACGACTGTTCTCCTAATTTTGGAACTGTTTCTTTAAATGTCTTTGCAGAAGCAACAGAAATAATTTTGCCATTACAGCTAAGTTTTTTCTCTCTCGAAGGGGTAAGTAAGTTTGTTGACACAATCAGCTTTATAAACAAAGATATAGGGCCAATAGTGGGACATGAAATTAATATCAGTGGAGTTCTTCTTACATTCTTTGATACAAGAACTAAAATGGCACAAAATGTACACACGCGTATTAAGGACATATTTGAAAATAAAGTTTTTAAGGCTGCTATTCCACAAAATGTAAAATTGAATGAAGCACAGGCAGAGGGGCTTTCAATCTTTGATTACTGTCCAGATTGTAAAGGCGCAAAAGCATATATGAAGTTAGGTAAAGAAATTATTAAAAGGGGCTCTCATGAGTAATATGGATACCATTACAAAGAAAATAAAAAAATCTGTTTCAAAAAAGAAAATGTCGTTAAGCAAGGATTATAACTCCCAGCTTACTGGTACACCAGCAAAGCAGCAAGCCATTGACAACACACAAGTAAAACAGGGTACTGGCAAAACAGCAAGCCAATATGCTGTTGCTGACGCACCAGCAAGCCAGCAAGCTGACGCCAGTGCAACAGCAAGACCGTCTGCCAGCAACAAGAAAAAAATAACTTTCTACTGTGGAAAAGAAGAAGAGAAAATGCTTATGGATCTATATATTAAAATACTTAAGAAGGGCAACAAGAAGGATAAATCTGCGCTAATTTGTGAGGGGATACGATTGTTATATGCTCATACCAACGAAGGCTAGCAGGCTTTATAGTTAAAACTCCAGGAGGAATACTTACTAGCTTTTTCTATTTTACTCAAAAATAAACGTTTTTTTGGATACAAAAAACAATATTTATGGTATACTTTATGTACGAATGGAAGCGTTAATTCAGTATTTTTTGAATTGTTTAATTGAGAGTTGATTATGAATTTGAGAAAGTATCAACAGGAAGCAATGGATACTGTAGTGAAGCAATTCAAAAAAGGAGTTTCGAAGCAGCTTATTGTTCTGCCCACAGGGACAGGAAAAACAGTTCTTTTGGCTGCGATAATAATGTTTTTTAATCTTAAAACACTCGTGATTGCTCACAGAGAGGAACTTATTCAGCAAACTAAAAATACTATATTGGAGTATTGCCCTAACGCAAATGTAGGAATATGTAAAGCAAAACAAAATGAGTTGGATAAAAAAATTGTTATTGGTTCTGTACAAACCTGCTTTCAACCAAACAGATTAAAGCAGCTTAAAGAAAAAGGCTTTGAACTTCTTATAATTGACGAGGCACATCATGCACCTGCAAAATCTTATTGCAAGATAATAGAAGAATTAGGCTTTATGGAAAACCCCAAAAAACTTCTTCTTGGGTTAACGGCTACTCCACAAAGAAACGACCACCTAAAATTGGGGGATGTATTTGATGAGATTGTATTTGAACGATCAATCTCCGAAATGATTGGTAATGGATTTTTAAGTCCTGTAATGGGTAGAAAAATATCAACAGATGTTTCCCTCAAGGGCATCAAAAGTTATAGAGGTGATTTCATCGCAAAAGACTTAGCAGAGATTATCAACATACCTGAAAGAAACCGCTTGATAGCAAAAAAATATATAGAACATGCATCTAACAGAAAGGGTATTGCTTTCTGTGTTAATGTCCAGCATTGCCACGACTTGGCAGAAACTTTATGTTCGTTTGGTGTTATCGCAAAGGCCGTTTGGGGTAAAATGGATGTGAAAGAGCGAAAAGAGATCCTAAGTCAATTTAGAAAAGATGAGATTCAAGTGCTCACTTCCTGCGGTATTTTAGTAGAGGGGTATGACGAAAAAACTGTTAATTGTATTGTGATGGCCAGAAGTACCAAAAGCAAATCACTTTATATTCAATGTATTGGCAGGGGACTCAGAATTTCCAATGAAAAAAAAGATTGTCTGGTGCTGGATTTTACCGACTCTTACCACAACCTCAATAGCCTAATATCTCTTGGCTCTACTATTTCTGAGGCAAAAATAATTAAAGAGGTTCAAAAAGATAGGGAAAGGGTTGGGGCGCTTGTTGAGGCTGAGCCAGTCAATGCAAAAGTAGTGGAAACAGGCGATAAAGAATTTGATATCTTGGGAAGAAATAGGTTTGCCTGGATTCCTCTTGAAAAAAACGAATATTCTCTTATGGATGACAACAAAAATGAACTTGTGGTTATACCTGTTGAAAATGGCTTTACTGCAAACTTCTATCAAGAAAACTCTAAAACAAAAATTGTTGAAAGCCCCTTGCCATTAAACATTTGCTTTAAGGTCTGTGAAGCTTATGCAAAGAAAAATCTGAGCATGAAATACGGGAGCCTTAATGGCTCTTGGTTAAAAAACGCAAAAAATCAACCAGCAACACCAAGCCAAAAAAACTTCTTATTTAAACATGGGATATTTGCAGGAACCATGAATAAAGCAGAAGCTTCTGCAAGTATCAGAAAAATTATAGCTATAAACAAACAGAGGCAAAGGTTTTATGGAGATCATGAGCCAATCACCGAAAAACAAAAAAACTTTCTTAAGAGAGCAAATATTAACACGACAAATATGAGTAAGCTACAAGCAACAAGAGCTATTTCACAGATTATTCAAAATGATCGCAAAAATATAACAAGGCCTACAAGGAGTGTTTATTAAAGTGATAAAAACAACGATAACAAAAAAGAATATAAAAGACTTTTTAAGGCGGCTTCTTAAAGAGTGCAAACGGGAGGACACATATTCCGTGATCAAAAAAGTCGAAGAAATGGGAGTTAGTTATACGCGGGCTCTGCGTTTAATAATAAAAAGCGAAGACCTAGAAAACTTGCTTGATGAATGTAATGCTTATTGCTACGACAATATAGAAACTGCCTTTGCAGTAAAAGATATCTCTTTTGATGAAGGGTGGGCTGGTTTAAACGAAACTTCTGCACGAGCCTGGAGACACAGATGCCGCACAAGCGAAAAATATAGAAAAGAATGGAGAAAAAAGAAACAGGAGGATAAAGAATTTGAAAGACAAAGAATACTTGAAGAAAAAGAACGCCGCGGTGAAGAAATTATATGTAAAAAAAGACAAGTAACAATAGGAGGCCCTAATGGGAAAAAGAAAGAAAGTTCCTACTGTAAACCACAATAAAACACTTGAAAAAAAACAAAATGAAGATATTGCATGTATTGTAGATAAAGAACGAATTCAAAAATGGAAACATAAAAAAGCAAAAAGTAAACTCAGCTTTGCCTTCAAACAGAAAAATAAGAACTCTAATAAAGTTGTAGCTGATTTTGACGAGAAAAACCTGAGCAAACCCCAACAATGTGATATACACAATGCAACCACTTGTGCAGCAACAGGAACAGCAAGCTATGATTATTCTCTATTGCTGCTAAACCAAACAATCGGTGCTTTTTTTCCAGAAAACCTCAAATCTTCCTCTTGCGCTACCGCAATAATAGAAGCACTCTTGGCACTTGAGCCAAAAGATGAAATTGAGGGAATGCTTATCACCAGGTTATTAGCACTTCATAGCCAATACATGCATTTTATGAGTAGAGTCTCCAATCTCGAACAAACAACAGCCGGTGTTGATATGAATATTAATCGTGCAACTAAGCTTATACGCCTCTATAACGAAACACTTGAAGCTTTAAACCGGCACAGGCGTAAGGGGCAGCAAAAAATAACCGTTCAACACGTTCATGTATCTGAGGGTGGAAAAGCCATTATCGGCAATGTAGCGGGGGGAGGGGATAATGCAAAAAATTGAAGGTGTACCCCATGCCCCATTTTCTAACTTAAAATTGTGTGGCGCAAAAACTCGTAGTAATGGACACAAGCCATGCAGGCAACCGGCTATGGCAAATGGGCGATGTCGATTGCATGGTGGAAAATCCACTGGTCCAAAAACGGAAGAAGGCAAAAGAAAATCCGCTTTAGCCAATCTAAAACATGGACTTTATACAAAGGACGCAGTTGCTGAACAAAAAGAATATAGAGCAATGTTGCGGTGGTATGACAATTCGTATAGCATATAGGCACACAAATACCAATTTTTCTTTTGCACAATTCCAAAAATTCAGGGTTTAAAACAATACAAAAATGAGGCTAAAACATTAGCTTTTTTAGTTGAAGAAAAGTAGCGGCTGTGTTATACTATATGTGTGACTGGGAGAGCGTTTTCGCACATTTCAGCATCTCTAATTTTACCACATCTAGAGAGCTTCAAAGAGCATGCTAGAGACAATAGCGAGACAGGTAAAAATTTTATTAACAAATAATTTATAATAGGAGACCTATGAAACAAGAAGGTATGTTCAAGAGAATCGAAAACGCATATCACAAGTGTACCATAGAGAGAATGGCTACTCGCGTTCAAAAAAAAGACTTAACACCTAGCAGCTTTAAGGAGGCAGCAAAAAGAATGAGGACCGTTCTTGACCTTGAGCATGGCAGATGGTTTAATCCGAGCCTCGAAGACGACGATCTAAAATATATTGCAAAAATAGCCGATGTTTCTTTATTGGATGTTCGTATGGCAAGAGAAATAATGCTTGAAGGTACCTCAAGCCAAAGAGAAGCTGCTAGAAAAAATGACGAAGGTCTCCACAAGACCTATAAAGAAGTTGAACAACAAAATGCCTCAAAAAACACTTTTCAAAAAATTGAATCAGAGTTTAACGGGCGCTGCAAAAAATATGAAGATTCCGGCATGGAATATGATGATATAAAGTGGGTTGCAAAACAAGTGGGTGCTTCTTACGTTGATGTAAGCATGGCAAAGGAGATTCTTCTTGAAGGTACACCGTCTCAAAAGAAAGCTGCACGCAATATAGGCACAAGTATATATGAGATCTATAGAGAAGTTGAACTAGCAAAGCCATATCTTTCAAAAGCAACCACAACATAAAGAATTGGTGGGGCAAGCTGCAACTGCAAGTGCTAACTTGACTTTCCCGTGTGAAGTTTGCCTATTCTCTCTAAATTGGCTTATTGCTTGAAAGGGGGGTACTTGTTAATACCTCTCTTCTTGTAAACGATTTTTTTAAGGCGTGCCTCCTCCTGCCACCAAGGCAAGGAGGAAGGCTAAGCCGAGAACTAAAAACGTGTAACGTTTAACTACCGTTACCGTTACCGTTGAAGATTTTTTGTTAAAAAGACTGAAAGTGCACGTTTTTTTGATGCACATAGGGGGATCATCTATCCTGGAGGGCTTATCCGCAACCGATGTTTTGATTTTGTTGTTGTAGAAGTGCTTTTTAAGGTTTGCTTTTTGCTAAAAATATTTTGCACACAGCCTTCTGGATCGCTTTGCTAAAAGGGCGCTTTGGAAGTTTTTTGTACTGTTTTTTTTGGGGGACGAGTAGGGGGATTATCCCCCCTTAATAGGGGGATCATCTATTGTTTATTAATTTTCTTTTTGCCGCAGATTTTCTTCCTCGGCTTACCTGTCTTTTTCTTAGCAAACCTTGCTCTTTAAAAAAGGTGAGTTGTTTTTCGTACTCTTTTCCCAGCGTATAAAAACCTGGTTCTACTTCTATTAAAAATTGTGCTCCATCATCACCATCTCTTGTCCATCTATCGTGTATTTTTTTTAGGATTTCAGGGTTTAATCCACACGATCGCTGAAGGATTTGCCATTTTTCTTGGGATATTTCAATGATACCTTCTTGCTCGAGGCGAATTGATTGATTGCTGAATTCGCCCATAATTTCCATTTGCAGCAAGTATTGGTTAGCATGAAATCTGTTTGAGCCTACGAGAGGGGGATCTGGCGGTATTGGAATTAGAAGCCCACATTCACCCTTTTTGTATGCCTCAAAGGTGTTGTAAGGCAACAGTAGAGTGCCCGTGGTGATTTCATATCCTTCATTTCGATGTGTTTTTGGAGAGAGGTATTTTCTTAGTGCGATTAGGTTTCCAGAAGATTGAGGAAGTTGGAGCTCAAAGTATGCCATTGCATGAACAATATCTTTGATATTTGTTATCTGTTTTTTGCTTTTGATGTCTAACAATTCTGCTATCTCAGTGGCTCCTCTGTCATATTTTGCGACTCGGTAATCTTGATTCCCTCTTATCATTTTTTCAAATGGGCTTAATGCAAAAAATCTTACTAGGCGGTGGGCGGTTACAGTTTTAAACTTTTTTACACCACTAAAAATGGTTTCAAATATTTTTGGGGACATTGTTGGTATTTCTATTTTCCCTACTATTTGAGGTTCACTGGGATGCAGTAGTTGAATTTGGCTTCTATTAATTATTACCGTGCTTTTTGGAGAATGCATATTTGTTAGTGGTTCATGTGTACTTCTTGTTATTGCAGGTTCGTATTTATCTCTAAAAGACAGCTTTTTTCTAACCTTATCTTCAAGTATAACTTTTATTAGGGTTTGTAGCATGATGGACGCGTAAACAGGTTGTCCCGGCGAAGGACTTATGTTAAACCAGAGAGTTAATGGACTTTTGTTAGCCCTGTACTTTTTAAATTGTTCTTGCAGTTTAGGTTCTATTTGTTTGGCGGCTTCTTTGCCCCTTTTCCCCGCTTTTTTTAAAGTTTCTAGGTAGAGATGGTCATGTAGAAGCATACCGTTTATTTCGAACTCCTTTTCTGCTTTGGGAATGTCTTCTTCGGTGAGCTCTAATATGAACAAGATCTTGGGAACCTTAGCCCCAGATTCTATAATTACCCTCTCACTGTTGTTTTTTTCTTTTACATAGGTTTTCTTGAATTCTTTTGGTTTGTTAGATATTAATTTCATTTTGAAGGTAACACAGAAGCTAATTAACTCTCTCGCCAGGCTATCTATTGCTTGAGTATCACTTAGCAATGTTGGATCAATTATTGTAAGAGCTTTTCTAACAATTTCAAAATGGATTTGGTTGGGGTCTTGGGTTGATAAGACTTTTATGAAGTTTTCTACTAATTGGTACCCCACATGGGCCATTTTTGCACTGTCTTGCTGAAGTTCATGTGCTATGGCATCCAATGTTTGAATGGCGTCTACTATTTTTTGTCCAAACGTCTTTCGAATTTTTTCCCTTTTTTCAAATTCTTGTTGTGTTAGAATTTGAGGCGAAAAAATTGTTATCTCAGGTTCCTTTTTCACTCCTTCCCCTTTACAAAAGAGCTTTTTGTTCTTGTTGTTCTATAAATTGTGTAAATTCGTTTTGATTTTTATTTATGCTCTTTTTTTTGTTTTGGCTGTTTATTGGTTTTTCTAAGTTTTGGTTTTTGGTTAAAATTTCAAGATGAGACAGTTTTCCCCCAACTCCCTTTTTTAATATATGAGGGTTGTAAATTTTAGTATGATTTGACTTTACGACTCTAAGACAAACCTGATCAGTTTTACATGCTCCAATTTCATCCTCAACTTTATCCAAGTTTGCTTGCCATCTTATTCCATCTGTTAAAGCGCTTGACCCACGAGATGCTGTTTGATCAGTTTTAGATTTGCCGAATCCTGCTTTACTCATGTGGTGTCCAAATAAAATGGTAGGCTTCCCACTTAGCTCATCAATAATTTTTTCCAAAAGTGATATGAATTGTGTCGCAGCAGCATTATCATTTTCTGCATCAGCCCCTAGAAACCTTGAGATAGGGTCAAGTATGATAAGATCCCAACCGTTTTCAGGTTCTTTATCTTTTAGGTATTGCATTAACTCTTTATAAAAGCTTGTGGCTTCATTTTTATGTATAAAAGATGCGTTTTTTCCAGAGCAAGACATAACGGCAAGTTTTTTTGCAGCTTCTTGCAATTCTTCTATTGAATATGAATCTTTCACTATCTTTCTAAGAAGTCTATGTATATCATCTTTGGTGTTTTCTCCAAGAAGAAGAGCAACATTTCCTTTTTTGGGCATTGTGTATATCTCTAAAAATGGTTTTCCAAGCACTATAGAAAGTGCAAGTTGGGTTAAAAAATGTGTTTTTCCTATACCTCCCGCACCAATAACTCCACCAACAATTCCCTTTGGTATAAATAATTTTATATTTCCTTTGTCTATAATCTTTACTAGTGCAGGTTTTTCAGGAGCTTCCTCAAGTAGGTAATTCTTTTCTAACTCGTTTACGAAGTGCAAATTTACGTTCTGTTCTGATGCTAGTAATTGTGGCTTCTTAAGTTTTACTATTTCATCATAATGGTTGGTATCAACAAGTTTTTGACACTTTTCTATATAATTCCGGCACTCCTCCCTGTATTGTTGTTCTTCTCCTTGTCTTTTGGCTTCTTTTATTACAAGATCCCATTTTTCGCTTGGTATATCTAGATATTTTGAAATCTGTTTTTTAAATATCTCTTTGCCAACAGGATCTTTTAGCCGCTTAAACCAGTTTATTGCTTCGTCAATTGCTTTGCGACGTCCAACATCAGACTGTACTTCGTATTTGGAAAAAATTCTTTTTGCTAGCCAGTTTCCGACATCTTGAGCATTTTTGAGACATTTCTGAAATGCTTCAACGCCTTTGGCAGGGATAAATTCACCTAAATCTTTGTAACCCTCAGGTAGCGAGACAATAAATATTGTAATGTTGCTTTTGATTAAAAGGTTGATTGCAATTTCTGTAAAGTCTTCTCCTCTTTTGTCATTGTCGAAGCTTAAATATACGTATTTGCATGGTCCCGCAGTGATTTCATTGATATGATCTTTTGTAGGTGTTCCACAAGTAGCAATTACACCTCTTAAACCTCTTGCCTCGGCAATTTTTTGATCGAGGTATCCTTCGACTATAATTAATTCTTTTAAATGTCGAGCAGCATAGAGACCAAATGGGTAGTTCTTTCTGGTGTTTTCTAAGTAGGGCATATATTTACATTTTATTTTTGGGTCTAGAGTCCTGCCCCATATAGCTGTTTTGCCAAATGGTTTTGGGTCGAGAAATGTTATTGGATGATTGTTTCTGTTTTTAAAAAAGACTTCACCACCATCGTTTTTGCCAAACACGTCGGCTATTGTGTGTTCCATGCAGTGGTGTTCTTTGTACATATAGCTCATTGTTTTTTCAAATCCAGGATTGTGTCCAAGTTTCATTTTTTGAATGTCATTATTGGAAAATCTTTCTCTTAAATATTGAAGTGTTTGAGCTCCTACAGGTTCCCAAAGTTGCTTTGTAAAAAAATCATGCATACAATGGATTATTTCTTCACTTTTGTTGGCAGTTTCAATTTTTCTCGCTAAGTTTTCACTTGGTTCGGGAAGTTCATAGTTTGCATCTTTAGCAAGCATTTCCAACGTTTCTTTGTTGGTTAGCTGATGTTTTTTTTGGTAGTAATCCCATAAGGATGTCTGATAGTCACACGTATTGCAAAAAATATGTCCTGTACCATGATAAATATAAGCCTTATGTTTTCTCTTACATTTAGGGCAATCAATTATAGTATATCTGGCTTTGCTAACAGGTCTTAGCTCGTTTAAGGCGTTTACAATTATAATCTGTACGTATATTTGTCTTACTATTATATTTGTACTTGCAGGTGTATCTTTTTCATAATTAAATGATGTTGGCCTTGCTGGAGTGATTTTAGAAATTGTTTGTTGCTCTGACAAAACTGTTCCTTCTATTTTTTTGGAGTTTTCTTTTTCTTCTTCTCAATCTCTTGCAGTGCCTTCTGCTTTTCCATCTCTTTTTCAATATCTTTGATATCTGGTAAACTACTCTTAAGATCTTCAGGTAATGCTTCTACAAGTTTTGCTTCATATTCTGCAACGCCTATGGGTTTATTGATATCCCGAAGGGCGTATTCTGCTTTGAATTTACTTTTTGTTCTACATAACAGCAAACCTATTGTTGGGTTGTCGCCGTCTTTTCTGAGTAGATCATCAACTGCTGACAAGTAAAAATTTAGCTTGCCAGTATGTTCAGGTTTAAACGCTATAGCTTTAAGCTCCACGACAACAAAACACCTGAGTCTTATGTGATAAAACAACAAATCTATATAATAATCAGTTTTATCAACTTCAAGGTGATATTGTCTGCCGATAAAAGCAAATCCCTCTCCAAGCTCCAGTAAAAACTTTTGTATGTGGTCTATCAAGCCCAGCTCAAGATCTTTTTCTTTATGTTCCTCATGTAGTGTTAAAAAATCAAAGATATATGGGTCTTTAAGTGTTTGATGTGCGGCTTCGGAATGTGGTGAAGGGAGGGTGCGTTCAAAGTTAGTAACAGCTGCACCTTCTCTTTCATATAATTTGGTTGTGAAGTAGTTTTCTAGTGCTCTGCGACTAAAACCATATTCAAGAGTTTTTTCGGCATACCAGAGCATTTCTTCGCAAGTTTGACCTCGTTCAAAAATCACAATGTTATGAGCCCATGGAATTCTGAAAATAGGGAGTTTTTCTAATTGTCCCACCGCGGTGGGACAATTGCCATAAGCCCGATAGAATGTTCTCATTCGGTATATATTGGTTCTGGAAAAGCCGCCCATCCCAGGGAATGCATTTTGCAGGTCTTTTGCCAGGCTTTCTATCAATTTTGAGCCCCAACCACCCACTCTTTGTTTTTCGTCTAATGTTTTACCTATAAACCAGTATAGTTTTATTAACTTTTCATTTGCAGATACAGCAGCCTCTATTTGAGCTTTTCTAATCTCGTCCTTGATGTCTGATAATGTCTGAGCATATTCTTTTGTCAAAAACTCTGAATTTGAGCCCTTCTTTTTTACCATATTATACCCCAATCTCACTGAACATTATTCTTTATAAAATTTTCTATTTCACAGATAGGAATCTTCCATGGTCCCTTTTCTGCAAGACGAACAGCTTTGATTACATTATTTTTAATCAAATTACGTACAGCAATAACACCCACATTTAAAAGCTTTGCAGCTTCTTTTACGGTGATGGTATTTTGTGATCCAACAAGTTTTTCTACTTCTTCTACAGGTATTCTCAAAAATCTACCCACATATATTACTTTGATACGTCCAAGCTTCACACTTCTTCTTAAAGATTGAATGGAGATTTTTAAAATGGCACACACTTCTTTTGGGCTATAAAGATATTTGCCGGCATGCATTTCTAGGTTGTTTTGTTTTTCATTACTCGATGGACACTCGAATGATTCCATTTTGCACCCTTTCTGTTAAATAATTTTTTTTGGTTCATTTTATCTGCTATTTTACGAACCGAGTAACCTTTTTTACGTAATATCTTCATCTTCTTAATTATGCGCAGTTCTTTTTTATTCTCCTCTATGTGAACCCCATCTGGGGCTAATTGATATCCAAAAGGTATATGTCCAACTCTCTCATTGCGCTGTTTTTTTGCGTCTAGCGCAGCTTTTGTTCTCGCCTTTATAACTAGTCTCTCATGCTCACCAAAAACATCTATCATGCGTCGTACAAGTATCGATGAAGGGTCGTCGCTCTCGGTACCTTCTCCGGCCGCAGAGATCAATTTTGCGCCCTTTCTTTTGATTGCCGCTTCAATCATGGCAACAACAAAAAGGTCTCTTGCAATTCTATCCCTTGTAGCTACAACTATCACATCATCTTTACCAAGTGAACTTATTGCATCTAGCATCCCAGGTCTTTTTTCAAGAGATGTTGCTCCGCTTAAACCCTCATCACTAAAAAATTCTTGTATTTCAAAACCTATTTTTTTTGCACATTTTTTACATGCAATTTCCTGGGCTTCCAACCCCAGCCCAGACTCCACCTGCTGACCCGAGCTGGCTCGCAGGTAACATACGACCTTCATACACTACTATCCTTTTTGATATAACTAAGATTTTTTACCACTCGAACCTTTACTTAAATTATAAGATAATTTGTATTGAATACCAAGAGTTTAATTTTGATTTTGCAAATGACCAAAGCAGGTTATTTTTGCCCACTTTTTTACAAAAAACTTGGCAGAAATAGTTTCCTCTAATTATGGTGGTATGAGAGTGAAATATAACTATAATCAGGGGAGATTTTTATGACACTTTTTTCAAGAAAACTAAAAACTATAATGATTTTTAGTGTAGTTTTTAACTTTGTTGCTAGCAAAGCAAATAGCAGTATAACCATTGAAAGTAATGATAAGATACTGGAGATTGCAAGTAATATACTTGGGATTTCTACAGAACAATATAATACCCTTGAAGATTTATCCGTTGTGGAATATGCAAGCAAAAATTCGTTGCCAAAAAAAGATTGGACTTTCATTGTGTATATTTCAGGAGATAATGATCTGAGGCGTTTTGCAATCAAAAGTATAAAAGACTTAGCAAAGGTAGGTTCTACTGAGCATATTAATCTTGTTGTGCACCTTGATATCAAACTTAACGGAAAGAAAACTACAAAAAGATATTATATAAAAAAAGATAAAATACTGCATCTTAACAAAGATGAAATAGAAACCCAGGCAATGGATAGTGGGAATCCCAAAACTCTTATTTCATTTTGTGATTGGGCAATCTCTACATTTCCGGCAGATAAATATGGCTTAGTTTTGTGGGATCATGGTACCGGTGCGCTTGATCCAAGAACAAAGCAAATATTAGATTTTTATAAGTTTTTTACATTTAATCCGATAATAAATAAATTTGAAATTAACAGAGATGTGGGATTATTAGACATCATTAGTAATCAAAGTTCAGAAAGTAGGGGTATCTGTTGGGATGATTCCACAGGTAACTATCTTACAAATCATGATCTTGGTAATGCATTAAAAAAAATATATAAAAAATTCTTAAAAAAGAAAAAATTTGAATTTATAGCATTTGACGCATGCCTTATGCAAATGGTAGAGGTAATAAGTGTTGTGAAGCAGTATGCTCATAAAGTTATAGGATCTGAGGAAGTTATTCTTGGGTTAAGTTTCCCATATGATACGATATTAAAACCTTTTACAAAAAATACGTTAACAACAGATGAATTTTCAAAACAAATTGCATATTGCTATGAAAATTTTTACAAAAAAATAATCGATGATTACACGCTGTCTGTAGTTGATGTTGCAGAATTTCGATCATTAGAAGAGAATATAGATCTTGTTGCAAAAATACTTATCGAGTGCTTAAAAAACCAAAAAAATAGAACTGTAAAACAAGCAGTAGCAGCAAGTAGAAATCGTTGGATTTGTACTAATTTTGCAGAACCGAGTTTTATAGATTTACATCACTTTTATCAAAACCTCTTCAAGAGAATAAAAGATTTTGAATTTAAAAACGCAATACAGGGGGATATACTTAAAACACAACTAAAAGAAGCTCTTTTGGATGGGTGTAAAATAATAGAAGAGCTTACACCAATTAACGTTGTAGGCAAAAAAACGGGAAAAGCGCGAGGAGTATCCATTTACTTTCCAGTGGACAGGATATATTATCCCTACAGGAGTTTACAATTTTTTAAAGAAAATAGTTGGGCACTATTTTTAACCCAATATTTAAACTTATAAAATCGAGGCAATAATTTAAAGTAAGCTATTGCCTTGATTACCCTCCTATTTTGTAAAACGTCATCTTGCAATAATTATCTTTTTGCTACAAAGTTTTGTATAAAGCTGAACCAGTTTGATTCTTGGGCAAATTTTGTTGGTTCATACGTACTGTCTATGTGGTACAGTGGAAAATATATTGATATACCCCGTACACCTTTATTTACTTTCCCTGCAACATTTGCCACTACTGCAGCTTTAATTAAGTCTTTATTTTCTTGAAGAAGAGGGTTTAAATTTTTAACCAATTCAAGGTTTGAAAAATCTTGTAACGCTATTTCTAGGTTTTCGTAAAAAACATGCATATCAGCATAAGAGGGTATCATACAAAACCTTGGACAATCTTTGCGAGCGATAGTACAAATCTCTTTGAACGTTTTTCTGTCTTTTTCAAAGAGTTGTAACAAAATATTTGCTATTTTATCGTTATTTGATGCTATGTCATATGTGTATGATAAATCCATTGCAGACATAGTATATCTTCCTATAGTTGCATATTTTGCGTTATATACGCCATAATCATCTACTATGTCTTGGGCTATTTGTCGGGGTAATACATGCCCTTCTTTGAAGTGTAGCATAAGATTGATATAGTCAAACCCATCGGTCAACTCACAATCTTGAGAACCTACAAGAAATTTAGCATAATCACAAAGTTGATATCCATGTTCGATCATTGCCCCCATACAACAGTCCATTGCTAAAAGATCTATTTTTTTGCCACCAAGCATATCTTCCGATATGGTTCTTATGAGCTCAACCATATCTTTATTGCCCATAATCGTTTTTTCAGGACCATTGATAAACATACCTTTATATTTTACGATTTCTTCACCTTTTGGTTTTTCCCCATCAAGATCCATAAGATCACAACCACCAAACTGATTTCCATCGGGTTCGACATCCCATGTTTCAGTTTCTTGGTTGTAATATGGCTCCAATATACCAAATCCATGATCCCATAAAAATAAACCAAAATATTTTGATTGATATTCGGGTAAAATTCTTTTTATTGTTGATACAATATTTTCTTTAGTGTTGGGACCCACAGGTATAAAATCAAGTAAAATAATATTATTTTCTTCTATTTTATAAAAAAATGAAAGATTGCTTCCAATGTGGACTTGAACAAACATATTCACATTTTTGGGCACTCCTCCAAATGCCAACTGACTGGTGTTATATAAAGCCTCATGTTGTAGGCCTTCAGATCCTTCCATGTAAGCAAAAATTGTCCAATCTGTTTGTGAAAAAAGAGTAAGATTAATAAATAAAAAGATAGGAAACAAAAACTTTTTCATCATATCCCCTTTTCCCTTTGATTAAAAGTTTTTATTAAGATTTTTACTACTCAAAGTAATTATGAAATTTAGGCTACATACAAATCAATAAAACAGTAAAAGTAATCGATTTATTTATCTAAAACAAGATCTTTAAGGGATTCAAAATTATAAAAACCCTCAAACATGTTATTAGGGTTTTCTCTTAAGAGTGCTGCTATCAGTTCCCATTTTTTTGTTATATACGCAACCTTTTTTCTTTCTTGTATAGCTTCAAAAATTTGTTTTGCAGCCCTATTTAGCGTTGCAACCCAATACGTTCCAGGCACTTCACTAAGCATACAACTTTCAACATCCACCCAACCAGGAACAATATCTGTTACATAAACTGGAATGTTATAATGAATCATTCTATTTCTTATTCCCTCAAGATATTTTGATATAAAAGCCTTTGCACCACAGTATACTGGACAACTCCCCTCTCCTCGAATACCTGAAATAGAGGAAATACCCACCAAGTGTCCTGATTTTTGTTTTTCAAAAAACTCTATTGCAACATGTGCCATCACCCAAAAGCCAACTAAATCAACATCAAGCACTTTTTTATCACGTACCCATCGATCAGTGTTGTTTTCAATATCTGCAAATGCACTAATGCTAATCAAAATTAAATCCAAGCCTCCCATTTGGTTAATCAACTCTTTTAACTCTTTGGCTGCCTGTTCATGCTTTGATACATCTATCGCTTTTATATAACTTGTTCCCCCAATCTCTTTTTGCAGTGATTCCAAAAGTGGAATCCTTCTACCAATTAGACCCATAATATACCCATCTTGAGCGAGTAGCCTTGCAACTGCTCTTCCCATTCCAGCAGTTGCACCAATAACGATGGCTTTTTTTTGACAAAGGGTTTGGGGTATACAAAAAAGAAAGGTGGTGATTAAAATAATATATACTCTTTTTTTAATCATACTATCTCCCAAAAAAAGTAAGAATTAATCCCGTGGATTTTAAATCTACCATAAGTCGATATGTTTAACTCAAGGAAAAAAAGAAGAATATAGCGAAATAATGTATTTTAAAGCAGAGTTAAGCATAGCAATTATTAACTCGAGATCTGCTAATTTTTTGACCCCACACCAAAAACCTTTCAAATGGGAATAATTCAAAGCGAGACAAAAGATCACTTATTCAATATGAAGTCAATCTGGAATATTACTTGAAAAAACTGTCTTTTCTTGCAATACTAATAATGTGAATTAATTTTATATATTTTTTTAATTTTTAAACAAATGGGGTTAATATGCGAAAGCATTTTTCAAGTTTAATATTCTTTATGCTGATTTTCAGCAGTTTTTCTGTATCCGCTATGAATAACAATAAAAACAATAGAAATTTAAAAATAACATGGGTGACCGGTCGTATGGGATTAGGAAAGGCGTCTTTTGTTAAAAATATTCTTATTTTGACAAATCGATATGATGGCTACTTTGTGGGTTGTGATTTTTATTCTACTGAGGGAGCAAGATTATTACAAAGTTATTTAGACCAAAAAAGGAACACTAAAGATTATAAGTATCTTTTTATAAATAGATCACACTACTTTGATAGAGAATTTTTGGATAGCATCTTGGGGTGCAGGGAGAAATTACACTTAATTCTCGTAGCAGACGACGGCTGGAATTTACCAGAATGCCTCAAGCCGTTTGTAATAAATCATATTCATATAACAAGTAGAATAAATCTTTCACAAAATTTGGATATGGTACCACAAAATATTAAACAATTTGTAAGAAATCGTTACGGATATATAGCAGGTGAAACTTTGCAACAAATTGAAGGTAAAATAAATATTTCACAAAACATTAAAAATGATTTATTAAATAAGGTTTTTTCGTATAAACACAATCTGTACAAGATGGACATTATAGATCAAGTTTTAAGAAACCTAGAAAAAATTAAACCAATATACAAAAAAATAAAAGAGGATCCGCTTGATTTTGCGCTTAAGTTAGAATGTAAAAGCAATAGCCAACAGGACTTAGAAATAGCTTTGCTCAGCTTGATTATGTTTGCAAAATCAACAGGGAATAAAAAGTTGCTAAGAAAAATAGTCAACTTTTTAAGGTTGCCTCGATACCTTGGGAAATTCAAAACAAGCAGTGGTCATGCTTTGCCAACTGAAGTTGCGGCAAATATTATGCGATTTTTCGATTTTGATTCGGCTTATGATAAACAAGCTAAAAATTATGACTTCTTAATTATGCCTATGATTTTGGGCCAAATGCTCTTAGGTGCTCTTTTGCTAAAATAGTTTAAGAATTTGTCCGAATATAAGTTGGTTTTATATTTTTTTAACATTTTGACTCAGGAGGTTATTTCATGAGTAAAATATTCAAATTTTCATTACTGCTTTTAACAGCGGTAATCATATCATCAGCAAAATGCATGGATCCCGGGAATTGCTTTGTTTCTGGTTCCCGCGAGGAAGGAACAGTAAAAATTTGGAACATAGGTGATCCTAGGCGAGAACTAGAGCCCATTAAGGTGTTCACTCACAGGCAAGTATGCTCAATAAAATTCAATCCTGCAAATCCAAATATTCTTGCATCTTATTCTTTTGGTGAAGGAACAGTAAATATTTGGGACATAGATGATCCTAGGCACGAATCAGAACCTATTAAAACTTTTACTCATAGACTAGTACACTTAATGAAATTCAGCCCTGCAAACCCAAACATTCTTATTACTTGCTCTGCAAAAAATGATGGAATCATAAAAGTTTGGGATACCAGTGCTCCTGGCAAAGAACCAGTCCTGGTAAAAACCCTTGCTCATGACAGAGCAAATGTAATAGAATTCAATTCCGAAAAGCCAAATATTCTTGCCACTTGTTCTAATCTTGAAGGAACAATTAAAATTTGGGATATAAATGCTCCTGGCGAAGAGCCAGCTCCGGTAAAAATCCTTGCTCATGAAAATGTGAACTCCGTAGAATTCAATCCTGAAAATCCAAACATTCTTGTATCTTGGGCCCCTGGTCTAAAAACACTAAAAACTTGGGATTGGAGTACAGATATCCTTGGACAAGAACTAATTAATACTTCTAGACATACAAGAACGTGTCATCCTAGCGTCACCCCTTCAACTTCAGAGCTTTCCGCCATTCTTTATCGCGCAAGAGAAATAAAAGTTTGGGATATAGGTAGAGAATCGAGACTAGTCAAAATATTTAGTCATCGAGGAGTAACGCGCGCAACATTCAGCCCTACAAGGCTAAATATTTTTGCTTCTGCTGCTTGCGAGGAAGGAACAATAAACGTTTGGGATATCGATGCACTTGACGAAGATCCGATAAAAACTTTTAATCATAGGAGCGTATCTTCAATAGTATTTCCACCAGCACCCCCAGCTAAATCAATTGACGAAGATGAAAGAGTTGGTTTTATAAAGGAAATGGTATCAGACAGCTCAGCAAAAGATACAATGACAGAAATAGGATTTAGAAGAGAAACTACACGCAGTAAAAACAGCGTAGTCGAGGGGCTGGAAACCGAAAGAGCAATCTTCAGAGTTCCTAAATCGTTTTTGCTGTAATATCTCTGTCTTGCTCTGATCACACAAATAAAAAGCAAGAGGGGGGGTTTTTGTATGCCTCCCCTCGAATCACTACTTTAAGTGCAAGATTTTACATCAAATTCAAAAGCAGTTGTCACGCCACCGTTCGGTACCGTGACAAGGTTTGCTGTAATTTCCCTGTTCTGCCCATGTGTAAAGACACGCAGAAAGGTTTTTGTGCCCCCTCGCTAAATACTTTATTTTTTTGAGAAGATTTTCTTCAAACCGATTAATCTCTTATTGAGCCAACTTATTTTCTTTATAGTAGGCTTTTTATTGCTTTTTGGAGGTGTATTAGCGGTCATATTTACTCGTTTGCTCAGGTTTTTTGTGGCCTCTTCATGATTATATAATTTAAAATTTGATGATGGCTTTCCTTCATGCCGTCTATCCAGGTATCTTAAATCATGAAATAACCCCAATTTAGGATCATATAAAACCGGATAATCGTTGATATTATAAACAACGAGTGGTTTATCTACGGGATATCTTCTCCCAAAAGAAAAAACCATACTTTGGTGAATTTGCTTGCCGGTTTTGATATCAAAAATTCTGGTAAAACTAGAAGTTCCTCCGGAACGATGCTGTACAAAAAGCAAAGATCCATTGTTTAAAAATTGAGCAAAGTCTATTATTACTGTAGATGGGCAACATATGGGATTTTTATTAATAATTCTCATGCTTTTAATATCGAGTAAATATAGTTCATTTTCTTGATTTTGTATATATCTTGTATTGGTTGTGTTATGTGTGCTGTTGATGAATCCACTTCTTATGTAGTTTTTAAAGTATTTTTCCAAATGCTTTGTTTCAATTTTATCCCCTGTTGTCATATTAAAAAACTCGGGAAACACAGAAAAAACATTGAGATCTTTATGAAATCTCAGTAAATCTGCAACATCCTCAGGGTGTTGCCAATCACCTCCAATTTGAATCGTTTTTTTATTTTTTATTCTTTTATTGTCTACATCTACGATATCAATCTTATTGCCTCCATAGAGTATATAACCTATTGAGTTGCCCAAAATTATTGACCGTATAATCTTTTTCTTTACAGACTTTTTGCAACGAGGACAACAATTTTTCATTTTTAGCTTTTTACGAATACATTCTTTATGGTATACATGACAGCATGGCAAAATAAAACTGTGATAACTACCTGCTACCTCTTTTGAGCATATGGTACACTTTTCTCCCCAGCAGAGTAGTGTTTTTGGCAAAAAAACTATTGTAAAAATAATTAGAAATGAATAAAATGTTTTTTTGTTTGTCATACTTAACCCTTGTAGCTTAGTTTTTTTCGAGAGATTCTATTTCGGTTTTGCAATATCCAATTGTTCTAAGTTCATCCTCAGTTATATCTTGCTCATTTTCTTGTAGCTTTTTAATGCCAATTTTTTTAAATAACTTTTTTTCCACTTGACCCGCTTGGTATTCACCCCTGCAAAAAGGACATCTTGCAATTTCTTTAATACACTTAAAACAAAGTGGGTGCTTGCACGCACATGGTAGAACAAATATTTCTCTATAATTTTTGAAGTTTTCAAAACAAATAAGACATTGATAGTCTTCCCGTGGATTTTCGAAACATAAAGGAGCTAAAGCTGCATCCCTCATATTTTCACATGTTTTTTTTGCTTTACAAGCTGTATTGCAAGCTGTCTCCCAAAAAGGTGCCAAAACACCTAAGATAACCCTTTTTTCGTGCTTATAAACTCTATTAAGTAGAAAGTCCTTGCCTAAAAGCTCCATGCCCATGACATTTTTATGTAAAAAAAATATTATAAAAAAAAAGAATAAAATATTTTGTTTCTTCATACCTTTTACCTTTCGTATAAAGCCTCTAAAACTACATTGAGCAAATAATGAATAATAAATAAGACGTTTTTTTGTCGTACTTAACCCTTTCAGTTTAATTTTGTTTGAGAGATTCTATTTCGTTTTCCCAATATCCAATTTTTCTAAGTTCATGCTTAGTTATATCTGGTTCATTGTCTTGTAGTTTTTTAATTTTTAGCTTTTTAAAAAGCGTCTTTTGCACCTGGTCTGTTGAATATTCTGCTCTGCAGAATGGACATCTTTCAATTTGACGAACACATTTAAAACATAATGGGTGCTTGCACGCGCATGGTAAAACAAATATTGCTTTATAATTCTTAAAGTATTCAAAGCAAATCAGGCATCGATAGTCTTCCCGTGGATTTTCGAAACACATAAAATCGAAGGGTCTGTTTTTTAGGTTTCGATATGCATTTTCTACCTTGCAAGGCATATCTAAAACTTTTGCCCGTATCTCGAAAACTTTTGCGCAAAAAGGCAATATTACATTTGAAACCACTTCGTTGTTTTTAGAAGCCTTATATAGCTTATTCATAGCCGTAACACTTTTATGTAAAAAAAGCATTGTAAGAATAAAAAAAGAACATTTTGTTTTCATCGAGGCAGAAATCACAATTTTACTCCTTTCATTTAATTAAGTTTATTTTTGTTTCACATGACCTATAATCGTCATCGTTTTTGGGTTAATAACAACATTCATATTTTTTTTAAGCTTACTCATTACCCTTGGAATAGCATTGCACACGGTGAGTTTTTTTTCAGTATCAAATTGCACCAAAAATGATGGTTTTTTCAGCCCTGCATGAGGGTTTGGATCAACCAGATTAACTATAACTCCTCGTAAAGAGTGTTCAAGATTTTGTATATTTTTTTTACCAGCCTCTTTCGTCTGTACTTTTTTTTGCATTGGCCAGAATTTTTTGATTCTCTGTAGAATCGGTTTTCTTTTTTGCGTAAAGACTTTTTGCTCTTTTGTCTGAGAATCTTCAGGTTTGCGCCATACTTGCACTTGCCCTCCCCAATCAACAGACATAAATTGTTTGTCAGAGGGGCTAAAAGCAACGCAATTAATTTGAGTATCATGTTGATAAGAGCATATTTGTTGTTTTTTCCCAATATCATAAACTATGACCCTCTTATCTTTTGATCCAGATGCAATATACTTACCAGAGAAACTAAAAACAATACACATCACCCAGTTATTGTGTGAATAAGAGCATACTCGTTCTTGGTTTTCAACATCATAAACTACAACTTTTTTGCCTCTAAATCCGGTTGACCCAGATGCAACAAGTTTACCGGAGGGATTGAAGACAACACGTCCAACCTCAGAATAGATATCGTACTCATCACCGTGTTTATAAGAACACACTTGTCGTCTTTTTTCAATATCATAGACTACAACCTTATCGTCCTTTGACCCTGATGCAACGTATTTACCAGAGGGACTGAAAGAAATACACGAAACATAACCATCATGTTGATAAGAACATATTTTTTGCTTTTTTTCGATATCATAGACTACAACTTTTTTGTTATCTGTAACAAATGCAATGTGCCTATCTGAAGGGCTAAAGGTAACACAACCAATAAAAGAATCGCTATATTTATAAGAGCATATTTGTTGTTTTTTCTTAATATCATAAACTATAACTTTTTTACCTCTTAATCCGGATGAAGTGAATGCAATATATCTATCAGAGGTGCCAAAAGCAATACGCCAAACAGAACCTTCCTGTTGATAAGAGCATATTTTTTGCTTTTTTTTAATGTCATAAACTATAACTTCTTCGTCTTCTATCCCCGATACAATGTATTTACCTGAAAAGCTAAAGGCAATACAGTTTACCTTATCTAAGTGCTGACAAGAGCATATTTGTTGTTTTTCTTTGATATCATAAACTATAATTTCTCCATCATATGATCCGGATGCAATGTGTGTACCAGAGGGACTGAAAGCAACACAAAGAACCTTTTGTTCGTGTTGATAAGAACATATTTGTTGGTTTTCTTCAAGATCATAGACTACAACTTTTCTATTACATGGCCACCAAGGTACAATATATCTACCGGAAGGAGATATAGCTTTATAAACTCTGCGAACCAAATTCACTTTATCTAAAAGTCTAAAACCAGGTTTTTTGCGTAAATTGCTTTGCAAGTTTTTCATTGCAAAGCAATTGTTTATTATGCTAAAAGTGAGCAAAAAAATAAGCATAAAATATTTTGTGGCAGATTTTGTATAATTCATTTTTCCCCAATTTTATAAAGTGTGCCCTACAATCATCATCGTTTTTGGGTTAATAAAAACATT
>Ga0180433_10002425_pt1 | contig 28735 bp, 24 predicted proteins | sample SS_ome_8_FD_132980 | JGI IMG/M metagenome (GOLD analysis project Ga0180433, IMG submission 132980) | Hypersaline lake sediment archaeal communities from the Salton Sea, California, USA - SS_1_D_1 metaG | ecosystem: Environmental > Aquatic > Non-marine Saline and Alkaline > Hypersaline >... | reverse complement strand
TCCTTCAATCCGTCGCCATCCGTGTCAGGGTTCAAAGGGTCTGTACCCGTATCCATTGTGCCATTATATGTACCCGTGTCGGTTTCCACCGAATTCGCTAAACCGTCGCCATCGGAGTCCCAGGGCCCCTCGAATCTCGCCAGAAAAACATCATACCTGCCCACCGACGTCAACGTAGTCTCGTTGGGCTCTCCAATTCCGAATGTCACCGGGCCGGCAAATTCTCCTGTCAAAAGCACGCTGCCGTCCGCTAACGTCGCGATCCCGTAGGCACGGTCGTAATCGTCTCCCCCGAAAGCTCTGGCCCACGCGATTTTGCCGCCGGCAGTCAGCTTGACTATTACACAGTCATCGGCTCCTGCCGATGTCAACGTCGTCTCGTTGGGCTCCCCTGCACCAAAGGTCTCGGTTCCCAAAAAATGGTACCCGACGACGACGCTGTCGTCGGGTAGTGTCGCGATGGGCAGCCGGGAGCCATGGGGGAACCACTCACTAATATAGTTTGTCCACACGGTGGTCCCCTGCGAAGTATACTTCCGTACGAAATTGCCCGAGGGCTCGACGTCATCATCGGAACCCTCAAAAACAAAACCACTCACCAGCATCCCTCCATCCGAGAGCGCCGCGATGCTCCCACTCTCGTCATAGTGAGCATCGCCGGCGCTCCTCGCCCAGGCCAATCTCCCGTCGGGCCTGTATTTTGCGGCGAAAATGTCGATGCGGCCTGCGGATATCAACAGCGTCTCGCCTAACTCGAACCGCCCGAACGTTGCCGTGTCGTCGCCGTATGCGCCGTTGAATGCTCCGGTCACCAGCGCGCTTCCATCCGGTAACGCCGCAATTGAAGTGGCGCCATCTTCGCCGGGTCCGCCGGCACTCTTCGCCCACGCGAGCGTCCCATCTGGATTGTATTTCGCCACAAAAATGTCCCCGTACCCTGCCGATGCCAGCGCCGTCTCGTTTGGCTCGCCGGGACCGAATATGGCCGGCTGATGATCGGGCTCGCCCTCGAACCATCCCGTCGCGAGCGAGCTCCCATCGGGCAGTGCGACAATACTGCCCCCGCTGTCGTGGTTAGGTCCGCCGGCACGTTTCGCCCACGCGAGCGTTCCGTCCGGGTTGTATCTCGCCACGAAGACGTCCTCAGTCATGATATTGGCGGAGGTCAGTGTGGTCTCGTTCGTTTCGCCCTCGCCAAACGTCACTGTCCCGGCGAAACTGCCGATGATCACTGCGCCTCCGTCCGAGACTGCAGCAATGTCGCCGGCCCAGTGCGGTCCCCAGGCAGCTGTCGCCCACGCAAGCGTCCCGTCCGCATTGTATTTCGCCACGTATACCGCGATTTCAAGCTCGCGGGCCAGCGTGATTTCATTTGCTTCGCCCTCGCCGAACGTCGCCGAGAAAGAAAGACGGCCTGTCATAAGCACGCTACCCTCCGGCAAAGTGGCAACAGCCCACCCAAGGAGAGGGTCCGGCCCGCCGGCTCGTTTGACCCAGACAAGATCACCTTCCGCCGCGAACGCTGCGCCACGGGCGCAGAACGTCAGAGCTATGACGAACGCAAACAACAGAAGAATTGCGATGAACTGACGACACGTCCGCGTTCCCTCTCGGCTTGTACGTAGCAACTTCATCAGGTCACACCTCCATAGAACGTGCTCACAGCGAGATCTGTCTTGAAAACCCAATCTGGAACGACTTTGGTACGCATACTCGCGAGAACCTGGAACGTACGTCCGCGACGTTCGGGAAGAACTGCGCCCTGTGCCGTATGTGCTTTACGTCGGGTGGGTGACTGCAAAGGGAGATCAGATTCAGATGTGCGTATTATGTGGCAGGAGAGCGCGGAACGCACAATCGTACACGGAAGAACCAAACAGCCCAGGGATAAGAGAGTCATGGTATCCCCCTTGGCACCGGCAGCCTTAGCCGCTGGTGTCGCAGCCTGCAAACTTCTGCCACCGCATCTGCTTTTGCTCAGCGGTGCAGGAGGGAGTACTCTACCGCGCAGATTCTTGGTTCTTGCTCACTACTCTATCGTATACCGAACCGCCGTGAATGTCAAGAGATAACTGCCGGATTGCCGCTCCTTACGCGGGATTAGCTCAGAGTGACGGGAACGCAGGACCCCCCAGGGTTGCCGTGGTGGGTCAGCCCTCGACTCGTTCGACGAACGAGTCGTCCCGGGTGTCTATCCTGACGGTATCGCCGATCTGGAGGAACTGCGGTACGCGCACGACGAGGCCGGTCTCGAGCGTGGCGGTCTTCGGGGACGCCGTCGCGGTGGCCCCTTTGAGCGGCGGATCTGTCTCCTCGATCTTGAGATTGACAAAAAGCGGGAGCTCAACTCCGACAGGGTTTTTCTCGTGATACTGTACCCTTACGCGCTCGTTGGGCGTCAGATACTTCGTTACGTCCCCCAGCAGTTCCTGATCAAGCGATATCTGCTCATAGGTTTGAGTGTCCATGAAGACATACACCGTACCGGAGAGATACAGAAACTCCATCTCACGGCTGTCGAGTATCGCCAGTTCAACGCGGTCAGCCGAACGGAACCGCCGTTCCTGAGTCATCCCGGTCGTCAGACTCTTCAGTTTAGCCGTAATGTACCCACGCCGTTGCTGCTTCACGACATGTTTGAGTGATGTCACTTGATACAGCTCACCATCAAGCACTATCGCGTTACCGACTTTCAGTTGCGTAACCGTCACCATAGTGAAAGTCCCTCACCATGCGTGTTATCGTTGCCCTTCAGCTTGCTTCGTGCTGCTACGTAAAGCTAACACAACCCATGTGGGCCGGTCAACGTCGCCGGAGCCGCGCACGAAGACCGCTGACACCCAAGACGTGACGGAACGTTGCTGGACAAGATAGAATACGACCTGGTCAGATAGGATGCGTGCTCTTCTCATAATCCAGAGCAGCTTGTCTGGCGAGATCCCTGTACTTCGCAAATGTGCCGTCGTAATAGCCACCTTTCGTTCTCAGTATTTCGAGGAGCTGCTTGACCCTGTTCTCATTGTGCGGGTCGTAGTTTGCCAGAAGCACTTTCAGCTCATTCTCCGCACGTTTGACGCTGGGCAGACCCTGCTCCGAGTCCGAGGTGGTGCGCCGACGGACGGCCTTCAATCTCTCAAGCTTTCTCTGTGAGACAGTCTTCTTCACCGGCAATTGACCTTTCACACGATGTGATCAACGGTGTGCGCTCAGCAACATCGAGCTTGTTCTGCGAGAATCTGTCGCGGTCTCACACGCGGCACAGCAAATCTGAACCTATTATAGTTCCGCCTACCGACCCTGTCAAGGCACCGGCCAACACGGAGTTGCTGCCTCTGCGGCTTTCCTGCTTTTTCACGATTCGCGTGAGTTCGTCGCCGACCGTCCGGGCGCGATGCTCCGCAACACGACCGCCGCCGCCACAGCGCCGGCGATCAGAAAGAGAGTTCCGTAGAGATACTCGCCCAGCACAAGCTTACCGATACCGAACATTGCGCAGTATACACAGACGACGCCACTGATCCAGCATCCCAGATCGCGCCACCCCCGTCGTTCGACGTGCACCTCCGGCAACTGCCTGATGATCGGCCCCCACCAGCCCGCACCGGGCCGCACACGCCGGTAGAACTCTTTCAACTGCTCCGCCGGTACGGGGGACGTCATGAACGTGACCGTCACCCAGACTGCCGTGGAAACGAGGAGCGTGATCACCAGCCTGAGCGCATACTGTTCCGCCCCCGTGAAGTCCGGATGCAGCTCGAGCACCGTTGCGACGACGCAGCCGGTGAACAGCGCGGAGATCTCCGACCACGCGTTGATCCGCCACCAGTACCATCTGAGAAGCATGACCAACCCCATACCGCTCGTCAGCGTGAACAGAAACCGCCACAGATCCGCTATAGACTCGCTGCGGTATGCAAGGACGCCTCCAATGACCGCGATCATCACCATCGCTATACGCGACGCCAGCACGTAATGTCTGTCCGAGGCGTCCTTCTTGATAAACCTCCGGTAAAAATCGTTGATCAGATATGATGCGCCCCAGTTGAGCTGCGTGTCCATCGTCGACATGAACGCTGCGAACAGGCTGGCTATCATCATTCCGCGAAGACCTACCGGCAGGAACTCCATAAGCATCTTGGGATATGCGCTTTCAGCCTGAGCGGCGGGCAGGTCCGGGAACACCCACAACGAGATCACGCCAACGACGATCCACGGCCACGGACGCAGCGCATAGTGCGCGAACGTGAACCACAGGCTCGCCAGGACGGAATGGCGTTCGTCCTTCGTCGAGAACAGCCGTTGCGCGATGTAGCCGCCTCCTTCTGCCGCACCTGTCGCCCACCATTGGACGGAGATGTACACCACGAAGGTGAACAACGCCAGTTGTCCCGCGCCGATCTGCGGTACCAGACTCAACGTCTCGGGTGTGTAACCGGGCAGCGCCGCCAGTTTCTCCTTCAAAGCCGCCACACCCCCTACCCTCGCCATCGCTATAGCCGCGAGGGTAACCGACCCCACCATGGCGATGATAAACTGGATGAAATCGGTCATCACGACTCCCCAGAACCCGCTGAGCACGCTGTACGAAAGAACCAGCCCGAGCGCGGCGGGAACGATGACCTCTTTCGGCCACGGCAGGAATTCTTGCGAAATCTTGACCATAGCCAGTATGACCCAACTCATGGTGATACAGTTGCGCAGCACCGAATGGTACAGAGCAAGCGAACCGCGCAGTATCGATGCGGGCCTCCCGGTATAGCGTAACTCGATGAGCTCGACGTCCGTCAGTATGTTGGCACGCCGCCACAATCGTGCGTAGAAGAACGTCGCAAACATATTCCCCATCAGCACGTTCCACCACAGCCAGTTACCCCAAATGCCCTGCGTGCGCACGAGACCGGATACCATCAGCGGCGTGTCAGCGGCAAACGTGGTCGCCACGATTGACGTGCCGGCAATCCACCACGGCAGGTTTCTGCCGGCGATAAAGAATTCTCCCACATTTTTGCTCGCCCGTTTCGAGAAATAGATCCCGATAGCGAGCGCGACTGCGCAGTACCCTGCTATGACAGCCCAGTCAGCCTGGTGCAACGGTTTCCCCTCCGCGAATGAGCTTTCCCCTGCCACCGTCGGACACCATACCATAATGGCGGCACAATTTCACTCCGTCGGACAGTTGCGATACCATTCGCGTGGTTTGCGTGTGTACCGGCTTTCTGAATGTTTAAGAGCAGTCATACGATCGACACGAATAGACGCAACGGACTGTCGAATTTCGGAAAACCTGCCCGGTTCATTGCATACACAAGCGGGATTCTGATAGAATTCGGACTGGATTATATGTCCCGTCGAGAACATCGGTTACGGAGGTTCGGTCGATGCGTGCACCAGTGCAGTTCGTAGGTGGCCGTGGCACTGCTACGTATCTCTTCATAGTCCTGTTGGCGGTTCACGGACCGGCTCTCGCAGTGACCAACCGCTATTTTGATATGGGCGGTGTGGGTACCGTTCTGAAAACAGGCTATGTTCGCGTAACCAAAGACAGCGCTTATGACAAACAGCAAGGCTACGGGTGGATAGTTGCCCCTGAGAAGGAGGTTATCCATTCAAGCGATCCGACCGCTGACGAGCTGACGCGGGACGGCGTGGTAGCCTCACCCCTTATGGAATTCCGTGCCGACGTCGCGTCAGGTCGCTATTTCGCAGAGGTCACTATCGGAGGAAGCACTCAGCGGGATGCCGAAGCGCGTGTGTACGTGAACGGCACCCTTACCGCGAAATCCGGCAGGTTCGTCAACGCTCATACCGGCAGACCTCGGAGAACACTCCGGTTCCCCCTTGAGGTGAAGGGCGACACGGTAATCGTGAGCGTGAGCAGCGATGCCGGACCTGTCGAGCTTAACGGACTGGCGTTCAAGGTGCCGCCGTACACACCGCTCCGGGTGGAAGAGGGAACGCTCGTTGCGGATACCCCGCCAATGATCGCAGCGTACGACCGGGCCAAGAAACTATTTGATGCCGGGCAGTACAAGATGGCTGCGAGACAGTTCCAGGACATACCGGATACCACGTTGCGCGCCTTTTGCCTGCTTGCGGTTGGAGGGCGACTGGACGCCGAGAATGCGAAGATGTCGGTACGAGAGGCCGCAAGAATGTTCGCCGGCTATGCCGGTTCGGACGACCCCCGAATGGTCAACCGGTTTGAGCTCGTCCAGAAGTACCTTCTCGCGATGTACTACTACGACCTTGGTGCATGGAGCTACGCCGACGAGCAGACCGGTATGTCGATCTGGGAGCGGTTCCCGATAGCGGCCGATCTCATGGCGCAGATCGCCGCCGATCCGCGTGATCCTCTGTATCATCAAGCGCTGTGGTACCTCGGCCGGATCTGGTACTGGATGTGGCGCGAACAGCATGGCGGGTACCAACGGTGGGAGGCCGACCAATTATTCAATCTTCTTGCCGACTATTACCCCGACTACGATCTGCTTGCCATGTATCGGGGGAAGAAGATAGCGCATCCCTCGGATTATTCGGAAGCAGCTGAAGGTGCACCTTTGTGGGCTGCCGCGCAGAGAGAGGCACTTGGCAGGTTACTGGAGGTCATCGATTACTGGGCAGGTGTCCAGAACCAGAACGGCGAGCTCGGCGGCGGCTATGATGACGATTGCGAGATACTCCGCTGGTGGCCGGTGGCGGTGTTCGCTGCGGACGACGAACGTGCCCGGACAGCGATACGGCGGCTTGCTGACGGCATATGGGAGTCGGATGTCATTGAGAAGGGCTACGCTGCAACCGCGAGCGATGTCGAACACAGCGCCGAACCCACAAGCGATACACAGCCTATCATGGTCGGGATCGATTACGGGAACCCTTTCTATATCGAGCGGTGTATGGAAACGATGAAATGTATGCGGGACGTGTGGACCGGTCGGAGCGCACGTGGCCATCTCCACTTTAAGTCAGCGTGGCTCTCCGCAACCCGCTGCATCGAAAAACAGCCGTTTGCAGTGGATGTCCCGATGAATGCTCGCGCAGCAAAACCGGGGCGATGGCTGTGCTGGTATAACAACAACCCGACGGTGACCGGCCTTTTCTCAGAATGGGCTAAGTCCTGGGTCGAAGATGCCGAGCGGATCGGTAAGGGCAAGCCGGAGGGGGTCGTTCCTGCTGCTGTTGCGTTTCCGAGCGACGAGATTGGCGGTTATGCCGATAACTGGTATCACCCGAACCTGTATTGGGATTACTACAACTGGGAGTCCGGCGCGACACACGAACTCTGCGACCAACTTCTTGCAACATACGACCTGACGGGCAACACGCGTCTGCTGTATCCGGTAGAAAAGGGATTGGAGATGGCACAGTCGTACTGGGCAAATCCGGTACAGGACGCGAAAGAAGGCAGCCGAGATTGGGCGGCACAGGTGCTGCATAACACCGGCATCGCCAACTATGGAGGTGCGCTGGGGACGCTGACGCGGACTACAAGGTTCGACGACTACCTGAAGGAACATGGCACGGCGTACACGAGATTCCTGCTAACGGGCGACAAGTCGCACCTGCTTGCGGCTTTGGAAGACTCGATCAACAGCACCCAGTATAACTTCCCTCTGCTCACGGACGAAGTCAAGTTTACCGATCGTGTTGCCGTTCGCGGCGCGGACGAACTGCTCGCAATGTATACGGGCGCGCACATGCGAGGACCTGAGTATGCCTCGTACGCGGTAACCTGGTCGGGCACGACGCGAGACTTCGCGGCGCTGGTGCTCAAGGCGACATCGAATTTTATGAAGGTTCTGGTTTACAGCTTTGAACCGGCCGAGCGTACCGTCAGACTCAGGTTATGGAAGCTCGAACCTGGGACGTACCGTGTGCGTGTCGGAGCCGACAGGGACGGCGATGGTGGGTTCGATCTGGATGCTTCCGAGCAAATAGTCACGATAGACGAACGAGGTACGGCGATTGACGCGAAACTGGCCGGTCGAAGACAGCTTCTCATTGAAATCACGCAAACCGAAAAGGGTACATCGCGTCCCCGGCACTTAGCGGATCTCGCCCTCACCGAAGCGGACGTGATAGTCCAACCTGCCGAGCCGCGTGCCGGAGAGGAAGCGGCCCTCCGCGTTACCATCCACAACATAGGTTCTGCGCCCGCACAGAACGTTGCCGTCGCGCTCATAGAGAACAACAAACGGATCGACGATCAGGTTCTTGACAGTATGGCTGCACCGAACGACCTGGAGCGAAAGATCGGGACGGCTACCTTGACATGGAATCCCAATATTCCTCGAACGTACCGGTTCACGGTGACACTTGATCCCGAAGATACTATCAAAGAGATAACTGAGGTCAACAACAGCATCGACATCGAGGTGCGAGTGGCTCAATAACCGCGTTGCGGCTTCTCCCCCCTTGAATGCCTCGCGTCGTGGTGCGCGGAAACCTATCACGAGGCAGGCACTGTATCTATGCGCCCAAGGAGTCCATCCGCGAGCCTGATATGGTCTATCTTACGCCAATCGCGACCGAGAAGATTCGCGCCAACCGCGTCGATAGCGACCGGATCCAAACTAGCGAGAATCTTGTTGACAGGGGGTTTACATTTCTTGCCCCAGAGGTGAGCTTCAGCCATGCCGACGGTGGCGTCCAGCACCGTCATGTCCGGCTTGCGGTACTGGTTCAGCTCGACGATGTACCGGTGAAGTTCGCGGTTGTTCTTACCGTGCAGTGCTGATTTTCTGTAAGCGCTGGCGCAGTAGTACTTCGCCGGCGCGATACCCACCATATTCTTGAAGCTCAACGTCACTTTCGCCATCGAGTGCGCTTTCAGCACCGGGATGGAGATAAGAAAGCCCTGCGTGAGGCACCGTGGCATATGGAACACCGGGAGGTGCTCGAACGACGGGTTGCGGAGCTCGATCGTATCCTGGCAATCAAGGTCGATGAGCCGCAGGCCTTTCCTTCCAGCAAGCTCGTCGTATCCGAGCCTGGCGAACGCCTTATCGGTGTCGAGCCCACCGCACCCTTCAGCAATGACCACTTCCGCTTCGGAGTGGTCCCGGCAATAGTCCGCGACCGCTTCAACGCAGTCGACGGACGTCGTGATCGGCGGAGGTGAATCGTTGATCAGATTGGGCTTAAGGATAATCGTGCCCTGACCGTTCAGCACCTCGGCGGCGCCGATTGCGTCGAGCGCTTCCGCAACCGATCTGGCATAATCCCGAAACTCTATTGTTGCCACTTTCATAACATCAATGCACCGGAACCAGTCTACCAGCCGGCCAACCTTGGCGTCAACGATGCCGGAGAAAGTACCTGCGTCACGGCCACCTTTGAAAAAATGGCCCGATCCCCATACAATATAATGAGCACATTGACGTTATTCCACAATAGAAGGTACGGATATGGAGCCGGATCACGACGACACGTTGGTCGCCAAGTACCTTGCCGGCGAGATTGAGGCGTTCGACGAGCTCCTCCAACGTTACAAGAATGGGTTGTTCTCGTATTTATACTCGATGGTACGCTCGAAGGAGGAAGCCGAAGACCTGCTTCAGGAAACCTTTCTGAGAATGATCGCCGCACTTCCTCGATATCGCGCGCGAGGGAAGTTCCGTGCGTGGGTTTTCAAGATAGCGAGGAACCTGGTGCAGGACAGAGCAAGGAAGCTTATGGTGACCGGCGTTCCTGTGCGATTGGAAACATCGGAAACCGACACCAATGAGACCCCGTACACCGTAACCAATCAGGCTGACGACAAGCCAAGCCCGCGCGAGGTCGCAATGGCCAGAGAGAAACGCGAGTGGATTGAGAGCGCTATTCAGAAGTTGCCCCCCGCCCAAAAAGAGGTGTTCACTCTCAGAGAGTACGCCGGTATGCCTTTTAGGGAGATCGCCGTTGTCCAAAGCCGACCGCTCGGTACAGTCCTGGCCAGGATGCATTACGCGTTGAAAAAGCTCCGAGCAGAACTGCAGAAAGAGAGGGAATCATATTGAGGTGCCACCGACATAGCAGAGCGCTGCCCTTGTACCTCTATGGTGAGCTAACCGACGATGAGCGGCGTCGGTTCGAGAACCACCTCGAGACGTGTGCTCAGTGCCGACAAGAACTGGAAACGTTTCAGGGGATACTAGACAGCGCCCAAAAACAGGCAGTTCCGACACCGTCGGAGCGGGTATTCAACGAGATACGTTCCGCAGCACACAATGCCATCACAGATGCAGCGCGACGAGTGCCGGTGCCCATGTGGGATCACCGGTGGGATGGGCTGCGACCGCGACTGGTTGCTGCCGCTGCCTGCACTCTCCTGATCGCCGCACTGGCACTCCTGACCAGCGTTATACGACGCGAGCCAACTCAACTCGCGCCCGAACCGCGGGTCATTATTGCAGAACCGCCCACACCTTCCCCTGTCCTTGAAGATGCATTGACACAGCCGCTGCCGACAAGCGACCAAGCGGATACGCTCATGGCGGAAATGTACTCGCCAACCCCTCTTGAGGACATGCTCGCAGAACTGGAGGCGAATACCTTCTACTTGCACGAGCAGATGGCGCTCGAGACCGCGCCCGCCTTTGACAGACAGGTGCGATCACTTGAGCATGACGTTGTAAGACTGGCCAGCGAACTGGAGTGAGGCGATCATTAACACAGGAGGATGCGGAACATGGGACGCTTGTTAAAACCAGGGGGATCCTTAATGGCCCTAACGATGGTCTTAGTGTCGGCGTTGTGCGCCAATTCGGAAGAGACGTCTCGCCAGGTTGTCGAGAACATCTCGCATGCAGATCAACCGAGCAAGATAACGATCAGTGTCAGCGGAAAGGAACTTTTGGATGCCCTGCAAACAACCCTTGAGCCGCTGAGACAAGTGGGCCTCGTGGTTACCACAGAAGAGGATAGTGTTATCCTCACGTCGGATACGATGAGCGAGGAACTGACGGAGTTTCTCAACAAAGCCCGCATGCTCATGCGGGACCATCCCGGACGAATTCTGATTGTCCATAAAGACTGGCGGAAACAGCTCCACAAAGATCTTGAGCAACGTGTCCGTGCTTTGGGCTTTGCCGGATTACAGCCCACAGACCCCCGTGGCCTCGGCGGCGGCTACGCTGGCTTCCGCGGGTACGGGAGAGGGCTCGATATCATAGTCAAGACACCGTTTACGGTCAATGGCTACGCGTATGCGGAAGAGGATCGCGAACATGCAGTGGAGCTTGAACGCCAGTGTCACGATCTCGCTGTCCAATATATGAGTTCGAACGACGAAGCGAAACGTGTGGAGCTGGAAAAGGAACTCAAGGACAATCTGAACCAACTGTTCGACCTGAAGCTCAAGGGCTTCAAGGAGAAGATTACCTCGATAGAACGCGAACTCGACGGGCTACGCACACAGCTTGACGAAAGACAGAACAACAAGGATCTTATCGTAACCGGACGGTTCAAGGAGCTGGTCGGAGAACACGATCATCTGCAATGGTAAGAAGGTGAGGTAGTTCTCTCATTCACCCGCATCTTCGGAAGCTTCAGAATCGAGCTCATCATCGTCAGCTTCCGCTGACAAACCCTCCCGCTCGTCCCCAAACGGGCCGGTACGTTCCTGTATATCCGAGACAAGCTGGTTGACGACGAGTTTGACGCCCGTAATCCTGTCATCCGCCCTGCCGTTGCCGAGCAGCGCCAAACAGGTGTTGAGCCTGCCGACAACGTCGTCCCCAAGCCAGGTCACCAGGTCGTGCATAACCGACCGCATCGAGTCTTCTCGGGACGGTTCCGGTCGCCGCGCAACCATTTCCGCGATCCGTTCCCTGAAAACGGGATCGCTGTCACCGATATACGTGGTCATGAACCCTATTTCCTCGACGTTTATGGCCAGGAAATCTATGGTGATGGTTTCCGCTTCGGAATTCCCGTACACGGTCACGTCGGTCAGCGGAATGAAGTTGCAGTCTCGGTCGTTGGCGTAATCGAGTACCCCTTGGTTCGACTCGATATGCACGCGGCCCTCCACCCACAACCGCGATTTCAGATACAGGAGCGCCCGTTCGCTAGCCGCTTTCTTCGGCATACAGTCGTCTCCACACGTCGCTTCCGCTCAGCACACCCGTGCGGCCCTTGCACCACCTGAACAGTAGCACACTCTCATAGACAATAGCGCGCTCCCCACAGCGCGCTATCCCGTTCCCGCAACTTACGTCCCCTTTACCTTCCGCCGCGCTCGGCTCCGCTTCCGCTTGAGCGCGTTCGCCTTGTAGAAAAGTGAGGCCTCGATTATCGGTTCATGTTGTCCGTGAATGTCTAGATCACCATACCGAACGCGCCCGCGGTACGTGCGATTTGTAAGGATGATTGCGATAGCCTGCCGTGACCACCGTTTTCCCTTACGGGTTCGGATGCCCTCTGAGTTCAGTCTGTTCACCACTTTGCCGGTGCTCTTCGTCTCCAGATACTCCCGGAAAATGCGCCGTACAAGTGTCGCTTCGTTCTCGTCGACCACGAGCGACCGTTTACCATCGGTGGTCCTGCGGTAGCCGAACGGGGCAGGTCCTGTGCCGTAACAGCCGCGCTGGACAGCATTGAGCTGTCCTCGTTTGACCTTCGTCCCGTGAGAGACCGATGCTCTCTTCGTCCTCACACCTGCGTCCGAACCACCCAGTCTTGTTTCCCCGATCATTGTGTGCATCCTTAAACCTAACAGTTCCAGTACTGCATAACCCGCGCGCTCACCTCATGACATACGCATCAACCGTTTCCGCGCGCCGTCCGAATTGCGTCCGTTCTCCCCCCCCCAAAATCCCTTATATAGAGGCTCTATTTCTAACAACCTTGGCGGTCGTTTTTCAATATATTATCCTGTTCGGCCCAATTTGTCAAGCAATATCTAGCCCACATCTGTCGCCCGCGACTATGGCGCACTCGACGCGATCGCGCCAGGGCGGAATGCACGAGCCTCACTACACGGACACGTCTATCATATGCTGCTGCCCGCGAAGCGGAATCGTTGCAGACGCACGCAACCGTGCGAGCATTTGAGCAAGAGTCGTTTGGGACATTCGTCGTCCCATGTCTCATCGTGTCGGGATGTTCTTCTCAAACCTCAGGTCTACATACTGGCGTGCATCAGGCAATCCATCGGACTCGCTCCACAGGTTGCGCAACCGCTGAAGAGACTCCGCGAAACCTTCCCGGGGCCAACGAATCTCATACTTTTTGTTCGAGAAGATCATGATGAGCGAGCTCGAATCGCTGAGATCGATCTCCGACACCGTGAGCTCTTTCGCGAGCGGATCTGATGAGAACATACGCCACAGTTCCAGCGCTTGGCTCAATCCTTTTGTTCCGATCCGGGCGCCTTCTTTCGGAGACCCGTTCCCCTCGATACCGCTGATTATCGGTCCTTCCGGAGACACCTTTTTCACGTACTCCCCCAGGACGACCCCGTCACCGTCTATCTCGTAGGCTCTGTTAAAGACAACTAGGGCTACCGGCACCCTCTCCACAACGTCGATCGAAACCTGGTTCGGCATGGTCACACGAACCGATGCGTTCCGTATCCGATGGTGGCGTGCGATTTTCGCTGCCGTTGCATCGCAATCCAGCTCAAAAATCGGGTCGCCAATCCTGATGTCGGAGAATTGTATGACCTCGTCCTTCGACACGCGATGCGCGCCCGTCACCTCAATATGGGCGACGCGGTACCGCCGCGCCTGCCCGAGATAGGTGCGTAGATCCCGATAGAGAAGCACGCCGACCGAGGCGATCACCGCCGCCGGAACAACCACCTTGGCAACGGTCAACCATATCCGGGCACGACGACGTCGCGCCGCCTGAGTGGTTTTCTTCTTTTTGCGTGACCGACTCACCGCGCGAATTCACCGACAAGCTCTATCTCGAGCTCGAGTTGGGTTCCGGTTTCTTCCATCACGCGCGTTCGCACGCGCTCGATCAGACTTATTACGTCGGCAGCCGCGGCGCTGCCGACGTTCACGACAAAATTGGCGTGGAGCTCCGAGACCGTCGCGCCGCCTACGGAAGTTCCTTTCAAGCCCAGAGAGTCAATAATCCGGCCGGCACTATCGCCCGCCGGGTTCTTGAAGACGCAGCCCGCCGTGCGCTCCCTGAGAGGTTGCGTTTTTCTGCGCATGTCCATGTACCGATCCATCGCGGCACGTATCTTTCCCGGCGCTTCTTCGCGCAAGACCAACTCTACCTCGATCACGGCGCCGGCAAGTCCCGCCGTGCGGTATCCAAACGGGATAGCGTTCTTGCTCAACACCCGGCGTTCTCCCTTCGTCATCACGACAAGCCTTTTCAGGATCTGTGACGTATCCAGACCATGTGCGCCGGTGTTTGTGGCCACCGCTCCTCCGACCGTTCCCGGTATGCCGACAGCCCACTCAAGCCCCGAAAAACCTTCCTTACCAAGCCTTCTCACCAGGCTCAAGAGCAGCATACCGGACCCGCACCGTACACCGTCCTCGACGCGTTTGTACCGACAGAAGCAGCTCGACAGATTCACAACAGCACCACGGTAGCCGGAGTCGGACACCAGCACATTGGATCCTCTGCCTAACACCATATGCGGTACCGATTCGCGCTGACAGAACGAGAGAATCTGGAGCGCGTTTGTCACGGTACGTGGCTTGACCCACAGATCCGCCGGACCGCCTATCCGCATTGTGGTGTGACGATGCAACGGTTCGTCGCGTCTCGTGCCGCGCGGAGCGATCTGCTCGATACGTCTGTAGGCCGACTCCCGATCGCGATTCGGTCCGGTCCCATGCTCCCGACTCAAGTCTACGGGGCTCCCTTCCTTTCCTTGAGTGCCTGCACCATGGTGTCGCTTACCCTTCCGATGTCACCCGCGCCGAGGAAGAGCACCGCATCGCCCGAGCGCACCTGCCGCAGGAGAAGCTCCGGCAGCGATTCCTTCTCCTCGACGTATTCGACACGCCCCTGACCGGCGTTACGCGCCGCTTCAACAACGTCCATTGCCGAAACGCCTGCTATCGGTTTTTCGCGTGCGGTCCCGTATATTTTCGTTACGAACAGCAGATCCGCCTTGGCCAGTGCCCGACCGAAATCGTCGCAGAATAACTTGGTGCGGCTGTAAAGATGAGGTTGAAACACTGCGATAACCCGGCGCGGGCGCAGCGACCGCACCGCGGAAAGCGTCGCGTCGATCTCCGTGGGGTGATGTGCGTAATCTTCCAGTACAGCGACGCCCCCCACGTATCCCTTGAGCTGGAACCGGCGTCTTACCCCCCGAAACAGTCGCAACCCTGCGCGAACCTGCGAGAACCTCATACCCAGCCCAAGACCCACTGATATGGCTGCCAGCGCGTTCAGAACGTTGTGGCGCCCTATCGTGCGCACGCTGACTCGACCGAGCTCACCCACCTTGCCGAGTCGCTCGTTCTTATTGACCACCGTGAAGCTGGACTCCAGCCGTCGGAGGTGCGCAAAAGGCTCGGCCTCAGACGCGCACCTGATATCGCGCGCTATGATGTCCGCACCCCGGCGCAAACCGTAGGTGATGTACGGGGCGGTAATTTTCGGAATGATGGACCGGGTGTTCGCGTCGTCCCTGCACACGACCGAGAAGCCGTAGAAGGGAACCCTGTTGACAAAATCCAGGAACGCCGATTTGAGCGAGTCGAGCGTCCCGTAATACTCCATATGTTCCGGGTCGATGTTCGTCACCACGGTCACCGTCGGATACAGTTTCAGGAACGAACCGTCGTGTTCGTCGGTCTCGGCAACGAGATAGTCGCCGGTACCCCACGCGACGTTGCTCCCCTTCTTGTTCAGGATACCGCCGACGATGGTGGTGGATTCGATGTCCGCTTTCTCCAGCACGGCGGAAATCATGGACGTCGTCGTGGTTTTCCCGTGCGTGCCGCCAACGGCTATCGCATGCGGTTTCATCCGCATCAGGTCCGCAAGAAGTTGCGACCGCGGTATCACCGGAATGCGCCGTTCATATGCGGCTTGCACCTCGACATTATCGTCCGAAACCGCAGCCGATCTCACCACGACGCCGGCGTTTCGGACATATTTCGGGTCGTGCCCCTCGAAGAACCGCGCGCCAAGCTGCACAAGCCGGTCGGTGATCTCGCTTTGTTTCAGATCCGAACCGGTAACGGTGTACCCGAGGTTGAGCAGTATCTCCGCGAGACCGCTCATACCGATCCCGCCGATACCAATAAAATGGACGTGTTGTATCCCGCGCAGCATACTGTGTGCCCCACTTCCGCACCACATCGCGGGCAATTATAGCAGGTGTCCCGCGCAGAAACAAGCATCGCGCTGTCGGCGACAGCTCGCTATAACCGCAAAGGCGCGAAAGACACGAAGGATCTCGGCTTAGCCCGGCAACTCATTTGCCGGGACGCGCACGGCGAGCTACCGCGACGACCGACGTGGCAACCTCCGCTTCGCGCGCGCCGTTCAAGTCGACATGGTCACGCTTACCGTCACAAAATGATGACAAATTGTGCGTAAAGACGCCCCGGTGGGGCGTCTCCGGGCGGGAGGGACGCGCTCCCGCGCGTCCGCAGAGCGTGATGTACCGGCGGGACACGGTGAAAACCAGCGGTCGAGGTGGAACTCGACCCTCCCGCGTGCGAACAGACGGCCTACCTGCCGCGTAGGGGCACGGCGCGCCGTGCCCCTACAAGTGGGACGGACATTGCGACGACGACCGAGCATGATCTCTAAAGGACACGACAGAACGCAGCCGAAGACAACGCGAGCCGACGCCTGAATCTTCAGCCATTCAGGTCGGTTAACGGAAAAGCCCCGATAGGGGCGACGGAATGTAGCCCAGGGCGATGCGAAGCGAGCCCTGGGTCAAGCCCCCTAAAGAACCAGCCCCCGGACGGGGCGACAGAAACACCGGCAAGGCAAGTCAGGCGGCGGGCCGCGCCCGTCGTTCTAACGGCGCCGCAGGCGGGCTGAGACGCGTGTCCACACCCACCGCACATACTGCTCCGCACGCCTGAAATGCCGTTCGAGCACCTCTCTGACCCGGGGATTCGCGTACCCTATCAGCGCGAGCCCGGCGAGAATGAACCCGACACCGTGCAAAATTGGCAGCAAGATCCCCACGATACCTACTATAAAGAGCACCGTTCCGGCAATAAGCGAGAGGATCTTCCGCATCGCGTCGAAGAGCTCCTTCCATCAACCAAGGTCTTCCTGTCGCGCATCCCTAACAACATTGGTACATCTATATACCGGTTCACCGCGCCAAAACGCAACCCCCATTCTCCCTGAGGGGGCTGCGAGGTATGTGGTAGGGAAGGGCCAAGTTCCACCTCGGCCGGAGACGCGCCACCGGCGCGTCTCTACAACCGGGCGATGTGTGACAGCCGCCTTTAGTCGTCATTTCCGCCATTGCGCAAAGGGAAGGCTCGGCTCCTGCGGGCCCGTATCGTAGGGCCGAAGTTCCCTCCGTCAATCGAAAGCAGTAGTAGCCGGGAAACTCACTTTCCGGGATCAAGGTGTTAAGCCCAGGAGATCCCGGCAAATGCGTCTCCAGGCTAAATGAAATCCCTCGGCCGCCACCACGAAACCAGAACCTTTCCCGCGCACGTTGCTGTCGCCCCCATGCGGGGGGTCTTCCTCTTGCGGTGCATGACCGAGGGCTCGCTTCGCATCGCCCTGGCCTACATTCTGTCGCTCCTGCGGGGCTAGCGGTGCATATGTTACTGAACCGTATTCTCTCCGTCGTCCTTGCGGGGACGACTGCGGGGAGGTGCTCCCGGGAGCAAGGCTTCATCTTCAAAGGGGAAGGCCTCTCGCCGGACCTTTGTCAGCATATCTCTGTCTATCAGTGGGTTACAGCAAACATTTCCTCTTGACAGCAGGCGTAATTAATGATATACTATCTATAAGTTGAGTAATTGGGGTACGTCGGTTTCATTCCGTAAAACATCTTGCCGAAGGACCGAGGGGAGGTGATATCGAGGCATACCAGCTGTATAGGTTTGTTGTAGGCACCGTTGAGAAGTATATTTAGGAAAAGGGGGAAAATACAATGCGTAGTAGACGCAAGGGATTTACGCTGATTGAGCTGCTCGTGGTGATCGCGATCATCGGGATACTCGCGGCAATTCTGTTGCCGGCGTTAGCCCGAGCGCGTGAAGCTGCACGGCGGGCATCCTGCGCGAACAATCTCAAGCAGGTCGGGATCATCCTGAAGATGTACGCGAACGAGTGGAACGGGAAGTTTCCGCCCAACATGTGGCACAATTGCGACTACCAGGATTACAGCGTGGAGTTCGTGATGGAACTGTGCGACGTGTATCCAGAGTATATGACTGATCCCAAAATCCTGCTGTGCCCCTCATCGTTGGGGCAAGATCCGGTACTGCGGTTCGACGACGTCCGCGATAACGAGGATTATTGGGACGGCGACAAAGTGATGAACTCCGGCCCGAACGGTGGCGAGGAGTTCTTCCCGTGCGAGGCCGACGACAGCGCCATCGACTACCTGTACCTCGGCTGGCTGTACCCAAAGCAAGTAATGCGCAACGACGCGCCGCTAATGGAACTGGTGGCGATGTTGGGCACCCTGTTTTACGGCCAGGACGACGCGTCGATCGCCAACGGGTTCACGGACAGTGATGTCGCAATTACGTTTGAGGGCGTCGACCTGACGCTCTACCGGATACGTGAGGGTATTGAGCGGTTCCTGATTACAGACATCAATAACCCAGCAGCGACCGCGATGGCCCAGAGCGAAGTGCCCGTGATGTATGACTATATCAGCACGGACATGACCGACGAGTTGAACGAGTTCCCGCACGTCCCCGGCGGTTGCAACGTACTGTATATGGACGGTCACGTCAAATTCCTCCGGTATCCGAGCATATGGCCGGTGAACGTGAACATGGCCACGCTTGTTGGACTATAGTCGGTACCGGCTAGTCGCGAAATGCACCAGCGTTGCAAGGAGCATAAAGCACGCTGGCATGGTTCTCGCGACGTAGTCTTGCGAGCCGGGTTCCGGTTTGTCGTCGGGGCCCGGCTCGCTTTCTTTGTCTGCCATCCCACGCATAGCTCCGTCTAGCTCAGTCGCAGAGGAAATGATCCTATCAAGCCGCCACGCACGGTGCACGGCAGAGTCGCCTGACCGGTCCGTGCGCAAACGCGGTTCTGTCGCCCCCTCCGGGGGCTTTTCTTCCGGCCATTACGTCACCCAAGGGTTGCTTCGCGTCGCGTTGAACTACATTCTGCCGCCTCCTTTAGCGGCTCAGTAAGTCGGACTGCGCGCCGTCAGCACACACCTATGGTCAGGGGGAGGGTCGAGCTCCCGCTCGACCGTCCGTTCCGCCCCGAGGGATGGGCTACGGATCCCTCACGCAGACCGTTCCCCGCAGAACCAGATTGCCACCTCGTGTAAAACGGAGGGCAGAAAAAGCTTGATTTCTCGACGTGAGCGGGATTAGGATAGTGCCTGAGTCTACCGGTTCACAACCGCGTCTAGCGCAACGGTGCGCTATGACGCAACCCGGGAGCGCGATTGCTCCGGCAGGAGCACACGGAGAAAGGGGGCACGAATGGGCTACCGGCATAGAGTTGGAGGAATTGCAGTGGTGTTGTTGGGACTCGTTGTCGCAGGACAGATTGCTCTGGCGCAGGTCGCGGACGCGCCGGGGCGAGACGAGTTCGGCGTCTGGACAACTGTCTTCAACGGCGAGGATCTGACGGGATGGGAGAACGCGCGCGATCCCGGAGCCGAGAACCGGTGGACAGTCGAGGACGGCTGTCTCACCAACGCGACAGCCGGCGTGAACAACATAGCCACCACCGATAGCTGGCGCGATTTTGAGCTGCATATCGAGTACAAGATCGAGCCGGGAGGCAACAGCGGGGTGTACCTGCGCGGACGGATCGAGGTACAGATTCTCGACAGTTTCGGTAAGGAGGAGATCGGTACGGGCGATGACGGCGGCGTTTACGGTCAGCACGCCCCGAACGTTAATGCTTCAAATCGTGCCGGCGAGTGGAACTCGTTCGATGTCCGGCTGATCGACAACATACTGCACGTCGTGCACAACGGCAAAACGGTGCACGACAACGTCGTTCTTGCAGGTGTTACCGGTGGTGCGCTGCCGGGCGAACTGAACGATCCCGGCCCGCTCATGCTACAGGGTGACCATGGCAAAGTGTGGTTCCGGAACATCAAAGTCCGACCGCTGTTCGGACCCGGGTGGAAGCGGCTGTTCAACCTGAAAGATTTCACCGGCTGGAAACCGCGAGGCGGCAGGAGAATCTGGTGGGTCGTCCAAAACCAAACGATGACAAACGCGGGCAAACGGGTGATGGACGTGCAGACCGAGGAAGTTTTCGGCGATTTCCTCGTACATTACGAGTACAAGAGCACCGGCAACAGCGGCGTCTTTCTCAGAGACCTGTGGGAAATACAGATAAACAACAGTTACGGCAACGATCCGCCGACGGCCCACGATGACGGTGCGCTCTACGATTTCTTCCCGCCGCGCGTGATCGCATGCAATCCGCCCGGCGAATGGAACGTGATCGAGGCGAAAGTTGTCGGGCGGAAGATCACCGCGTACCAGAACGGCATGCTGATACACGAGAACGCCGAATGTCCCGGGAAGACCTACGATAAGGACGATTCAAGCAACCTGGATGATCCCGGCCCGTTGCGGTTGCAGGGCGACCATGGACCGGTCTGGTTCACGAATATCTGGGTGAAACCGCTGGAGTAATGATGTGCGGTTGAGCGATATCAGTAAACTGATCGAAAGGGAGAAGTGATATGGCAAAAGTAGCGCTGTGCTGGGGCGAGGCCGAACAAGATCGTACCGATGCCAGGGTCAAAGCGGTATACCCTAATGGGATTCATGCAGCTCTTGCAGAGGTCCTCGCCGGCTCTCCTGACTTCGAGACGAAAACCGCTACGTTGCGCGACGCCGACCAGGGACTTGACGACGAGACACTTGCGGGAGTGGACGTGATCGTCTGGTGGGGCCACATTAAGCACGATGACCTTACCGATGAGAACGCCGAACGAGTGGCACGACTGGTTACCGACAAGGGGGTCGGGTTCGTGCCCGTCCATTCAGCGCATTTCTCAAAACCGTTCAAACGGCTCATGGGGACGAGCTGCGGGCTCGGCGCATGGCGGGAAGAGGGGGAACCGGAACATATTCAGGTTGCAGCGCCCGACCATCCGATCGCCGCCGGACTGCCCGGGCAGTTCACTATCCCGCAAACCGAGATGTACTCCGAAAAGTTCGATGTTCCTGAACCCGACACCGTCATATTGCGCTCAGTTTGGGATAGAGGTGAGACGTTCCGTTCGTGTTGTGCGTGGACGCGAGGGAAAGGTCGTATCGTATACGTGAGGCCGGGACACGAGACCTACGCGATTTTCCGCGACGAGAATTTCACAACGCTCCTCGTTAACGCGGCGAAATGGGCTGCGCAGTTGACGTGAACCGCGCCGTCTTGCACTCGGTGCCTTTTTGACCGGCATATCGACCCCCACGTAATCGTAGGGGCGCTGCTTGCCGCGCCCTGTCCCCTAACCGCCGGCGGAGGACTGTTCCCTGTCGTACGCTCTGCCGAGCGCTGCGGGCGGTCGTGCGCGTCCCACGGCACCGACCAGGACGAGCATGCTGAGCACGTAAGGAAGCATCTGTACGAACTGCGGTGGTATCTGCCCGACACCCTGCAGCCGCATCTGGAACGCGTCCGCAAAGCCGAACAACAGGCAGGCGAGAAGTGCGCCGCCGGGCGTCCATTTGCCGAATATGAGCGCCGCAAGCGCCAGGAACCCGCGACCGGCCGTCATGTTTCTCACGAACGATGTCCCGTACCCGATTGAAAGGAATGCGCCGCCGAGTCCGGCAAACACGCCGCTCAACAGCACCGCGATGTACCGTACCGCCGCCACGTTGACCCCGGCGGTTTCGGCGGCCCATGGGTTCTCGCCGCACGCACGCAGCCGTAAGCCGAATCGTGTCCGGTACACGAGCAGGTACGCTAACGGCACGGCAACCCATGATAGATACACCAGCGGCGAGTATGCGCCCAGAAGACTATCGAGCCACGCGACGTTCCACGTCCGCAACGACCGGCCGATCTCCGGGGTGGAACCGGTGGTGCCGAACAGCGCCAGCGCAAGAAAAGGCGGTGCGCCCAGTGCGAGGATGTTGATCGCGATGCCGCTTACGATATGGTCGCCCTTGAACTTGATGCATACCAGCCCATGGATATGCGCGATGGCGCCACCTGCCACGGCGGCCATCAGAACGCCGAACCACGGGTTCCCGGAATAGTACGCAGCCGTCGCGGCCACGAACGCACCGAAAAGCATCAGCCCTTCGAGGGCGATGTTCACAATACCGCTGCGCTCGGAGAACAGCCCGCCTATTGCCGCGAGAGTAAGCGGCGTTGCAAGACGAATACCTGACGCTATCAACACGTCCACGGGCGATGCCTCTATTGTGCCTCCGCAACCGCCTACAACGGCGCGTCTGTTTCGCGAGCCCTCATCGTTATCCGTTTTCGTCCCAACACAGCCGCGCCGGCGACTGCCACGATGGTGATCCCCTGCACGATGTACACGATGTCCCTCGAAACGCGCTCTGTGAGCATATCTACCGTCAACCCGCCGTGCACGAGCGCTCCGAACAGTATCGCGGTGCACAGCACACCGAACGGATGGTTCCGTCCGAGCAACGCCACCGCGATGCCAAGAAAACCGTAGCCGGGAGAGAACCCGTCATAGTATCGGTACCGGTAGCCCATGACCTCGTTCACGGCGACCATCCCCGCAAGAGCGCCGCTCAGCGCCATGGCAAGCACCACATTCTTCGCGACGTTGATTCCCGCCGCTCGGGCAGCTTCCGGGTTGAGCCCGACCGCCCGCAGCTCGAATCCCCATTTCGTGCGAAACAAGAACAGGTACAGCACAACGCATGCGGCAACCGCGATCAGAAATGACGCGTTCAGCGGCAGCGACGACGGCAGCTCAACGCCGAACGGCGCCAGAAGCCGTGCCGCCCTCGGGAGATGTGCAGCCGGCGAAATCGGTACAGTCTCCGGTATCTGGTCACCCGGAGCCAGGAACGGGCCAGTCACGAGATAGTTCACGATACCGATGGCGATGAAATTCATCATGATGGTGTTGATCACCTCGTGGACGCCGAACCGCACCTTGAGCGCGCCGGGTATTGCTCCCCACACGCCGCCCGCTACGGCTGCCAGAAGGATACAGACCGGGATGAGAAACAGCCCTGGTAGGAACGACAACCTACTCCCAGCCCACGCTGCCACGAACGCCGCGAGAATGAGCTGACCTTCCGCCCCGATGTTGAACAGACCGCCACGGAACGCCACCGCAACCGCGAGCCCCGTGAAGATAAGCGGTGTGGCATTGAAGAGCGTGTGACAGATACCGGTAAGAGACCCGAACGAGCTCGTGAACAGCAATTTCCACGTCTCGACGGGGCTTTCGCCGACCGCCTTGACAATGAGCCCTCCCAGTCCGAGCCCTATAGCTATCCCTGCGATCGGTATCAGAACGACACGCAGTTTCATCAAATCCGCCGGCTATACTCTTTATGTTGTAGGCGCTTCTTCACCGACTATTCCTGTATACTCGACACTACCCGACGCACGTTTCCAGCTATTCTAACCGAAATCCCGGCACAAATCCATTCTTAGCGGCCATCTCCGAAATTGCCGCGCCCCCCGTAGCGCCGGCATCCTGCCGGCTGTCTCGCGGGCGTCTCGCCCGCGATAGTGAAGGCACGCCACGGCGCATCTTCGACGAGGACGCGTTCACGCCTGCCCGCCGTCGCCTGAGCTGAGGCGGGCGCTACGTAGTCCCCATTAGGTCCACCTGCTAAACAGTCCGCACGGGGCACCCCGTCACGTTACCCGGCTTGGCTCATACCGTTTCACCGGGCACGCGCCACGGGCGCTGCAGTGCGTACAATCCCTCGGGTGCGTACCACAACCGGCGGAAAACGCGTATGATGCCGCGATCAGCGCTTCTTCGCTACCGTACTTCTCCCGGAGCGCTGCGACAGGCTGTTCGAGTCGACCCGGCAGACTGGTGTATCCCGACCACGACACGTCTCTCAAACCGCACGAGCGGGCTGTCGCAACACACCGTTCCATAAGCGCTGCGGACGCGCCCGGATGGTTCTCTGCAAGAAAATTTGGTCTGAAGGCCAAGAAGTTCACCGGCAAACCGCGATCAATTTCGGCAACGAACCTGCAGATGTGCTCGGTTTCGTTCTCGTTCATATCCGGAATTACGAGCACCCGATACTCCCAGAGCTTCTCCGGCGCTTCGCGCCCAACGACTGCCGCGTTCCGGAACACGGGCCCGCTCGGCGCACCCGTCAGCGCTCTGTGCGCCTCCTCACGGTGTGCCTTGATGTCGAACGTAATCGACGTGGTGAACGCCAGCACGCGCCGGAGGCTCTCCTCAGTCATGAACCCGTTGGTATCGAAGTTCACCTTGACGTCCGGGTCGATTGTGCACGCCTCGCGCACCACTTCCTCGATGTACGGCAGATGGATCGTCGCCTCCCCGCCGGAGAAGAATATCCTGTCAGCACCCATACGTCGGCCTGCCGCAGAATTGAGTTTAGCCACACATTCGGCCGCAAGTGCAGCGGGTTCAACGTACCCGCGCATCGACAGAGCGTTATCCGGATACTGCGAGATGGTCCAGTTCTGGCAGCCAACACACTTGAAGTTGCACCCCGCCATGAACACCGTGTAGCTTTCCGGCGGTGCGGGATGGAGTTGTGCCGAGGCGACTTCCGGCACCCCTACCCTGCAGACACCGCGTTCGCCTTCGAGCCGGTTCACCCCGCACCGATGCTCGCACAGATGACACTCCCGCAGTTCCTCGAGATACGTCGGAAAATGACTCATCGTGGGGTTCTTGAAAAAGTGCCTTTACCTGTCATCCTGAGTCCGCCACGCCTTTGGCGTGGACGAAGAATCTGCTGTTCCGAAAGGGTTGAAAAAACAGATTCTTCGCTTCGCTCAGAATGACATCTAATCAGCTCACGAGAGTTTTTCAACAGCCCAATCGTCACCGGATTACAGAAAGCGTTGCAGGCTCATACCTTCGGCAGCGTCCAGGGCGCGCGATACTCTCGACCGAGATGGCTGTTCGCCTCAGGATCGTCGCCGAACGTCTCGGCACTGCTGTCGAACGCCAGCTTCCTGTTCACCTTGAACGCAATGTTCCCGAGATGGCAGAGCACCGTGGTCTTGTGTCCCTCCTCGACGTCGGACCGCGGTCGCTGCCGCGTCTTCACGCACTCGATGAAGTTGTGCACGTGCCGCTGGTGCTGCTCAGAACCCATCCCGCGGACAGGTTGTTGCGCGGGCTCATCTGGATACACCCGCCACCCGTCGCGGTCCACCACAAGCGTAGCGTCCGATCCGTAGAATGCCGCGCCCGAACCCATACCCTCGATAGCGCGCGTAGACCACAGCCGGTGCTCCCAGACGATGCTGAACCCCGGATAGTCGTACGTCACGATGTGCGTATCCGGCGTCTCGTGCATGTCCTCGAAAACGTACTTCCCGCCGGTACACGATACCGCTGTGGGACAATCGGCGTTCATCGCCCACCGCACGATATCCAGATGGTGAACACCCCAGTTGCCCATCTCGCCGGTACCGTAATCCCAGAACCAGTGCCACTCATAGTGGAATCGGTTCGGGTTGAACGGCCGTTTCGGTGCAGGACCAAGCCACATGTCGTAATCCACACCGGGTGGCGGGGCACTATCCGGCGGAGTGCCTATCTCCGGTCGGTCGTGACATATCCATGCTCGTGCCAGACCGATCTTGCCCAGTTTGCCGGATCGGACATATTCAACCGCGCGTTCGAAATGTCTCCCGCTCCGCTGCTGCGTCCCCATCTGGACCACGCGGTTGTATTTCCGCGCCGCATCGAGCATCGCACGCCCTTCAATGATGTTATGCGCGAGCGGCTTCTCCACATAGACGTCTTTGCCGGATTGGCATGCCAGTATGGTCGGGATCGCGTGCCAGTGGTCAGGTGTCGCTATGACAAGCGCGTCGATATCTTCATCCTCGATGAGCCGCCGGAAATCTTTCACGGTTCGCGGCGTTTTGCCCTGCATGTTTTCCACCTCACGAGCGCTTTTCATCAAAATGCTCTCGTCGACGTCACACAGCGCCACGATCTCGGCTTGTTTCGACCGGATGAACGCTCTGGTATCGTTCATTCCCTGGTTGCGCAGCCCGATTACCCCGACGAGAACCCGTTCGCTCGGTGGCGCGGTACCCGTCGGCACAACGGCGCAGCTCTGCGCTACCGTTGCCCCTGCGGCAGTCCCCACGGCACCTCGTATGAATGTCCTCCGGCTGACACGTCTCATGGTCGTCCTCCTATCCGTCCTGCACCGCTCGACCTAACGACAACCGTCATTCGCATATGAGCCTGCGCGCTTTCTCGACCAACACGACATCCGCGTCTTTGCCACAGATGATGTTCGCCAGCTCCCACGCCGTCTCGAGACGCGGTACCGCCGTCACAAACGTCCCCTTCAATGCCCGCACCACCCTCGGATGCGTGACCAGAACAACTCTCGCGTTCTTCTCGACGATAGGCCGGGCAAGAATCGCCGCACCGTGTGCGCCGAGCGAGAAAAGCTCGCGTTTCTGCACATCGCGGACAATCTCCGCCGGCGTCTTTTCTCTGAGCCACTGGATAAACGTAGTCTCCGCGCCCAACCCATGCCGGCACTCGGCAACAAGGATAATGACGCCGTTCCGCTCGACCAATTCCGTCGCGGGCACGATCGCCTTTTTCCCCTGGACGAGATCGATATCGTACGGGTAACCGCCCGGCGACGAGATGACGATTGGCCCGACCGCCTTCCTGACGCGATAGATATCCAGCGCTTGGCGGCACCCTCGTTCATGGGCATGGTACGGATCGCCCGACACGACACCTGTAGCTTCATCATTCGGACCGACAACTGTATGGACTATGAAATGGTACGGCAGCTTCTTGGCGAACTCGAGCGCATCATCGCTCAACGGGTTGCCGTGCAGCCGACCGATTCTCGTGTTCGGGTCATTGAGCCAGAAATGGTTCTCATCTATCGATTGGCAATACGCCAGCCCCGGCATCAACAGCTTCCGCCCGCCCGACCAGCCGGCAAGATACGACGGCTCGATGATTCCGACACCGATCACCAGATCGTGGTTGAACACGATATCGTTCACGAGTATCTCCGTGCCGCGTTTCGTCGTCCCGACATGTCGCATCCTTTTCCGATCGAACGCATCGTGCTGGACAACCTCGTACCTGTCCGCGATACGCCTGCCGAGATGCCGGCGGACCTCGTCGTCGGTCATCTGCCGATGTCTGCCCGTAGCGATGCAGATGGTGGCTTTCACACCCGCTTTGTCGCACCGTCTGAGGATGGGCAGCAAGACGTAGCGCGGGCTCGGACGCGTGTTGTCCACAGTGACGATCAGGGCTGACCTCGCGCCCGTCAGCAAGTCGCTGAACGGAGCTGATCGGTACGGTTCGTCCAGAGACGCCTCGAGCGCCGCCCGAATGTCAGCGATACCATCGACCGGCTGCGGTCGGAGGACAGCCTTGACGCGCCCCCGAGGAATATCCAGCTCCAATCGCCGCCTGCCATACTCGAACTCACATTTCATAGACGCTCCTCGCCGCTCAGCGGGTTCCGCGCAGCATCTCGACGAACGCTTGTATCCTGACTTTCGTTCGGGCGTCCACGGGACCGGGTTTGTCACCTTCAACGGTAAGTACCGGGATTTCGACTTTTTCACGGAGTATCATGTCCTCAATCTGGCGAAAACAAAAGCTCTGGGTGTAGTGTATGAGCCCCTGGATGTCGCGTTCTACGACAGCATGCTCGATGTCATCGATCCGTCTGAATACCCCGTACGGGTACGTGTACGCGACATACTGTTCCACCAGCCCGTCGGTATCGTACGGCATCGCGAACTGCCTCGGTATTTCGTTGTAGACGATCCGCGCACCCGTCGATTCGACCACGCGGTGGAAGTCCGCGAAGATCGGCGGGACACCTACAAACCCGAGACGGACGCCACCCTCCCGCGGCTGCCTGCCGGCCACTTCGTCAAGAAACGCGGCAACCTTGTCCTCGTATGCGCGCCAGTCACCCTCAAAATCGCTCGAATTGACGAGAAACACTAGATTCTCTTCGCCGGTCACGATATTCTCACGCCAGCTGAGCTCATCGAGCCGGCGCAGCTTTTGTCGGACCGGTTCGAGCTGCCGTTTCACGTTGATAGCCTCCTCCCACGACGTCCCGAGCGCTTCCGTGAGCTTTTCAATCTGCAACCGCAGCAGGTCCGGGTCGCCATCATAGGGGTACGCAAACGGGATGATAGGAATCCCGCGAAGTTCCAGGGTCTCCATGAGCGCGTGCGTGTTGCTGCAGTCGCCCTGGGTGACGATGATGATCTCGTCGACCGGCCGCTCGGCGATCAGGATGCCGAAGATGCCCTTGATCCACCCGCAGATGTTGCGCGGGTACCCGTAGATTTCCGCCCGGTCGATCAGCTCTGCGGGCCGGGAATGACCGATGAAGATATTATTCAAATCGACCGGCGTATCCCCGGCGGCGAAGATCACCTCCACAGGGATGAACGTGGTAAAGCCGATGCGGCGATTCACCGATGTCCTCCG
>Ga0180433_10002423_pt1 | contig 28750 bp, 29 predicted proteins | sample SS_ome_8_FD_132980 | JGI IMG/M metagenome (GOLD analysis project Ga0180433, IMG submission 132980) | Hypersaline lake sediment archaeal communities from the Salton Sea, California, USA - SS_1_D_1 metaG | ecosystem: Environmental > Aquatic > Non-marine Saline and Alkaline > Hypersaline >... | reverse complement strand
TCAGTACCGAAGGCGAATTCATCGTCGAGGGCGTGGGGGTGTATCCGGATGAAGGATTCGAGGTGTACGACCGTCCGGAGGAAGTGGCCGAAGGTCGGGATCCCTCCATCGAAGTGGCGGTCAAGTACCTGCTGGAACAGCTGAAGAAGAACCCTCCGCCCAAGCGCCCGCAGACACCCGCGGAACCGGATCGCTCCCAGTGGTTTGAAAAAGAAATCAACTGATATTCACCTGAATGAAATACCTGGGGCGGCGGTCAAACGCCGCCCCTTTTTTTTCGGGGATGGACAGATCCCTACTTGACGGCGCAATGAATGGCGGCAATCCCCCAGAGTAGTTTTTGAACGGTGATCTGGGAAAATCCCGCGGTTTGGATTCTACCGGTCAGTTGTTCCGGGTTGTAAAAAGTGGGGATGGTCCCGGCCAGGTAGGCGTAGCCGGCCTTTGAACCGGAGATTGTCGATCCCGCCGGTTTCACCCAGTACCGAAGATAGGCTTTCAGGAGTCTGCGAATGGCCGCCGGACCGGGCTGAGAGGTTTCCAGATGCAGCAGTTGCCCGCCGGGAACCAGCACCCGGTACAATTCCCCCAGGATGCCGTCAAAGACGCCATCGGACAGGCGCAGGTTGCGGGAGGCAAAGGAGAGGGTGATGATATCCAGAGAAGTATCCCGGAAGGGCAGCTTTGCGGCATCCGACTGGATAAAAGTGGCGCCGGGATCTCTCTTTTTGGCCCGGGCGACGGCCAGCATGGAAGCGGATTGATCCAGGCCGAATATGCTGGGATTGGACGGGTCGCAACGATGCAGCATTGCCAACAGCTCTCCGGTTCCGCAGCAGACATCCAGGATTCTTTTCCCGGGGATCCGGGTGGCCATTCCGGCCAGTTTCTTCCGCCAGAGGATATCCATCCCAAAGGTGATCAGGTGATTGATCGCGTCATAGGTGGGGGGCACCTCGGAAAAGATCTTTTGCACCGCTTTTCGACTCTTCATCCTTTGCCGATCTCCGATCACCCATTATAATACGAATCACCCCGGAACCCAAGCCGTACCCTAACCCAGGAAGCGACGGTATCCGGAAAAGTATTGAAAATAATTCCGGCAGAGAATTTGCAAATCAACAAAATCCGGCTTCCGACGTTGAATAATGGAAAAATATTCTTCTTTTCCTTGAACAAATCCGGCAAAGGGTTTATATTTTATAGGCAACGGGAATTACCCCGGGCAGGGAGTTGTAAAATCACCCTTTTAAGGAGAATGCCGATGGAAATCAAAAAAACAATTCTGGAAAAATCAAAACAGAAACCGCCGGTCAAAGACCCCAGCCAGGTGGTATTCGGCGGTACCTTTACCAACCACATGTTCACTCTCAGGTACCGGGAAGGAAAAGGCTGGTTCGATCCCCATATTCAGCCTTTTCAGGATCTGAGCCTTTCCCCCGCCGCCCTGGTCCTTCATTACGCCCAGGAGATCTTTGAGGGCATGAAGGCCTACCGGTCTCCCCGGGGTGAAATTCTGCTCTTTCGTCCGGAGGAAAATGCCCGGCGGTTGAACCGCTCACTGAAAAGAATGTGTATGCCACCCATTCCAGAGGAAGACTTCCTCGTCTATTTGAAAGAGCTGCTCAAGGTGGAACGGGAGTGGGTTCCCGAAAAAAAAGGCACCTCCCTCTACATCCGTCCCACGGTGATTGCCACGGAACCCAAGCTGGGGGTCAAACCCTCCACGGAATATCTTTTTTATATCATTCTGGCGCCGGTGGGCCTGTATTTTAAGGGAGGGCTGAAACCGGTCAGCCTGTGGATGACCCGGGATTATGTCCGGGCCTGCGAGGGAGGGACCGGGGAAGCCAAAACCGGCGGCAATTACGCCGCCAGCCTCTACGCCGGCGAACTGGCCAAGCAGAAGGGATACGGTCAGGTCCTGTGGCTGGATGCCAAGGAGAACCGGTACGTGGAAGAGGTGGGGGCCATGAATATCTTTTTTGTGATCAACGATAAACTGGTCACCCCCAGGTTAAAGGGAACGATTCTGCCCGGAATCACCCGCAAATCGGTTTTGCAGCTGGCCGGGGACATGGGACTGGATACCGAGGAGCGGCTGATCTCGATCGACGAGGTGATCGAGGGGATCGAGAGCGGCGCCCTGACCGAATGTTTCGGGGCCGGCACCGCCGCCGTGATCTGCCCGGTGGGGACCCTCTCCCTGGACGGCAAAGAGTACGTGATCAACGACAACCGGATCGGCAAATGGTCCCAGACCTTCTTTGACACCATCACCGATATCCAGGGCGGCCTGGCGGAAGACAAATACCACTGGATCGAGAAGGTCGATTAAGGTACCCGCCACCACGGACGATATTTTAAAAAAAAAATGGCCCTGAAGGATCCTTCAGGGCCATTCTGTTTCGCCTGGTAATGGTAAAAGGGCGAATTACATTCCCTGTTGCATGGGGAGGGTGTCGGTTTTGGTATACCCTTCGGGGACCTGGTAGATGCCGGCGGGTGGGGATTTTTTCTGGATTTCCACGACTTTGGAAGTGGTGTTGATGGATTGTCCCATCACCTTGACTTCAATTTCCGACGCCACCTGGAAACCATCGATCTTCTCAAATTCCTTGAGCAGCTGATCGGAGGCCATGGTGCCGGAAAGTTCCATGCTGATCTTTCGCAGCTTTCTGACCTGGTCCAGATCGAAAGGGACGTCCTGAGTGGCCCAGACCTTCATGTCCATTTCCATCATCCCGCCCATGCTCATCTTGATATCGTATCCCTGGCAGTTCCATTCCCCGATTTTTTTCTGCTCTCCGGTCGGGGTGACGGTGGCGGTCATTCCCGACATCATCATGCGGGCCTGCTTGGCCTGTTCGCCCAGGTAATTTTCAATTTTAAAGGGAAGGGGCATTTCCACGTAGTTCTTTTCCTGGTGATTGATCACGTACACCACCTTTTCGTTGGCATCCATGATAATGGTGGTATTCTCGCTGACCGTGGCAAACCGGTCCTTGCCCAACCAGGTTTCAGAGACGATATCCTTGGTGGGATAATCCCGGCCCATCATGTTGTAGGCATCGGTATGGGTGTTTTGCTTTACGTAAAAATCAGCCGCTGCAAAACCGGTAAAAAAAAGGAAAATCAGCAACACAAGTGATAGTTTTTTCATCTATCCTCCTGAAGAATTTGCCTACATCATATATCCCGAAGCATCGATTGTCAATCCCGGAATCCGGACCGGTGCGTTGAAACGTTGCAGTCCCCTGGCTTTGCTTAGATTTTGTTCCTGAGATATATACTTCTCAGGGAATCGTATTTAATATCACTGAAAAGTGACAGCTTGGCGATTTCTTTGTATGTCAACCCCGATTTCTCTCTTAATAATATCAGAAGTTTCGCTCTTAGTTTTCTGCCCTTGCAGGAATGTATATTTATATCTTCAATTTTCAATCTTTCTGTTCTTTCGAATTCCCATAAGATTTTTTCCGGTTCCTCAAAGTGTTTGTCTTTTGTTCTCTTTACCCCGATACTTTCTTGCTGGGGTGTTTTCCTGCGGTTGTGTTTTTGTTTCGCGGATTTCAGGAAGTTTTCTCTGCCCATTATGTCCCCGTATTTGGTTTTTTGAACGTATTTCTCAATCCAGACGGCTGAATTCACCAGTTCTCTTAAGTACTCTGAAGAACCAAATAATTTTTCAACGAAAGTATTGTCAACCAATTGAGAATTCCGGCCGGAGTAATATATTGAGTGGCTGGACCATTGATAGTAATGATCAGTAACTGAGAGCCCCGCTCTGAGAGGATTTTGCAGCAGGTAGATGATCGATCGGGCCAGATAACTCGGATTCTCAATCAATGTGGAATGGAAGCGGGATTGGAACACATATCCTTTTCCTCCCTCCTTTCGGCGGTAATACATACCATAACGGCCATTCAGAATCTTCAGAAAATCCGATAACCTGCCACTTGTATTCTGTAGAATCAGGTGATAGTGGTTATCTAATACACAGTAAGCGAATAACCTTATTTTCATGATCTTGACCGATTGGCCTAGGTATTTGAGGAACTCTGCCTTGTATTCATCCTTACGAAATATAGCCCTGCCATCGTATCCACGGTTCATGACATGGTGGTATGCGAACGGATAGGTAAGTCGTATTCTTCTCATGCTGAATATCGGTATCCCTGGTCTCCTTTACCCACGCTGGTGCAACGTTTCAACGCACCGGTCCGGATTGGGGGGGGGAGGGCGCCTGGCGGCGCCCTTTGAATCAGAGATACTTCGACTTGAGTTCCCGGGCCCTTTGAATTCCTTTGGGCAGAACCTGCAGGGCCCGGCTGTTGTAGGCCTGTTTGATCATCTGCTCTTCCTCCAGGGAATTTAAAACATCAAACAGGTAACCGGTCCAGGATTTGTACAACTTTTTCCCCGGCTGATTTTTGATCTCTTCTTCCCAACCGGAGAGGTAAAGCAGCAACAGGCTCAGTTCCTTGATTTGCTCTTCCATGGTCCGGCCTCACACGGTGATTCGATCTTTGAGCCTGGCAAAGGTTTTTTCCCCGATACCCTTGACCTGCATCAGATCCTCGATTCGCTGGAACCGTCCGTTTTTTTCCCGGAACTGGATGATCCGGCGAGCGGTGGTTTCCCCTACCCGCGGAAGTGTCTGCAGCCGGGCGGAACCGGCGGTGTTGATGTTCACCAGGTTCTGATTCCCCTTCTCCTCGGCGAAGAGAGGGGCGGATCCTGCAATCCCGACCAGGAATGCGGCCAGGACCAGCAGAGAAATTTGTTTTGATTTGTTCATTGTAACCTCCTGAAACTCCCGGATTCAAATTCCTTGCCAGACCGGGGATACGGCCGCTCCGGAGGAACAAATACAGTGATACCCCTGTTGACGAAGCCTGACGGTCTGTTGGGCGAGGGGGACGGACTGGCAGGGATCCTGGGCACCGTTGTTTGGCGATGTCATGGATCGATGACAGTTTTTGAACCCGGGAAGGGGGGCGAACCCGCTGAAAATAGGAAGTATCGGGGGGTCGACGGTTTTGGAAAGGAAAATGAGTGTCGGGGTGCAGGAGGTTGGAATGGTTTCCCACCGCGGATTCACCCTGATCGAGGTCATGCTGTCGGTTTTGATCGTAACCCTGGCCATCGTGCTGGTCAGCCATGCCCTGATCCAATCCCTTTTTCTCTACCGGGATTCGGTCCGGCGGTTTCAGAGGCAGAATCGATATCACAACCTGAAACACTACCTGGAGTCCCTGACCTGGGATTCGCCCGAATTGTCGGAAGGGCACCATCACCAGACCGATGGTCCGTGGGAGAGCAGATGGATTGTCACGGATCAAACACCCCTTCTGAAAAAGGTGGAAATCAGTGTGAAGGGGTACGGACGGGTAAAGCGGGGACATTTCCACCTCTCCTACCTGATGAAAAGGAGGTTGTAATGATCAGAGGATTCACCATGATTGAACTGCTGGTGGGACTGACCCTGATGCTCACCGTTTTTTCCCTGGTGATCACCAACATGGGACAATCGGTTAAAACCGCCCGCGATCTTACCCGGCGGCAGAACCTGCTGGAAGCGGTTTTTTTCACCGTCGACCGGCTGAAAGAAGACCTGGTTAAATGCGGCATGCGGTTTCAGGAATTGCGAAGGGTATGGGATATCCCGGTTATCAGCCACACCCCCTCCAGTGTGGCGATTACCTACGGCAAGGCCGGGACTTTTCTTTCCCAGCCGGCCCAAAAGGGGGAAGACTGGCTGATGGCGGAGAACCTGCATTGCTTTGCGAAAAACAAGCAGATCGTGATCTACGATCCGGCCTTTCAGGCCCATGAATTTGCCAAAATCCGCAGGATCAGGAACGGCCTGATCCATCTCCAGGAGAAACTTGTCCACGGGTACCCTGAAAATGCCGTGGTGATTCTGATACGGCGGATTGAATACAAGTATTACCAGAAACAGGGCATACTCAAGCGGAAAGTGGACCGCGGATATTTTCAGCCGCTGGTGGAGGAGGTGACTGATTTTCAGGTTTCGGTGTCTCCCCGGAATCCCGCCCTGCTGTACCGCCTGGAAATCAATCGCCGGGAACAGGTCCAGGGATATATCTTCCTGAATAACATGGTGTTGAAATGAAAGGCGAGAAAGGAACGATCCTGGTGGCCCTGCTGTTCGCCCTGGTGGCGGCGGGGATCGCCTGCGCCCTGCTCACGTTCAGCAGCGGGCACCTTCAGGTTACCGGGGCCCGGACCCGCTGGCGGGACCTGCGGGAAAGAACCATGGCGGACCTCCAACTCTACCTGCATCGATACCAGCACCGGGTCATGCAGGAAGATCTGGGGCGGTACGAGGATCTGGAGAAGGACTGGTTCAATCAGACCGGATTCCCACCGACCCGGACCGGTCAAACCCTGATCCGGCATCGTTTCCGGTTCCGCCCGCTGTTTGCCACTCCCCATTACCGGGCGCGGCTGTGCACGGATCGGGTGCGGGCCCAGGGTCCCCGCAGTGCTGTCCGCCAGGGCGCCGATGTTCAGATGCGAATCCTCTGCGGGGAGATCCCCGTACTGAAGATTCCTTTCATGATCAACGGGGAGATCCGGCTGTTTTCCTCGGTCCCGCCGGAGGATGGCCCATCCGCCCGGGAAAGTCCGCTCCGGTCCGGAAATGTGGATTTGAATTACGATATCAACCGGTTCCTGCTGACGGCCCTGGGCAACCCTTCGGCCCGGCTGGACTGGATGTACCTGCGCAGGCGACTGGGAATGGAGGTTTCCCCGGATCCGGTGCCGAAGGGGATCTACCTGCTGGCCGATGATACCCGGATCCACTCGGTTTATATTCAGGGAGACCTGGACCAGATGACCTTCTCACTTCATGCCCCGGATCAACAGGCGATCTCTTTTTGTCAACAGGGCCGGGTATGCCGGTTGTGGTACTCCCCGGGTTCCCCCGGGTTTCAGACCGAGAACATTGCGCATTCCGGCGATCCGGATCTCTGGGGAAAAACCTTTTCCCAGATCCTCCTGGTCAACGGACGGATCTTTTCCATAATCCAGGAGGGGGATTACGCCTTTGCCAAAAACGCGGATATCGTTTTGTACGTTTCCCGACTGGCGGTGATCCATTCCAGTCTGATCGGTGAGCCGGGGGGATGCCGGTCCCACTTCACCCTGATCAACATGGCCGGGGGAATTTTCGGCAGACAGCCGGGAAGCAAGGGCGTCACCATCGAGGCCAACAGCGAGGTGAAGTTGCATGGAGGAATCATTTCCTCCGGCACTTTTGCCAACCGGGCGCCGGAACTGCAGATCAAAGGGCAGCTGATCGCCGGGGAACTGGACAACGAAGGGCAGTTGAATATCCGCCGGGCCCCGGAGAACCCGGCGCTGGCGGATTTTTTTCGCACCGGGGATACCAAGATACTGGTATCTTTTCTCATCGACTGGATCGGGGAGGAAACCGGTGAATGAAAAGGGGATCACGTTATTCGAGTTGCTGGCGGTTCTGCTCATTCTCGCCATTTTAATCACCATCGGCCTGGGGGGATTCAGATCCCTGTTGTCTCGAATCGAGATCGATCAGGGAGTACGGGAGGTAATCCTCTCTCTCCATCACGCCCGCTACCTTTCCATCAAAAACGGGTTCCGGGTCAAACCGGATTTCCAGCCGGGCCGCATCCTTCTGTTACTGGAAATACAGGGGCAGTGGAAGACGGCCCGGCGGATCGATCTGGATCCCGACCTGAAGATCCGGCTCTCCGCTGTTCCCTGTTTTTATCCACAGGGGCATATCGTGCCGTTGTTTTCCCTGGAAGTCGAGAACCGGGAGCATCGGTATAAAATTTCCGCTTCCATCGCCGGCCGTTTCAAAGTACGGAAGTTGTGGAAGTTTTAATCCCCCGGGCCGGGCTTGAATTATGGAGGGTATTGTGATAAATTGAACCAATATGGCCGTCAGAGAGAAGATCACCCATATCCTGAACAAGGTTTTTACCCGCCAACGGGTCCGGTCTTTCCTCAAGGTTTTCGGTTTCATCGTTCTGTACGCAGGATTGTTTGGGCTGACCGTTTATTTCACCATGTATTCCATGATCAAGATCGACGAAATCAAGGTTCCGGATCTGGTGGGAACGGATTATTCCCGGACCCGGGAGATTGCCAAGGAACAGAAGTTTCGTTTGAAAAAGAAGGTCGGTTATTTTCAAGGTAACTATCCGCCGCTCACGGTGATCGATCAATACCCCGAGCCCCGGACCCGGATCAAAAAGAATTCCTTTGTCACCGTCTACATCACCGCCGACATCGACCAGGTGGAAATGGCGGACCTGGAGGGATTTTCCCTCTCGGAGGCCGAAAAAATGCTGGCGGATCAGAATCTGCGGAAACGGTATATTTCCTATATGGAGACCGGTAATGTCCCTTCCAACCTGGTGATCGGTCAGTCCTATGCCGCCGGTGAAATGCTCAATGTCCGGACCGGCGTTGATCTGCTGGTCAGCAAGGGCCAGAGAAAGGTTTCCTATGTGATGCCGGATCTCATCGGAAAATCCCTCCGGGAGGTTACGGTTTTTCTGGAAAAGTGGGGGTTGAAGGTGGCGGAATCGCGCATACAGTACGTGGAATATCCCCTTACGCCGGCGGGGATCGTGATCAGCCAGTCTCCCAAACCGGGATTCAGGATCAGTTCCAACAACCTCATCGACCTCAAGGTCAGCCAATGAAACCCAATCCCATCTTTCCTTCCATCCTGTCCACCGGTTTTTTTGAATTGCAGCACAAACTGCAGCAGTTCGGCGAGGCCGGGATTGATTTTATCCATCTGGATGTCATGGACGGTCATTTCGTCGACAATCTTTCTTTCGGTCCTTCCGCCGTCCGGGCCATCAAAGCCCGTTTTCCCTTTAAAATGGATTCGCATCTGATGGTCAGCAATCCGGAGAAGATGATCCCCAAGTTTATCGAAAGCGGTTCCGACTGGATTTCCTTTCACCTGGAGGCCAGTCGGGATGTAACCGAGAATATTGCCACGATCCGCCAGGCGGGAAAAGGGGCGGGTCTGGTGCTGAATCCCGACACCGATCCCCGACGGGTATTCCCTTTCCTGAAAGCGATCGATTACCTGCTGTTGATGAGTGTATATCCCGGGTACGGGGGACAAACCTTCATCCCCCAGACCCTGGATCGGGTCCGGATCATAAAAAATGAGATCGAATCTCAGCAATCTCCCTGCCTGATCCAGGTGGACGGCGGAATAAATGTTTCGATCGTGACGCAACTTTTATCCGCCGGAGCCGATCTATTTGTGATTGGGACCTCTTTGTATGGAGCAGAAGATATTCCAGGGACAGTGGAAGGTTACCTTAGAACAATCGAAGGAGTCACATCATGACCAAGAGAACCATTCTGATCGCCCCCCTGTTGTTGCTTGCCCTGTTCTGCAGTCAGAAGGAAGAAGAATTGCAGCTGGATCCCTCCAAGCTGGGGAATGATAAAGAGATCTATGAAAGAGCGGTGAAAGTGGTAAAGAGACAACCGGAACGTGGCCGGCTGCTCTTCAAAAGCCTGATTCAATTAAGCCCCAATTCGGTGTATGCCCAGAAAGCCAAGATCGGAATCGCGGATTCCTACTACAAAGAGAAGGGGGAAGGCACTTTGATGCTGGCGGTTTCCGAATACGAGGAATTCGTGAGCATGTACCCCAATTCCCCCGATGCCGTATACGCCAAATACCAGATCGGCATGTGTTACTACCGGGGAATGCGCAGGCCGGGCAGGGACCAGGAGAACACCCACCTGGCCATCGATGCCTTTGAGGACATGATCAAGCGATTTCCCGGTACCCGGGAAGCGGAGGATGCCAAGGAAAAGATTAAAGAGGCCCGCATGAATCTGGCCCAACATTATTTCCGGATCGCCATGACCAATTATTACATCAAAGCCTTCGAAGGGGCCGTGAGAAGATTCAAGATGGTGTTAAATGACTATCCCGAGTTTGAAGAAAAGGATGAGCTCTATTTTTTTGCCGGGAAATCCTACTTCGCCATGAGAGATTTTGATACCGCCGTGTCCTTTTTCCAGAGAACCATCGAAGACTACCCGTCTTCCCGATTTGCCCGCCGATCAAAGCGGATGCTGAAAAAAGTGCAGAAAGAGAGAGCCCGGATCGAAGAATCCAGGCCGGCCCCGGCGGAACCCGACCGGGATGAAGAACCGATGAGATGGCCTCGGGCGTCATTCCATCGGGGGTAAAGTCCGAAACTATTGATATATTTTGCTTTTCAACCTTGAGGGTCCGTTCCTCATTATTGACATTATTTCCCGATTGTATTAAAATTCCAACCAAATAGGTAGACGATGTGGTTAAGTAAGAGAAGAGAGGCAATGCTGATCAAGCTGGTGGAGCTCTATATCTCTACCCATCAGCCGGTCAACTCTTCGCAAATGGAGAGATTTTTCCCCTGGGCCGGTTCCACGATCCGCAAAGAGCTTCAGGAGTTGGAAAGTCAGAAATACCTGGAAAAACTCCACGTGTCCTCCGGCCGCATTCCTTCCAACAAGGGACTGAAATTTTATATCAACCGGATTCTGGCCCAACGGGAACACATTGCCTGCCCCGGTATGGAAACCCCGGTACTCCGGGGATCTGACTTTATTGATATTTCCATGAAATTGCTGTCCGACCTGTCCACATCCACCCATAACCTGGGTTTTATTCTGCTGGGATCGGTGATGGAATTCAATTTTAAAAAAATCCGTTTCATCAAATTATCCCCCTATAAACTGCTCGCAGTGATCCGTTCGGATCACAACTGGAATTACACCAAGTCTTTTTTCACCAGCCGCAACTATTCCCCCTCCGAGTTGGCGAAATGGGCCCGGACTCTCAATCAGGATTTTGCCGACAGCACCCTTTCCATCGCCCTGAAGAAGATCCGAAACCGGATCTTCAAGGACCGGGCCCGCTATCTGGCGGTTTACCAGGGATTGTACCAGCTGCTTAAGAGCAGGGATCTGCTTTCCGCGGAACTGATATCCCGGGGAGAGGAAAATATCTTCAACTTCGGGATCAACAGCCAGGCGGAGATGAAACAGCTGCTGCTGATCCTGGAGGAAAAAGAGAGGTTTGCCGCCTTTGTAGACGATCTTTTGCACAAAAGCCATCAATCAACGGAGCCGGTGGTAGTTTTTGGATCCGAGCAGGGAATCAGCGGGTTGAATCAGCTGATGGTGGTCCTGGCCGGTTTTTTCTCGCGGGACAAAAGACGCCTGGGAAACATCGGAATGATCGGTCCGCGGTACATGGAGTATCCCAATGTTTTCTCCCGGCTTCATCATCTTTCCAATTATTTTTCAACGGAGTTTGTCAATCATTAACGGGAGGTGTCGATGAATAAAAAGGTTGATATTCACCAGGAAGAAGAATTCACCGATCATAAATTCACTCATCCGGAAGGTACAGAGCCGGAGGAGAAACACCTGACCCGAAAGGCAAAGAAACCGGCGGAGGGATTGCCGGATTCCAAGAGCCGGGGAAAGGAAGTTCACCATCCCCAGGAACGTCAGATCTCGGATTTGAAAAAAAATCTCAAGAAAATGCGCAAGGAGAGGGATCAACTCCGGGATCAGTATTTGAGAGGGCTGGCGGAAATTGACAATCAGCAGAAAAGGATGCAGAAGGAAAAGGAGGAATACCGCAGGTTCATCCTCCGGGATTTCCTGCTGGAACTGTTAGAGGTGTACGATAATCTGGAAAGGGCTTTGCAGATCCGCCCGCAATCCAAGGAGGGGATGACCCTGCTTTCCGGTGTCCAGATGACCTATAACCAGCTGGTTTCGATTCTGAAAAAATACCAGGTGGTAGAGATAGATGCCCTCAACAAACCCTTCGATCCGAATTTCCACCAGGCCCTGACCAAGGTGGAAAAGAAGGACATTGAGGAAGATACGGTAATCGAGGTCTTTCAGAAAGGATTCACCTATCACGGCCGGTTGCTGCGCCCCGCACTGGCGAGGGTGGCAGTGCCCAAAGAGGATTAGATAAGGGGAGACGGATGGGAAAAACAATTGGTATCGATCTGGGAACCACCAATTCCTGCATCAGTTACATCGAAGGCAACCAGTTTAAAATTATTCCCAGTCTGGAAGGGAGCCGGGTCTATCCTTCCATGATCGGTTTGAACAAAAAAAATGAGCGGATTTTCGGGAACATTGCCAAAAGACAGTTTGTTTCCAATCCCAAGCATACCATCTGGGCCGTCAAGCGGTTGATCGGCCGGCGGTTCGACTCCGAGGAGGTTTCGAAGTTCAGGAAATATGTCTCCTTTGTCATCATCGAGGATGATGACGGCAAACCCCGGGTGGAACTGGGGGATAAAATTTACAGCCCGGAAGAACTCCAGGGATTTTTCCTCAAATTTCTCAGGATCAGGGCCGAGGAATACCTCAACGATACAGTGGACAGTGCGGTCATTACGGTTCCGGCCTTTTTCAATGACAACCAGAGGCAATCCACCAAAGTAGCCGGGGAGATTGCCGGGTTGAAGGTGAAAAAAATCCTCAACGAACCCACTTCAGCCCTGATCGCCTACCGGGATAAAATTGCCGAGGACGGAATCTACGCCGTCTATGATCTGGGGGGCGGGACTTTCGACATCTCGATCGTGGAGGTCAAAAAGGATGTCCGGAAGGTCATTTCCACTTCCGGGGATACCTTCCTGGGGGGCAATGATTTTGACAGCATCATCGTGGACTGGATCCTGCAGCGGATTATCGAAGATATTCAGGTTGATTTGTCGGACAACCACGAAATCATGGCCCGGATCCGGAAGATTGCAGAACGGGTAAAGATCGAACTTTCCTTCGAAGAAAAGGCCACGATTTCCCTGCCCCATCTGTACTCCGATGATCGAAATGTCTACAATTTTGAACGGGATATCAGCCGGGAACTGCTGGAGGAATTGACCGGTCCTCTGGTGTACCGGTCCCTGAATATCGTGAAAGAAGCCTTCAGCGAAATCAACATCAATCCCGAAAAGATCAAGCAGGTACTGCTGGTGGGAGGGCAGAGCCGCATGCCCATGGTTTCCCGGGTACTGAAGGAGTATTTCAACAAGGAACCCTTCCTGGAACTCAATCCCGGGGAAGTGGTGGCCATGGGAGCCGCCACCCAGGCGGAAATCATATCCGGGGAGTTGAAGAGCATGATTCTGCTGGATGTAACCCCCCTTTCCCTGGGAGTGGAAACGAAGGGAGACGCTTTTCACAAGATCATCACCCGGAACACCTCCATCCCGGTGCGGAAGAGTGAAATTTTTTCCACCACCGAGGACAACCAGACCAGCGTCCGGATTCATGTGTTGCAGGGAGAGCGGAAACGGGCCTCCAAGAATGTATCCCTGGGACAGTTCACCATGCACAATATCGAGAAGGCCCCCCGGGGAATCCCCAAGATCGAGGTGTCCTTCAGTATCAATGCCAACGGGATCGTCAAGGTGACCGCCAAGGACAAAAAGACCGGAAAATTGAGAAGCATCAAGGTAAAACCCTCCGCCGGGTTGACCGCCGAGGAAGTGGAGACCATCAAGCAGGAAGCCAAGAAATACGATGAGATCGACAAAAAACATCTGGAGCTGGAAGGTCTTAAGGATCAGCTGTTTGAAGAATTTGATGCGGTCCGGTTCTTCATGAACCGTTTCAATGAAAAACTCAGTTCCGGTAAGCGGAAAGAGATCAACATCGTTTTAAAGATGATCAAGGAAATGAAGCAGGTCAACGACCCCCACGTGCTGAGGGATTGCCTGAAGGAAATCAGACGGGTTCGCAACGGCCTGAACGAATTGCTGGTGGACAAGAACAAGCGAAGGATCAAGAAATAGATGTCCAGAGATTACTACCATATACTTGGTATATCCAAAAACTCCACCCAGGAAGAGATCAAGAAGGCCTATCGACAGATGGCCCTGAAATACCACCCGGACCGCAATGAAGGAAACAAGGCGGCCGAAGACAAATTCAAGCAGGCCTCTGAAGCCTATTCCGTCCTGGGGGATGAACAGAAAAGGGAAATCTATGATCGCTACGGGATAGAAGGACTGCGCAATTCACAGCGCGGCTTTGGGGGGGGAATCAACAATTTTTCAGATATATTCTCCTCGTCCATATTTTCAGATTTCGAGGATATCCTGGGCGGATTCTTTGGTTTTGGCCGAAGTTCTTCCACCCGGCGCCGCAACCGGGCCCAGGCCGGAAACGATATCGTGCAGGAGGTGACCCTGACCATGGGAGAAGCCTACCTGGGGACGGAAAAGGAACTGGAAATTTTCCGCAATGTTACCTGTGACCGGTGTCAGGGCAGCGGGAGCGAACCGGGCAGCAAACCGGTCACCTGCGACCATTGTCAGGGCAGCGGAGTGGTACGGAGATCCCAGGGGTTTTTTTCCATCAGCACCACCTGCCCGGTTTGCCGGGGCAGCGGGGAAATGATCCAAAATCCCTGCAGCCGGTGCGATGGTCACAAGTTAATCAAGGTGGCTGAAAAAAAGACCATCTCCTTTCCTCCCGGGGTGGACAGCGGCAACAAGCTGCGGGTGGCCGGAGCCGGAGAAGAAGGAGTGTCCGGCGGCCGGACCGGTGACCTTTACGTGATCATTGAGGTCCGGGAGGAAGAGGGGTTTGCCCGCGAAGGCAACGATCTGATCTACGAATTGCCCATCAGTTTCACCCAGGCGGTTTTCGGAGATGATCTCAGCATCGATACTTTCTGGGGAAGTGAAAAGGTGAAAATACCCCCCAAAACCCAGTCCGGCCAAACCCTGAGGTTGAAAAACAAGGGATTCAAGAATGTAAACCGCTGGGGACGAGGAGATCTGATCGTGGTATTCAAAGTGGTCACTCCCACCAGATTGTCCAAGAAGGAACTGAAACTTTTCAAAGAATTAAGAGATCTTCAGAAGGAAAACAAGAATTGACCGTCCAGCCTGCCGGACCTGTCGATGAAGATTAGAAGAGTTTACTCCCCGACTCCTCCCGGCGGCCAGCAGGAACTCACTGTCAACGGAGAAGAATTTCATCACCTGAAAACGGTGTTGAAAGCGGCCCCCGGAGAGCGTATCGATGTCTTTGACGCCCGGGGCACCCTTTATCAGGGCATACTGGACCGGTTCGATCAAAGAAGTGCCCGGGTGCGGGTAGAACAGGTACACCGGTCGGCCCCATCCCCCATTCGGTTGATCGTGGCGGTATCGGTTTTGAAAAGGAAATCCATGTTTTCCCTGGTAGATACCCTCAGTGAAACCGGAGCCGACCAGATCATCCCGGTGATATTTTCCCGTACCGATGTTCCTTATTATCCCAAACACCTGGTCAAATGGCAGTCCATCGCCCGGATGTCCCTGAGGATCAACGGTCAGCTGTGGCCCACCCGGGTCGAGCCTCCCATTGCCTTCGGGGAGTTGCTGGAACGGGGGAGATCGATCCGGGAGAAAATATTTCTGGATCTGGACGGAAGGGAAAATTTTAAACCGGGTTCCCACCGCCCCCTGCTGGTGGTCATCGGTCCTCCGGGGGATTTTACCCCCGCAGAAAGAAAGCAACTGGCAGAGCAGGGATTCGGGGCACGCAGGATCAACGATTGCATTCTGAGATCAGAGACCGCTGCCATCTCCCTGGCTGCCATCGTGAAAAACAGTTTTTTAAAATGATCGAATTGGAAGGGAAAATCGGCAAATACCGCGTTCTGCGAAAACTCGGCAGTGGCGGATTTGGCACTGTATACCTGGCGGAAGACACATTTTTGAATTCCCTGCGGGCCATCAAGGTGCCTCACAAGATGGGCAAAGAGATCAACAAACTCCTGCGGGAGTGCGTGGTGCAGACAAAGCTGCTGGACCATCCCAATATCGTCAAGCTGCTCACCGTTGATATCATCGAAGGCAATATCCTGATGGTCATGGAATATATCCGGGGAACCAACCTGGAAGCGGTGATCGATAAACAGAGTCAGCTTTCCGTATCCTCCGCCCTCCGCTATATCCGGCAGATCCTCTCGGCCCTCGCCTTTGCCGAGAAATTCAAAATCATCCACCGGGATATCCGGCCCTCCAATATTCTGATCGACCAGAACGACCAGATCAAAATCACCGATTTTGGCACGTCCACCCTGCTGCACAACAAGCAATTCGCCACCACCAAAATCGGTTCTCCCCCCTACATGGCCCCGGAACAATTCGAAGGGAAGGCCCAGCTGGCATCGGATATTTACTCGGCCGGATGTCTGTTCTATGAGATGTTAACCGGTTTTCCGCCCATCGTGCTGGCCAATCCCATGGAAATCTACCGCAAGGCCAAAAAGGGAGATTTTATCGCCCTCAGGAAGAAAAATCAGGATGTCTCTTTGAAGCTGAGTGAGATTGTCATGAAGATGCTCAAGCCTGAGCTCAAGGACCGCTTTAAAACTTCCCAGGAAGTCCTGGGCGCCCTGGATGCCATGGATAAAAATACCGCTGTGGCTGAAGAAATTGAACTGCAGAATATCAAGAAAAGGCTTCATGCCCGGGAGGAACGGGGGGAACATATCTGCTGGTACTGCCGAAAGGCAATGCCCAAGAAACTCAAACGCTGCCTTTACTGCGGCCGGGAGCAGTAATTCCCGGCGTTTTACTCCACCCGGGTGATCCGCAGCATGTTGGTGGCTCCCACCATGCGGGTCACACCGGCAATCGAAACGATCAGGTCCCCGGGAGAGACCCATCTCTTTTTCTTCAGGTAGCTTTCGCCGGCTTTCAGCATCCGGTCGGTATCCAGGGTGAAGTCGATCCGGCAGGGATTGATTCCCCAGTAGGCCGCCAGCTTGAGCTGGGTGCGGGGATCGGGTGTAAACCCGAAAATGGGACAGGCCGGCCGGTATTTGGAGAGCAGCAGGGCGGTTTTGCCGCTCTGGGTGTATACCAGAATGCACCGGGCCTTCAAATCCGCCGATATCTCGGCGGCACCCTTGACGATGGCCTCCGTGGGGGAAATGACGGTTTTCGGGATGTCCAGATGATAGGGGTAGAGTCTGGAAGTTTCGGTGGTCAGGCTGATCTGGTGCATCATGGTCACGGATTTCACCGGGTGTTTGCCCACAGAGGTTTCCCCGGACAGCATGATCAGGTCACTTCCGTCCAGGATGGCGTTGGAAACATCGGAAGCTTCCGCCCGGGTGGGGCGGGGATGCTGGATCATGGAATCCAGCATCTGGGTGGCGGTGATGACCAGTTTCCCCTGGTGGTTGGCCTTCCTGATCAACTCTTTTTGAATGATGGGGATTTGTTCCGGCGCCACCTCCACCCCAAGGTCTCCCCGGGCGATCATGATGCCGTCGAAGGCGTCCAGAATCTCATCGATGCGGGTCAGGGCCATGGGTCTCTCGATTTTGGCGATGATCGGAATTTCTTTGTTCTGTTCTTTCAGAATCCGGCGAACCGGTCTGATGTTTCCGGGAGAGTTCACAAAGCTCATGGCCACAAAGTCCACATCCTGGCTGATTCCGAAAAAGAGGTCTTCCCGGTCCCGGGGAGTGAAGACCGGGATGTCGAGGGTCTGGTCCGGCAGGTTGACCCCTTTGCGGGAATGAACGGTGCCCGGAGCCACTACCCGGCAGAGAATATGATCCGGTTCGATCCGGATTGCTTCCAGTTCGATCAGTCCATCATCGATCAGGATCCGTTCCCCGGGACGCACCGCCTTCAGGATCGGTTTGAATTCGGTGAACAGGGGATGTTTTTCCGGTTCCACCCCCAGCCGAACCGCCTGTCCCTGCACCAGAGATACCGGTTCCGGGAGGTTCCCGATCCGGATCTTGGGGCCGCTGAGGTCCTGGAGAATGGCCACCGGGATCTGGAGCCGGGCAGCAACCCTGCGAACTTCTTCGATGGTCCGGCGGTGTTCTTCACGGCTCCCGTGAGACATGTTCAGGCGGGCCACGGTCATGCCGTTTCTGATCAGTTCGCGGAGGGTCTTCTGGTCGCTGGATGCCGGCCCCAGGGTGGCGACTATTTTGGTTTTCTGTCGGATTATTGAGGGCTCCATCAGGGTTTTTCCTTTTATCATACCCGGCCGGGGGGAAAAGTTCAATCTCTCCATTCCTGTAAATCTTATAGTATTACACTCATAAATATCTTATTGTAACATTGACAATTATTCCTTTCTCAGCTATAGTGTAAATGAAAAATCAAGTTCAGGAGGATCGCAATGGCAAAAATAATAGGTATAGATCTGGGAACCACCAATTCCTGTGTGGCCATCATGGAAAAGGACAAGGCCAAGATCATCGAAAATGCGGAAGGGGGACGCACCACACCCTCGGTCGTGGCTTTTACCAAGGATAATGAAAAACTGGTAGGACAGGTGGCCAAGCGTCAGTCGGTCACCAATCCCAAAAATACCGTTTATTCCATCAAACGGTTCATGGGTCGCCGGTATTCGGAGGTTGAGGAAGAGATTAAAATGGTTCCCTACGAAGTGGTCAAGGGCAGCAAGGGGGACGCCCGGGTGAAAATATCCGGCAAGGATTATTCACCGGAAGAAATTTCCGCTTTTATTCTGCAGAAGTTGAAAGAATCGGCAGAGGAATACCTGGGGCATCCGGTCAAGGAGGCCGTCATCACGGTACCCGCCTATTTCAATGATTCCCAGCGGCAGGCCACCAAGGACGCCGGCAAGATCGCCGGCCTGGATGTAAAGAGGATCATCAACGAACCCACTGCCGCGGCTCTGGCCTATGGTTTCGACAAGAAGGAAGACAAGATGATCGCGGTGTTTGATTTCGGGGGCGGCACTTTTGATATATCCATCCTTGAAATCGGGGAAAATGTGGTGGAGGTCAAATCCACCAACGGCGACACCCATCTGGGTGGCGACAACATTGACCAGAAGGTCATCGAGTGGCTTCTCAGTGAATTCAAGAAAGACCAGGGGATCGACCTTTCCCAGGACAATATGGCCCTGCAGCGGTTAAAGGAAGCCGCCGAGAAGGCCAAGATCGAACTTTCCTCGGCCATGGAGACGGACATCAATCTGCCCTTCATCACCGCCGATGCCTCGGGCCCCAAGCACCTGGTGACCAAGCTGACCCGCACCAAATTTGAACAGATGGTGGATGATCTCTTGCAACGGACCCTCAAGCCCTGTGAGATCGCCATCAAGGATGCCGGGATCTCCGTGGAAGATGTATCCGAGGTGGTCCTGGTGGGCGGATCCACCCGGATCCCCAAGGTCCAGGAGATCGTGAAGGGTTTCTTTAAAAAGGCCCCCAACAAGAGTGTCAATCCCGACGAAGTGGTGGCTGCCGGCGCCGCTGTTCAGGGCGGAGTGCTGGGGGGAGACGCCAAGGATATCCTGCTTTTGGACGTGACCCCGCTCTCGCTGGGTATCGAGACCCTGGGAGGAATCACCCACAAGCTGATCGAGAAAAACACCACCATTCCCACCAAAAAGACCGATGTTTTCACTACCGCCGACGACAACCAGCCCAGTGTGGAAATTCATGTACTCCAGGGAGAACGGGAGATGGCCCGGGACAACCGAACCCTGGGCAAATTTCACCTGACCGGTATTCCTCCCGCTCCCCGGGGCGTGCCCCAGATTGAAGTTTCATTTGACATCGATGCCAACGGTATTCTGAATGTGTCCGCCAAGGATAAGGGAACCGGCAAAGAACAGGCGATCACCATCACCTCTTCCAGCGGATTGAAGGAAGAGGAAATCGACCAGATGATCAAGGATGCGGAAAAGCACAAGGATGAAGATCAGAAGCGCAAGGAATCGATCCAGAAAAAGAACCAGTTGGACCAGATCTCCTACGGGCTGGAAAAGTTGATCAAAGAAAGTGGAGACAAGATCCCGGATGACCTGAAGAAACAGTCGGAAGAAGCCGTCAAGAGCGCCAAGGAAGCCGTGAAAAGCGAAGATCTGGAGCGTATTGAAAAGGAAATCGAAAATATCAACAATCTGACCCAGAAATTGTCCCCCCATATCTACCAGCAACAGCAGCAGACCCCCGGAGAAAGCGGTCAGGAATCCCAGCAGAACCGCCAGGATTCCCGGGAACCGGCCGACCAGGACGAGGTGATCGATGCCGACTATGAGGATGTGGAGGACAAGGATAAAAAGAAGAAGTAATACCGGCGATATCCCCTAATCTTAAAATACCAAAAGAGGCGGTTTCTCTTGAAGCCGCCTCTTTTTGGTTGATTTGTTCCTGGAAGTGTGATACAGTTAGTCTTTCCCAAAAAAGGAGCGAAAATATCTTCTGATGTTGAAAAAGGTGGTTCTTTTACTCAATATTCTGGCGATACTTTTTTCCCCATCCTGTTCCAGCGCCAGCAAGAAAAGCGGCATTGAATTCGACCTTTCCATCAAACCCCGGGAATTATGCGATCACTCCTATGTCAAAATGCGCTATTCCTTCCGTTTTACGTCCAAGTACCAGCGGATGAAGAAGAATTACATGGTCTACGTGCATTTCTGGCGGGTGAAAAGAAAGGAGATGCTGCTGCAGGACGATCACTATCCGGAACAGAAGTCCTTCAAATGGCGTCCCGATTCGGAGTTTTCCTACGAACGTACCCTGTTCATCCCCAAATTGATCGATGAGATTTACGAGATTGATTTCAACGAATATGAAACCATTCGAATATCGGTGGGATTGTTCCGGCCGGGAAACGACAAGGATATGGTGGAACTGTACAAGAAGGAATTCAAGCTCAAGCCGGCCTCGGATGTATTGCCCGATATCGTTTACGCCGAGGGATGGAATGTAAAGGAAACCGATCCCGCGGTATCCGACCGGAAGTATCGTTCCTGGCGGTGGACCCGGAAGGAGGCCAAGTGTATCATTGAGAATACCCAAAAGCCTTCAACCTTAATCATCCGGGGTGGGGTAGACAAGGAAAAATTCACCGATCAGAACGTCACCCTGATGATCAACCAGCAGGTCCTGGACGAATTCATTCCCCAGACCGGTAAATTTGAAAAGAAATACACCCTGTCCGAGGAACTGCTGGGAGAAGAAGAAGAGATCGTTCTGACCATCAGAACCAACCGGTCTTTTGTTCCCGCCGTGATCGATCCCGGTTCCAACGATGTTCGGGAATTGGGAATCCAGGTGTTTTTTCTGTATTTTAATGAGAGCATATAAATGAAAAGAACGAAAATTATCGGAACCGGATCGTATTTGCCAGACAGAATCATGACCAATCAGGATTGGGAGAAGCGGGTGGATACTTCCGATGAATGGATCACCACCCGGACGGGGATCAAGGAACGGCATATCAGCGCCCCGGATGAAGCCACCTCTGACATGGTGGTGCAGGCCGCCCAGCGGGCCATTGAGAATGCCGGGATCCAAAAGTCGGATATCGACATGATCATCGTGGGGACCATCAGCCCGGACACCCCCTATCCCTCAACAGCCAACTGGGTCCAGAAAAAGATGGGGATCCAGCCGATTCCCTCTTTCGACGTTTCCGCCGCCTGTTCCGGATTTATCTACGGTCTGATCACCGCCGATTCCATGATCAAGACCGGCATGGCCAAAAAAATTCTGGTGGCCGGCGGAGAGTGTATGACCAAGGTGATGGATTGGGAAGACCGCGCCACCTGCGTGCTTTTCGGTGACGGGGCCGGGGCGGCGGTGGTGGAAGCAACGGAGGAGGAGCGCGGGATTCTCTCTTCGATGTGGGGCGCCGACGGCAACCTGGGAAAACTGCTGTATCAGCCCGCCGGCGGATCCGCCATGCCGGCCACTCTGGAAACGGTGGAAAAAAAGTTGCACACCGTCCACATGGAAGGAAACCAGGTTTTCAAGCATGCCGTGCTCCGGATGCAGGAAGCCGCCCAGACCGCCCTGCAGAAAGCCGGGCTTTCGGTAGAGGATGTCGATCTGTACATCCCCCATCAGGCCAATATCCGGATTATCGAGGCCACCATCAACCGGGCCAAAATCCCTCTGGAAAAAACCTTTATCAACATCGATAAAATCGGCAACATGTCCTCCGCGACCATTCCCGTGGCCATGGACCAGGCCGTCCAGCAGGGAAGGCTCAAAGAGGGAGACCACCTCCTGCTTTCCGCCTTCGGGGCCGGGTTTACCTGGGGGGGGATGGTGATCCGGATGTAATTCCCCTTCCTTCGTCTCCCGGGATAAAGGAGGGAAACGGGGGTGAAACCGGTCCCTTCCGATTGATTGAAATATCTGCCAAAATATGGTATCGTTTTACTCTCAGTGGATTCGGAGGATTTTCTGATCCCCGAAATCGATACCGGATGAATACCGGGTGGTTCGATTTCCGGCTGCAATGGACAATGGTGGAGAATTTAAATTGACTGGGACTTCTGATAAAATAATCAAATGCTGCTGAATATCATACTGTTCTATGTTTTCTCCTTTATCGGCGGGTTTTTACTCTGTATTCCCATCGGTCCGGTCAATCTTGAGATATTTCACACCGCCCTGAAAAAACAGCATATTCATGCCCTGTTCATCGCTATCGGCGGCGCCATCGGGGATGGAATCTGGGCCATGCTCGCCCTGATCGGAGTGTCTCCTTTCCTGAAGAATATTGTCATGCAGGGGATTTTTCTGACCGTTACCGCCATCATCACCCTCATCCTGGGCATCCTGACTCTCAAGGATGCCAAATACATCGAGCGAAAGGAGGAACGGCTGGTCAGAACCATCAGCCGCAAACGCTGGGCCCTGCTGAAGGGCCTGACCCTGGTTCTCATCAACCCTCTGGGGATTGTCTCCTGGATGATCATTATCCAGTTTCTTTTCAAGTTCAATATCATCATCCCTTTCGAGTTTAATTACCAGGCCTTCTTTTTTTTAATGGTGTTTTCCGGGGCGGTCTGTTATTTTTCCCTGATCATCTTTATCACCCACAAGATGAAGTCCATTTTCAATCCCCAGAGAACCGGCAGGATCTCCCGGGCACTGGGGTATATTCTCATTGCCTTCAGTATCTATTTCATATTCAACGCGGTTCAATCCCTTTTCTTCCATATCGATCATTTCAGTGTCTGAGTCTTGGCAATTGCCACGGGTGCAGGGGATTTCTGCTTCGCGGGTATTCAAATATCCCTCCTTCTCTGGTATAATCCAGAGAGAATCGGGTAGATAAAACCCGCGTAATGAGAAGAAATCGATGAGTTTTGCCAATCCAGAGGCCCTTGCCCTGTTTTTTCTTCTGATCCCTTTTCTGGTGTTGGCCGTCACCAATTTCAGGAGGAAAAAACAACTGTTGCACCGGTTTGTCTCGCCCACGGCCTTTGGAAAGATCGGTTTTGCCGCCGGCCGGGAAATCCCGGTTTTTAAAACCCTCCTGGTCACCATCGCCCTGGCCTTTTTCATTCTGGCTCTATCCGGCCCCCAATGGGGAGAGCGTTATGAGATTCTGGAAATACGTGGAACTGAAATGATCTTTCTGCTGGACACTTCTCTTTCCATGAACGCCCAGGATCTCAGCCCCAGCCGCCTGGAAGCGGCCAAGAACCTGGTGGTGAACGTGGTACGGGAATTTGAGACCGACTTTGTCAGTTTGATCACCTTTGCCGGCTCGGCCCATGTCCAATGTCCCCTGACGATTGATCACGACGCTTTTATTCTCATGGCCCAGGCTGCCCGGGTCAGTCCCCCGCAGGAGCAGGGAACCAACCTGGCAGCCGCCTTCGAGTTTGCCCTCAATGCCTTCGAGCGGAAGCGGGAAGATCACCAGCTGATCGTTCTGATCTCCGACGGGGAGGATCATTCTGAAAAAATGGAACCGCTGATCGATGAACTGGAAGAACGAGAGGTGGTGGTTTTCACCGTGGGAGTCGGCTCTGTACAGGGAGCCCCCATTCCTCTCAAAAACGAAGCCGGGGAGGTTACCGGCTGGAAAAAGGACCGGGAAGGGAACATGGTGAACAGCCGGTTGAACGATCAGCTACTGCAGCGGATCGCATCCCGCTCCGGGGGAATGTTTTTTCGACTGGACGATCTTCAAGGCATCGATTATTTTTTGCAACAGATGCAGAAATACGGGCGGGAGGTGATCAACAAAAGGACCCGTCTGACCCGGATTAATCGATTTTATTATCCCCTTATCCTTGGTATAATATTCCTGATTGCGGACCTGTTGATAGGAGAACGGAAGATAAAATGGAAACGAGGCTGAATCGACTGTACAGGCTTGCCATCTGGCTGTCGCTCCCTTTTCTGCTGCACTGGGAGTTTCACTGGTTTGAACCGGCGGCCCAAAAGAACAGCCATGGGATCAAGGCCTATGAAAAGAAGGATTTCAAGGAGTCACTGCGGCTGTTTCTGGAAGCCCGGGGTCTGAAGGAAGATGACCGTCTGATTCACAATACCGCGGCGACACTTTATCAGATGGAGGATTACCAAAAGGCGCTCAACGAATTCTCGAAAATTGAACCCGAAAAAGGACGTATCCCCGAGGCCGACCGGTTTTACAACCTGGGCAATGTGCTGTACCGGCTGGAGAAGTATGACCAGGCCCTTGAGGCGTATAAGAAAAGCCTGATGCACAATCCCCACGATCTCGCCGCCAAAAAGAATTATGAACTGACCCTGCAAAAAATCGAAAACCGGAAGAAATCTCCGGACCCGGAGCAGCGGGACCGGAAGGATCCCCAGAAAAAGCAGGAGAACCGCCAACCGGAAAAGAAATACCAGAACCTGATGAAGTTTCTCAACCAGAATGAAAGGGAACAGCTGAAAAATAAAAAAACCAGGGCAAAGGCGTCTTCCACCGGTGAAGAGGACTGGTAATATGGGCAGAAGCGGGCTTTTTGTTGGCCTGGTCATCCTCTGTTTTTCCCGGCTTGTGATACCTGCGGAAATCGAAGTGACGGCCGGTGTCAACGCCCAGGAAATCACCATGGACGACCTGCTGATGTATACGGTCTCCTTCAAGGGGATTACCCGTCCCGCCGGGCTGGACCTCTCGGAGTTTGAGGATTTTAAAATCGTCCAGCAGTACCGGGGTTCCAGCTTTAAAATGATCAACGGGCAATCCTCTTATTACATCAATTTCAACTATTACCTGAGACCCCTGCGGGAGGGAACCCTGAAGATACCGTCCCTGACCTATGAGTACCAGGGGGAGGTCTACCGGACCCGGACCTTTGAAATCCGGGTGGGGCCGGGCGCCGAAGGAGACCCCGGCGGCCGGAAATCTTCCGCCCGCCGCCAGCATCCCTTTTTCCGTGATGATTTTTTCCGTGATGATTCATTCTTTACTCCCCGGGTTCCGGAAGAGATCGACGTCCGTCTGCAGGCGGAGGTTTCCTCCCGAGAGGTTTGGGAAGGGGAACAACTGCTCTTCAAGGTTCTCCTAATCAGCAGAAACCGGGTATCCTCGGTCAATTTGATTTCCAATCCTTCCTTTCAGGGTTTCTGGAACGAAGAATTTCCCACGCCCTCGATGATCAGCGGATCCAGCAAAACCATTGACAATCAAGTATACCAGGTCTTTGTGATCAAAAAACTGGCCCTTTTTCCCACCCGGCCCGGCAATCTTACCCTCCCTTCCCTGGAATTTGAAATCAACTTGTCCCTGGGGGGCGGTTCCATCTTTGATGAAAAAAAACGCCTGGTTCGCAAAACCGACCCCAATTCCCTACGGGTACGCGATCTTCCACCCGGGGCCCGGGGACTGCCGGTGGGCACCTTCAGCCTCCAGGTTGCCGATCCGGTTTCCTCTGCTGATATCCGGGAAATCTATACCCTCCAGGCGACCCTCAGTGGAGACGGAAACCTGAAAACCGCCGGAATTCCGGAACTGGCGGATCCCTCCCGGTTCAAGGTATATCCGGCCAAAACTACCCGCCGAAATGAGTACCGGGATGACCGGGTGATCACCCGGATGGACATCGAATACCCCCTGACCTTTTTGTCGCCGGGATCGGCAGACCTGGGGGCCCTGGTTTTTGAGTACTTTGATCCCCGCCGGGGCCGTAAAGTCCGTCTGCAACGGAGCCTGGGAACGGTAACGGTGACCGGGGAGAAGCAAACGCCTTCCGACGCGGTGTCCCCTGCCGGTGAAGAAATCCAGCAATCCAGCATCAGAAGGGAAGGAGAAGACATCGCCTTTATTCAAAACGGGGGCGTGTACGACCAGACCGCCGGATTCTACCAGAGCAGGTGGTTTGTCCTCCTTTTGGCCTTTCCTTTCGGTATCAACTTCATTATGCTGATCAAGCGGTTTGTCTACGAACCTTTCATCTCCCGCAACCAGGTCCTCAGGAACCGGAAAATCCTGAATGACACCCTGAACCGGTTGAAATCAGTGCAATCCTATCAGGAAATTTCTCCGGTACTGGAGAAGTATTTGAGCGAGAAACTGAAGCTGGGATTCGCTTCTCTGAGCAACCTGGAAATCGACCGGAACCTGGCGGCCCGGCGAATCCGGGATTTTGACATCAATCACCTGATCAAGATCAAATCCCGTTCCGATTCCGCCCGGTTTTCTCCGGGGGGAGAAAACGGGGAAAAACTGCAACAGGACCTGGAACTGCTGCACAACATTTTAAAAAGGATCGACCGACATCTGAAATGAAACATCGATTTCTCTGTATTGCGATTGTCCTCTGTCTGCTGCCGGTACCGGTTTTTACCGACGCCGGCCCCGCCCTGCAGGCCTTGTTTGACCAGGGCGTGGCGGCTTACGAGGAAGAACGATTTGCGGATGCCCTGTCCTTTTTCTTAGAGGCCCGGGAGCGGGGGGTGCACGCCAAACTGCTGTACAACATCGGGAATACCTATTACAAACTGAAGGATTTTCTGATGGCCAAGGTCTATTACCTGAAGGCCCGAAAACTGGATCCGGCCAATCCCCAGATCCAGACCAATATCTCGGTGGTCAACAAAAAATTCCGGGACCAGGTGAATACTCCCAGGGGAGATTTTATCCGGCAGGTACTTTGGCGATTGGAGTCCGCCCTTCCCCTGCGTTTTCTGGCATCCCTGCTGTTCTTTCTGGTCCTGATTCTGAATGCTTTTATTTTCCTGCTGCTTTTAAGGGGAAAACGAAAATGGCTGATGTACGCCGTTTCCTTCACTCTTGTCTTCCTGCTGCTGTTCCTGGGATATTTTTTGCATCGCGTTCACCGCATTGAAAAATCCGATTCGGCAGTGGTCCAGGTCGAAAAGGCCGGCCTGAGGAGCGGTCCCGGAGCGCATAATACCGTTTTGTACCATGTCCACCGGGGATTGGCGGTGACGGTGGTCAACCGGAGTCAGGAGTGGGTGTACGTATCGGCCGGCTCTGAAATCAGTGGCTGGATACCCCATGATGCCCTGATCTTTATCTGATCCCATGGGGTGGCCGATAGACAATTTCGGGACCGGGAGGCTGCTGGGGAAATCCCTTCCGCTGGTGATGGGGATTCTCAATATCACCCCCGATTCCTTTTCCGACGGGGGAGATTTTCTGGATCCCTCCCGGGCGCTGAAACAGGCGGAGAAAATGATCCGGGCCGGGGTCGATATCATCGATGTGGGAGGCGAAAGCACCCGTCCCGGAGCCCTTCCGGTCAGCCAGCGGGAGGAAGAGACGCGGGTGCTGCCGGTGATCCGTGAGATCAAGCGCCGGTTCCCGGTACTGGTGTCGGTGGATACCTATCGATCCGGCACGGCTGAGAAAGCCCTCAATGAGAGTGGTGCGGACCTGGTCAATGATATTTCGGCTTTGCGTTTCGATGACCGGATGGGACCCCTGGTCGCCCGTTGGGGGATTCCGGTAATCCTGATGCACATGCAGGGGGAACCCAGAAACATGCAGAAAAACCCCCGTTACCGAGATGTGGTCGCAGAGATCCGGGATTTTTTCATGGACCGGGTGAAATACGCCCGTGCCTGCGGGATCGGTCAAAACCGGATTGTCCTGGATCCCGGAATCGGTTTTGGAAAACGGTTCGAGGACAACATCCGGTTGATTCGGGAACTGGACGCTTTCGGGGATCTGGGTTTTCCGCTGCTGATCGGCCTGTCCCGCAAGAGTTTTATCCGCCCGATCACCGGGGAAGCGCAACCCGCTGCCCGGGATATTGAATCGGTCACCGCCAATATCATCGCCCTGCTGAAAGGAGTATCGATTATTCGGGTCCACGATGTGTCAGCCGCCAGGAAATCGATCCTGATGTTGAAGCAGCTGACCGGCTGAGTTCTCAGGAAGGCTGTCTGATAAATTCCGCGTACATTCCCGCACAGCGTTCTGTATCCCCGGAGGATTTGACAAAGGCCCGGGCTTCCCGCCCCAGGGAAAGCCTCAGATCCCGATCTCCGATCAATCGCCGGAGGAAAGCCTGGATCATATCCTTTTCGTACACATCGACCGGAACCTTGAGTACCGCGTAATCCGGCAGTTCCCGGTAGCTGCCGGTGTCCGAAACCAGAACCGGTTTTTGGTAACCCATCATTCGCAGGAGGGAACCGGAACTCTCCCCCATGGTGGGATATCGCAGGTTGATGCAGATATCGGCGGCGCTGATGAAGCGTTCCATCTCCGGCAGAGTGACATAGCCCCTGACCCTGATCCCCGGTTTGGGTTTTCTCAGGATCCTTTTCAAGACCGATGATTCGTCTTTCCCGATAATCAGGTAGTGAATCCGCCGGTCCCCCAATTCCAGTACCGCCGGAATGCTGACATGAAGCCGTTTGTTCCGGTTGATGAAACCGGCGGAGACCAGAAGGATATCCTCTTTT
>Ga0180433_10002421_pt1 | contig 28761 bp, 22 predicted proteins | sample SS_ome_8_FD_132980 | JGI IMG/M metagenome (GOLD analysis project Ga0180433, IMG submission 132980) | Hypersaline lake sediment archaeal communities from the Salton Sea, California, USA - SS_1_D_1 metaG | ecosystem: Environmental > Aquatic > Non-marine Saline and Alkaline > Hypersaline >... | reverse complement strand
TCATCCAACACAAACCCAAACAGTTTCTTTCATAACTCAAATGCGACTTGAAGGCCTAGCAACTTTCTTTGTTTTTTTAACAATCTTACTATTCACATTCGCATCGAAATCTAAAAATTCATTACTCAAATATATTCTCTACGCCATTACATACTTAAGCTTATTTTTTTCAGTTGGCACAAAAGAAATAATAATTGCCCTTCCTTTGCTTTTAGTTTTAGTAGAATGGTTTTTTATATCATCTGGAAGTATCAAAAATTTTATAAAGCGAATACCGATTCACATTTTTTTTACTTTATCTTTTTTAACTTTTTTCTTCTGGATAAAATCACCCAAAACACAAAACTTAATTCCTATTCCAAAAACACAACATGCTAAAGCTGCAACACAGTTCGTTAAAGATAATTTTGCAAATAAATTAAGTTCACGCGGCAATTCTGTTACAGAAAAGTCAGGGCAAATCATAACTCCACTAACATATTTAAATTCACAGTTCAAAGTCGTCACTCACTACATAACAATGTACTTCTGGCCATTTAATATCAGCTTCGATTACGGCTGGAAAATACCAACAACTTTTTGGTCGAAAAAAGTAATTCCATATTTGTTTTTTTTAATTTTAATACTGGTTATTGCTCTTTTCTTGTTCATAAAAAAACCAACAAATATTACAAGCTTTTCTATAGCCTGGTTTTTTATATCTATTGCCCCACGTTCAACAATCATCCCATCACCAGAAATAATATGTGACTACAAAGCCTACCTTGCTTCTTTTGGCGTAATGCTTTTTATCGGATATGTGATTTTGGAATTCGTTTACTACTTGCAGAATTATTTAAAAACCGTTCGTCCTGAGCAAATGAAATGCGTCGAAGGATCATCTCGTAGAGATGGCGGTTTTAATCCGTTGTCCGAACAACCCTTCGATGCCCCCTCGACAAGCTCGGAATTGCTCAGTGCGAACGGCGTACAAACAATACTACCAATCTACATCCTCTTAATCCTCTTCGGACTCTCAGCACAAAACAGAAATAAAGTTTGGGGAAATAATATTATATTTTGGGCAGATGTTATAAAAAAAACAGAACCGGAAACTCCGGCAAGAGCATACAACAATTATGCAACTGAAATTGCTTATGCGGGTCAAATTGATGAAGCAATTAAATATTATGAAAAATCAATTGAGAAAGATAATGCTTACGCCTCACCATACACAAACATCGCACTTTTGACTCAAAAGAAAGGCAATTTCAAAAAGGCACTTGAATATTACACACTCGCCTTACAACATGGATCATCATTCCCGCCAGAACTTTTTAATAATTTAGGTTCACTTCATATGCAAACCAAAAACTATTTTGCTGCAAAAAAATGTTTCGCCCACGCGTTAAAATTATCAGGAAATAAAAGCAAGGCCTTAGCAAACATGGGAACCGTTTCCATAAGAGAAAATAATTTAAATGAGGCTTTGAAATTTTATCAAGAAGCGTTCAAGCAAGACCCACACAGCCTTCACATTTTATACGTCTACGGAACCTTGCTTTATACATTTAAAAAATACAAAGAAGCTCTTCCGGTATTCGAACGTGTACAAGCAATTTCGAAAAGCTACAAAAACTCAGAATCTATGTTGAGCAATTGTAGGAAGTTAATTTAGTTCAATCTTTGAACTTGTCTTTTATAACAAGATTCAGGAATGTAATATTCTTTTCCATGAATACGACACTCTGGACATTTAGGTTTATCTACTCTTACAAAATCCGATGGTTCGTAACTCTCTCCATGTTTACGCCCACGAACTTGTCTCCACCAACAAATAGAACCTGCATCAGATATTGCCTCAAAATATTTCATGCCATTAATTTGAACCCATTTCAAATTACCACTTTGCATTTGATTCCAATCTGGATGTGAAGAATTAGAATGGTCATCATCCCCACCCTCTTCTCTAAAATTCAGAGTCCCGCTAAAACATTCTCTACAAAGTTTATGACCACACGGTAATTCGACAACAGCAACTTCTTGGGATCTTTTATGGTGTAAATTACATGTATTGTATTGATGCATACAACATACATCATCACATTCACCGCTCTCTTCTAAATTACTTGGAACTTTTTTAATCAAATATTTCACTCCATCGCTAACGAACATGTCTGGATTTAAATTTTTGGCACCTCTCCAAAGTTCATAAATTCCATGCCCAATAGAAATAAGTTGAGCTGGACCATTTAATGACATTCCGTCTGCAGCTGCTCTTGCTGCATGGCTTATCATTCTCCATTTTGTAGAACTTTTTCCTGATTCAGGATTTTTAGTGTTATGTCGTTCAGTTATAGATTTGTATTTGGCCCAAGAAGAAAAAACTCTAAGTGCAGGAACCAAGAATTCTTGAGGAACACCAAATAAATTTTTATTTTTAAAATTTTCTATACAATTCGCTTCTCTCATCATGTAAGCTTGTGCGGCCAAAGCACCAACCTTTGCAACCTTTTCTTTGTCAGAAAGTTCTTGTTCCTCGTCCATAAAATCACATGCCAAATCACCCACAGCTGAGCCAAGAATTCCAAGTCTGGGATATTCCATCGCAGGACCATAGGCTGCAAACCCTGCACTAATGCAATTTATAAATCTAGCCATTCCTTCGGCTTCTAGTTCTGCACGATTAACAGAAAAACAGAGTGATGGAAAAATCAAAATGAACGATAAAATTTTAATAAAATTTTTTGAAAAAAGTTGCATGATCAAACCCCACATTAAAAACTCATTCTTTAGATTACTTACGATCCCTCGCTACATGACCTTCGGTCGCACTAGGGATGCTCAAGGAAAAACAAGAATAATTGATGGGCTTAAAAGCTCAATCGCCATATCGAATATGTTTCAGAAAGAAATTTGGAAATTACAAGGAGAATCAAGAACCTATTTTCAAGGCTCACCAGTCTCACAATCTGCTCGGCAAAGTGGACATGTTCTATTATTTGATAACCATGAAGTCAAACAATCTTTGTGATAAAGATGCCCACATAAAGTTTTGACAACACTATTATTGCCAGAATCCAGACATACAGAACATTTCTCTTCTCCAGAAAATCCATCTTCAACTACTATGAGATTTGGATTGCGGCAAAAACTTCTTTGAGGTTGATATTCATTCATAGAAGCTTGCACTGCAGCATTAACATCATAATTTATTGGATCGCCTATTAAATCTTCTCTTCGTCTTTGTCTAGACTCTAGCTTATGTGATTCTTCGATATTAATAGCCACAAAACAATCGTAGGCCAGAAATAATCCAAGCAAATTGCCAATAATATTTGGTGCGCTTTGTTTTATGTAACAACCTTCATGAATTGGAACGCTATTCAACAATTCCAACATCGATCGCATTTTTTCTAGATAAGGTACATCAGAAACATCAACATCTTTGCTTATGATCATTAGCGAAAAAATCCATTCCAAAACTAGAGAATAATATCTTCCTGCTTTTGATTCTTGCTTTTGATGTGCATCTTTTATGGTGAAATAATTTTCTGCTATTAATTTGTCCAAATCTATATGTTTATTTCTTTTCAAAAATTTATGCTCGTCATAATGAGATAACAAATTTCCTGCGAAAACTGCCAAATGGGATGCCTTAGATTCGATGCTTCGTTTTTCTACAACTCTAGTCAAAAATCGAAAAGTATTTTTCCATTTTTTAGCATCAAGCTTTGCAAAAAGATTTTTATTTTTAAGCTCACTCTCCTCAAAAAATTCATATGCTAATTTTGCTGTCACAAAAGCCATGCCTGCATATTTTCGAATTTGATTTTCATCAAAACAAAAAGAATCCTTAGCAAAAGAAAAAAATAGAATTGAGAATAAAAAGATTTTTATAAAAAATTTTTCTCTAAAAAAGTTCACGATGTTACCCCCACATACAATCAACCCCAAACACTTGCTGACCACTATATCGCTGAAAAAAAGAAATGGAAGTTACTTTCTTCGTGAAAAATTTCCAGGGAGACAAGATCAATTTGCATCATGAAACCCACCCACAAAAACATGCATTTTAACCGCATTTTTAGGCGTTTTTTGGCAATATTTGAAAATTCTAGAATCAATAATACAATTGCTGAATGTTGTAAATTTTATAATCATCCTTAGTCTTCACCGTAAGTGAACGTATATAAGGAAATCAATTTTGGGAGGTTCTCTTATGAAAAAATTATTAGCTGTATCATTATTGACCCTGTCTCTTTCAAGTTTTCAATCAAGCAAAACTGAATGTATGGAACCAGTACGACCGAACTCTGTATTGGACAAAGTTATTGCTGGAAATTATGAAGGTTGTGAAGAGTCATGTTTATTAACAGCATGGACATTAGCAGTTCTATATGCATGCATTAAATACGACAACAAAACAAAATGTCCTAAAGCTAGAGCTCCTAAGCAAGACTAATTATTTTTCAGCTAACAATCCGACAGTATTATTATGAATAATTTTGAGGCCGACAGATCTGTACTCCAAAGCTTTAGTCGGCCTTGAAACCCAATTAACAATATCTCTTTTCCTGAATAACAATCCTGCATCAGATGCAGACATGTATTTATACACATCGCTATAAGAAACTTTGATAATTTTATATTTTCTTTTATCAATTTTTGCTTCAGTAAAATTTTTCTCTAATACTTCTTTGCTGCCCGACAAAACTAAGAAAAAAGCTTTTGGATTTTTTCGAATCTCTTCTGTGAAAAATTCTATCATCTCATCAATACATTGCCACACATGTGCTGAACCGCAGTAGCAATAAACATATGCATCAGATGAAATATTTAATTCTTCTCGCACCTGTTTCCCCCAAATATTCACTAATTTTTTATCTATCGGTTTTGGAATATCTTTTCCCGCTATAGAAAATTTCGATGAATCTGTCCCGAAAGTTTCAACAAGATAGCCTTTCAATGCCTGACTTACAGATTCAATTTCGACACCAGAGGCATAAACTTCTTTCTCTATATTTAGATATATTCGATATAAAATTTTCTTAATAAATCTAGATAGTCGACTCGCAAGCCTAAATTCTTCAGCCAACAACCCTCTCGCTTGAACTATTAATGATCGCTGTTCGCCGCGCATCAAATGTTCGTTAGAATAATTAACTTTCAAAACTACCCAGCCCGCCAATGGCCCACGTGCAATGATTTGTTTGGGTTTAATTTTTTCGATCAACTTTTTTAATGGCCTAACGCCAAACATCAAACTTATTTTCCCTAAAAACTTTGGCTTATAAAGTAAAACAAAATCTAATCTTTCATAATCAGGAATAATTTTTTGAATAAAATTTTTTGAATAACTTTTTCTCTCAAATGAAACTAATGTTACTTCAATATGTTTATTTTCATCAATGCGATTCAAGATAGGCGCCAAGACCTGACTTGGAAATACAGAATTCTCAATCCCGTCATAAATTACAAAAATTAGTTTCACAATATCTTTCAATTAACCATTAAGTTTGTATAAACCTATTAGGTGCTAAAAATTAGTCAAACCGTTCGCCCTGCGTGTCCGCCGAAGCTTCTTGGCGAAGGCTGGGAGCACGGCGCTTGCGCCACGTCGAAGGGTCGTTCGAACTCTTGTGAGGGATAAGTGATGAAGTTAATAAGAAAATTTGAAGAAATAAGTTTAAAAGATATTGGTTTGGTCGGTGGGAAAAATGGGTCTCTTGGTGAAATGATTCAAAATTTAACTCCCCTTGGAATTAAAATCCCATCAGGTTTTGTTATCACTTCTGAGGGATACAAACTTCATTTGCAAGAAAACAATCTCGAAGAAAAAATTTATTCTCTTCTAAAAAACCTAGATAAAAGCAACGTTGAAAAATTGGGAAAAGTAGGTGAAGGAATACGCGAATTAATCAGTAATGCACCTCTGCCAAAAGAATTAGTAGAAGAAATTATCTCTGCTTATAAAAAAATGGGAGAAAAGATCGATGTTGCTGTTCGTTCATCTGCAACGGCAGAAGATTTGCCTGAAGCATCGTTCGCTGGTCAACAAGAAACATTTTTAAATGTTACAGGCAAAGAAAATTTGCTTGAAGTTTGCCCAAAAGCTTTCGCATCACTTTTTACCGATCGAGCGATTTCCTATCGAATTGATCACGGATTTGCTCATGAGCAAGTTTTAATCTCTCTTGGAATACAAAAAATGATTCGTTCAGATTTGTCATCAGCTGGTGTAATTTTCACTCTCGACACAGAGTCAGGGCACAAAGATGTAATTTTTATAAACTCTTCTTATGGGCTAGGAGAGAATGTTGTTAAGGGAAATGTAAATCCTGACGAATTTTATATTCATAAACCAACACTCGAAAAAAATTTTAAACCTATTTTAAAAAAACGATTAGGAACAAAACGTAAGAAATTAATTTATTCAGATAACCCAAAAGAGCCAACAATCAATATCGACGTTGATGAAAAAGATCAAAATAAGTTTTCACTTTCAAATGACGAAATCCTAACACTCTCAAAACAATCTCTTGAAATTGAAAAATATTATTCGAATAAAAAAGGTTCATGGTCCCCCATGGATATTGAATGGGCAAAAGATGGAAACGACAATGAGCTCTATATTGTTCAAGCTCGACCAGAAACCGTTCATTCTCTAAAACAAGAACAAACCTTTTATGAAGAATTTTCTATTCCAAACCGAGAAGCAAACAAAGACAAAATTATTGCCACCGGAAAAAGCATAGGAAATAAAATTTCATCGGGAAAAGCTAGAATAATCTCTGATGCATCGCGTATGAACGAAATGAAAAAAGGAGAAATTCTAATAACCGATATGACAGATCCCGATTGGCAACCAATAATGAAAATAGCTTCTGGAATCATCACTAATCGTGGAGGAAGAACTTGTCACGCAGCAATTGTCAGTCGAGAGTTAGGAATTCCTGCGATTGTTGGGACAATAGATGCAACAGAAAAAATAAAAAATGAACAGGAAATAACACTTGATTGCAGCGGTGGTGAAGTTGGAGCTGTTTACGGAGAAAAAATAGAATTTGAAACAAATAAAATTGAAATCAAAGATACGCCAAAACTTCCAGTTGAAATCATGATGAATATAGGCAATCCAGATAAGGCGTTTAATTTCTCAAAAATTACAAATGACGGAGTTGGCCTGGCTCGTTTGGAATTCATAATCAACAGTGGCATTAAAATTCATCCAATGGCTTTGATCCATCCAGAAATAATAAAAGACAACGAAACAATCCAAAAAATAAAATCCATAACATATCCATACGTTGAAGACATTGGCATATGGGAGAAAATAAAAGATAAAATTACGGTCTCTGAAAAATTAAAGTCTCAAAGAAAAAAATTCTTCATCGACAAGCTGGCTGAAGAAGCAGGAACAATCGCTGCAGCATTTTACCCCAAACCGGTAATCATTCGATTGTCTGACTTCAAAAGCAATGAATATCGTCAATTGATTGGAGGGAAATATTTTGAACCCGAAGAAGAAAATCCAATGCTTGGCTTGAGAGGTGCGTCACGATACACACATGAATCTTACAAAGAAGCTTTCGAATTAGAATGCCTAGCAATGAAAAAAATTAGAGAAGAAATGGGGCTAACAAATATAAAGTTAATGATCCCATTTGCTAGGACAATTGAAGAAAGCAAATCAGTTTTAGAAGTTATGAATGAATATGGGTTAAAGAAAAATGAGAATGGTCTAGAAATTTATGTCATGTGCGAAATACCATCTAATGTAATTTTGGCGGACGAATTCAGCAAAATATATGATGGCTTCTCGATAGGATCAAACGATTTAACACAATTAACCTTAGGCGTTGACAGAGATTCTCAGTTAGTCGCAGAAATTTTCGATGAGCGTAATAAAGCAGTAAAAAAAATGTTAGTAATGGCAATTGAAGGAGCAAAACGTAACAACAAAAAAATAGGTATATGCGGACAAGCCCCTTCAGATTATCCAGAACTCGCCAAGTTTTTAATAGATAAAGGAATCAACTCAATATCTTTAAACCCTGATTCAGTTATTAGAACAATTAAAAAATTAATTTGAAATTTGCACTCTACTATCTCTAACAAATTTATCTGGATCTACTTTAACGTAATGTTCGCAGCGCTTGCAGTACATCTTAGAGGAATCACGATCTTTCATAGAGCATGGACAGAAACATTTAACCGGCTCACCTTTTGTTCCATGTTTTTCGAGACATTTACCTTGTCTAGACAAAATGGCAGTCGTTGTAATTCCTAAAATCAAAACTATGTAGACAAAATAGAACACTAACATCCTTCTGTTCATCTTATCCCCCCAATTTTTTAAAAGTTTACTTTAATTGCGATTCCCCAATCCCAAATTGTAGACTTACGATTTCATTCTACTGTTTAGGTATAATAAAAAGCAATAAGCCTGTTTTTTAAAGGACAAATTACTTTTCTCTTGCAGCCCCAAAACATTGTCTATATGCTTTGCTTTGTTCGAAAGGTAAAAAATGGTCATTCAGTCAATTGTAATTGGATCCTGCCTCGGAATAATTTGGGGCCTAACATTTACATCGAAGCTTATTTACAAAAAAGCAAAAATAGCATTATCAACAGTCTCAACTATATTCAGATATTTTCTTCTAACAGCAATATTGATTCTTCTTATACAAAAAAATTTAATCCTACTTTCATGGGGAACACTGTCTTTTCTCGGAGTGTTTTGGTTAATATTACTCAGAGCCACCCTTTTCAAATCTAGGATATAAAATGAAAATAAAGATATTTGAACCAGAATATATAGATCCAATTAAACCTCTTAAATATTTTGGAATTACAGATTCCATTTTTGATATAAATCTAGAAACCCTAATCTTCACATGGATAGCTATGGCTATCTTGTTCGCAATAACATTATTTATAAATAAGAGATTCAAAAAAAAAGGCGAATCCCTTTCTATGTTTGTTGCAGAAAAATTCACCGAATTCTTTATGGATCTATGTAAAGAATCTTTTGGATTTTTTAAATACAATTATTTTGCATTCATAAGCTCACTATTCCTTTTTACGCTTTTTTGTAACTTGTCAGGAATGCTTCCATTCACGAAAGAACCAACATCTGATATCAATACAGCTCTAGCATGCGGCGTATGCAGCTTTATGTATGTCCAATACCAAAAAATAAAAATTCATGGTCTGTGGGAATATCTAAAAGAGTATATGAAGCCAATTTTTATATTATTACCCTTAAACATCATAGGGGAAACAGCTAAAGCAATATCAATGTCTTTTCGTTTATTCGGAAATATTTTAGGCGGATCAATAATAGTTTTGATTGCCCTTAAAGCTATAGATCCTTTTCGTGTTCACTTTATGATTTACACTATAATAACACTTCCAATATGTTTGATAATTAAAAAGAAACTGAAGTTTAAAAAAATGACTGCTTTAAAAAATTTAATAGCCTCTAACATATTTTTGATATTCTCGGTGGCATGGCTTCTTTTATTCTTCACAATTTTTGAAGGAGTCATACAAGCTTTTGTTATAACAATGCTTACCATTACATATTTATCTCTAATAGAAGATCCTGGTTCTAAAGAACAAGAATTAGAAAAGGCAATATAATGGACCCAAAATTATTACATTTTATTTCCGTTGCAATAGCAATAATCTTAAGTGGAATTGGTAATGGAATAGGTCAAGGAATTGCTGGGCTTAGTGCCGTAAAAGCTACCTCAAGGCAAAACACTGGAGGAGAAAACGTTTTCAGGACTATGGTTTTGGGATTAGCACTAATAGAAAGTGGAGCAATTCTCGCTTTAGTAATTTCTTTAATAATGTTGTTCGGACATCCACCTGAATTAAATATTCCAAACACTTTAGCCGAATTAGGAATGGGATTAGCAATAGGACTGTCAGCAATTGCCGTAAGTATCGCTTCTAGTTTTGCAGTTAAATCTGCGTGTGAATCAACTGCACGACAACCTTTTTTTTCTCAAAAAATATTAACCCTAATGCTTTTATCTCAATCAATAATTGAAGCTCCAGCAGTATTCGCATTTATCATTGCAATGTTAATACGCAATTTATCTTCCAACTCAATCAATATTGCAGAAGGAATAAAATTCCTATCATCAGGTCTTGCAATAGGCTTAGGAACAATAGGACCTTCTATTGGACAAGCAATATTTGCACACTCTTCTGGAAAATCAGTTGGATTAAATAGAGAATCATTTGGAAAACTCTTTACGTTTTCGGTTCTTAGCCAAGCGGTTATAGAGACACCTGTTATATTTTGCTTGATAGTTTCAATAACTCTTCTATATAAACCCCTGACAACAACCGATGTAATATATCCATCAATAATAATGCTAATTTCAGCATTAACAATTAGTGTAGGCTCCATGGGCACAGCAATTGCAACAGGATACTCAGCATCGAAAAACAATCGTCCAATTGCACTCAATTCAGAACATTACCCTTTGTTCATAAGAACATCTTTACTCGCCCAGGCCATAATTGAATCTTCTGCAATTTATGCATTGATCGTCACACTAATTATCATGATAAAAAATATTTAAGATGAACGTAAAACCACACATTTTATATGTCTTAACAAAGCTTGAGTTAGGTGGCGCTCAGAAGGTTTGCTTAACTCTTTTGAAAAATTTATCAAACTGCAGTTTGATATCCGGCTCTGAAGGAGTATTGATCGATGAAGTAAAAAAACATGAATCAGTATTTCTTTTAGATAGCTTCAAACGTGAAGTTAGCCTTTTATCAATTTTTTCAGAATTCAAAACTTTTTTTAGAATGATCTCAAGAATGAGATATCTAAAAAAACAACATCCAAATTTAATTGTTCACACCCATAGCACAAAAGCCGGACTGATAGGCCGATGGTCTGCTTTTTTCTCTGGAATAAAAAAACGAGTTCATACAATTCATGGTTTTGGATTTCACAACCATCAAAATAAAATATTTTGGATAATAAATCTTATTTTAGAATTTGTAACATCTTTAATTACAACACATTATGTTTGCGTCTCAGAAGACGATAGAAAAACTGGCATTAAATTTTTCCCAAGATTCAAAAATAAGAGCTCTGTAATTCGAGCTGCAGTAGATTACGAAAAATTTCATGTTGCTACAAAGCTTGAAAACTCGAAGAACAAAAAATTTGTAATTGGTACAACATCATGCCTAAAACCTCAAAAAAATATCCTCGACCTATTGAAGGCATTCAAACTATTTATAGAAAAATTAAATTTAGAAGAACGAAAAAATGTACGTCTACAAATAATTGGCGATGGAATTCAAAGAAAAATGGTTGAAGAATGGATTTCAGAAAACAATCTTCAATCCAAAATAGATCTCCTGGGATGGCAAAATAATGTCTCAAAATTTATGAAGTCGTGGGACGCTTTTGCGATGAGCTCCCTCTGGGAAGGCCTACCATGCGCAATTGTCGAAGCTCGACTTAGTAAACTGCCTGTCATTGCATACAATATAAATGGAATTCCTGAAGTTATAAAAAATGGTAAAAATGGTTTTTTGGCAGAACCAGGAAATTGGAAAAGCCTTTCTCAAAAAATGGAGATTTTATTTCATAATCGCGATCTTCTTGAAAACCTCAAAGAATATCCCGACGGTTTAAGAGAGTTCAGCAACAAAGCTATGATTGATCAACACTCAAATCTATATCAATTACTTTGACAATCGTAAAAAACTTTTGATACAGTTTCCATCGCTGTTTATGGATATAATTAAAGATTTATAGGGAGTAAGTAATGAAAAAATGTTCAAAAATAATCGTTAAAGGAAAAGTGCAGGGAGTATCTTTTAGAGAATTCGTTCAAAAAAAAGCCGAAAAGCTCAAACTAGAGGGCACTGTACAAAACCTACATGATGAAACAGTAATAATAAATGTATGTGGAATGTCAGACGACATAGAGAACTTTATAGACGAACTATATTCTGGTTCACCAAAATCAAACGTTGACGATATTTCAGAAGAACCTCTCACAAACAAGCCTGAATTTCGTGGCGTATTCAGGATAATAAGTCAGTAGACATTGGTAGCCTCAAGGGGAATCGAACCCCTATCTCTGCCGTGAGAGGGCAACGTCCTAACCGTTAGACGATGAGGCCAATATGGCATAAAATGATGTAATGTCATATAACAAGAAATCAATAGTCTTCATTATAATTTCATCAATCTTTTTTTCAACAAATGCCTATGAATTTAAGAAAAATGAATTCATTCAACATCTATCCAATCAGGCTAATGCATCAGAAAATGAAACATTTATAGTTAAATCTATAACATTCACATCAGACACTAAATTAAGCAAAGAAGAATTCTTTTATCTAACTAATCTAAAATCAAAGATCTATATAAGTTTAAATGATCTTTGGAAATCCTATAAAAATTTAAAACGCAAACAGCGCTTTTCTCAAATCGACATCAAAATAAAAAATACTCTTCAAGGACGATTAATACATTTCGATATAAAATCCAATTGGATGTTTAAAAACATCAAAGTAAAGGGCGTTTTGTTCGGGAAAAACCAATACGAACAACTATATCTGCAACATCCTGGCGACATCTTTGACATACAACTTCATGAAAAATCCATATTCGAAATAAAAAATTTTCTATATGAACAAGGATATTTTTATTTTCAACTAGATGACGAAATAATTTATAGACAAACAGATAAAACAATATCAGTAGACATCAAGATAAAACGAGGGAATCGCTTTAAATTAAAAAATATAAAATTCGAAGTCTTTTATGACTCATCCATTAATGAAAATTTATCAAGATCATTAAACAAAAAATGCAATCAACTAATTCGCCATAAACATTTTTCTAAAAATCTCATAAACCGAATAAAAAATCGTTGCAAATTATTCATTAACAAAAGAGATTTTTATGTATCCAAAATTTCATGCAAATATCTGATTAATAAAGAAAAAAAATCAATAGAAGTTACTTTTCGAATAAACGCTTCTAATGAAAAGAAATTTCAATTCACAGGGAATAAGTTTTTTTCAGGAAACTATCTAATAAAAAACATTATTGAAAAAGATAAACCTAACTGGTTATTAACTCCTGAAATTATTTCTGAACAAATCTTACATGAGTACTACAAAAATGGTTTTTGGCACACAAAAATTAAATTCCAAAAATTATCCAACAATGAATATGAATTCTCAATAAACGAAGGCGAAAGAACAATCATAAAACAAGTTATCGTAGAAAATTCAGAAAAATTTTTCAAAAAAGTCACTGATCATAAATATTACAATGAAGACTTACTAAACAAATGCATAAAAAATCTAGAAGATTATTATTTAGAAAATGGCTTTTTAGATTTCAAAATAATAAATCGAATATTCACAAAAAACCCTACTGATAATTCATTCACAATTACTCTGCTAATAGATCAAGGCAAGCAAAGATTCTTAAAGGAAACAAGAGTTGTTTTAATAACAAAAAAACAAAATATCTCGGAATTTTCTTTTTTAAAAAATTATGAAAATCATATAGAAACGCCAATACCGCTTAATCTAAATCTTGTAGCATCTCAACGAGAGAAAATGCTTAGGCAATTGCATGATCTCGGCTATTGGCACTCTAAATTAGATCTAGAAACAAAAATAAAAAACTTAAGCGGGAACATAGAAAAGATCACACTAATCTGGCAGATAACTCCATCAGAAAAAATAAAATTTGGAAAAGTTTTCTTTAGAGGCAATACAAATGTTCCGTTCAAGAAAATACTAAATGAGATTGAATTCAAGGAAGATGAAAAATGGTCTAAAGAAAAATTAGATAGATCCATGAGAAATTTAAAAAACCTGAAAGTCTTCAAACAAATTCAAATACATCCTCAAAAACTTTCAAAGGAACACAATCAAAAACCGATATCTATTACATTAATAGACGATGATCCTATAGAAATGAGAATGAGAGCTGGTTATTTCTTAACAAATAAAAACTTCATTATGAAAAAAGATTCAACTGCTAAAATCGGAGGCAGTTTAATTTTCAAAAATCCATTAAATCTTGCTGACATATTTTCAATAAATGGAGATTTCACAAGATTCGAAAAACGATTAAATATCGACTACAAAATTCCACAAACATTCAACTCCAAAACCGATTCTGAATTCAAAGGATATTACAATAAATATCACCAAATAACGGATGAAGGAAAAATAAAATCAAACTATGAAGTATCCCAAAAAGGAGGTCTTGTAGGTTTAATCAAAGAGTTTGAAGTAAATAGTTATTACGGGATAAACCTCGGAAGAGAACAAATTAGAACAAAAAAAATAAGTCCCAACATAAAATTTTCAAACGACCTACTTAATAAAACGATTCCAAATTTTTTTATTGAACCAAATTTTTTAGTAGATAAAACTGACAACAAAATTAACCCTTCAAAAGGATTTATAAATTTTACTTCCATAAAATGGATGATTCCCGATTCGAAAAAAAATACATCCATAAAATTTATTCTCGACCAATCCATTTTTTACCCTATAGCAAAAAAATTTATTGCCGCATTAAGATTTAGATCTGGACATATTTTTATAGAAAAATTCGAAAATATTTCACCTGCAGAAAGATTTTATTTAGGAGGCCCTTTGTCCGTTAGAGGATACGAAAAAGACGCCCTACCACCTCTTGGGGAAAATATAGAAATAGTAAACGGCAAAAAAGAAAAAACTTATACGATACAAGGTGGAAGTTCTATGATAAATTTCAACTTTGAAGTTAGACTTCCATTGTATAAGGATTTTGGAGGAGTGCTTTTCAACGATATTGGAATTTTAAGCCAATCAGGATTTTACGGGTACAAAAAATGGCATCCAACATTTGGATGTGGCTTACGCTATCAAACACCAATTGGTCCAATAAGATTTGATATCGGATGGAAAACTAAGAAAAGTTTTCCTGAAGATTCTTCATACACATGGTATTTAACAATTGGACAAGCATTCTAAAATCACCGTTCGCCTTGAGCAAGCGAAGCGCGTCGAAAGGTCTAATCGAACTGGAAAATATGAAAACTAAAAAACCTATTCTTCTTATAATCGGCACAAGAGCTGAAGCAATCAAACTTATTCCACTTTATTTAGAATTAAAATATAAAAATTTCCCAGTGCTGCTTTGTGCCACTTTTCAACATTCAGAAATGCTTCAACAAGTCTGCAATGTTTTTGAAGTTGTTCCAGACTTCAATCTTAATGTAATGAAAAAAGATCAGGACCTGTTTTATCTGACAAAAATAATTTTAGAACAAACAAAAGAAGTTTATCTAAAAGTCAGTCCATCGCTTGTCGTAGTTCATGGTGATACTACAACAACTATGGCTTCTGCCCTTTCAGCTTTCTATTTAAATATTCCCATCGCACATGTTGAAGCTGGGCTTAGAACGGGAAACATGAGAGCGCCTTTCCCTGAAGAAATGAATCGAAAAGTTGTTGGCCAAATCGCATCACTACACTTTTCTCCAACATCATTATCAACCGCAAACTTATTATCCGAAGGTATAAAAAGAGAAAATGTGTTTTGCACAGGAAATACAATCGTCGATTCACTTAAATTTATTTCTCAAAAAATAGATTCCAACAAAACAAAAATCGATAAGAAATTACAAAACTTAATCGTAAAAATAAAATCAAAAAATAAAAGAATCGTCCTTCTAACAGCACATAGAAGAGAATCTTTCAATGGAGGGTTACTAAGAATTTTCAGCTCAATAAAAAAATTCGCACAAACTCATTCAGATGTTAATATTATTTTCCCGGTCCATCCAAATCCAAATGTAAAAAAAAGCATCGAAGAATCTAAATTAGAAGAGCAAAAAAACATAATACTTCTTGGACCAACAAATTATATTGAGATGGTTTACTTGCTTAATAATGTCGAATGGATTGTAACCGATTCAGGAGGCTTGCAAGAAGAAGGCGTAAGCCTTGGTAAAAAAGTTATAGTTCTGCGAGATGTAACAGAACGTATGGAAGGAATCTGGGAAGGCCTAGTTTTTATATCCGGAACAGATGAAAAGTTAATTCTAGAAAACATGCAAAAACTTTACGATTCCCAAAATAACAATCAACTTCCCTCAACCGTTTACGGCGACGGCCACGCCTGCAAAAGAATTTCAAAAATTTTGGAAACAAGATTAGATAGAGACTCTTTAGAAGAAGATTTAATTACTCATATCAACCACCAAATAAAATATGAAAATCCAATCAGAAAAAACATTTAATCTGGTTTTATATTCAATTTTATCAATCGCAACTCTAACCCTTCTTTTTTATTCAATATTTCGAAGATTCGACATAGATGAATTCGAAGCAATACACACAGCTTGGAAAATGTTAAATGGAGAAAGAATTTACATAGACTTTTTCCAACATCACCACCCTCTTTTATATTACATGCTCATACCAATCATTTACGTTTTTGGTGAAACACTTACAACTCTAATTGCAGCAAGAATCTTAATTTTTATATTTATGTTTCTGATTGGATTCGTAACATATTATTTATGCAAAGAGGTTTATGATAAAAAAACAGCTTTAATTAATTCTGTACTCCTATATGTAACCCCAATATTTTTTATTTATGCAACAGAAATCCGCCCTGATGTCCCTCAAGTCTTATTTGGAACAGCTTCAGTTTTATTTTTAGTTCTTTTTTTTAAAAGATCGAAATACATATTTTTGACATTAAGCGCCTTTTCGCTAAGCTTCTCATTCTTGTCTTTACAAAAAGCAATCTTTCTTATTGGATTCACATTACTCATATTTTTGCATGCCATTTTTTATAAAAAAATAAAATTTAAAGATGGCTTTTTATATGGCCTTATATTTTCATTACCAATATTAACTTATTTCTCATATCACATCATAAACGGATCTTTTCAAACCTACTTTTTTTTCAACTATATTTTTAACTCTGCCTATGGCCGCATTCTTAGTATTAGTCAATTATCAGTAACCTTTCGCTATGCATATGAAACATCAACAATCATGTGGTTATTTTACACAATTGGCTTACTGTTTTATTCAAAAACATATAACCAAAAAATATTATCGTTTCTCTCTCTGGGACTCATCGCATCTCTTTTCTTTTTCCCATTTCCGTTCCAGCAATATCTTTTGCAATCAATCCCATTTGTAATTTGCATATCCTCACATGCTATAAAAACCATATTTGAAAGAAGAAACAAAGAAATAATTTTGCTTCTCATATTAATATCAACAGTACAGCTATCGGGCCATTGCATACGAAGAATTTTCAGAACACCAAATACTAAACAGTGGAAAAGAATGCAACATGTTATGGGCAAAACTACTAACAATGATTATGTATTCTGGAGCGAAAAATTAGAGTCAAATAGTGATGGAACGTATTTTATGTGGAATTTATTTAGAAAAGACCATGATTATTTTTGGCTTTATTCTGTTACAAGGTTTGCTAGCACATATGAAAAAATAACAGGTAAAAATTATGGTTATGACGTATATAAAGCCATAGAAAAATATAAGCCAAAAATTATTACAAAAAGTAGCTTAATTACATGCACAAAAAGCAACATTCATGATATTCTTAAAAATCCAATAATTTATAAAAATTACAAGCAAGACACTAAAACAGAAGATTTGTTATTCAGAGTTAATTAAATACATATGAAAATCGCACTTTCATACATATCATTTTCATTCATATATCTTCTTCTATCTTCCATAACTTTTTATTCTGTTACAAACCAACAAAAACACTTTGATATCGATTCTCCATACTATGAAAAAATGGGTAATATTTTTTATGAAATCAATACATTTTCAGAAAATACTCAAAACTTATCTCTTTCTCAGCAACCTCTTGGATATCCACTTTTCATAGGAATTATCTATAAAATATTTAGCCGAAATGTAAATTTCGTAATTCTTTTTCAAATATTATTATCTCTTTTATCTGGATTATTAATTGCCTTAACAGCAAGTAGACTTTTTGGGCAAGCAACAGCTCTAATTTCTTTTGCTTTGTTTTCAATTAACCTAGGATTTCTAGTTTTTCCACAGTTCATACTTTCCGAAACTTTAACAGCCCTATTTTTAATTATATTTTTTGAACAGTTAATAGATTTCTACAAAACAAAAAATATAACCTCCTTGGCTTTTGCAGGATTATTTTTAGGTTCCTCAAACTTGTTAAAGCCAGCTGCTCTTTTTTTTATATTCCCACTAATTTCTCTCATGCTTTTTGATTCAAAATTAAAAATTAAATCTGCTTCAATACTACTAATTTCTTTTCTAATGCCAGTCATTGGATATATGTCTTACAACAAAATCATGTCCAACAAATTTCAATTTACGCCTCTTGGCAATTACAATCTCTACGTTCGTTTTTGGTCAAAGGTAGAAGGTAATCAAAAACCTTTTTTAACACCTCAAGAACACTTAAAAAATATTGCTGTATCATCTGGCGAAATAGAAAACCTAATGGATCAAGGTGACTGGAATTTAGTAAAAAAAGAATTTTGGAATAATGTAAAAGAAAATCCATTTTTATTTATAAAAGCCTGGCTAAAAGATGTCGCAAAAACATTCTTAGGTCTTTATTCTACAAATCTAAAATTACTCATTGAACCTAATGTCAAAGGTGGAGAAGTTTCATTTTTTTATTCGAATGGCACAATGTTTGAAAAAATACATAAATACATATCAATGGGAACAAAATCTTTGACTTTAATTTTAGTTGGATATGCCGAAACAATTTGGAACTTAATAAGATATATCCTATGTTTTATTGCATTAATATTTATGATTCCAAAAAGACAGTATTTTATATTTTCACTATTCTTAATTTACATACTATATTTTTCTTTCATAACCGGCTTCGATGGATGCGCTAGGTACAGAATGATGTTTGAATTTTTGCTCATTATTTTATCGGCTCAGGGGATAAATTTATTAATCTCATATGAACAAACTTAAATTATTTTTGAGCTTATTTTTATTTGTTTTTGTGTTTTCAACATTCACGTTTTTAATTCAAGAAAATTGGTTTTGGATAGATGATCTCGGAGTAATTTTAAACGGATTAATTAAAAGCTGGGAAGACATATTTCGTGTATTTTCAGATGACATGAGAAATTATGCAACAACGTATAATTATAACTTCCCAAAACCAAACATAATATCTGCACTTTTCAGACCAATGCAAAATATATTTTTCTCAATTATTTATTATTTTTTTGGGTTAAACGCATATGCATTTTATGTTTTCCAAACAATTCTGCATTCCTTAAGCGCAGCATTAGTTTTCTTATTGTTCTCTTATTTTATATCAATTCCTCTCGCATTTTTCGGCGGATTATTTTATGCATTCTATCCAGGAGTTCTATGGATGCATTGGATATGTACAGCACAACATTTTTTATCACTTTTATTTTTTCTATTATCGGCAAATTTATTTATGGCATGGCGTAATAAGCAAAAATCAAATTCACTATATGCATTAGCTGGCATATCATTTTTAGCATCACTTCTATCTAGGGAAACATTCGCCTTTCATGCAATTTGGTTATTTTTTTTAATTTATTTTCTAGATCGAAAACAAAATTTATTTTTGGCAAAAATTAAAAATTCTATATCAAAAACCTGGATATTTTTTGCAGCCACAATCATTTATTTCTATATGAGGTTCAAAGCCTTTGGGATAGGTAGCCTCGGCAGAACAATTAAAAACAAAATCATAGATCTACCCCTACTTAACAAAATACCTTTTCTATCAAATTTTGAATCCCCAACAACTCAGGCAATTCAACAAAGTGTCGAAAGCATTCAAACTAAGCCATCAATTACTAAAATAGAAACCCTTGCAACGAACTCAATAACAATCTTAGAAAAAATTAAATCAGTATTTTTTTATTGGGCCTCTGTGATTTTTAATACTAACAACCACAATAAAATTATATTAATCAGCGGCCTTTTAATTTTGTTTTTCTTTTTTGCATATAAAGGTAAGCGAAAAATTATGCTTCTGCTTTTGTTGGGAATACTTTTTTTCATATGGCCATGCATAATTACCTATCCAGCTCAACGTTACTTGCATTCAGCATATCCATTTTTCATATTCATGATTTTGCTAGGAATAAATTATTTAATAAAAAATAAAACACACAAATTGATTAATATCCCAATTCTAATATCAATCTTCATACTGGTTGCCCACATGTTTACCTCAAGTTTTTCTGCCAACATTCGTGGCCTGCTAAATACAAATCATTCAAAAGAAAAAACAATTCATTACAAATTTTTTCAAGAAAACAATTTTGAAAAAGGCGCTCATTTTATCGTAATAAGCACCCCAGAAGAAGCTGATCTAGAACAAATATTCCAAGCATGCGCAAATGATTTCTCTATAAAATTAGCGCATGTAACAATTTCAAAATTAGCCCAGGCGGGATCTCTTCAATGCCTAGGGAATTACAAAATCCGAGGGATAGAAAGTAAAGTCGAACCAATACATAACGGCTTTAGGTTTATTTCAAAGGATCCACAATGCGCTTGGTTTTTTCATCACTATCAACCAGTCAGATGGTCACCGGAAGAACGTGCTTATGTTAAACATCCTGAACCATATAAAGAAAATATTTGGTACGATTTCTCAATGGGGAAATTCATGATTCATAAAATAGTAGATAATTTATATGCAACCGATGCCTCATTTGCATTCGATAAAAAATGGTTTAACAACAATACAGTTTTTGTTCATTGGGATACAATTGAAGGAAAATATAAAGTTTTAAATTCATCCCATCTAAAAAATTAAAAATGACAGAATTCGACAATTGCATAAAAAATTATAGGCAAAACCTAGACAAATCACTTTCTCTATCAGGAGAAACTAGTAATTTTTTCGCAGAATATAAGGCTAAAAAATTACTCGGATGGCTTCCAAATCTGTATAACAAAAAAATAAATATTTTGGACTTTGGCTGTGGTGATGGGACTATGGCAAGCTATGTATCAAAATTATTCCCTCAAGCAAAAATTAAAGGAATAGATATTTCTCAAGAAAGTATTTATTGTGCTAAAAAAAAATTCCCCACAATAAATTTTTACTGTACAGAAAATTTAAATGAGAAAAATTCATATGATTTAATATACTCCGCTGGAGTATTTCACCACATAGAATTTAAAAATCATAAAAACATCTTAAAAAAAATTTTTAACAACCTAAAAATAAACGGTTATTTTGTCCTTTTCGAATTGAATCCTTACAACATATTAACTAGAAGAACATTTAAAAAATGTCCTATAGATAAAAATGCAACGATGCTTTCTCCCAAATATTCAAACGACATACTTTTAAAATTTGGTAAAATTTCGACAAAATATTACTTCTTTTTTCCTGCATTTTTAAAAGTTATAAGACCCATTGAAAAATATTTAACAAAAATTCCAATTGGGGCATTGTATGCAACCATAGTTCAAAAGGTTAAATAATGAACAAATATAATTACCCAGTAATGATTCTCGCAGGTGGATTCGGAACAAGGCTCCGAGAAGAAACCGAATTTCGTCCTAAGCCAATGGTAATGATTGGCGGAAAGCCAATCATTTGGCATATCATGAAAATATATTCTTCCTATGGATTTAATAATTTCATCATATGCTTAGGCTACAAAGGTGAGATGATCAAATCATACTTTCTTAATTACAAGTTAAACGATATAGACTTCACAATTGATACAAAAACTGGAAATATAACTGAACACGAATTTAATAATGAAAATTGGAAAATAACATTGGCAAACACGGGAGAAAATTGCTTTACGGGGGGACGCATTTCTAGGGCTGCAAAATATATAAATTCAGAAAGATTTCTTCTGACATACGGCGATGGGGTCGCAAATGTTAACATTAAAAAATTATTAGAATTTCATATTTCGCATAAAAAAATTGCAACACTAACTGGGGTAAATCCCCCATCAAGATTTGGAAATCTAGAGATAAATGATAATCAAGTTAATTCTTTCATTGAAAAACAAACAACTCAAAACGGATGGATCAATGGTGGTTTTTTTGTTTTTGAGAAAGAATTTTTAAATTATTTATCAGATGATAGTAGCTGCATTTTAGAAAAGGAGCCTTTGACTAAAGCAGCTCAGAATAATCAATTGATGATCTATAAGCATAATGGCTTCTGGCAATGTATGGACACAATCAGAGAACATGAAAAGCTACAATCATTATGGTCAATGGGAGCTCCATGGAAAATTTGGCAAGACAAAGAATCAATTATTCCTGCTACAAAATCAAAAGGCATAATTAATGAATCCACAAGAATCTAATTGGCAAAACAAAAATGTACTAGTCACAGGTGCAACAGGACTTCTTGGCCCATATCTAATCAAGGATTTAATCTCAAAAAGTGCCAATGTATTTTCATTGGTTAGAGATTTAAATCCATATTCTTTGTTTTTTGTTGATGGCCTAGATAAAAAAACAACTGTAATAACTGGAAACTTACTAGATATAAACTTAATCCAAAGAGTCATAAACGAATTTAATATAAACATCGTTTTCCACCTAGGAGCTCAAGCAATAGTAAAATTTGCTAATCGATCTCCAATTTCAACTTTTAAATCCAACATCGAAGGAACTTGGAATTTATTAGAATCTTGCAGATTATCACCTTGGGTAGAAAAAATAATAATTGCGTCAAGCGATAAAGCTTATGGATCTCAAGAAATACTTCCATACACAGAAAAAATGCCTTTACAAGGGAAACATCCTTATGATGTTTCAAAAAGCTGTGCTGATTTAATTGCACAATCATATTTTCATACATATAAGCTACCTATTTGTGTAACTAGATGCGGAAATTTCTTTGGTGGTGGAGACCTTCACTTCAATAGAATTATTCCCGAAACAATCAAGTCTGTATTAAATGATGAAAATCCAATCGTAAGATCTGATGGGAAATTTATACGCGATTATATCTATGTCAAAGATGTATCCGATGCATATATAAAACTTGCAGAAAAAATGGATTCTGAAAATCTAGCAGGCGAATGCTTCAATTTTAGTACAGACAAACCATACAGCGTCATAGAAATCGTAGATATTATTTTGAAACTAATGGACGCAACTCATCTGAAACCGATTATCCAAAACAACGCTCGCAACGAAATTTATGAACAAAGTCTATGCTCAGAAAAAGCTATGGAATTATTGTCTTGGAATTCCAAATATGGAGTCTGTGAAGGGTTGAAAGAAACAATCAATTGGTATAAAAATTTCTTTTCTAAAAAATCTTTTTACCTACGAAAGCAAAATTTACAAACCACACAACAACAATTTTCATGAAAAAAATTTCTATCGTAACACCCTGCTTTAATGAGCATGACAATATACAAGAACTTTATGACCGAATAAAAAAATCAATTTCTAATTTAAATTATGATTACGAAATAATATTTGTTGATAATTCAAGCACCGATAATTCATATAAAATATACGAACAAATAACATCTAATGACCCAAAATCTAAAGCAATCATTATGTCTAGAAACTTCGGCTCGTCACAGACAAGCTTTCTAGCAGGAATTAAAAATGCAACCGGTGATGCAATTATTTTAATCGAATCAGACTTACAAGATCCACCAGAATTGATTCCAAAATTAATTGAAAAATGGGAAGAAGGATTCGATGTTGTATATGCAACAAGAAAAAAACGTCGTGGTTCTTTGATAAGAAGATTCTTTTACAAATGTTTTTATGTTGTTTTTAGATGGATGTCATATCTCGAAATTCCATTAGATTCTGGAGATTTCAGCCTCATAGATAAAAAAATTGCAGAAATAATAAAAAAATTACCGGAAAAAGATATTTACATTCGCGGTCTAAGAACTTGGGTTGGCTTCAAACAAACAAGCATAGAATATGTCAGAGATGATCGAATTCATGGTGAAACAAGTATAAGTTTTTTAGATAATTTCAACTGGGCAAAAAAAGCGATAGTTAATTTTTCATATAAGCCTCTAGAATTTATATCTAAATTATCTTTAATTACAGCAGCAATCACAATAATTGCAGCCATTGTATATGTGTATTTTTATTTTACAAAAAATATGCCTAAAGGCTTCCCAACGCTTTTATTGGCAATATTCACATTAAGCACAATACAATTAATTGCATTAGGAATTATTGGTGAATACTTAATAAGAATGTTTCACGAGATAAAAGGAAGACCCTCTTATATAATTTCTGAAATTATTCAGAATAAATCTTCTGGAGATAATTAAAATTAAAATGAAAAAATACTTAGTAACCGGTGGCAATGGATTTATAGGATCACACCTCACAAAAGAATTATTGGATCTCAATAAAGAAGTATTTGTATTAACTGAAGAAAATCCATCAATATTCAGGATTCAAGATTGTATTAATAAAATAAGAATAGTTGAATGCGATATTAGAAATAAAAACAAGCTAGAAAACCTAATAAAACAAGTGAAACCTGACATAATTTTTCATTTAGCAGGATCAGGGATAAATCCAAATCAAAATGATATTAGAGATTTATTTGAAATTAATTTTTTAGGAACAGTCAATCTCCTAGAAGCATGTAAAAAAAATGGATTTGAATGCTTTATCAATACAGGCACAGCATCAGAATATGGAAATCATGAAGAACCATTAGAAGAAAAATTTAGATTAGATCCTATAGATAATTACAGTTTATCAAAGGCATCAGCAACACTTTATTGCCAAAAAGAGGCCTATGCAAATTCCCTGCCAATTTATACTGCTAGGCTTTTTTGCGCATACGGAGAATTTGAACACCCTCATAGGCTAATTCCAACAGTTATAAAAGGTTCAATCAAGAATGAAGTTGTAGAATTGTCATCACCAAATAATGTAAGAGATTTTATATATGTTAAAGATATTGCAAATTTTTATATTAATTTAGCTGATAAAAAGCCTTTTAGTGAAAAGATCTTCAATGTTGGCACGGGAGTTGAAACTACAATTCAAAAAGTAATTTTAAATATAGAAAATATCTTAAATAAAAAAACAAATATTAAATGTGGCTCTAATACAACAAGACCATGGGAATTTAAAAATTGGCAAGCTAATATTAACCTGGCTAAATCTATTTTGAATTGGCAACCAAAACATTTTTTAGAAGATGGATTGGAAAAAACAATCGATTGGTATTTAAAACAAGAAAGATATGAAAACAGTATCAATAATAGGCTTAGGATACATCGGACTACCGACGGCACTTGTTGCAGCTAAATATGGTTTTGAGATTAATGGGTTCGATGTTGATTCAGAAAAGGTAAAAAAAATAAATTCAGGGGTATGTCCAATATCTGAGCCAGGCTTACAAGAATTTCTCAATGAGGCCCTAAAAAATAATTTCAAAGCTTATGATTTATTACAACCTACAGACTATTTCATAATTACCGTTCCAACACCATTAACTTCAGATAAAAAGGCAGATTTATCATATGTTTTTGATGCGGCAAAAAACATTGCAAAAGTTATAAAAAAAAATAATTGTGTAATTCTTGAATCAACAGTATCAGTTGGAACAACAGAAGAAATATCGAAAATAATTGAATCTGAATCCGGCCTAAAATCTTCAAAAGATTTTTTTGTTGCACACTGTCCCGAACGAGTTTTACCAGGAAAAATACTTGAAGAACTGATAATAAACGATCGAATTGTCGGAGGTATTTGTCAAAAATCATCTGAATTGTCAAAAGAATTTTATGAAAAATTTGTAACTGGAAAAATTTATTTAACTGATGATAAAACAGCAGAATTTGTAAAGCTAATAGAAAACAGTCACAGAGATGTCGAAATTGCATTCGCAAATCAAGTGGCAAATATGTGTGAAGAAATTGAAATAGATACATTTGAAACTATCAAACTTGCAAACAAACATCCTAGGGTAAATATTTTGAATCCTGGCTGTGGCGTTGGAGGACATTGCATAGCAGTTGATCCTTACTTTTTGATTGAAAAATTTCCAAAAAATTCTTCAATTCTTCACGAAGCAAGAAAAGTAAATAGCTTGAAACCTAAAAAAATTATTTTTCAGACTATTGAACAAATAAAAAAATTTTTTAAAAAACAAAATAGAATTCCAAAAGTTTTGGCCTTGGGATTAACATTCAAACCCGATGTTGATGACTTAAGAGAATCCCCTGCCCTTCAAATAGCAACAGAATTAAACAAAAAAAAAGACACTCTTGATTTGTCAGCTCTTGAACCAAATATTGATGTTTCTGGCCTCAAACAAATATCAAAAATCGAAGAAATTAAAAATTTCGATATAATTTTAGCTTTAGTAAAACACTCACAATTTAAACAAATAAAATCAGAAGACTTAGAAAACAAAATAGTTATAGATCCGTGCGGGTTATTTCATGAAACAGATTCTTTTAGAGAAGGGAAAAGTAAAACCATTCGAGGTATCAATTCCTCAATGTGGATCAAACAATATTCTTGTTAAGGTTCATTATTCATTCATAAGTACAGGAACTGAATCGTCAACTATTTCAGAATCCGGAAAATCAACAATCTCAAAATGCCTAACTAATGCATCAGACAAAATTAATAAAGTTATCGAATCTGTAAAAAATAACGGCATTTCAGGAACCATATCTTTGGTCAAAGGCTCGATAAACAAATTAATGCCACTCGGATATTCTTGTTCCGGAGAAGTTGTAGAAGTTGGCTCAAACATAAAAATTTTCAAAGTTGGAGATTTTGTTGCATGTGCCGGGGCTGGAATTGCAAATCATGCAGAATATGTTTCTTGCCCGAAAAATCTCGCTGTTAAAATTTTGAATAAAGAATTCCTAAAACAATCCAGCATTACAACAATAGGATCAATCGCCCTTCAAGGAATACGCAGAGCAAATTTAAAACTCGGAGAAACAGTCTGCGTCATAGGTCTTGGTTTGATAGGTCAGCTAACTGTACAATTAGCAAAACTATCTGGATGTAAAGTTTTTGGGATAGATATAGACAATTCAAAATTGGAGTTAGCAAAAAAATTTGGATGCGATTACACATATAATTCTTTAGAAACAAATCCAGTCAAAGAGATAGAATTTCATTCCCAACATTACGGAGTCGATTCAACAATAATCACCGCCGCATCAAAAGACGGAAATATCATTCAACAAGCAATGGAAATAACACGCAAAAAGGGAAAAGCTGTTTTGGTCGGCGATGTAAAAATAGATTTCTTAAGATCACCCTTCTATGAAAAAGAAATAGACTTTTGTATCTCATGCTCATATGGACCAGGTCGATACGATTCATCGTATGAAAATTCAGGAACAGATTACCCATATTCATACGTACGTTGGACCGAAAATAGAAATATGCAATTAATCTCAGATATGATTTGTGATGGAAGATTGAATATCAATAAACTCATTTCTCGAGAATTCTCTCTTAATAAATTTGAAAATGCATACGAATCTTTGAAAATAAAAAAATATTTAGGTGCAATTTTATCGTATCCACAAGCACAAGAACTCTCACATCAAAAGAAACCAAATTTTGAAATACCACAAACAATAAAGCCTTACAAAAAACCTACTAATCAAATTAATGTTGCATTTATTGGTGCTGGGGGATTTGCAAAAATCAAACTTTTGCCAATCATTTCAAAAATTAAAAATGTTAAAATCCATACAATAATCGACACTGATCAAACCAATGCGCTTAATGTTCAAAGACAATATCAATCAGAAAATTTCACAAATAATTACGAAGAAATCTTAGAAAACGAATCCATCAATGCCGTTATAGTTTCTACCCCACATTTTTTACATACTGATCAAGCAATTAATTGTATGAAATCAGGCAAAGCCGTTTTTGTTGAAAAACCTGCTGCAGTAAACTTTGAACAATTGAGCAGGTTAGAAAATTTTTTAAAATCAAATAAGAACTATCTTTATTGCGTTGACTTCAATAGATCCTTTGCACCATTCACGCTCAAAATCAAAGAAGTCATAGGAAACAGAGCTACACCTATGGTCATAAACTATCGAATGAATTCCGGATTTATTCCAAAAACTCACTGGATTCAATCAGAGAAAAATGGTGGTCGTATAATCGGCGAAGCATGCCACATTTTTGAATTATTCAACTTTTTGACCAATTCAAAAGTTAGTAATATTTCTGTCAAATCAATAAACACAAAACATGATGATCTCATGTCGTCGGACAATTTCTGCACACAGCTATCTTATGAAGATGGATCAATTTGCAATTTGATCTACACGGCAGTCGGCAATACAGAAATGGACAAAGAACTAATGGAAATATTCTTTGATGGCAAATCTATAATCATGCATGACTACAAAGAATTAACTGGATTTGGTCTTCCAAAATCATTCAACGCTAAAACAAAATATCCAGACAAGGGGCACCAAGAATTAATTTCCAAATTCTTTGAAGCAGCACAAAATAATAATCCATCACCAATTTCAATCGAGAGAATTTTAGAAGCAACAAAAACAAGTTTGAGAGTAAACGAGGCAATAAAAAATAAAAATGCGTAAATTCGATCTACTATCAATAATTGTCCCAATATTTAATGAAGAAGAAAATATACAAAAACTATATTCAAAAACTTCTGAGATCGCTTCGAATTTAAAATATTTTTCTGACTTTGAAATGGTT